>Ga0116134_1000898_pt1 | contig 15244 bp, 14 predicted proteins | sample June2015DPH_19_5_FD_89737 | JGI IMG/M metagenome (GOLD analysis project Ga0116134, IMG submission 89737) | Peatland microbial communities from SPRUCE experiment site at the Marcell Experimental Forest, Minnesota, USA - June2015DPH_19_40 | ecosystem: Environmental > Terrestrial > Soil > Wetlands...
CGTTGTGCCCGGCCTCGGCCGCCTGGTGAAGGCGCATCGCAAGGCCCGCATGGGACGCAATCCGCAGACCGGCGAACCGATTCAGATCAAGGCGAAGACGGTGGTAAAGTTCCGCGTGGCGAAAGCCGCGAAGGACGCGATCGCGCCGAAGAAGTAGTGTGGCGCGGACACTCTTGTCCGCGAAAAGTTGGAAAACAAGAAAGAGTCGGCCTCGCGCCGGCTTTTTCTTGTTTTAGGACTCGTCATTGAACAACGACGGAGGGTCGTTGAACAGCTCTTCCAGAAATCTCTCCCGCTGATTCACAAACCGCTGCACGATCTGCATTGGCGCCGTTTCTTCGTACTCAATCTCATGAAGGGGTCCGTCGTCAAACGAGACGATTTGGGCCTTCGGATACCCGAGCAACACAGGCGAGTGAGTTGAAATGATGAACTGAGCGTCTTTGTGCTTCTTCAGCACGTCGTGGATCAGTACGAGAAAAGCCAACTGCCTCTGCGGAGAGAGCGCGGCTTCAGGTTCGTCCAGCAGGAACAGGCCGTTGCGCTGAAACTTGAGTTCGAGCAGTTTGAAGAAAGTCTCACCGTGCGAGCGAGTGTGGAGGCTGCGGCCACCGTAAAATGCGCTGATGGGTGCGGAATGTGGAGCTTCCTCTCGGTCGAGTTCGTCCATATACGAAACGGTATTGAAAAAGCTTTCTGCCCGCAGAAAGTATCCGGCTCCCGTCCGCTTGTCGAAGGACAGACGAAGGACGCTTACGAGCGGATCGACCGTGTGGTTGCTTTCAGTGCTGTCGTTCCGGAAGTTCCGGGTTCCACCCTCGCGGCCGAATCCGTAATGCACCGCGATGGCTTCGAGCAGGGTGGACTTGCCGGTGCCATTTTCGCCAGCGAAGAAACAGATTCGCGAGCGCAGCACGAGCTCTTCAAGGCTAGCGATGGCAGGAACAGAGAAGGGATAACTCTTCCAGTCCTCGACGCGGTCACGCATGAGTTTGATCTTCTTGAGCACAAGAAGCTCCGCACCGTCGCGAAAGGGCACGCTCCAAGACTATATCTTCAACTCCACCAACTCCGCTCGCACTTTTCCCGCTTCGATCACCAGTCTCCCCACACTCACGGGCAATTTGAAGCGACGTGGGCCAGCGCTGCCTGGATTGAAATACAGGACGCCGTCTTTCTCCTCTATCTTCGGCTGATGGCTGTGGCCGTAGACAACCACCCGGAATCCGGCGGCTTGCGGTTTCAGGTTGAGTTGGCCGAGATCATGCAGGACATAGATGGACACACCGTCTGCTTCGACCACTTCGGTTTCAGGCAGAGAGAGCGCCCAGGGCTCCGTGTCAACGTTACCGCGGACCGCGGTTACGGGCGCGATCTGCCCGAGCGCTTTGAGGATTTCGGGAGTGCCGACGTCGCCGGCGTGGAGGATGCGGTCGGATCCCCGCAGGGCTCGGACCGCTTCGGGCCGCAGCAGGCCGTGAGTGTCGGAGATTACGCCGAGGGTGATTCGTTGCTCGGTCATCTCTTGGTCATCGGATTCTCGGCTTCAAGCTACCGGGCGCTGCCGGACGGGTCCTGAGCGAAGCCGAAGGAATGCGTCCGTCCTACGTGAGCCTTGTGATTCATCACAAATCGGGTGTTGGGCGCTCACAGACTTCGCCCGCGAGGCTAAGGCTATACTGCCTTGAAGGTCCGAAAAAAAGAATGCCTGAAGCTGGTCCAAACTTGGCCGAAGCGTTGCGACGCTATTGGGGATACCACGAGTTTCGCCCCAAGCAGGAGAATGTTATACGGAGTCTGCTGGCGGCGCACGACACTTGCGTGGTGATGCCGACCGGAGGCGGGAAGTCGCTGTGCTACCAGCTCCCGGCGGTGATTTCGGGGAAGACGGCGGTGGTGGTTTCTCCGCTGATCGCGCTGATGCAGGACCAGGCGGCGCAACTGGCGCAGATGGGCATTCCGGCGGCGGCGATCAATAGTTTTCAGAGTTCGGCGGAGCGACGGCAGGTGATGGAGAAAGCGGCGCGAGGGGAATATCGGCTGCTTTATCTTTCGCCGGAGCGGCTGGCCGCGGAAAATACTTTCGATTGGCTAGCCAAGGTGCCGGTGGGTTTCTTCGCCGTGGACGAGGCGCATTGCATTTCCGAGTGGGGGCACGAGTTTCGACCGGACTACCGGCAGCTGAGCCGGCTGCGCACGAGTTTTCCGGGGCTTCCGATTGCGGCATTCACAGCCAGCGCGACACGGCAGGTGCGGCACGACATTCTGAAGCAGTTGCAGATGCGCGATCCCCATCTTTATATCGCCAGCTTCCATCGGACAAATTTGAGCTATGTCGTCCACGAGTGCGAAGCGCGCACGCAGATGGAATTACTCGTCCGCGCTTTGCGGCAGTACGCGGGGGAGAGCGTGATCGTGTACTCGCCTACGATTCGCCGGGTGGAAGAGACGGTCGAATATCTGGAGGAGAGCGGGATTGCGGCGATTCCTTATCACGCGAAAATGGAATCACCCATGCGCCGGCAGAATCAGGAACGATGGATGTCGGACGAAGTGCGGGTGCTGGTGGGAACGATTGCTTTCGGGCTGGGCATCAACAAACCCGCGGTACGGGCGGTGATTCACCTGTCGCTGCCGAAGTCGATTGAGCAGTATTACCAGGAGGCTGGCCGCGCAGGGCGAGATGGGCGTCCCGCGGATTGCGTGCTGCTCTGGCAGAAGCGGGACCACGTTCTGCTGGAGTACTTCATCAGCAAGATTTCGGATGACGCGGAGCGCGAGCGGTCGTTCGAGCGGAAACGCGTGATCAGCCGGTTCGCGGATTCTCACGGCTGCCGCCACCGGCAAATCTGCCTGCACTTCGGAGAGACTCCGAAATGGGAGCGCTGCGGGAAGTGCGACAATTGTGCCACCAAGCCAGAGTGGCTGAGCAAAGAGATCGTACCCATTGCACTGCCCGAAGCCGCGGCGCGAAAGGGGTATTTTCCGCCCACGTCGTCTCCGTCCTTCTACACTCCGCAAATGCGGTCCGAAAAACCGCGGGTACGAGATTCGACGCCAGCGGAAGCTGACCCAGTTCTGGCGGAGTATCTGCGCGAATGGCGGCGAAATATGGCACGGGAGAACAAAGTGCCCGCCTACATCATTCTGCATGACAGCACGCTGGAGGAGCTGTGTCGCCGGCGTCCATCTAATTTTGCCGAGTTGAAGCAGGTGCCGGGGATTGGTGAAAAAAAGGCAGATGTGTATGGCGCGGAAATTATTCAGGCTTTGCGGAACTTTGGCGAGGGAGCGCGTGCCGCGCCGGCGGTATCCAGAGAGCCGGCTCCGGCGGAACAGACGCTACGGCTTTTGAACGAAGGCCGCAGCTTTGAGGAGATTGGTCGCATTCGGGCGCGGCAAGTTTCGACCATCGTTTGCACGGTGGCGAACCTGATCGAGACCGGGCAGGTGAAATTGAATCCGATGTGGATCTCTCCCGACGCGCAGCCGCTGATTGAGGCGGCTTGCCTGAAGCAGGGGATCGAGAGGCTCAAGGATATTAAAGAAGCCGTGCCGCCTTATGTCACCTTCGACGACATACGGCTGGTGGTGGCGCATCTGAGAGCGGAGAACCGGGTGCGGGCGAAGACGGCGTAGGGGTGCTTGTGCGCGTGTGGTGGCGGGGCTTTGCCCCGCGCCGGACGGGGCAGAGCCCCGTCACCACACAACCTATCTTCTACACGCCTTTGGCGGCGGGGTCCCAGATCAGTTTGTGGATTTGCAGGCTGAGGCGGGCGGGAACGTTGTCGGCGAGGATCCACTGGGCGAGTTCTTGCGGGTCGAGGTGGCAATGCGAAGTGTCTCTGGCGCCGGAGGCAGCCTTTTCAAACGCGGGCGAAAATAAAATGGCGTGAACGCGTTCGGCTAACCCGTGATCGAGGACGAAGTCGCGGGCGAATTCGTAGTCAATGCGGTCGGTCAGGACGAATTTGAGTTCATCGTGAGGCTTGAGTGCTTCGAGATTCTCCGTTGCGAAGGTGCTGGGTTCGCCGGAGTGCGGACACTTTACATCGACAATCTTGATGACTTGCTTCGGGACCCGCGCCAACGGGCGCTCGCCGCTGGTCTCGAGCAACACTTGGTAATCAGCGTCCAGAAGCTGCTCCATCAGCGGGATGACTTCACGCTCCTGCAGCATCGGTTCGCCCCCGGTGATCTCGACCAGTCCGCCGCTAGGGCTCAGGCGGGCAACTTCGCGGAGCACTTCTTCGAGCGTCATCTTCTGCCCACCGTAGAAACTGAACTCGCTATCGCACCAGGAACAGCGCAGATTGCATCCTGTCAGACGCACGAAGACGCAAGGGAGGCCAGCATGGGTCGATTCGCCTTGCAGCGATTTATAGATTTCGGTTACTTGAAGCATTGAATCATTGATGCATTTAGTCATTGAATCAGTGAAATTCAAAGGCACGAGCCTTCAATGACTCAATGATTCAATCACTCAATGGCTCAATGACTCAATAATTTCACTCGCTATAGCGCGCCGTGGTCGTGTCGGTTTCGAAAACCGTGACGTCTTTCACTCTCACTCTACCCTCAGTTACGCTGCTTAGGCGCGTGTTGGTTTCGTCGTAGAAATATTTAGCGAGATTCTCGGCGGAGGGATTGAGGACGGTGAAGGGCTCTATGTCGTTGATCATCTGGTGGTCGAGACGATCAATGGCGTGCTTCATGACGTCTTTCAGGTCCTTGAAATCGAGCAGCAGGCCGGCCTTGTCGAGTTCGGCTCCGGCGAGGGTCACACGAATCTTGTAATTGTGGCCGTGCGGGTTTTCGCACTTGCCCTTGTAGTTGCGCAGGTAGTGTCCGGCGGCGAATGTGTCTTCGACAGTGACTTCGTACATGAAATTCGGTCAGCCTCGGCTGTGTTTTATTGTACCTTTTGAGAGCATTGGAGGCACGGCGGCGCTCAGTCTTAGGGCGAACTGCAGATCCCTCGCGTTGCTCGGGATGACAATTTAGAAGTGGGTGTAATTCATTGGTGGGTAATAGTCATGAATGGGACGCAAGCTGAGATCACGATTCGAGAGGCAGCGCCGAGCGAGTCGGCGATCATTCTTCATCACCGGCGGTCGATGTTTCGCGACATGGGCGAGGGCACGGTCGAGGAGCTTGATCGGATGGTGGAAGTTGCCGGCCCATGGCTGGCGCGGGCTTTGGCTGATGGTTCGTATCGCCACTGGCTGGCGCTGGACGGCTCGGGCCGCGTCGCGGGCGGCGGAGGGGTGCTGCTGTGTCCGTGGCCGGCGAATCCGAAAGACCCATGCACCGAGCGGGCGGTGATCCTGAATGTGTACACGGAGCCGGAGTTTCGGAAGCGAGGGATTGCGCGGCAGATCATGCTGACGATTTTGGAACGGCTCAAGGAGCAGGGCTTGCGGGCCGTCAACTTGCATGCCAGCGCCGAGGGCCGGCCATTGTATGAAAAGCTGGGCTTTGAAGCTACAAACGAAATGAGGCTGCGCTTTGATGACGGGCGATAGAGAATGCCAGTTGAGGCCAGCTTGCACGGGGCAAAGCCCCGTCGCCACACGAACCTTTCGACTCACAGGCTCTGTTTTCATCGCTGTCTTCCACTGTCAAGCAACCCAAGGGCCAACTCCCTGATAATCTGCTAACGTTCGGGCTGCTGCTCCGTCTATTCCCGTGCAAGGTTGAGGTTCGACCACTTGTAGGGGACAGAGACAGACCATGCCGGCCGATTCTTACGCAGTAGCAATTCCGGTTGGCGACAATTACCGCCCGAGGCGGGCGGCAAGTAATAGCGACGGCGGCAACCAGAACCCCACGTTGTCTAGGCATATGAGGGGCTCCTTGGCAGCGCAGAGCAACCGCATTGACGACACGAGTCTGATCCGGGCGGCGCAGCAGGGGAACCGCGCGGCCTTCGAGGTGTTGGTGCGTCATTACGATCAGTCCGTGTTGCGGCTGGCGTTGCACCTGACGGGATCGGAGTCCGACGCCCAGGACGTTTATCAGGAGGCCTTCCTCAAGGCCTACAAGAATCTGGGCAGTTTCCGTTTTGAGTGTTCCTTCTACACGTGGATCTACCGCATCGTCACCAACCTCTGCCTCGATCATCTGCGGAAACGGAATGTGCGCAAGGAGGATGCTCCGGTCGCGGTCGACGCGTCGGGCGAAGAATACAGCCGATTGGAGCAGTTCGCGGACGCGCGCTCGGGAGCGAATCCGGAACGCGATTTGATGCGGCGGGAACTGGGCAGGAAGATTGGAGCGGCATTGACCATGCTGACGCCTCGCGAGCGGATGGTGTTCGAGTTGAAGCATTATCACGGGCTGAAGCTGCGCACGGTAGGCGAAATGCTGAATACGACAGAAGAAACGGCAAAGAATACTCTATTTCGCGCGACGCAAAAATTGCGCGCCGCGCTGGCGGAGATGCGATGAGTTGCGAATCAGTTCCCGCGAAGGGATACGAAAATGAAATGTGATTGGGTGCGGCAAAACATTCTGTTCTATGTGTACAACGAACTGGAGGACGATGCCCGCTACGAGGTAGAGCAGCACCTGGGGCGGTGTCCGGAATGCGCCACTGAGTTGAAGGCAGCGCGCAAGTTTCACGCCACGCTTTCGGAATTGCCGGTGGCGGAGCCGACTCCGAACCTGCTGGCGGCATCGCGGATGCGGCTGCAGGAAGGGCTCGAAACGACGCAGCCGGGAGGATTCTGGCAGCGGCTGATTCTTGAGCCGGCAATGTGGCTGCGGCAGATTCGGATGGCGCCCGCGCTGGCCGCGGTGATATTCATTGTGGGATTTGGCGGCGGCATCGGCGCCACTTACAACTTCCTGGCGAATCGTCCTCCAACTTCTGATATCTCGAATTACGACCACTCCAACCCGACTCCCTCCGTCGAAGCGTCTGCGATTGCGGGCATCCGCTCGGTGACCCAGGAGCCGGGATCGAATCAGGTAAGCATCAAGTACGACACGGTTTCGACGCAGGAGGCGCAAGGCTCGCTGAACGACCAGCGCATCCAGCAATTGCTGTTGTTTGCGGCGCGCAACAATTACAACTCGGGAGTGCGGATGGACTCGGTCGATCTGCTGACCCAGGCGCCCGACGATTCGCGTGTGCGGGAAGCGCTGATGTATGCGTTGCAGAACGATACCAATCCGGGTGTGCGGTTGAAGGCGCTGGATGGGCTGAGTGGCTTTGTGCGGCAGGATCCGCGAGTGCGGGATGGAGTTTTGCGGGCGCTGATCAGCGACACGAATTCCGGTGTGCGGATGCAAGCCTTGCGACTGGTGGAACCGATGAAGACGGACAGCAATGTGCGATCGGTGCTGACCAGGTTGTCGCAAACGGATCAGAACGCCTCGATTCGTTCGCAGGTGCGTACGATGCTGGCGCAGATGCCGGAGATGGATTGAGAACGGTCGATGGTCGTTGGTCGTTAGCAAACATTTGCGACCCACGATGAATGCCGAACGACTAGCGACCAATGACCAGCGACAAACGACTTACTAACTAAGGAGGACATTCATTGAAGCACGCAATCAAACTCGCTGGCGTGGCCGGGTTGGTGGCAGCGCTGGCATCTCTGGCTCTGTGCCAGGAAACCAAGGTGTATCGCGAAGGCAGCAATTGGGTCCAGGAAATGACTGGAGACCTGGGTGCCGCGAAGAATCTGCGGGTGAAGCTGGACGCCGGCTCGGTAAAAGTTCAAGGCGGATCGCAAGCGTCGATCACATACGTCATTCATCGGAAGGCTTATACATCTTCAGAACAGAAGGCCCGCCGCGAATTTGAGTCGTACCGGGTCAGCACATCGGTAAAGGGAGACACGGCGTGGATCGTGGCGGAGTCGGGAGGGCGGGATCGTAAGTGCGCCGATGAATTTATCATCAGCGTGCCGCGGAACTTGCAGTCCGCCAAGATTGAGACCGGAGGCGGCAACGTGAACACGACGGGGATCGCCGGAAGTGTCAACCTCGAAAGTGGTGGTGGGAATATTCACCTGGATGATATCGGCGGCGAGGTCACGGCGGTAACCGGCGGCGGCGCGATTGAAGTGGGCAGCGTGCAAGGCAATGTGAGCTTGCAAACGGGCGGAGGGAACATCAAGGTTGCATCCGCCAAAGGGGAGATCAAGGCGGAAAGTGGAGGGGGAAGCGTAGTCGTTCTATCCGGACTGCAAGGCGCAGTGCTGGAGACCGGCGGGGGCAGTATTCGGGTCGACAGGTGCAGCGGGCGGGTGAAAGCTACCACCGGCGGCGGCAGCGTCGACCTGGGCGAGATCGGAGGTCCGGCGGAAATTGAGACCGGCGCGGGCAGCATTCGGCTAGCTTCCGCGAAGGGAAGGGTGCAAGCCCAGACCGGCGGAGGCACGATCCAGTTGGATGGAGCGACGTCGGTGCAGGCGGAAACTTCGGCTGGCGGAATCATCGTGAAGCTGCTCTCATCGGCCGGGGCGGGCGCCGCCAGTCGCAGCAATTCCACGCTTGAAACCTCGGCCGGCGACATCACCGTCTATCTTGCGAATGATCTGGCGATCTCCGTTCGGGCGGAAATCGAAGTCGCCAATGGCCACACGATACGCAGTGATTTCTCTGATATTCACGTTGCCAGCGAAGGCGGACCGTGGGAGAAAACGGTAACGGCAGAAGGTCAACTCAACGGCGGCGGACCGGTACTGAAGGTCCGCACGAATTCCGGGAATGTCAATTTCCGTCGCATCAGTCGGTAGGAACGGTCGTTGGTCGTTCGTCGCTGGTCGTTCGGGATTCGCGGCGGACTGCGAGAGTTTGCTAACGACTAACGACGAACGACCAGTGATTTTATTCAGGAGGGCCTATGATTCATCGCTTTCTGCTTTGCCTGTTTGTTCTTGCGCTGGTCGCTTCGATGGCGTCTAGCGCGCACTCGGAGCAACTGAACTACGATCGCAACGGCGAAAGCTGGGACTGGAGTTTCGGCGGCGAGGAGGGCGGTTCTTCCTATCTCGGAGTGGACATCGCTGACGTTTCCGCCGAGCGGCTGGGAGAATTGAAGCTTAAGGAAGAACACGGAGCGGAGGTCACGATGGTCGACCAGGACGCTCCCGCCGGAAAAGCCGGACTGCGCGAGCATGACGTCATCGTGAGCCTGAACGGTACAGCGGTAGAGAGTGCTGCCCAATTGCGCCGCATGATTAAGGAAACGCCGCCGGGCCGCGTGGTGAATCTCGGCATCAGCCGCGACGGTCAGCCAGTGACGATCAAGGTGCAACTCGCCGACCGGCACAAGTCGATGTCATGGGATCCGAAGGTCACGGTAGACCTACCGAAGATCGAGTTACCCAACCTGCCGGACTTCGACATCCCCATCTCAGTGGTCGTTGTTCACCAGTCGGCGCGCAGCGGGCTGATGGTGGAAAACATTACTAAGCAACTGGGAGATTTTTTTGGCGTCAAAGACGGCAACGGCGTACTGGTGCGCTCGGTGGAAAAAGGCAGCCGCAGCGAAAAAAGCGGATTCCGTGCCGGAGATGTGATCGTCAAGGTAAACAGCCAGCCGGTCAGCGATACCTCTGACTTCACGCATGCCCTGCGGTCATCGTCGGGCGGCACGGCGGCCGTAACCGTGATACGCGAAAAGAGAGAGCAGACTCTGACTCTGACTCTTCCCGCGAAGAAGGATTCCGGCAGCATGCTGGAAGACAGCCTTGACATTCCCGATTTCACCGTGGAAACGGAGCAGGCAATCAACCGCGCCGGAGAGGAAATCGCCCGCCTGGGTCCGGCCATCTCGGAGAAAATCCAGCAGCTCGGATCATGCCGCAGAGACATGGAGAAGAAACTGCTCGACTCGCAGCGGAAACTGCAGGATGAACAGCGGAAGATGCAGGAACGGCAGCAGAAGATGCGCCATGAGTTATCGGGGGAGTGGGCTGAGATCTGATCTTGTCAGGGGATCGATGGCAGGTTACCAAAGTCACCCGCTTGGGGATGGAACCCATGGAACCCTTGGTTACAAGCGGTGTGGCCAGATTCCACAGGGTGGACTACCCACTGGTTACCTGTCGCGGTCAAGAGAATCCCTATAATCTAATGGCGCGATGGCTTTCCGCGCCCTTTTGTTTTCAACAAGCCCCGAGACGAACGCCGCCATGACGGCGGCCTGTGGAAGTACAGGGATCCGCGCCGAAGCTTGCTCCGACATCTTTTCCGCCATCGAAAAAGCGAAGACGCGTACCTTTTCGTGCGTGATTGCGGACTGGGCTGACCAGCCGGAGGCGGGCTTCCTGTTGAAGCGTGCTCGCGAGTCCACTCCGAACCGCGGCACGGTAGCCATTGCCATCGTCGATCACGAACCCACGGCGGCGGAAATGAGTGACAACCGGCTCGCTTTTCTGATCTATCGTCCAATTTCCGCCGAAGAAGCCGATGCGGTGCTGGCGAAGGCGTGTGAGCAGATGCAAGCGCCGAGCGCAGAGAGTGTTGCCGAGTCATCGGGTGCCGGCGACGACGCGAGCAGCGATGTCTCGAGCGCGGTTTCCGGTGACGGCCATGCACCGGAGCAAAGTGAGCAGGATTCGCCGGGCGACTCGCCGGAAGCGAATGCAGCGCAGGCCAACGACAACGATAACGGCGACGGCGAAATTGCAACTGACCAGGAGGAAGAAGAACCTCGACCGCGGAGCCACGCGACATGGCTCCGCGGAGCTTGTGCTGCGGTGCTTGTGCTTACGACGGTGTTTTGTCTTTGGAGATCGCGCGAAGCCATCGAGTATCTGTCGCGGACGCCGGAGGGAAGACTCCGTGTTTTGCGGGAATCGGTGGCCGCGCTTTTTTACCTGAACCAACCTGGGGCGTTGCCTGTAGGTTCCTCCGCGAACGACCCGCAACAGGATGCGTACTACAGCAGAGGCCCCGTCAATTCCAACGCGCAGACACCGGCGTTGGAAGTGGTTGCAACCGAATCCACGTTGACGGAATCGCGGGTTATCTTGCCCAAGGCCCCAGATTTTCCGCTGCCCGTACCGGTGTTGGAGCATCAGGAAGCACCACCAATCCACGTGGAACGAGCAGCTATTCCGGAAAGCATGAGAAACTCACCGCCAATTGAGCGGCCGGTCGTGGTGACGGTGAATGCGGCGCAGATGATGCCGGCCTCCCCTCCGCAGCCGCAGCTTGCAACTCAGCAAATCAGCGAACCGGTCGCGGTTAGCGAGGAAGCAGCGCGGGCCATGCTGGTTAACACGGTAAATCCGGTGTATCCGCCCGAAGCTTTATCGCAGAAACTTCACGGACCGGTCGTACTTCAGGCCGTGATTGGGCGCGACGGCAGCGTCGAGGATCTGAAAATTGTTCGGGGCTACTTTGTTCTGGGCCGAGCGGCGATTGCCGCCGTCAAGCAGTGGCGCTTCCAACCCTACAGTATCAATGGTCACGCCGCGGCAACTCAAACCACGATTACCGTCAATTTCAGCTATCCGCCGGGATAGCGTCAGTGTCCCTGGCGGGGCAAAGCCCCGCCACCACACAACCTTTTACTTGTGATCGTGGTGCGCTTCCTGCTCGCCGGTTGGTGGGCTTACCCCGCTCGATTTCTTCCAATAGTCCTGTACGGCTGGCGGCAGTTTTTCCACGCGGGTGAGGAATGCGGTGAGCTTCCACATGTCAGGCTCGGAGAGCGTTTTGTCCCAGGCGGGCATGCCGGTATAACGGACGCCGGTGCGAATCACGTAAAAAACGTGCCATTCCTCGTCATCCAGTGGGTGAAGGATGAGGTTGGGAGGTGGCGGATAGAAAGATTTCTCGAGCGGCGAAGGCTGGCGGTCGATACCGCCATGGCAAAGCGCGCAATTCATGGTGTAGATCTTCAGGCCCTCAATCAGATTCTCATCCGTCGGGGGCACGGGACTATTCAAGCGAGGAGCATGGCGATCGACCGAATTGTCGAGCGCGCTCATGGCAAAGTGGCGTTCCATCTCCGGGGGAGCGATGTCGGCCCGAGTCGGCAACCAGCCGAGCAAGGCAAGGCCAAGGCTGCCAATCAGCAGAACCAGAATGGTGATGACAATCCCCAGAATGAAGTTGCGCATGTCAGAGAGCCTCAGTTCACAGGCGAGTTCACGGGCGAACTGCAGCCACGCACCCACTCTTTTTCATTCTACCTTCAAGGGCGCGGCAACCGAGCCGACGCGTCCGCTAAGGTTGTCACGGACAACGAAACGGACGGTGTATTCGCCAGGGGCAAGATCCAACGCACCGCTGAAGCCGATGCCAGCCTGACGCATCGACAGCAACTTCTCCGCCGTCAGATGCGCGTCAACCTTCTGCCCCATCGGAGTATCCACCGCTTTGCCTTCGGGTGTTTTCGCCAGCGCTAGAAATTCCAGCACAACATGGTTATTGTCGGCGCTGTCGACGAGCGCGGAGTCGGGCGCCAGGTGCATCTCATAATTCACATGCTTCTTGCCCGGCTCCTTGCCCGGTTCGATGTTGTCCCATCGCGCCATCAGCGCAAGCGAGGTGAAATCCAAAGGCGACTGCAAAGCCGATGAAATGTCGCTGCGGCGGCTGGTCTCGGGATCGACCGTGGCATTCGTAACAAAAAAGCCGGTGCGGGCGCGGACTTCGGTGTGATCGCGTTTTACTTTCACCGCCAGCTTACGCCAGCCGGGCTTGGTCTTCGAGCGATCCAGGTAGTAGCCAAGCATGTAGTATTCGGCGGAATCGTCCACCGCGGCGCGAAAGCCCTTCACCAGGTCGTTGGAGTTGAAATAGGCGCGGCCTCCGGTCATGGCGGCAAAGGTCTGGAAGGACGCCTGCGTATCCATTTGCCGCCAGCTCATGTTGCGCGCATAGTTCTTCCCCGGGTTGCGCACGGAGGCGCTGGGCATGGTCACAACTTGCAATCCTTTGACGTCCACGGGATAAAGTGCAATCTGTGCATCGTTCAGCAGTTGCCAGGTGTGTTCGTACAGGGGCAGCACATCGGCAAGAGTATCGCGGCCGGCAGGCGCGAGTTGCATGGTGGTATCGCTCACGCTGAATGGGAATCCGCCGCTCGCCCAGATCAACGACTTCCGCCCGGGGAATCCCGCCAACGCCTGCGCTACCTGTTGCATCCCTTCCAAGGTGTAGGTGATGGCGAGGCGCTGCTCGAATGACTGAAAATTCAGTTCCGCGTCTTCCATCATGTTCTGGAGTGCTTGCGCTTCGAGCTGCGCGACTTGTTGCATACTCCCTCTCGAACTTCCCCCGCCGCTCGCCGCAGCCGCTGCCGCGAGGGGATCGGTACCCGCGCTGCCATCGGGACTGGCAGTCCCGGTCAGCGCTTCCACTTCTTCCGGGCTATCGACCAACTGGAACGGCTCGCCTTGCACCTTATGCAGCGCGGCCACCAGCACGCGAGGATCGGTGGTGAAGTCATGGACCACGTGAATCCCGCTACGGGTGAGGGTGTAGAGGGCGGTCGGCTCGCGCTGATCCACCGACTGCGTCAGATACTTGAGCAAATCCTTGCGGGCATACGCCTGCGCCATAAAGGGCGTGTTAATGAGATCGAGCACCATAAGCGTAATGCGCCGGTTGGACGGCCCGCCCGCGAGGGCATTGCTAAATTCATTCGGATTTCTGGGTCGCAACCAACGGTGCGGGTCGCTGGTGATTTCCTCGAACGTGGCGACCTTTTGCTCGGCGCCGTTTTCCAGCACCGTAAAGTCTTCCTGCTTGAGTCCGGTAATGTGATTGCCGGACTTGTCGGTCACCAGCGCGGGGATCAGCACGAGTTCGGTGCGCGCGGTGAATTTGATCTCAGAATTGTTCTCTTTGTCCTTGTCTTTGTCCTTGGGATTGGGCTTCGCGAAGACGGAAAGGGAACAAGCCAAAGCGGCGATGATGGGGACGTAACAGGAAAGCTTGCGGCGAATCGTCATTCCCATACTCCCTCCGGTTGGCGAGAAGGACGCCGGGTAATTCATAACGCAGGTTGAATCCTGAGACGAGAGGTTCCGCTTGGTTGGCCAGTATATAACAGGAGCGCAACGCATTCGGCAGCAGAACAGGGGAATCAGTAGGCGTGCAGGCGGCGAGCCTCACGCACCAAATCCGAAACTTTCGGCAGGAAAAATTCCTCCTGCGGCGGAGAAAATGGGACCGGCGTGTCGAGCGACGTCAGCCGCACAATGGGACCATCGAGATCGTCGAACGCCTCTTCGTTGATGATCGCGGAAATTTCTCCTGCAAGTCCGCCGGTGCGCGCGTGTTCGTGCAGAATGATGACTTTGTTCGTCTTCTTCACGGTGGCCGCAATCGCCTCGCGATCGAGAGGAGAGACCGTACGCAGGTCGAGGATCTCGATTTCGATTCCTTCTTTACTCAGGATATCCGCGGCTTCGAGCGCAACATACAGCATCGCCGCGTAAGTAATCACGCTGAGATGATGGCCCTCGCGGGCTACTCGCGCCTTGCCGAGAGGAACTATGTAGTCGTCTTCGGAACTCGGAATTTCCTCTTTGATTCTCCGGTACAGATACTTGTGCTCGAAAAAAATCACCGGGTTGGGGTCGCGGATCGCCGCCTTGATGAGTCCCTTGGCGTCGTAGGCCGTCGCGGGGCAGACAACTTTCAGGCCGGGCGCGTGCACGAACCACATCTCCGGATTTTGCGAGTGGAATGGGCCGCCATGCACATTGCCGCCGCTGGGGCCGCGCAGCACCAGCGGAGCCGGCGCTCCCCAACGGTAGTGCGACTTCGCGGCCATGTTGACGAGCTGATTGAAGGCACAGCCGATGAAGTCCATGAACTGGAATTCGGCTACGGGGCGTAGTCCGGTAAGCGCGGCGCCGAAAGCAGCGCCGATGATGGCCGACTCCGCGATCGGCGTGTCGATTACGCGCTCGGGGCCGAAATGGTCAATGAAGCCGTCGGTGACTTTGAAAGCGCCGCCGTAGATGCCGATGTCTTCGCCCAGGCAGAAGACGGTTGGGTCGCGTTCCATCTCCTCCCAGATTCCCTGGCGGATGGCTTCGAGGTAGGTGGTTAGGGGCATGAACAGAGAGTGTACCGCAAGGAGTTCTCAGTTCTCGATGCTCAGTTCTCAGTGAAGGCGTTGGGCGCTTTTAATGGTACCCCCCACCCCCCCCCCCCCCCCCCCCCCCCCTTTTTTTTGTTTTTTACTTTTTTTTTTGGTGCGGAAAAGAACTTGAACAACCCACAACCCACATTAATTTTTTTTTATGGGAAAGACAAC
>Ga0116134_1000899_pt1 | contig 15221 bp, 12 predicted proteins | sample June2015DPH_19_5_FD_89737 | JGI IMG/M metagenome (GOLD analysis project Ga0116134, IMG submission 89737) | Peatland microbial communities from SPRUCE experiment site at the Marcell Experimental Forest, Minnesota, USA - June2015DPH_19_40 | ecosystem: Environmental > Terrestrial > Soil > Wetlands...
CGGCCGGACATCCACCGACGAAGGCGTCGATGCCCGGGCGGCGTTCAGCACGCCGCCGTCTTCGGCACCAATTCCTGCCCCGCCGCTGCCCCCCGGGCGCCCTGGGGCTCCGGCGGCATTGCCGGTGGATCCGCCATCGTCAGCAGACAGCCTCAGGGACGATCTGCTGGAGCTAGCCGCCGACGCGGCCGCACGGGCATGGGAAATGGCAGTGGGCCTCAGCGCCGACGCCGGGTTGAGCCTCGACCCGGACGCCGACCTGGCCCGCCGGGCCGCCCGGGCATTGGGCACGCCCGCTTTTGCACTTCTTGCCGCGCGTTCCGGCGTCGGCGGACGCGAACTCGCTCGCCAGGCGCTCGCATGGCGGCATGGCGGCATGACCGGCCTTGAGTTGCTGTGCTCCGAGTGGGACCCAGCCGCGGAGGAGCCAGATTCCGCTGAGCTGCTCAAGGCGGCTCGGGCGGCCCTCCATGACAAGACCGGCGCTGCGGAAAGCATCCAGGGCAACCGGGTCAGCGCAGGCCGACTGCAGCTCCGGCTCGGCCGTGATCTCCGCTGGTATCCGTACGCGCGATCAGACGGGGACTGGGAGCCCAGTGGAACGCCGGAGGCCGATCCGGCCAGAGCCGTGGTGAACCTGTGACAGAACTTGCCGTACGTGTCGTGCGGGAAACGCCCGCTGCTGCCTTTTCGCCTCCGCCGAGCGGCTCGTGAGGCCAGCGCACGCTGAGAGATCTGGGAGCCCTGGCGTCACGACCTGCAGGTCTGCCGAATACGCCCACGCTCAGCGGCCTGGTGGACATTAGCTGGTTGCCATGCGTCAAGACGGCTTTGGGTGACCACGACCTCCGCCAGGCTATCCAGTACCATTAATCGTACCAATCTGGTACGATTAATGGTACTGATAGGAAGGTAGATGACGAGATGGCCATCACTGCTAGCGACGCCCGCGCGCACCTGTTTCCTCTTATCCAGCAGGTCATCGACGATCATGCCCCCGTGCGCATCTCCTCCAAGGCCGGCGACGCCGTGCTGATGTCTGCCGCCGACTACGACTCCTGGCAGGAGACCATTTACCTGCTGCGGTCCCCGGCTAACGCGCGGCGGCTCATGGAGGCGGTCGCTCGGGACAAGGCGGGTACGTCCTCCGTCGCTAAGACGATAGAGGAGATGGAATCCCTCGCGGGTGAGGCATGAGGAGTATTCACTTCGATCCGGACGCGTGGGAAGACTTCCTGCTCTGGCTCAGCTCGGATCGCAAGATGGCCACCCGGATCACTCGTTTGATCCGTGAGATTCAGCGCGATCCCTTCAGCGGCATCGGTAAGCCAGAGCCCCTGAAGGGTGACCTCTCTGGATACTGGTCACGCCGGATCGACGACGAGCACCGGCTGGTGTATCGGGCCGATGACAAGGAACTGAAGATACTCAAGGCGCGCTACCACTACGGCAGCGGCTGACGCTTTCGCGTCGCTGACCTGTGCGGTGTCCAGGCGCAGATGCCCGTCGGGGAAGTCGTCGGCGACCAGATACGCGGCGCGGGTCACTGGAACCAGCGGCACCTGCTGCACACCCTGCGCGAGTTCGAGCGTTCTGCAACTTCCACCGGTCTCACCAGGCAATCGCCAACGCCCAGCCGCTGTGCGCTCGCGGCTAGCCTGCGGTGCCAGGCCAGCAGCGTCGCGGGCGTGATGGGGAAGATTTCGGTCCAGCGCCTGCGGGGAATGAGCCGTGCCAGCGCGGCGGACCACACCCGGTCCGCTGGCTCGTACCGGACCCGGCCGGCGTGCCGGCGCAGGACCGCGTTCTCGTGCCGCAGCACCAGCAGCTCAGCATCCTTCGTCATGTCCTTGCGGAATAGCAGCACGGCCAGGCCGAGTATCCGGCGAACCAGCAGGTAGACGATCTTGAGCAGCACCCGGCCAGCCAATCATCACCACGCCCTGGCTGCTGGGGAAGGCACAGGTCAGCCGCGCAATCGATTATCCGAGCGGCACAGGTTGCCAGTGGTGCCGGCGGGGTTGCGTTGCGGGAGCATCGCTGGTGGCGGGCGCAGGCAGAACCGCGGCGGCTGCGCCGGGGACGGTGCTGGTGCGCAAGGCCCACCGCGTGGACGTTGACGCGCGGCGGGCGAAGCAGCGTGGCGTATGAGAGGTCGACCGCCGGGCGCAGCATCGACCTCCGGTAGACCTGCGATGTACCTCGCGTAAACCGATCACAGAATTCGCGCCAGAGCGCTAAAATGGCCCCTCTAGACGGTCTAGCTTCGGGGACAGCTGGCAAGGGGAGGGCATAGCCAGTGGCTCGCCTGGCGATCGCGAAAGGCTTCCTGGCTGAATACGCGAAGCTCGACAAGGACACGCAGCGCGCGGTGGAGGCCGTGGTCACCGAGTTCGCCAAGCGCCCGCACGCCTGGCGGTACCTGGAGAAGCTGCGGCACGGCCTGGATGACCGGATCCGCTTTTTCCGGGTGAACAGCCTCTGGCGCGGTGCCGTGCTGGCTCCCGATACCGGTGACACGTACTGCCTGATCACGATCCTGCCGCATGACAAGGCCTATGCCTACGCTGCCGGTCACCGGTTCAGCGTCAACCAGGCACTCGGCGTGCTGGAAGCCTGTGACGAGGAGACCATCAAGCAACTGCGGCCCTCCCTCCAGTCGGCCGCCAAGCCCGATGACAGGCGGCTGTTCGCGGATATCACCGACGCCGGCCTGACCCGGCTCGGCGTCGGCGCGCAGGTCCTCCCGGTGGCCCGGCTGCTGGCCAATGAGGCAGACCTGGAAAGGCTGCAGATGGCGTTGCCGGATGCGCAGTACGCCGCGCTTTACGCGCTGTCCTGCGGGATGACCGTGGATGAGGCCAGGGCTGAGGTTGCCCGGCTTTTTTCCGTCGGCACACCGCCTGAGCAGGTGGACCAAGGTGATCTGGTCTCCGCCATGGAGCGCAGCCCCGACCAGGTCACCTTCGTGTCCGGGCAGCAGGAACTGCAGCTTCTCCTCGCCCGCCCGTTCGCGGCGTGGTGCACGTTCCTGCACTCGAGCCAGCGCGAGATCGCCTACAGGCCAAGCTATGCCGGCCCGGCTCAGGTGACGGGCGGCCCTGGTACCGGCAAGACGGTTACTGTGCTGCACCGCGCGGCGTTCCTCGCCGCCCGCGCCGCGACGTCGCCCGAAGCCGGCCAGCCCGCGGCGGCAGGCCAGGTGTCCCGGCCAGGACCGGGTGCCGCGCAGATACTGCTCACTACCTTTAACGGCAACCTGGCCGAGGCCCTGCACGCCCAGCTTGACCTGCTGATCCAGGACGCCGCCGTGCGCAGCCGGATCGAGGTGCTCAACGTGGACCGGCTGGCGCACGGCGTCGTCAAGCAGGCTCGCGGTAACCCCGTCATCGCCGATGAGCGGGTGCTGCGCATCCGCTGGGCGGAGGCTGCCGCTGACGCCGGGCTGGCCTTCACCCCGGCATTCCTGAAGAACGAGTGGGAGCAGGTCATCCTGGCCCAGGACCTGCGCACCGAGCAGGCGTACCTGGCCTGCCCGCGCACCGGCCGGGGGCGGCCGCTCACCAGGGCCCAGCGCAGCCAGGTCTGGCAGGCCGCCCAGCGGGTCACCGCCGAACTCGCCGCCGCTCGCGAGTCCACGCATCTGCAGCTGGCCAACGAGGCCACGCGCCTGCTCCAGCAGGCGGGAGAGCCGCGCTACCGGCACATTCTCGTGGACGAGGCCCAGGACCTGCATCTAGCCCAGTGGCGGCTGCTTCGCGCGGCCGTGGCGCCGGGCCCGGACGACCTGTTCATCGCGGCCGACCCGCACCAGCGCATCTACGACAGCCGGGTCTCGCTCGCCAGCCTGCAGATCAGCGTTCGGGGCCGGAGCCGGCGGCTGTCCCTGAACTACCGGACCACCCAGGAGATCCTGGCCTGGGCGGTGCCGTTGCTCGGCGCCGACCCGGTGGTCGGCCTGGACGGCGAGGTCGACTCGCTGCTTGGCTACCGGTCTCCCATGCGCGGCCAGCGTCCGCAGCTGGGGGTGGCGGCCACCCGGGCCGAAGAATTCGCTGTTCTGGCCGAACGGGTCCGCTCTTGGCTGAGTACCGGCATCGAGCCGCAGGCCATCGGGGTGGCGGCCCGCCCGGCCAGATTGGTTCGCGAGGCACGTGAGGCGCTGAAAGCCGACGGCATCATGACGGTCCCCCTGCGGGGCCGGGGCGACACGCAGGCCGTCCGGGCCGGCACCATGCACGCGATGAAGGGCCTGGAGTTCCAAGCCGTCGCGGTTATCGGCGTGGAGCAGGGCCTGGTTCCGGAACCAGCGGCGATCACCCCGGAAAGCGAAGACGCGGTCACCCATGCCCAGGACCTGCAACGGGAGCGCTGCGTCCTGTTCGCGGCCTGTACCCGGGCCCGGGACCATCTGTTCGTGTCCGGGACCGGCGCGCCGAGCACATTCTTGCCAGATGATGCAGCGGTCCTGCCGGACTCCGGCAGCCAGTCCTGAGGCGGATGATGTCCCGTGAACTGCGGGGTTGAGGCCCTGTACCGCTCGAATACTAGATTGAGTGGCTGACCTGCGCTATCGCCAGCAGGCTTGACGTGGTGATGGTTGGCTTGCCGGGTGCTTCTCAAGATCGTCTACCTGTTCACGTGCCGGGTGCTCGGCCTGGCCGTCCTGGTCTTCCGCAGCGACCTGGCGAAGGACGCTGAGCTGCTGGTGCTCCGGCATGAGAACGCGGTCCTGCGGCGGCACGTCCGCCGGGTGCGGTACGAGCCGGCCGGCCGGGCCTGGTTCACCGCCCTGGCGGGGCTTATACCGCGCAGGCGCTGGGCCGAAGTCTTCCCGGTGACGCCAGCGACCCTGCTGGCCTGGCACCGCAGACTGGCGGCGAAGAGGTACGACACGAGCAAGCGGCGCAAGCCAGGGCGCCCGCCGACGATACCGGGCATCGCCCGGCTTGTCGTCCGCCTGGCGAAGGAGAACCCGCTGGGGTGTGGGGTTCCAGAAGTCTGCGTGGCCTGTGAGCTGCGGTGATGACTAAGGTCAGTCGTAGGGCATCATGATCATCCGTGTCCCTCCGCCTGCTTTATCTCATCTTCGTCCGGCTCTGTGGCTGGCTTGTCCTGCTGGGCCGGTCGTCGGCCTCCAAGGACGCTGAACTCTTGGTGCTGCGGCATGAGGTCGCTGTGCTGCGCCGGACCCATCCGCGGCCCCGGCTGGACTGGGCCGACCGGGCGGTGATGGCCGCGCTGATCCGGCTCCTGCCGGGAAGGCTGAGAGCGCACCGGCTGGTCACCCCCGGCACCGTCCTGCGCTGGCACCGCCGCCTGGTCACCCGGAAGTGGACCTATCCGAACCGGACGGGACGGCCGCCAGTAAGTGCCGAGGTCGCCGCGCTCATCGAGCGGCTCGCCACCGAGAACAACGGCTGGGGATACAAGAGGATCCAAGGTGAGCTGCTCAAGGTCGGCTACCGGGTCAGCGCATCGACGATCCGCCGGGTCCTCAAAGCGCTGAAGATCTCTCCGGCGCCCAAGCGGCGCACCGGCACGACGTGGCGGAATTTCCTGCGCGCGCAAGCCGCGACGATGCTTGCGGCCGGCTTCTTCCACGTGGACTGCGCGGTGACCTTGCAGCGCCTGTACTGCTTCTTCGTGATCGAGGTCGGCTCCCGGTACGTGCATATCCCCGGCGTGACCGCGAACCCGGACGGGCCGTGGACCACACAGCAGATCCGCAACCTCTTGATGGATCTCGGCGATCGCGCCGCGGACTTCCGGTTCCTGGTCCGCGATGAGGCCGGGCAGTTCACCGTGTCCTTCGACGCGCTCCTGGCTGGCGCCGGCATCGAGGCCGTGAAAATCCCGCCCCGGAGCCCTCGCGCGAATGCCTATGCGGAACGGTTCGTGCTCACAGCCCGGACCGAGGTCACCGACCGGATGCTGATCTTCGGCCAGCGGCATCTGCGGACGATCCTGGCCCAGTACGAGGCCCATTACAACGGACGACGCCCCCATCGCGGCCGCCAGCTCCACTCGCCCCGGCCCGACCACCCACCCGCCGACCTCTCCCAGGAGCGAATCCAGCGTCGGCCCGTCCTCGGCGGGCTCATCAGCGAATACGAACGAGCCGCCTAAAACCCCAGGTCAGGACTGGTTGCCGAGTTCTGGAACCCCACAGGGGATCGTCGCGCTCGTCATCGGCTATAGCGACCTCATCCGGACCGATGATCTTGTCGCAGCCGATCGTGAACAGCGCAGCCAGGACGACGAACCCGACCATGAGCAGCACGTAGCCGACGTCTGCCATACCGACCCCTCCCCGGGGAGAAAATGGAACATGATGCCCGGTATAAGGACCGCATGGCGCACCCGAACGATTCTTAGCGCGAAGATTGCGGCCCGGTGCTGGTTCCGCGCTGGCCCACGGCGGCTTCCAGCGTCTCCTGCTGGGCGCGGCGGCGGGCCAGCCGCAACTCGGCGGCGAAGACCCCGAGCAGGTGGGTGTCGGCAGCGGTCAGACCCGCTCCGCTCATCACCAGCACCCGGCCTGGTGCTATTTCGGCGGCGAACTGCGCGGCGTCCGGGTGATCGGGCAGCGGGCCGCCCGCGCCGGCCAGCACCTGCCAGCGGTCCCCGGCACGTGACAAGATCCCCACCGCGTCCAGGTCGAAGGTGGCCCGCAGCTCAGCGGCCAGCTCGGCCAGCGGCTTGTGCGGCTCGGCCACGGTGCCGGCCACCAGCCGGGCGAGCTGATCAGCCTCGGCCTGGGCGCGTGCCGTCTGCGAGGCCCGGCCCGCCAGGATGTGGACCAGAACCCCGATGACCGCGCCGACCACGGCGAACACGATCAGGGCCAGCACGTCGATGAGATGTGTGACCCGGAGGCTGTAATAGGGCACGGTGAAGAAGAAGTCCGCGGACACCACGGCGAAGGCGGTCGCGAGCAGCGCGGCACCGACCCCGCCGGCCAGCGCGGCCGCCACGACGGCCAGCAGCGCGCAGACGAGCGCCCCGCTGAGCCCGATCGAGGAGCGCGCCGGGCTGAGCGCGGCCATCAGGGCGACCGGCATCACCACGGCCAGCACCCACGCGATCAGGCGCCGTCGCGGCGGCAGCGCCGCCCGCTCCCGGGCCGCCGGGCGCTCATTCGCGGCCGGACCGGCGCTATGCCGGTACGCCTGCGGAGGGACGATATACACCTCGACCGGCCCGATGAGCCGCAGGGTCCGGCGGGCGATGGAGCCGTGCAGGAGCCGCCGGCCGCGGGAGTGCGACGTGTCCCCGATGACCAGCACCCCACCGTGCTCGCGTTCGGTGAAGCGCGCCAGTTCCAGCGCGATATCGGTGCCGCCGACCTCGGCATACCGGCCGCCGAATTCGGCCAGCATGCGTTCCAGGTCCTGCGGGCCGCGGCCGGCGGCGGCCCCGACGCCGCTCGTGTCGCGTACGCAGACACCCACCAGTGGGGCCCGGCGCAAGGCAGCGAGCTCGGCCGCGCGGCGGACCACCTGCTCGGCCGGGGCGCCCGGCGCGAGCGCGACCACGACCGGGCCCGGCAATGCGGCCGTACCCGTAGCAGGCTGCGATGGGACCGGGCCAAGATGGTGGTCGCTCAGCCAGGCCAGGGCGAGCTGCCGGAGTGCGTCCAGCCGCCCGGGATCATAGAACCCGTCCCGCGCCGGGAACTGCGGATTCGCCGGATTCGCCGGATCCGCCTGCCCCCGGGCGAGCCTGCGCAGCACGATGCGCGGATCTGCGTCGACGAAGTCGACGCGGTCGGCGGTCAGCACCACCGCTTCGGGCACGAACTCACGCTGCCGCACACCCGTGATCTGCTCGACCGCATCGTGCAGTCCCGCCAGATGCTGGACGTTCAGCGTTGTCACGACGTCGATGCCCGCGCGGAGCAGCTCATCGACGTCCTGCCAGCGCTTCTCGCGGCGGCTGCCCGGAACGTTGCTGTGCGCCAGCTCGTCGACCAGCGCCACGGCGGGGTGCCGGGCCAGGACCGTGTCGGTGTCCAGCTCGCCGAAGGAAGTGCCCCGGTAGGCGATGCGCCGTCGCGGGACCGTCTCCAGCCCGGCGGCCAGCTGGTCCAGCGTCTCCCGGCCGTGCGTCTCGACCAGCGCGACGACCACGTCGGTTCCGAGCGCGGACAGCCTCTCGCCCTCGGCGAGCATCGCGTGGGTCTTTCCCGCCCCGGGCACTGCGCCCAGATAGATGTGCAATCGGCCGCGTTCCACAGCGGATCACTTCCTGCCATCTGAAGGGCACTGGCATCGATAGATGCACATCCATGATCCGTGGGCCCCGGGAAGAGAGTAGGGACTTAGCGCCTTCTCTACGGTGTACCGCTCGAATACTAGATTGAGTGGCTGACCTGCGCTATCGCCAGCAGGCTTGACGTGGTGATGGTTGGCTTGCCGGGTGCTTCTAACGAATACATGCGCGCTGCCTTACACCCCGAAGACTCGCAGGTCACCCAGGCGGATTCTATTTTCGAGCGGGACAGGCCTCCACCTCGCCGGGCGGGCGGTCACGGTCTGCTGTTTCTCCTGGTAGCAGGGGAGATGGCTCGTGGTGCCAGCTCGGCCAGCCAGTGGATATGATCGCCCGTGTCGCTGGGTGAGATCGCTGCTTGCTGCATGCGGTGGTGACTTATCGGCCGGGATGACCGATCGGGTGGGACTGTCGATGGTCCGGGCTTGGCCCGCAGCTCGGCATGGGGGTTCTTGTCCGCGGGGAGACTTGAACCCAACGGACCGCGGCTCCTTGACCAGCCAGTATGCCAGAAAGTCAATGACTGAGCGGAGTTCTCGAGTCCTTGATGTTCTCCAAGATTCCCCGATATTCCCTCTATTGGGCCTCAAGGCCCAACGCTTGTCCCGGTCCGTGTCGGGTCCCCCCCCCGTCCGATTTGGGGCCGGTCGATGGTGTCGGTCGGTCGGGCCATATCGAGTCGGTCGGTGGCGGGCGACTGATAGTGCACCCAGTCGAACAGTTCTTCAGGGTCGCGGCGAGGTCTGTCAGGCCGAAGGGTCTCGGCTGCGCATCGCGACGCGCATCGTGCTGCATCAGCGGGGGAGCGGCTCTCCCGGTTTGACTGTCCGCGGGCGAGAGGTATCTCCGCTCTGCGCGAGTAGCTTCTTGCCGTCGATAGTGACGGCTATGTTCACCGCCGCCTACACCGACGAACGCGTCAGGTTTCTTGATCATCCGTGGGCCGCGGAAGCAAACGGTCCTCGTCGATGTGACGAAGCAACGCTCATGCATGAATTGAGTGCGTTCGCTGGACACCGTAGGTCCCTCGGTTCCGAGCCTTGGAGCTACGGGCGGGAGGGCATGATCGACGCCCTCGGAGAGGGTGGTCGTCGGTGAGCTCCCGCGCCGCCAGCGTGAACAGTCGACGGCGACCACGCCGCTTCGTCGCGACCATCAGGAGAACCGGACCGGACAGCGGGCGCTCCCCACCGGTAACAAACCCCACACGGGGGAGCAGCTCCTGACCGGTGGTACGAAGGAGGACTTCGTCGAGGCGCTACGGGCGGGGCGCCCGCGACCCCAGAACAACACCCCTCGGACCTGAGGCATGTCGAGCTGTCCCGCCATCCCCACCACCCCCGCGACCGGGGTGAGGGCGTTTGACCGTGACGGCGGGGACGTGGGGATCGGCGGGGACTGATGTGCTCAGCCGTGCTCGGATTCGTCGTCTTCGTCGGCGGGCGGTCGGATGATCCACTCACTCCGAACAGGCCGGCGGGTCTAGTACGTGTCGATCACCAGGGGCATCTGGGGTCGCGAGTTCGCCGGGGGAGGCCCGTACCTGTGCTGGAGGTCCGGGGGGCATTGGCGTGGGCGCATCAAAAAAACCTCATAATTATATATGCCGCAAATCCAGAACGCTGCCATCAACCTCCGTCTGGCCCAACTCGGGCTGCCCCTGCCCAAAGGGTTCGAGGACACCGAGTCGGCCAGGCTCGCGCGCCCGATCCTCGCCCGCCAGCGTGAGCTCAGCCGCCGACTGTCCGACCGGTTGTGCGCGGCGGACGGGCGAATCCAGGCATTCCTCGACGACTACCTGGCCGATGCCGGTGAGCGCCCCCAGCTTCCGCGGCGAACCCTGGTGCTGGATGAGCCGGGCCTGGCCCGCGACCTTTCCCTGCCCTTAGACGGCGACAGCTTCACCTCGCCGCTGCTGAGCAGCTACCGGCTCGTCAATGGCGTGCTGCACAACCCGGCCAACGATCGCCGGACCACCGCGGGGGTCTTCCACATCACCGAGGGCGGGCTCCCCATCCCCTATGACAAGATCGCCGTGCCCAAGGTGGCGTTCGCCCGGCTGCTGGCCGTCGCGTTCGAGCCGCCGGAGATCGACAAGGTCCTGCCCTACACGGCCAACCAGCCGCAGTCGGCGGCATGCTTCGTCTCGTTGCACCTTCGCCCGCTGGTTTCCCCAGAGGTAGCCGGCTCCGTGCGCGAGAAGCGGATGGAGACCCGCTTCATTGTGCCCGGTGGCATGGTCGCCAGCCTCGACTTCGTGGAGGGCATCTTCGGCAATGGGGGCGACCCCTACCTGCCCGAGAACGACGCGTCCCTGGCCCCGGAGACCTGGACCGGCCACACCGGCTGCGTCATCCTCGCCCCGCACCTGACCCGGCTGACGAAGAGGGCGCTCGGGCTGCCCCACGTGAGCCAGGCCACCGACCGGCAGAAGCGCGACGGGGTGTGCTGGGAGCAGGAGGACGAGCTGTACAACGGCGGGCGCGCCTTCAAGATCTGTGCCCGGGACACTCGCGGCGTGATCGTGACGGTGATCGCCGACACCTACTTCGGCTACTGCAAGAAGGAGGTCAAGACCCAGATCTCCTACTCGGCGAACCTGTTCGGCAACGCCGAGGAGGAGCACGCCGGCGGCGCGCTGGTCTTCGCCAGCTACAACCTGGGCCAGGAATACACGGAGACCTCCTCCGGTGACTCCTATACCCTGGCTGAGGTCCTCGAACGCGATCCGGGGCGGTTCGCGTCGCAGCCGCAGGGACATGCCCTCGACCTGCAGCAGCCGCACATCGTGCTGGTGCCGGCCAACCCGCACTACTCGCTGCGCGCCATGACCGTGTCCTGGTCTGGCGCCGACGGCCAGCGCCAATCGATCCCCCTGCGCGCCGACCAGGTCTACCTGAGCCCGAACGGCTACCGCGTCGGGATCGCCCAGCAGCCCCACGACCGGACGGCATGGAGCCTGATCGGCACCGTGCCCAACGCCACGTCGTGCCACAAGCCGGCGACGGTCTCCGGTGGCGGCAAGTCGGAGATCTCCAAGGCCATCACCGATGCGATTATCTTCGGATCTCAGTTCGTCGCGGACTTCGACACCGACATGGACTCGGTCGCCGCGATCCTCGACCGGGACTTCTCCGGACGCTTCCTCGACCCGGCGGGGCACGACCAGGACGACCGGCCGATCCTGTCGGAGCAACGCTCGATCGGGTCGGTGATCAAGCTGCTCACCCCGTCTCGGTCGGAGTACCACGCCGACTACAACGCCTGGCTGGGCCGCATCCCGCCCTACATCAAGGAGCTGGTCTACGTAGTCAAGCGCTCCTACCACCCCGAATGGGGGAACGACTGGCGCAGTCACTTCAGCGTCGCGGCCATCGACGGTCGCCAGGGCAACAGGCTGCGACTGGACGGCGACAGGATCACCATCGACATGCTGCGGGTCGGCTACAACGCCGACGCATCCTGGCGCCTGTTCAGCCTTCGCCACGACTTCTCACCGGCGGTGAAGGTGCAGACCGAGGACGACATCACCGCCTCGACGGTCGTCCCGGGCGGCCAACTAGGAATGGATGCGGCGCGTTCGTACAAACTCGTGGAGAATTGCGAGGACCTGCTGTTCCAGCGCCCCGACGACGCCATCCACCGGGGGTACGACAAGCAGGCCGAGCGCGACATCGCCGCCCCCGAGACGTTCCTGTCCAACTTCGCGCCTTTGACCCCGGCCGATGCCATCGCGATGCGCGACGATGCCGTGGCCTTCAGCGCCTTCAGCGAGCCGATGGCGGAGATGATCAGCCGATTCGCCGACACGGCCGAGGGTGACGGCCCGGCGTACTTCGTGAGCTCGGCCAACCCGCGGCTGGTGGAGGGCAAGCCCTCGAAGAACCCGCGCTACCTGCAGCAGCGACCGGACCGCATCAATGCCAGGGCCACTGCAGTGGCGGAGCTGTCCGCGCGCCTGGTTCGCCGGCTGCCGTCTGAAGCGCCGCTGCTGCTGCCGGTGGAGGTGGTCGCTGCTGGGCGGCGGAACAACCCCCCCGACGGGCCGGCGCCGGCGCTGTGCTCGTACAGCCCGCTGCATTACATGGAGGTGCCCGAGCTGTTCATGGAGTTCATCTCGTCGATGACCGGTAAGTCCCCCTCCACGACCGGAGCTGGCTCCGAGGGCGCGCTGACCAAGGGGCCCTTCAACGCCATGCCGGCCATCATCGACCTGAACGCCTCGATGCTGTCCTACGCGCTCACCGGCTACGACGGCTGGGTGTCCGCAGCCGGATACGTCGGGCCCCATGTGCGGGTGGACCACGACTTCTCCCTGCTCGTGCCGGAACTGTTCTCGCGGATGACCCCGGACGAGAGAGACGCCCGCAACCTCATCGCCGAGGGCGCCCTGGAGAAGCTGACCGACTTCGAGCACGACGGCCGGCGAGTGGCCGCCAGCAGGTTGGGCTACCGGATGACCGACAGGCTGGCCACCAAGTACTTCGGCCGGATCTTCCTGCATCCGGATGTGGTCTTCACCCCGGAGATGCTGCGCCCGGAGTTGCAGGACGTGGGCATCTTCGCCGAGTCGATCGCCACGATCGTGACCACGCACGAGCGGGTGGCGCGCTCGTACTTCCAGGACGGCACGATCGCACTGGCCGTCCCACCGCTACGGGCGCTGTTGGAGATCATGGCTGAGGGGTTCACTGCAGCGGGATGGGGCCTCGATTCGCCGGAGTTCCGGGTCATGTTCACCCGCGAAGCGGTCCTGGCGTCGGACTGGTACGCGCAGCGGTTGGATGCCAAGCAGGCCGCAGCCAGCGCCCGAGCCAACGCAGGATTCGCTGCGATCGAGAAGTTCGTCTCCACTCCCGGGAACGAGGAGCCCACGGCCCGGCTGGATATGCCCGCGCGGGTGTCGGCAGCGCGGGTGGAGGCGCAACGGCTGGCCAGTCCGGAGTTCCGCGAGCAGCTGGTCGGCACCGCGGGAAGCACACCCCTATAGATCATGGCCGGCCCTGCGCGTCAGGCAGCAGACAGATGGCGGTTGGTGCCGCCCGGGCTGCACAGCCGGCCCTGTCTGCATCCGCTGACCCGGCCGGCATCGAGACGGACATGACAGGAAGCAGAACGTGCCGCCGGATACTCATCGGGCGTCGCTGACATTCCTGCTCTTCTTTTACGTGCCTCGAGTTGCGCGTGCTCGGCGGGCCTGCAGGAGTACGCCGCTGGCGTTGAGGCGGAAGCGGGCCATGGCCAGGGGGCTGGCGCAGGGCCACGATTATGGTGTGCGTTTGTGGGGGTGGCGCTGGTCGGCGCTGGTAGCGGGGGCGGCCGTCGCGGCCGTGCTGGCAGCGGCTGGCCAGTGGCAGGGAGGGCTTGCCGGGGCCGCGGTCATTGCCATCGGGGGGTTGGGTCTGCTCGCACAGTAGTGAGTGCTTGTGAGCGTACGCATGGCCTAGTGAGCCGTCGCCGTCGCCGTCGCCGTCGCCGTGTGGATTGCGGGCACGGGCGGGTCGGCGAGGCTTGCCTCCGTCGTGGGCTTCATGGCTTACCGATCGGCGTGCGGCGCATGGAAGCGTTCGGAAAGGGATCGGCGCCATGAAGGGTCCTGCTTGTCTTTCCGGCAGCTTCTTGAGCGTTACGCCGGCGCCAGGTGGTCTGTGCCGGTCCACTGGAGCAGTACGGTCTGGTGGCTTTTCTGGGTGCCGGTGGCTGGGTCGATCTTGAATGCGCCGAACAGGGTGCTTGTATCCAGGGACGAGGCCGCCTGCCATAGGGGCTGCGGGCTGGTAGTGCCTGCGAGCCGGGCGCAGTGGGCCGCGATCGCTGCGGCGGCGGCCGCTTGCACTGCCGGGTAGTCCGGGATCGCGGGTCGCGTGCCGTATGCGGTGAGGAACTGTTCCTCGGTGGGACCGAGCTGGGGCTGCTGCCCAGTGCGCGGGAACCACTGGGCGATGCCGAAGGTGCCGGCCGGGCTGGTGACGGCCTTGCCGAAGTCCCGGACCCCGGCCGCGACGGCGCAGATGACCTGCGGCGGATTGGGGAGGCTGCGTGCGCGGGCGACGGTCTGGATGTCGTCTTCGAACGTGCCGGCCGCCAGGAGAGTCCAGTCGCCGGGCGGATCTTCGGTGAGCAGCGCGTCGGCTGGGCCTGTGGTCAGGCGGGTGATGCCGAGCTGGCGGGCACGGGCTTCGGCTCCGTCGGCTACTTGCCGGCCAAACCGCCCGGTGCCGTGCGCGATGCGGAGCTCAGCCGGTGCCGGGGCGCTGCCGGCCAGCCGGGCCAGGAACGGCCCGGCGTAGCGGCTGGCCGGGGTGAGCACGGAGATCACATGGCCGGGGTGGGCTGTCTCCACGTCGTCGCCGGAGCCGCCGTGGTTCCACACTATCCAGCCCGCCTCGGCGGCCAGGTCTCCGGCGGCGCGCATCAGCAGCGTGGAATACGGTCCCAGGAGCAGGTCGCTGGCTGCGGCCACCTGGGGCAGGGCGGCGCGCAGTCGCCTGACGTCGCTGGCGTCGTCCTCGATGAGGACTTGCGCCCCGCCGTCCAGCAACGCCCACGTCTGCAGGGCACGGGCGGCCTGCCGGCCGAAGCGGGAGAACCGTCCCGACAGTGACAGGCACGCGCCGACCCGCAGCGGGTTCCGCCCGGCGCGGGTCATCTTGTCCATGGCGTCATCTCATCTGCTCTTCGTACCGGAACTCGTGCCGGTCGGCGACGACTGAATCCTGCACCTCGACCGGCCGCCCTTCGGAGTCGCAGGCGGTGCGCGGTACCCGGGCAACCGGCACGCCCGGCTGCAGGCTGAGTTCGGCGGTTTCGTCGTGGGCTGGCATCCTGTAGGGTTCCAAAACGGCGCATAAGCGGCTGACCTGTGGGTTTTCCTGCGGAGCTGGCCGTCTGGCTGACAGCATGGCGCGCTTGTGGCCGTACGGATCCTCTACCTGATGTTCGTCCGC
>Ga0116134_1000901_pt1 | contig 15206 bp, 11 predicted proteins | sample June2015DPH_19_5_FD_89737 | JGI IMG/M metagenome (GOLD analysis project Ga0116134, IMG submission 89737) | Peatland microbial communities from SPRUCE experiment site at the Marcell Experimental Forest, Minnesota, USA - June2015DPH_19_40 | ecosystem: Environmental > Terrestrial > Soil > Wetlands...
ACCGAATCAGCCGACTCACCCTCGCCCCCGGGCCCGCCCGACCCGCCTAAAGAAAAGCCCGAACGCAACCTAGAAGCCGCCCGAAGCTACTGGACCGAAGTCCCCCGCTTCCTCGCGTTCTGGGGGAACCATCAAGAACGATGGCCCGAGATTCGGCGCTATAAGGCTGACCGGCCAATGGGGCCAGAGCGAAGCACAGAAACGGCCGAATCTCTGAAAGAGATGTTCCAAGTAGAGCCCACAATAAGCGATAATATTAAGGATATAGCGAAAAATAATGTCCGGCGCGGCTGGCTCGAGGGATTCGAGTTCCGCCTGAAAGGCGAAAATCGTCTGGTGGAGAAGGTTGCTGAGTCTCTCGAAACCAGCAGCCCGGATGCCGCAGCGCGCGAAATAATACAGCAAATACCAGACGCAATCCGCTATACTTTCTGTCTGCGATCTGCCGACTACACCGCCGGATGCAAGGATATCGCTGAACGCCTTAAGGGTTCCGGTAATGAGATGTACTACTCGAAAAACTTCTGGGCAGATCCGGAATATAAGGGAATCAATACTCGCTGGGTGACGCCGCAGGGGCAGAGGTTCGAAGTACAGTTTCATACCAGAGAAAGCTTCCATGCTAAGCATCATGTCACGCACGGAGCCTATGAACGGCTGCGTAACCCATTGACCTCGAGCGGTGAGCGAGTTGAGCTAAGTGCTTTCCAACGCGAGGTCTCTTCATGGATTCCAATTCCTAGCGACGTAGCGCAAATCCCAGATTACAAGAAGGAAGGCTTCTAATGCCGGATAAGATTACCTTTTACGCGGTCATCGGAGGAGATCGCACAGTCGATAACCCGTATGGGCTTGTGCGGCGGTTGGAGACGGACTGGGGATTCACTGATGAAGGATTGCGCAGGGACTTCAGCTGGAAATTTACCCCGTCGATCGTGGAGTGGCAGCGAGGAGATCTCGGCCAAGAGCTTGTCGAGGTTACTCATAAACAGGCTGAGAAGATTATCGATTATTTCCGTGAGCGGTGGGGGGCTTCGGGGGAGCCGGGTGGGGCTTGACGGAGCCTTGCTTGCTGTTGGTCAGGTGACGGCCGAGCGGGCTTGTCCGCATGACCGTGGCGAATTCATCGGCGGAAAGCTCCGGCGCCGGAAGCGGCGTGTATGAGTCACGCGCCGGCTGGAGTGCGTCGAGCCAGAGCGCCAGAAAACGGCGCCAGATCCCGGGCCGTACGTCGCGAGCGTATTCGGCCGTCACGCTGAGCATGAACTCGATGACCGGAATGTCGGTCGCGGCCAGATCGGGGCGCACCTGCCCCGCCGCCTGCGCCCGCTCCACCAGGCGTCCCACGGCGGGCCGCATCCGATCCCTCGCATAAGAGACACGGTCGTGGCCGTTCGCCGCGAACATGAGCATCTGGCGCAGTCCCCGGTCGCCCGCCATCATCTCCGTCGCGCGTTCCATGAACGAGACCAGCCCAACCCATGCGTCCGGCTCGCCGTGCGCATGCTCGGCCAGGTCGACGAGCAGGTCGATACGTTCCTCGAAGAGTGCGTCCGCCAGCGTCGCCTTGTCGGGAAACCGCCGGTAAACGGTGCCCACGCCCACGCCCGCGTGGTGGGCCACGTCGTCGAGGGTCGCCTCGAGTCCCCGCTCGGTGAAGACCTCCGCCGCGGCCCGCAGGATGCGCTGCCGGTTCCGCTCGGCATCCTTCCGCAGGGGGCGCAAGGCGATTTCGGCAACCGCTTCCGCTGGGCTGACCTCTGGGCTGACCTCGCGTTCTTCCGTTCGGGGGGGTGCGTCGCGGTCGCTCACAACGTTTATTTTAGCATGAGAGTGGAGATCACACCTCCGCTTCTGCTATCGTCGATCCAGAAGCGGAGAACATGCCTCCAGATGGGAGAAGTCCATGGCTGCTGCGAGTGCTCCCGGTGGTGCCGTTCCCGGAAGCCGCGCCGCCCCGACCGACCGGAGGCGCTGGCTGATCCTCGCGCTGGTCGGCCTGGCCCAGCTCATGATCGTGCTCGACATAACGATCATGAACATCGCGCTGCCCTCGGCGCAGCACGCCCTCCATTTCTCTAACGTCGACCGTCAGTGGGTCATCACCGCCTACGCGCTCGCGTTCGGCAGCCTGCTGCTCTTTGGCGGGCGACTGGGGGACCTCTTCGGCCGCAAGGTGACATTCCTGGCCGGGCTTGTCGGCTTCGCCGCCGCCTCCGCGGTGGGCGGCGCGGCGGTCAACTTCACCATGCTCGTCGCGGCCCGGGCGTGCCAGGGAGCGTTCGGCGCCCTGCTGGCGCCCGCCGCGCTGTCCCTGCTGACGACGACCTTCAGCGACCCGAAGGATCGGGGCAAGGCGTTCGGCGTCTACGGGGCCATCGCCGGCGGCGGCGGCCTGGTAGGCCTGCTGCTCGGCGGCCTGCTGACCGAGTACCTCGACTGGCGCTGGTGCCTGTACGTGAACCTCGTCTTCGCCGGGGTCGCCGTCATCGGGGCATTGCTGTTCCTGTCGAACGAGCGGTCCGCGCACACGGCCCGTCTCGACATCTTCGGCGTGCTGACGGTCTCGGGTTCGATGTTCTGCCTCGTCTACGGTTTCTCCAACGCTGCTTCGCACAACTGGCACACCCCGTCGACGTGGGGTTTCCTCGCCGCAGGCGTGGTGCTGCTCGGGGTGTTCGCCTGGTGGCAGACCCGCGCGGCCCATCCGCTGCTGCCGCCCCGCATTCTGCTGGACCGCAACCGGGGCGGCGCCTACCTGGCCGTGTTCGTCACGGGCGCCGGGATGTTCGGCATCTTCCTCTTCCTGACCTACTACCTGCAGACCATCCTGGGTTACTCGCCCGTGAAGACCGGTGTCGCGTTCCTGCCGGCGATCGCCATGCTGATGCTGTTCGCGCAGATCGCCAACATCGTCCTGATGCCGCGCATCGGGCCGAAGGCGCTGATCGCCGTCGGCCTGCTCCTGGCCGCCGCAGGTATGGTGTGGCTGACCCGGATCGGGGTGCACTCAAGCTACGCAAGCGTCATCCTCGGGCCCCTGCTCGTGTTCGGCGCCGGCGTCGGCCTCGCCATGCCGCCAGCGATGAACACCGGCACCTTCGGGGTGGCGCCCTACGACGCGGGCGTCGCCTCGGCCACGCTCAACGTCGGCCAGCAGCTGGGCGGCTCCATCGGCACGGCCTTGCTCAATACCATCGCCACCAGTGCGACCACCAGCTACCTCGTGAGTCTGCACCTGCCCAAGGCGGTTCTGGCCACGCCGCGCGGTCAGCTGGCGCTCGCCGCCGCGGCCGTGCACGGATATACGACCGGGTTCTGGTGGACCGCCGGGATCTTCGCGGGCGGGGCCGTGGTCTGCGGATCCCTGCTCCGCTGGGGCCCGCTGTACCGGAAGGCCTCCGGGCCCGTCGGCGCCCCCGCCCAGCAGCCCGGCCCGTCCGTCCCCGCCTGACCGCCGTTCCCCCGGGGCCGCTCCTACTGGGAGATGGAGGGGGCCCAGGTGCCGGGCTGATCGTTCCGGTCGTCGGAGGACTCCACGAGGCGGGGCAGGACAATCGTGAACGTCGTCTGGCCCGGGTGGCTGTCGACACTTACGGTGCCGTGGTGCGCGGCCACGACGGCCTTGACGATGGCCAGGCCGAGTCCGGTGCTGCCGGCCGACCGGGACCGGGAGGAGTCGCCGCGCGCGAAGCGCTCGAACAGTTCCGGCACCAGGTCGGGCGGGATTCCCTGGCCGTTATCGCTGACGCTCAGCCGAACCGCGGGGCCAGTGCCGGCCCCAGAGCCAGCCGCTACGGACACCGTGACGGTGGAGTCGGGCGGCGTGTGCTTGGCCGCGTTGCTCAGCAGGTTGCTGAGGACCTGGCGCAGCCGGAGTTCGTCGCCCCGGACCATCAGCGGCTCGTCGGGAAGCTCAAGCTGCCACCGATGGGACCGGCTCGCCACCTGTGCATCGCTGGTGGCCTCGATGGTCAGCCGGGTCAGGTCGACCGGTTCCTCCTCCAGCGGCCGCCCCGCGTCGAGGCGGGCCAGCAGTAGAAGCTCGTCCACCAGGACGCTCATCCGCGCCGATTCGGATTGCACCCGCCGAAGCGCGTGCGTTACGTCCTCGGGAACCGGGCCCCGGTGCCGCAGGGCAAGCTCGGCGTACCCGCGGATGGAGGACAGCGGTGTCCGCAGTTCGTGGCTGGCGTCGGCGGCGAACCGTCGCAGCCGGGTCTCGCTCGCGGCCCGGCGGGCCAGGGCAGATTCCACGTGCTGGAGCATCCGGTTGATCGCGGCGCCGACCTGGCCGACCTCGGTTCGCGGGTCGTCGTCGGGAACGCGGGCGGGCAGGCTGACGTCGGTGTCCAGCGGGAGCTGGGTGACCATGGCCGCGGTGGCCGCCACCCGGCGCAGTGGCCGCAGCGACAGCCGCACCAGGCCGACGCCGCTGCCCGCGACGAGCAGGACCACGATGGCGAACACGGCCGCTTCGGCGATCTCGACGTTGCGCAGGGTGTCTTCCACGGACTTCAGCGGCAGGCCGGTGTACAGGACGGGGGCGCCCTTGTACTGCTGGACGGCGGTCAGCTCATAGTCACCGCCAAGTGAGGGAAGATCGCGCGTATAGGTCGGCACGGGGGGAGGCGGGGAAGCCGGGGCCGTACTGCCGTCCGGCGCCGGGTGCGGGGACTGCTGAATCACCGGAAGGGACTTGAGGGTGTCCTGATCCTTCCCCGACACGTCGCACTTCCCGCTGACGATCGTGGCCTCGGTGATGACCCCATTCTTGTCCCACGCACCGAAGGTGCCGGCCGCCTGGCCCAGGACGAAGTGGTTTCCGCAGGGGGATGAGGGGTCGTCGTCGATATACGCGGACGTGTGACTCTGCGCGGCCTGTGCGGGATTGCCGTCACCGTCACCGTCGCCGTCGCCGTCACTTATGCACGCCGCGACCTGCCGCTGCGTCGCGGCCTGGAGCGACTGGGTGAAGTTGGTCATCAGCGAGTTGCGCAGCACGGTGTAGGTCGCCGCGCCGACCACGGCGCAGGTCACGATGACCAGCGTTACCAGGCTAGCGATCAGCCGCGCGGTGAGGCTGCCGTGGAACAGGGAGCGCCACGGCCGGGCCGCCGTGCCAGCCAGCCTGCTGGCACGGCCGCGCGACCCGGGAGATCGGCCGCCCGCGGCACCCCGGTCCATCAGCTGCCTGGCTTCAGCACATAACCGACGCCGCGGACGGTGTGGATCAGGGGCGGCCGCCCGGCGTCGATCTTCTTGCGCAGGTAGCTGACGTACAGCTCCACAACGTGCGCCTGGCCGCCGAAGTCGTAGTTCCAGACGCGGTCGAGGATCTGCGCCTTGGACAGCACCCGGCGCGGGTTGCGCATGAGGAACCGGAGCAGCTCGAACTCGGTGGCGGTGAGCTCGATCAGATCGCCTGCCCGCCGGACTTCTCGCGCGTCCTCGTCCATCGTCAGGTCGGCGACGGCCAGTGAGCCCTCACTGTGGGTACGGGTCAGGTCGGCGCGCCGCAGCAGTCCGCGGAGCCGGGCCAGCACCTCTTCCAGGCTGAACGGCTTGGTCACGTAGTCGTCGCCGCCGGCGGTGATCCCGGCGATGCGATCTTCGACCGCGTCCCGGGCGGTCAGGAACAGCACGCAGATATCCGGCATCTCCGCGCGGAGCCTGCGGAGGACCTCGAGCCCGTCGAAGTCCGGCAGCATGATGTCGAGGATGACCGCATCCGGCTGGAACTCGCGGGCGACGCTGACCGCGTCGCTTCCGGTCCCGGCGGTGCGGGTTTCCCAGCCCTCATAGCGCAGCACGCTGCCCAGCAGCTCGGCGAGGCTCGGCTCGTCGTCCACGACGAGTACGCGAATCGCGCTGCCGTCAGGTCGCCGTGCACCGGTCTGCGCTGTACTGGCCTGCATTGGGGCGGCGGCCGGGGTCTGCGGAGTATTCATGGCCATCCATCCTCAGATTTGCTCGGCTGGAATTTAGTATGCCGTGGTGAGGAGGCCGGCCCTCACGTCAGTGGCGCACGGTCCTCTCTCTATTCGCTTAACGATGTCTGACGGGGCGCAGCACAACTTCAGCATGTCTTATGAAATTCCTCTGAGCCGAGAGGGGAGTGCCGGGTGGGCAGGCGTCCCCGGGCGCGGGTCTCAGCGGGACAGGGCTTCAGCGGGACAGTGCTTCAGCGGGACAGGGCCTCGGCGGGCCAGCCGGCTACCGTTTCCACGCCGCCGCTGACGTCGACCAGGCGGGCCGGCAACCGGATCGCCGCCAGCCAGCCCGCCGCCTGGGCGCCGCGAATGATGGCCGCCGTGCTGGCCGCGTTGGCGTCCGCGCAGGTCGCCGCGGTCACCGAGATCGTCCGCCAGACCGGAGCCGGCGGCAGGCCGGTGCGCGGGTCCAGGATGTGGTGCAGGATACTGCCGCCGCGCCGCCAGCGCCGCGCGGTGGTGCTGGAGGTGGCCAGTCCTCCGCTGGTGATCGCCACGACCGTGGATGGACCGTCGGGAACCTCCTCTGGGCGCCCCGTGACGTCCTGCACGCGAATCCGCCAGCCGTTACCGGGGGCCGGCCCGGCGACGGCGATGTCACCGCCCAACCCGACGAGCACGCCACAACCAAGCTCAGCGGCGATGCGGGCCGCGGCGCGATCGGCGGCCCACGCCTTGGCGGTGGCGCCGAGGTCCAGGCGCGTGCCCGGCGGCATGGCCAGGGTGCGCGAGGTGAGGTCCAGGCGTACGTGCCGCCATCCGGGCACGGCCTTAACGACGAGGTTGAGGGCCGGCCCATCCGGCGGGACGAGGCTGAAGTCACGGTCGTAACCGGCGGCCACGATGGCTTCCCCGACTGTCGGATCGACGTCGCCGTCGGTCAGTTCGGCGGCGCGGAGGGCCACGGCGACGGCGTCGGCGAGCAGCGGGCTGAGCCGTACCGGCCGGCCGGCCGCGTGATCCAGCGCGACGAGTTCAGAATCGGCCCGGAAGCGGCTGCATGCGACGTCAAGGTCCGCCAGGTCGGCTTCGAGCATCGAGCGGGCCGCCCCGAGCGCCCCGGGATCGGTCACCACGAGGTGCACCCAGCAGCCGAGCGCCGTCCATCCCGCGGACGCCGTGTCGTGCTCTTCCACAGCCATCGGTGCCCTCCCGCCTTCCTGGCCCGCCTTCCTGGCCCGCCTTCCTGGCCCGCCTTCCTGGGCCACGACGCTCATTGAACCGCCGGGCACTGACCGATCCCTGGACGTCAGCTCTGAGCCACCTCAAGCCGTGCTGGCACCCGGAACTCAGGCCGGCACCCGGAACTCAAGCGCCGCCGGCACCCGGAATCAGTCCGCAGCGAGCAGGCGGCCCAGCTTGGACGCGGACGCCGACGGGCGCGCCCCGGCTTCCCGGAGTAGCTTGCCGGCCGACTCCAGCACGGTGGGCGGCCCCGAGACGAGCTCAACCTCGATCTCGTGCCATCTCATCGGGCTGCCCTCAGGACCCAGGCGGGCCTCGGGCCCCAGGCGGCGCGCGGTTACCTCGTCGTCGGCCACCTCGGCCAGCACCTGACCTTCCGAGCTGGTCAGACGGCGGACCGTTCGGCTGGTGTCCAGCTGTGCGATCGGGTGCAGCGCGGCACCGCCGGTTATGTCGGCCACCATGGCCTGCATCTGCCGCGGCACCGTATCGGTGCCCTCGCTCAGCGGCAGATGCAGCTCGCGCCGGGTTCCGGGCCGGACCGGCAGCTTGAGGTGCCAGGCCTCATCGGTTCCGCCGGTGCGCCGCCGGAGCGTGACGCGGTTGGCGGCCAGCCGCAGATCCCCGGTGTCGAAGTAGGTGGCGGACAGCTCATAGTGCTCTGGCCCCGCGACCGAACATCCCGGCAGCGCACCGAAGTCGGGCATGGCGAAGCCCGGGTCGGCGTCGTACTTCTGCTCGGTTTCCAGATAACTCGTCGGCTCGGTGTCCATGGCTCCCAACCTAAGCCAGATCAGACCGGACGGACGACGAACGTGGTGTGCGGGCGCTCGATGAGGGCTGCCCCGGGGACGACCGGCTCGCCCCCCGCGCGGGGATAGGCGCTGATACGGAAGTTGCCGGCGCCCGGGCGGCCCGCCGCCGCCCAGGCCTGGATCGCGCTGGCCAGCTCGGCGGCCAGGTCCGGGCCGGCCGCGCCGTAACCGAGCACGCTGAGCTGGAAGACCGGCGCGGCCGCCAGCTGGCCCCGCCGCGCCTTTCGCGAACCGCCTGCGCCGGGTGAACCGCCGCCGCCGGGCGAACCCCCGGGGCCCGGCGGATCGCCAGCGGCAGGCAATTCGTCAGCCACAGGGAGGGGGGTTGGGCGGGCCAGAACCGCGAAGCCGCTGTCGCCAAAGATCCCCGCGGTGATGCGCCGGTTCGCCATGAGCAGGGGCGCCCGGGCCAGTTCGCCCTGGGAGGCATGCACCGATTCGCTGAGCAGGCCCCAGCGCGGCTCGTTCAGGGCCAGCCAGAACCCCAGCCCGTCGAACAGTTGCGCCGGGCCGGCCGTCACGCAGGTGGCGTGCTCGGCGGCGGGCCCGGTCGGCTCGGCCAGCGCGCGGGCCACGGCGATGATGTCGACGTCCCGGCCGCCCGGGATGGTGAGAGCCAGTTCCCGGTCATCATGGGTCACCTGGGTCCGTTCGGGACCAGCGAGCATCCCCCGCATGCGCATGAACCCGCACGGCACCACCGAACGGCTCTGCCAGGACGCGCCATCGCGTTCGAACGCCACCGAACGCTGCGATCCCCGCAGGTCAAGCGGTACGACGATCCGCCCGCCGGGAACGAGCTGGTCCAGCCACGCGGGAGCCAGGTCGCTGACCCCGACCGTGGCGATCACCCGGTCGTACGGGGCTCCGGGCGGGTACCCCGCGGCCCCGTCACCCGGTATGACGGTGACGCCCGGATAGCCGGCCTCGGTCAGGTGCGCCGCGGCCTGCCGCGCGACCTCCGCGTCGAGATCCACCGTGACCACGGTGCCCTGGGCGCCCACCAGGTACTGGAGCAGGGCCGCGTTGTACCCGGTGCCGGCGCCGATCTCCAGCACGCGCTGGCCCGGGATGACCCGCAGCTGATCCAGCATGTACGCCATGATCGTCGGCTGGGACGAGGAACTGGTGGGGTGGCCCTCCGCGCTGCGCCGGGTCACGATGGCCTCGTTGCGGTAGGCCTGCTCGGGGCCCAGTTCCGGCAGGAACAGGTGCCGCGGCACCGCCCGCAGCGCCTGGACGACGGCGTCGCTGACGGTGCGGCCGCCGTTGATCACCTGGGTGACCATGCGGTCACGCAGTGCGCTCAGCTCAGCGCTGTCCACTGACCCGCTGATAGACGCGGCCCGACGCATCGGCGCGGAGCAGGCGGAAGTTGGCCGTGAAATACGACGAGATCGCCCGCGTCCACGGGATCCGCCGCGGGAAGAGCCCGGACAGCCAGACGTACTGCGCGTGCGACAGCGTCGACAGCCACAGCCGGCGCACGGCAGGCACGTTACCGGCGCCGTTCAGGCCGTCCCGCCCGTGCGACAACGTGTAGTCGGTGCCGATGCTGTCGACCATGACCGGGCAGCCGGGCACGCCGGAGGTGAACCGGTTGGCGGCGATCGTGTAGGAAACCGCGTCGGCCACCACGCAGGAGCCCGCAGGGATGATGCGCTCGTCGGCCACGATCGCGTCCGCGACGCCTTTGTAGTTCGGGTCGGGCTGGGTCCGCCCCTGCAGCACCGCCAGCACCAGGACGACCATCGCCGTGGCCGATACGGCCACCCGGTACACGTGCCGGGGTGCCGGCCGGGGTGCCGGGCGGGGGAGAGGGGTCCGGCAGAGCCGCGCGATGGGCAGGACCACCGACAGGGCCATGAACGGGCCGAGGAACGCGGCGTAGTGGTAGTAGTAGTCGTCCGGCCACCAGAAGGCGAGCACGATCAGCGCCCCGCTGACCAGGGCGAAGATCTCCAGCGGCGGCGGCAGTTCGCGGCTGGCCAGCGTCGCCAGCAGCGAGGCTCCGGCGGCCACCGCCGCGATTGCGCACGCCACCGCGAGCAGCAGCACGTGGGGCAGGTGGGGGCCGTGGCTGAGCCCGATCATGCTCGCCAGCCGGAACCACAGCGAGATACGCACGTCGTCGGTCCGGGACCACTGGGCCACGATCACGCTGTTGTAGAACGCGTGCGGGGCCAGCACCGCGAACGGGAGCACCGGCAGCGCGAAGCCGGCCACCGTGCCGCCAAGAAAGATGAGCGCGCGCCGCGGTACCCGGTGCAGCACGAGCAGGCCCAGCAGGACGAGGACCGGGATAACCGCCCAGGCCTTGCAGACCCCGGCGAACCCGAACGCGAGGCCACCGACGGCCAGCCGCCGCGAGCTGCCGGTCAGGTGATCGCCGTCCATCACCGCCAGCGCTCCGGCCAGGCAGAACAGCACCAGCCACGGCTCGAGCAGCACGGTGTGGGCGGCGTACACCCCGTCGGGGTAGACCGCGAGGAACCCGCAGGCCGCGGCGATGGCCAGCACGCCGTGACGCCGGATGAGCAGCCCGGTGAGTGTCACCCCGCCCGCCCCGGCGCAGGCGGTCAGCACCCGGCCGATGGCCAGCGCCTTGGCCGTGCCGAGCGGCCCGGCGAACAGCGCCGCCGGCGTCATCAGCAACATGACCCCGGGCGGCTGCACGGTAACGAAGTCCCGGTACGGGACCACGCCGTGGAGCAGGCGCACCGCGCTGCCGAAGTAGACCCCGTCGTCGTATTCGGTCACCCCGAACAGGTAGCCGTGCATGGTCAGCTGCCACAGCCGCAGGGCCAGGGCGAGTGCGGTGGTGATGATGACGGCTCCCGCGGCCGGGGATACGCGCCAACGGGAGGTTACGGGGGCCGCCGCACCAGCGCCCTCAGCGGCGGATCGCTGCGCGCCGGGCACGGCCGGAACACTGCCCATCATCAACTTGGGCCCATCATCAACCTGGCACCTGGATCCTCTGCGTCTTCCCCCAAGACCACGCGAGGTTACCACGCCCGGCTCCGGTCCGGACCCGGGCGGCGAAAGGGGTCAGAAGGCCGTGCCGCGGGCCGCGGGCGCCGAAACGGGCCGGGGGGTTGTGCGGGCGAGGCGGCGAGGGGTACAAAAAATTCAGCGCCCGGTAGCGGCGCAAAGGGCTGCCGGTGACGCTGCCGGCGTGCTCCCCGAGGCGCCGGAGGTCGTTGGTTGGACGCTGAGATCCTGACGCGGCGGGCTGAGGTCGTCCGCGCCATCGAGGGCCAGACGATCTGCGGGCTGCTCGAACTGGCGGCGAGGGAGTTCGCCGGCCGCCCGGCCCTGTCCGAGCCCGCCCCCGTCGCTGGCGCCCCGGACGCTGGCGCCCCGGACGCTGGCGCCCCGGACGCTGGCGCGCCGGACGCTGGCTCCCCGAACCATGATCGTTATGAAGATTCGAAACGGGCCGCGCCGGGAGCCGTCCCGCCGGAGGACGACGGCTGGCACACCCTGACCTGGCCCCAGGCCCGGGCCCGGGTGCTGCGGCTCGCGGCCTCGTTCGAGTCCCTGGGCCTCGCGCCGGGCGAGCGGGTCGCGCTCATGCTGCCGAACCGCACCGAGCACTGGCTTGCCGACCAGGCGGCCGTGCACGCGGGCGGGGTGCCGGTCACCCTCTACTCCACGCTCGCGCCCGAGCAGATCGCCTACACCGCGCAGGACTGCGACGCCAGGATCGCGGTGCTCGACGGCGAGCGCGAGCTCGCGCTATGGCGGCCCGTGCTGGCCACGCTCTCGGGGCTGAAGAAGATCATCGTCCGGGATCCGGCGGCGTGCCCGGCCGGTGAACCCTTCCTGAGCTGGGATGATTTCGCGGACATGGGGGAGCGGCGGCTGGCTGCCGACCCGGAGGCCGTGGCCCGGCGGGTCGCGTCACTCCGGCCCGACGACACGGTGACCGTGCTCTATACCTCCGGGACGACCGGCCAGCCGAAGGGGGTGCGGCTCACCCACCGCAACGTCCTGTACGAGCTGGCCGCGGTGACGCTGGCCTCCGGTGGCACCGTCGGCCCCGGCGGGATCGTGCACCCGGCCGCCGAGCCCGGGACAGAGCCGGAACCGGCCCGCTGGGTGTCGTACCTGCCGCTCGCGCACATCGCGGAGCGGATGTACAGCATCTACCTGGCCATCGCGGGCGGCGGCCACGTCTACTTCTGCCACGACGCCGCCGCGCTGGCCGCGGCCATCAGCGTGGTCCGCCCGACCGGATTCTTCGGCGTGCCCCGCGTGTGGGAGAAGATCCAGGCCGCGATCAAGGCCGGCCTGGCCGCCGAGCAGGACCCGGACCGCCGCGCGGCGGTCGAGCGCGCCATGGACGTCGGCCGCCGCTACATCGAGGGCACCCAGATGGGCCGGACCGTCCCGCCCGATCTGGCCGCGGCGTTCCGGCAGGCCGACGCGCAGGTGCTGCAGCCGATCCGCGCGCTGGCCGGGCTCGGCGCGGTGACCCGGGGCAACAGCGCCGCGGCACCGCTGCCCGCGGACGTCATCACGTTCTTCGCCCGCCTGGGGCTGGCCATCCTCGACATTTACGGGATGACCGAGACGACCGGGGCCTTCACCGTCAACACCGATACCTTCTTCAAGCTCGGCACGGTCGGGCGCCCGGTGCCCGGCATCGAGGTCCGGATCGGCGAGGACGGTGAGGTGCTGGCGCGGGGACCGCTGACCACGCCCGGCTACGTGAACCTGCCGGACGCCACCGCCGCGCTGATCGACGCCGACGGGTGGCTGCACACCGGCGACATCGGCGCGCTCGACGACGACGGATTCCTGTCCATCACCAGCCGGAAGAAAGAAATGATCATCACCGCGGGCGGCGAGAACATCGCCCCGTCGGCCGTGGAGGGCCTGCTGACCGAGAACGCGCTGATCGGCCAGGCTCTCTGCTACGGTGACCGGCGCCCGTACGTCGTCGCGCTGCTCACGCTGGACGGCGACGCGGCCCGCGCCTGGGCCCGGGCGCACGGGCTCGGTGACGCGCCGCTCGCGGAGCTGGCGGCCCGCCCGGACGTGCTGGCCGCCGTCGGTGACGCGGTCGCGGCCGCGAACGCGCGGCTGGCACGCGTCCAGCAGATCAAGCGCTGGCGGCTGCTGCCCCAGGAGTGGGCCAGCGCGACCGGCGAGCTCACCCCGACGCTGAAGCTCCGGCGCCGCGTCATCCACGAGAGCTGCGCGGGCCTCATCGACGGGCTGTACCGGCCGTGAAGCTGTGCTGGCCCGGGGGGACGACCCCCCGGAACCCCCCGCATGCTGTACTGGCCCGGGGGGCGACCCCCCGGAACCCCCCGCATGCGCTCCGCGCCCCGCGGTGGTACTTCGCCGGCACACCGGCCGCTCACCGGGCACGAGGCCCGGTTCGTTAGGCCGGTAACGACCGCCTCGCCGTAGAGGTGGCCGGCGGGCGTGCCGCCGGCCACCCCAAGGTGGTGCTGCCTGCCCGGTCAGGCGGTGGTATCGGGCGAGCCGGCCACCCGGTTCTCCTCGACCTCGGTGTTCGGCGGGGTGGTGGTGACCGGGCGGGCCGGGACCGTCGCGTCCGCGGCCTCCGGCACCCTCTCTTCCGGCACCCTCTCTTCCGGCACCCTCTCTTCCGGCACCCTCTCTACTGGCACCGTCTCCACCGCGGGCGGCTCGGCCAGCGCCCGTTCGCGGACCCCGATCACGGTGAAGCGCCCGAGCGCGACCGCGGCGAGGAACACGATGACGAGGCCGAGTCCGGTGAAGAACCCGATCTGCTCGACGACCCGGTGCAGGTTGTTGCCGATCGGCTGGCCGGCGCTGCCGCCGGTGTGCCAGAGCGAACTGAGCGAGCTGCCGAGCACGAACCAGGCACCGCTCAGCGCGGCCAGCCAGGCGCCGAAGATGGCGGCGGGCCGGCTGGAGGTGCCGCCCAGAATCAGGCCACCGAGAACGGCGCCGGCGGCGGGCAGGATCTCCAGCCACAGGCGCCCGGTGGTGTAGGTGAACGCCTTATCCGGCGTGTAGGCGTAATGAAAATAAGGGCCGACGAAGGCGATGAGCCCGCCCCAGATACCGAGCAGGACCAGCAGCACTCCGTTGAGGGCGCCACGGCTCCGCGGAACGCGCAGCATCCCTGTCATGACGATCACTCCTCCCGCGAGGGTGGGCTAGTGAACTTGTGCCAACGCAATACCCACCGTTCGGTCACCTATGCCGTGCCGCTAAGTCTCAGTAATGTCTCGTTCGGTAACAAAACCGGCGCGGCATGCCGTTGAAACCCGTGTCATGACGGCGGGTAAGGTCGCGTCCGTGGACACCCGGCGTTTTGTCCCGCGCACCGACGTCCTGCTCGCCGACCCCAGGCTGGCCGAAGCGGAGCGGAAGCTCGGCCGGGCCCTGGTGAAGGCCGCGGTCGCCCGTGCGCAGGATCAGGCCCGCGCCGGGACGATCGCCCCGGACGGCGTGGCCGACGCCGCGGTCGCCGCGCTGCCGGCCCGCGCCGCCACCCTGACCCCCGTCATCAACGCAACCGGGGTGCTGCTGCACACCAACCTCGGCCGCGCCCCGCTGTCCGGAGCCGCCATCGAGGCGCTGCTCGCCGCGGCCGGCTGCACCGACGTGGAGTTCGACCTGGCCAGCGGCACCCGCGGGCGCCGGGGCCGGGGGACGCTCGCGGCCCTCGCCGCCGCGGTGCCGGCCGCCGAGAGCGTGCACGTGGTCAACAACAACGCCGCCGCCCTGGTCCTGGCCGCGACCGCACTGGCCGCCGGGCGGGAGATCCTGATCAGCCGGGGCGAGATGGTCGAGATCGGTGACGGGTTCCGGCTGCCCGACCTGCTGCAGTCGACCGGGGCACGGCTTCGCGAGGTCGGTACGACCAACCGGACGACGGTCGCGGACTACGAGGCGGCGGCCGGTCCCGGCACGGCGTTCGCGCTCAAGGTCCATCCGTCCAACTTCCGCATCGAGGGGTTCACCGCGCAGGCCAGCGTGCGTGAGCTGGCCCGGGCCCTGGGGCCGGGCATCCCGGTCGTGGCCGATATCGGCTCGGGGCTGCTGGCCCTGGACCCGCGGCTGCCCGACGAGCCCGACGCGCAGACGGCCCTGCGGGACGGGGCGTCGCTCGTCACGGCGAGCGGCGACAAGCTGCTCGGCGGCCCCCAGGCCGGCCTGCTGCTCGGCCGGGCCGCCCTGGTCCGGGCGCTCGCCCGGCACC
>Ga0116134_1000902_pt1 | contig 15185 bp, 15 predicted proteins | sample June2015DPH_19_5_FD_89737 | JGI IMG/M metagenome (GOLD analysis project Ga0116134, IMG submission 89737) | Peatland microbial communities from SPRUCE experiment site at the Marcell Experimental Forest, Minnesota, USA - June2015DPH_19_40 | ecosystem: Environmental > Terrestrial > Soil > Wetlands...
GGGCCGCGCTGAGCCGGTCCCGGCCGCGCTGCCCGCGCTGCCCGCGCCGAGCGCGTCTCTCCCCGCGGCGACCGAGAACGCGGCGCCCGGGGAACCGGTGCCGTCTCCCACGTCCACGCCGGGGGCGGCACCCGCTTCCGGGGCGGCCCGCGAACCGGAGCCAGCGCTAGCGCCTGAGCCAGCCAGCCAGCCAGAACCGGCCCAGGTGCCTACGGCCGCCGCCGAGCCCGGTCCCGCCCGCGAGCCAGCCACCGAGCCCAAGCCGGCTCCCAAGCCGGCTCCCGGGCCCGCGGCCGGTGCGGAGCCCGATCCGGCCGCGGAACCAGTGAGCGAACCGGTTGCCGCCGCGGGACCAGTGCCCGCCGCCGAGCCCAACCCGATCCCTGAACATGAAGCTGAGCCCGCGACCGCCGCGAAGCCAGCAGCCGGGGCCGCTCCGGCGGCCCGTGAGCCGGAGGCCGCACCGGCTGCCGGGCCGGCACCGGAGGCTGACGCCGCATCCGAGCCAGCTCAGCAGGCACCCCCAACCCCCCGGGACAAACCAGCCCGGGGGGTCCAGGAGGAGCCAGCCCAGGAGGCTCAGGAGGAGCCAGCCCGGGGGGCCCAGCAGGAGCCAGCCCAGGAGGCCCAGCAGGAGCCAGCCCAGGACGAGCCAGCCCAGGGGGCCCAGCAGGAGCCAGCCCAGGACGAACCGGCCCCGGACGCGCTCACGCCGCCATACGGCTTCGCGGCCGTGGGCGCATCCACGTTTTTGTCCGCTCCGGTCCCCGAACTCGCCGAGCCCGAGCCCGAGCCGGCGCCAGCGGCCAAGGACGGGCCGCCCTCCCCGGCCGCCCCGCCGACGCCGGGAGCAGCAGCAGCGGCGCGGGGCAGACCGCCCACGGTCGGCACCGACCTACCCGCGGAGCTCGCGCACGAAGCGGCGCCTGACCTTGCCGGTCCAGGCCGTGCCGGTCCAGGCCGTGCCGCGCAAGGGACGGATGCGGGCGCATCCGGAGGCGGTGCCGACCGGGCCGGAACGGAGACGGAGGCGGATACGGCGCAGGAACCAGGGGCCCCCGCGGCGCCTGCGCCCTTCGAGCGTGTCCGCAGCACGCCTATCCCGCCACGCGGGGTGTGAGCGCGGGACCTCGGGACACGAAGGGTGAGCCAAGGCTCAGGACCTGGAGGATGAACGCGGCTCAGGACCTGGCGGGTACGCCGCCCGGCTGAGCCGTCGCGACGACCAGTGCGGTCGCGATCGCGGCGATGCCCTCGCCGCGCCCGGTCAGCCCGAGGCCATCCGTGGTGGTGCCGGATACGCTGACCGGCGCACCGGAGAGCGCCTCGGACAGGACCTTCTCGGCTTCCGCCCGCCGCGGCGCGACCTTGGGGCGGTTACCTATCACCTGGACCGCGACGTTGCCGACGGTGAATCCGGCCGCGGTCACGAGCCGGAACGTCTCGCGGATCAGCGTCAGGCCGTGCGCTCCGGCCCACTCGGGCCGCGAGGTGCCGAACTGCGCGCCAAGATCACCGATCCCGGCCGCGGACAACAAGGCGTCGCAGATGGCGTGGGCCGCGACGTCGCCGTCCGAGTGGCCGGTGAGACCCGGCTCTCCCGGCCACGTCAGGCCGGCCAGGTTCAGCAACCGGTCGGACCCAAAAGGGTGGACGTCGGTTCCGACGCCCACCCTGGGCCATGCATGCTGCAGGTCTGATTTAGCTGCCATTGAGCGTGTCCGCACACGTACTGGCGACGTTTAGCAAACCCCGCTCGCCGGTTAAGGCACTCGCTGCGGCGGACCGGAAGCAAGGATCTCGTCCAGCAGCGCCTCGGCCTTGTCTTCGTTCGTCTTCTCGGCGAGGGCAAGCTCGCTCACCAGAATCTGCCGCGCCTTGGCCAGCATGCGCTTTTCGCCGGCGGACAGACCTCGCTCTTTGTCCCTGCGCCAAAGGTCCCGGACGACCTCGGCAACCTTGTTGACGTCGCCCGAGGCGAGCTTTTCCAGGTTGGCCTTGTATCGCCGCGACCAGTTGGTCGGTTCCTCGGTGTGCGGAGCACGGAGCACCTCCAGCACCCTCTCGAGGCCTTCCTGGCCAACGACATCCCGAACGCCTACGAGCTCCGTGTTGTCAGCGGGTACGCGTACAGTCAGGTCACCCTTGTCGACCTTAAGAACCAGATAGGTCTTATCCTCGCCCTTGATGGTGCGAGTCTCGACCGCTTCGATGCGAGCAGCCCCGTGATGGGGGTAGACGACGGTATCGCCGACCTTGAAAGACATGTGGCAAGTACCCCTTCCGCTGAAGGCTATCTTACCACGTCGCCGGGAGCTGATTGAATGCCCTTTAACCTATAAGGCCAGGTCATTCGGGTAATTACGGCTCGCCGGTATTACCTTACGGCGCGCCGTACGACTACCGCCGAAGTTAGTTATTAGCTGAACGTAATCGACCATTAACACACGGTGTACATGACGCCGTGCGAACGTATCTGAACGGCGGATGCCCGGACACGATGGCGTATTACGGCTACGTGACCGGCGGGCAAATGACCGCGCCCGTCGGCCGCACGGCTCGTTAAGGCCCATAATAGTAGAGACGTGGGAACCCACGCCGGGGAGGTGCGTGCCGGTGAACCCTGGCGGAGAACCTGGGCGGGACGAAGGCGGCCTGCCACCGGTCGACATCCAGATCCCCGATGATGCCCGGGAACTCGCCCGCGAGGTACTTGCGTACCACCGCGAGCAGCGGGCGCAGCGCCGCCGTGCCCGCTGGGACCGGGTGCTCGGACCGCTCCGCGGGCACGGCGCGGTCCTGCCGCTCATCGTCGGCTGCGTGGCACTGTCCATGCTGGCCGGGACGCTTCTGTCGGTTTTCAGCATCAGCCCCGCCGCCGCGCCCGTGCTGTCGCACTCCGCAGGCCCGGCACCGAAGTCGCCGCCGGCGACGCCAGCGAATGGCCGGCCTCTGCTGCCGGACGGAACGGTCGTCGTCGGCGGGAAGTCCACGCCCGTACGCGGACTGGTCAGGGCGGTACTGGCGCTGGTACCCGCCGGCTGCCACTGCGACACGGCGCTGCGGCAGCTCACCACGCAGGCGGCCCACGCCCATGTCGGGGTGTACTTTGTGGGGACGGCGAACGCGATGACGGACGTTACGCAACTGGCCCGCACGGACGGCCAGGGCACAGCGGTCGCTGTCAAAGACACCGAAAACGTGCTGGGCTCGGCGTACCATCCCGCCGGGCTGACGATCGTCCTCGTCCGGGCGGACGCCTCCACCACCGTGCAGCGGAACCTGAACCCCGGCTTCCAGCTCGAGGACCAGCTACGATCGCTGGGTTCCGGGGCCAGAAGCGTCTCGCCAGAACCGGGATCGGCTGCTTCGGCCATCCCGTCCCCGGCCTGAGCCGCTCCGGGGACGCCCCGCCGGACGGTCGCGCTCCGGGGATCGCTACGATTTCCGATGTCCGCCCGTGACTTATTCCGAGCCTGAGGAGGCCCGAGCCGTGATCCGCAGCAGCCACGGCAGCAAACTGCTGCGCCGTCTCCTGATCGGCGCCGCCGCCCTGCTGATCCCCGTGCTCACGGGGTGCGAGGCGGGCAACGGCGCGCCCACCCTCCAGTTTCATCCGGCCGCGAACGGGGCCTACGGCACCGCGGACGCGATCGGTGTCGACAATGCCTTCATTCTCGGGGCCGCGGACAACGCCCCCCTGGCTCCCGGCAGTTCGGCGAGCATGTTCCTCGCCATCTACAACGGGGGCAACAGCGCCGACAAGCTCATCTCGGTCTCCGCGCCCGGCACGGCCACGTCCGTCCAGGTGGCCGGCGGCTCGGTCGCGGTACCCGCCCAAGACACCGCCTACCTGACCGGCCCGGCACCGAAAGTAGTGCTCAGGGGACTGACCAGTGCGCTGCTCAGCGGGCCGACGGTCACGGTCATCCTCACGTTCCAGAACGCGGGCGCTATGACGCTCACGGTGCCGGTGGAACCGCGGTCAGGCTACTACTCGACTTTTTCGCCACCGGCCCCCAGCGCCAGCCCGTCCAGGCAGGCGAAACCCGGGGCGACGAGCAGCGTGAAGGTCACCCCGACACCGGGAGCGCCGGCTCAGCCTTCCGCGAGCGCATCCCCCACGCCATAACCAGCCCGGTGCCGTTACGCGGCGGTCCGGGCCGGTGAGCGTCGTACGGCCGCCCGGTACCGTTACGCGGCGGCCGCCGAGTCGAACTTGTAACCGAGCCCGCGGACGGTCACGATGTGCCGGGGATTGGCGGGATCGACCTCGATCTTGGCCCGGAGCCTCTTGATGTGGACGTCCAGGGTCTTGGTGTCCCCGACGTAGTCCGCGCCCCAGACGCGGTCGATGAGCTGCATCCGGGTCAGTACGCGATCAGCGTTCCGGAGCAGGACCTGCAGTAGCTCAAACTCCTTGAGCGGGAGCTGGACCTGGCCGCCGCGCACGGTCACCACGTGCCGGTCGACGTCCATCCGGACCGGTCCGGCCTCCATCGCGGAGATGGTCACCTCGTCCACCTCGCCCCGGCGGCGGAGCACCGCACGCATCCGCGCGACGAGCTCGCGCGAGGAGAAGGGCTTGGTCACGTAGTCGTCCGCGCCGAGCTCGAGACCCACCACCTTGTCGATCTCACTGTCCTTCGCGGTCAGCATGATCACCGGCACGTTGGACCGGGAGCGCAGGGCCCGGCAGACTTCGCTGCCCGGCAGCCCGGGCAGCATGAGGTCGAGCAGTACCAGATCCGCGCCGGTGCGGTCGAAGGCGCTGAGCGCGTCCGGGCCGGTCGAGCAGACCGCGACCTCAAAGCCCTCCTTGCGCAGCAGGTAAGAGATCGCGTCGCTGAACGATTCCTCGTCCTCGACCACGAGCACACGTGTCACTTGGGTGCCTCCCGAGATGCGTACGCGCGCGGACCCGCTGTGCGCGCTGCTAGGCAGAACCTGAGCCTGCATGTGAGCTCCGCAGGGGCAGGGAAAGGGTAAAGGTAGAGCCTGCGCCCTCCACGCTCCGGACCGTGACGGCGCCGCCGTGCGCGGCCGTCACGTGCTTCACGATGGCCAGGCCGAGACCGGTGCCCCCGGTGGCCCGCGAGCGGGCCGGGTCGACGCGGTAGAAACGCTCGAAGATCCGCTGCAGGTCCCGTTCCGGGATCCCGATGCCCTGATCCTCGACGCTGATCTCCACCCGGTCATCCGCCCGGCGCGTCGTGACCAGGACCCGGGTCCGTTCCGGACTGTAGGCCACGGCGTTCTCCAGCAGGTTACGGATCGCCGTGAGGAGAAGATCCTCGTCGCCCAGCACGCCAAGCCCATGGTCGCCCACCTCTGCCAGCGCGATCCCCCGGGCGTTGGCCTTCATCCGGCACCGGTCCAGGGCCTCCGCGACGATCGCGTCCACCTGCACGGCTACCGGGTCGGGCACGGGCTCGGCGGCCTGGATGCGCGAGAGCGTGATAATGTCCTGCACCAGGTTGGTCAGCCGGGACGCTTCCTGCCGCATCCGGCCCGCGAACCTGCGCACCGCGTCGGGGTCGTCGGCAGCGTCCTCGACCGTTTCGGCCAGCAGCGCCAGGGCGCCGACCGGGGTCTTCAGCTCGTGGCTGACGTTCGCGACAAAGTCCCGGCGCACCTCTTCGACCCGGCGGCTCTCGGTCTGGTCCTCGGCCAGCACCAGGACTAGGCCCTCGCAGCCGACGTCACCGCCGAGCGGCGCGACCCGGACGGCGAAGCTGGTCATCCGGCCGCCGATCTTGCCGCCCGCGGACACCTCGAACTCGCCCTCGCGGATCTCACCGTCCCGGCGTACCTGCCGGGCTAGCGCCAGAAGCTCACTGGCCATCAGGCGCTCGCCCTGGACCAGCCCGAACGAGCGCGCCGCCTCACTCGCCTGCAGGACACGATCCTGCCGGTCGAGGACGACCGCAGACGACGACAGCACGGACAGGACGGACGCGATACCCGGAGGCAGGCGCATGGCCGGGGCCGAGCACTCCAGCGATGTCCCGTTACCGGTCCGCGTGCTCACCGACATCCCTGCCTCCCAGATGGCCGGTGCGCGCGCTCCCCGGATAGCCGGCGGCCGCCGCCTGAGGCAGGCGGCCACGCGTCCGAACTGCTCAGGCCCACACGTCTGATCGTAAGCGGCGCCGTCCCGTACATCCCAGCGAGGGGAGTGTGACATGCGACTATTACCTCAGTGTTTGCCACCCATCCATTATCCGGACATTTGCGATCTGTTGCGCGCTCGCCTGATCGCCGCTTGGCGGATGGGCGTGGCATACGTCCCCGCTGCGGGAACGCCGGCTAACGGCCCTGATTCCTGACCGCCTCCGCCGCCTCGGCCGCAGCCCGGGGATCCAGATAGCGCCCGCCCCGCTCGGTCGGCCGGAACGCGCCATCCAGCTCATAGACGAGCGGGATGCCAGTCGGGATGTTCAGGCCGGCAATCTCCTCGTCACTGATCCCGTCCAGGTGCTTGACCAGGGCGCGGAGCGAGTTGCCGTGCGCGGTCACGAGCACCGTCTTGCCCACCGCGAGATCCGGCACGATGAACTCGTACCAGTACGGCAGCATCCGGTTCAGGACGTCCTTCAGGCACTCGGTGCGGGGCAGCAATTCGGGCGGCAGGAGCGCGTACCGCGGGTCACCAGCCTGGGAGAGCGGGTCGTCATCGGCGATCGGCGGCGGCGGGACGTCATATGAGCGCCGCCACAGCATGAACTGCTCATCACCAAACTGCTGGCGCGTCTGCGCCTTGTCCTTGCCCTGCAGGGCGCCGTAGTGCCGCTCGTTCAGCCGCCAGGACCGGTGGACCGGCAGCCAGAGCAGTTCCGCGACCTCCAGCGCTATATGCGCCGTCTGGATCGCCCGCGTCAGCACCGAAGTGTGCAGCACATCCGGGCGCAACTGGGCGTCGTTCAGCAGTTTCCCGCCGCGGGCGGCCTCGTCAGCCCCAGTCGCCGAGAGCCCGACATCGACCCATCCGGTAAAAAGGCCCTTGGAATTCCACTCGCTCTCACCATGGCGCAACAGCACAAGAGTTCCCATACCGCAAAGCTTATCCGGCAGGGCGGCGGCGTGGCCTGCACCGCAGGCCACGCCGCATCGAGCCTGGCCTTGCGCCGAATGGGCATCCCTCGTGCGGGAACACTGGGCGGCACGCTGAGGTTGCAAGCTCCGGAGGTGCATACCTGTGCCGCGAAGCGTCCCAGGGCGGATCGCGACGATCAGCGTCCATACGTCACCGCTCGATCAGCCGGGCACCGGCGACGCCGGAGGGCTCAACGTCTACGTCGTTGAGGTCGCCAAGCGCCTGGCGGAGCGAGGTACCGAGGTGGAGATCTTTACGCGAGCGGTCTCCCGGGATGCCCCGCCGGTCACCGAACTGGCTCCCGGCGTCCTCGTCCGGCACGTGACCGCGGGGCCGTTCGAAGAGCTCGACAAGGCGGACATCCCCGCCCAGATATGCCACTTCACCTTCGAGGTGCTCCGCATCGAGGCGGCGTACGCGCCGGGCCGGTACGACCTCGTGCACGCGCATTACTGGCTGTCCGGCCAGGTGGGAGCGGTGGCCAAGGAGCGCTGGGGGGTACCCCTCATACAGTCGATGCACACGCTGGGCAAGGTGAAGAACGCGGCTCTGGCGTCGGGAGATTCGGCCGAGCCGGACACCCGGATCCGCGGTGAGGCGGAGGTGATCGCCGCCGCCGACCGGCTGGTCGCCAACACCGCCGAGGAGGCACGCCAGCTCACCGGGCTCTACGGCGCCGACGCTTCCCGGGTCGAGACGGTCCACCCCGGGGTGGACCTTTCGGTGTTCCGCCCCGGCCGGCAGGCCGATGCCCGGCGGGCACTTGGCCTGCCCGCGGACGCGATCGTGCTCCTGTTCGCCGGGCGCATGCAGCCACTCAAGGGCCCGGACATCCTGCTGCGCGCGGTGGCCGACATGACCAGGGACGATCCCGGCCTGGCCCGGCGGCTCGCGGTGGTCTTCGTCGGCGGGCCGAGCGGCCTGGGGCGAAACGACCCGGACATGGTGACCCAGCTCGCGGCGCGGCTCGGCATTTCCGGCGTGGTGCGGCTCGAGCCACCCTGTCCCCAGCGGGAATTGGCTGAGTGGTACCGGGCCGCCACCATCGTGGCGGTGCCGTCGTACTCGGAATCGTTCGGCCTGGTAGCGCTGGAGGCACAAGCGTGCGGCACTCCGGTCGTCGCGGCCGCGGTCGGCGGCTTGCGGACGGCGATACGTGACGGTGAGTCCGGAATCCTCGTCGGCAGCCACGATCCAGCCGACTACGCGCGCGTGCTGCGCCAGCTGGCCACCTCACCGCAGGCACTGGCCCGGTTGTCGGCCGGCGCTATCCGGCACGCGTCGGGCTTCGGCTGGTCAGCCGCGGTTGACCGGCTGCTGGCGGTGTATACAGGAGCGGTGAGCGAGGCGAACGCGCGGGTGGAAGCATGACGGTCGCCAGGCCGGCGGTGCGACCGTGACCGTCCCCAGCGGCCCCGCGGAGCCCGCGGCGCCGGCGGCGGCGATCGCGGCGGCCCTGAAGGATCTCGGTCTTCCCTACGAGAACCCCAGCCCCGGCGCGTACCTGGTGAAGCTGGAAGGACAGCACAAGCTGGCCACGATGACGTGGCTCATCGCAGGCACGCACAGCCTGCACGTTGAGGCGTTCTTCTGCCGCAGGCCCGACGAGAACCACGAACGCTTCCACCGCTTCCTGCTGGAGCGCAACGGGCGCACCTACGGTGTCCACTTCGCCATCGACTCCATGGGGGACGTCTACCTGGTCGGAAGGCTGCCCCTGTCCGCGGCCAGCCCCGGCGAGATCGACCGGCTCCTGGGCTGCGTGCTCAGCTACGCGGACGAGAACTTCGACGCCGCCCTCGAGCTCGGGTTCGCGTCCGCCATCCGCCGGGAATGGGCGTGGCGGGCCAAGAATGGCGAGAGCCTGGCCAACCTGCGCGCGTTCGCGCGGTTCGCGGACCCGGAGGTGGTGGCCCAGCGGGCCGCGGGCCCGGACCAGACGGGGAATTCGCGGCAATAACCCGCACGTCAGCTTCCTGATCGGTAGTGTCACCGACGCCAGTATTATTCCTGCGGCGTGACGGCCATACACCAGGACGGGGACCGTGCTCGGATGTGACCAGGGGCGTGCTCTGCGCGCCCGGCGGCCCGGGAACCCGTCTGCCTGTTATGGCCGGTTCGCCTCCGCTTGCCGTGGGTAAAGTGACGATTGTGAACCGGCTAGGCGATCTCGAGCGTGCGATCATGGACGTACTGTGGGGAACAGGCGCGTCACTCACAGTTCGTGAGGTCAGTGCGCAGCTCACCGAGCGCGATCTGGCGCATACGACGGTGATGACCGTGCTGGACAGGCTGGCGAAAAAGGGTTTCGCCCGGCGGGAACGGGACGGACGCGCATGGCGCTACCGGCCGTCCGCGACCAGGGAGGCATACGTGACTGAACTGATGCTGACGGCGCTGGAGCAGACCGGCGACCGGTCAGCCGCGCTCGCGCGGTTTGCCAAGTCAGTGTCAGGGGCAGAGGCCAGCGTGCTCCGTGGTGCTCTGGAGGAGATCGAAGGTAGCGGCGGGGGCTGATGACTGGACCGGCCGACGCGGCTCTGCTCGCCGCCGTCGCCATTGGGAGCGTGCGGGGTTCCGCGGCGCTGGGCGCCGCGCGGTGGCCACGGCGCTCGCCGGGGGCTGCGATCCTGCTCTGGCAGGCCCTGGGGCTTGCTGGCGGCCTCGCTGCCGTTGGAGCACTGATGGAGATAGGCGTTCCGCCGGGGGCGGCCAGCGTCGCCAACGGCGTGACCCGGGTCGCCTCCTCCGCGGCCAGCGGGCGCCTGTTTACTACGGGACAGTCGGCGCTGCCTGTTTTCCTGCGGCTCATCAGCCTGGTGATGGGCCTGGCCCTGCTGGCCCAGCTCTGTTCGGTGCTCGTCGCGTCCTCGGCGATGGTGATCCGGGCCCGGCGGCGGCAGCGGGCTCTGCTCGCGCTGCTGGCCCGTGGCGACCCGAAGGCTCCCGGCGCGCTGGTGGTCGATTATCCGGCGGCGGCGGCGTACTGCCTGCCCGGGCTGCGGTCGCGGATCGTGGTGAGCGTCGGCGCGCTGGACCTGCTGCGGCCAGCGGAGCTCGCGGCGGTGCTCGCGCACGAACGGGCGCACCTGCGGGAGCGGCACGACCTAGTGGTCCTTCCGTTCACCGCCTTGCGGCGGGCGTTCGGATGGTCCCGGATCTGCGCCGACGCGCACCAGTCCGTGGCCCTGCTGATCGAGATGCTGGCCGATGACCGCGCGCTGCGGGCCCGTCCCGCGCGGGCCCTCGCCGGAGCGCTGGCCCGTTTCGGCACCGCCGGTTGTACGGAGAACGCCCCGGCCGGGGCCCTGGCCGTGTCCGGAGCCGCACATGAGGGCGAGATGGCCGCACGGGTCACCCGCATCATGACCCCGGCGCCACCACTCGCGTACGCGGTACGCCTGAGCATCGTGTGCGCGGCGACCGTGATCGTTGTCGTGCCCGTCGCGGTGCTGCTCCTGCCCAACTGAGCCGGCCTGGCCTGACGAGGCGTCCCGGCCGTGGGTCAGCTCAGGTCGGGACGGCCCCGCGCCGGACTGAACCGATGCGGCCAGGGGTGACCGGCTCCCGCTCTTACCAGGGGGCCGTAGGGCCCCGAGCCCTACCAGGGGCCGTAGGGCCCCGAGCCAGAGCGTGAGCTGCCGGTCTTGAACTCCCTGACCTTGGGCCGGACGTCGACCAGGTAGATCGCAGCCGCTACGAACGCCGCGACCGGCAGGATCGAGATCGCCGATGCGCCGCCTACGTAGAACGCGTAGCCGAGGCCGACCACCATCGCGACACCGAGGATGAGCAGCCAGATCGGCTTGGTCTGCTTACCCGCGGCCACGAACGCCGGTGCGGGCCTGCGTACCGCGTCGATGAACGCGAAAACCTCGAACGCGAACGCGGCAATCGAGATGACAACGAAGAAGATATTGAGCGGCGTCATCGCTGAACCTGTGAACACATCATCCACGCTATCTGGTGCGGCCGGATCAATCTCCCGTTCGGCCGCACCGCCCTGGCCGTCCCGCTGACGGCGGCTGCTGGTAGCCGCGGCCTTGCGGCCGCCGATCTGTTGTTCTGCTATTCCCGGTGTCTGCTAATCGCCAGTGTGCGGCGGGACGTCCGCCGGCCAGCCCGTGCCCGCCGCGCCGGCGGCCGGGCTCTGCGGCTCGCCCGGGGCCTCATCAAGGCCGGGCAGGTCGTCCGTGGCGGTCGCCCAGGGTCTGGACGAAGCGCCACGCGCGCCGCGTCCCGGGCGCACCGGCCGGTCGTCCGGACGGGGAGCCGGATCGACCGCCGCCACCGCGCGCGGCATGAGGCTGACCGTCGCGCCGTCGCCGACGGGTGAGCCACCGGCCGCTCCGCTTTCCTTGCGGAACGACTCGTAGATCTCGACCAGCACCTGCTTCTGGCGCTCGGACAAGGAGGGGTCGGCCAGCAGCGCCGAGCGGACCCCGGAGTCCGCCGGCCTGTCCTCCAGAATCCCGGCCTGGACGTACAGCGCCTCGGCGGAGATCCGCAGACCCTTGGCGATCTGCTGGAGGATCTCGGCGCTGGGCTTGCGCAGCCCGCGCTCGATCTGGCTGAGGTAAGGGTTGGAGACGCCCGCCGCCTGAGAGAGCTGGCGGAGTGAGATCTTCGCCTGCTCACGCTGCTCGCGGATGTACTCACCAATCGAGTTCACTGATACCTGAGGCATGCCGTCATTATCGCCGACGTCGCTTGCATTTGCAAACGACCTGCAAGCAGCGCCGCGGCGGGCAGTCCCCCGACGGGTTCCCACCGGAACCAGGCGGCGCGGTCACGCGCGGAGGAGCAAGGTGCTCAGGCTTTGACCCCGAGGAACACGCGCGCGTCGGCGGTGCTCATTGGCGGCCGCTGAGCCAGCCGTGCCAGCTGGCTGGCTCGCTCCACCAGTTCCGCGTTCCCGCTGACCGCACGGCCGCGCGCGTACGAGAGCGTGTCCTCCATGCCGACCCGCAGATGCCCCCCGGCCGCCACCGCGGCGAGCATGACCGAAAGCGAAGCCCGGCCAATTCCGGTAGCGGACCAGGTCGCGCCGGCCGGGAGAGCGGCCACCGCCTGGACCAGCGTCGCGGCGTCCCCGGGCATGCCCCCGGGAACTCCCATCACCAGGTCACAGTGCGGCCGCCCGCCCGCAGGCGGCCCCAGCTCATCCAGCAGCCGGTGCAACGTGGCGATGTGGCCCAGGTCGAAGAGCTCGAACTCCGGCACGACGCCCAGTTGCTGGGTTCGCTCGTAGAGCCGCCGGACGAACGGCCATGGATTCGCGAACACCTCGTCGCCGAAGTTGACGGTCCCGCACGTCAGCGAGCAGGCGTCGGGCGCGGCCTCGAGTACGGCCAGCCGGTCTTCGAAGCTGTCGGTGACCGCGCCACCGGTGGACAGTTGCACCACGAGGTCGGTCGTCTCCCGCAAGGCGGCGACCGTGTCCGCCAGCCGCCACCGGTCGAGGGTCGGCCGCGCGCGGTCGTCCCTGATATGCACGTGCACCACGGCCGCGCCCACGGCCTGGCATTCCTTCGCGGTAGTGACGAGCTCGTCCAGGGTCACCGGGAGCGCCGGCGCGGCCTCCCGGCCGGCTTCCGCGCCGGTCGGCGCCACCGTGATCAGCGTCGCACTCTTCCCGATCCGGGCGTCCCCGTCCGCACGGCCAGCGTCCATGCCTCCAGCATTCCCCTTCACTCGTACGCCCGTCCACCATCTGGGCCGGGTCAGCGCCCTGCGCCTGCGCCGGGCCAGGCGTCTCAGCGCGCCGGGACCTGGCTGAGGTGCTCGCGGGCAAAGGCCAGCGACTCGGCCAGGTCCGCCATGCGATCGTCACGGGTCAGGGCCCGGCGGGTGTTCACCTCAAGGACGACTATGCCCGGGTACCCGTCAGCGGTGAGCCGGCGCAGAACCTCCGCGCATGGCTGGCTTCCCCGGCCCGGCCCCAGATGCTCGTCGGGAAACGGGCCGTTTGGCACACCGGTCCCGTCGGCCAGATGCACATGCGCCAGCCGGGTGCCCAGATCGGCGGCCATGGTGAGGGCGTCGGAGCCGGAGGCCGCCGTGTGCGACAGATCCAGGGTGACGTTGGCGCACTCCATGGCGGTGGGATCCCAGGTGGGAGCGTACGGGACGATCTCCCGGCCGCCAGCGCGCAGCGGGAACATGTTCTCCACGGCGAAGATCACATCCGTCTCCGCCTCCATGGCCGCGACGCCGGCCTCAAAACCGAGCGCATAATCCCGCTGCCAGCGGAACGGCGGGTGCACCACCACGACCTTCGCGCCGAGCCGTTCGGCGAGGTCCGTCGAGCGCCGCAGCTTCTCCCACGGCTCGCGCCCCCACACCCGCTGGGTGAGCAGCAAGCTGGGCGCGTGCACGGCGAGGATAGGAATCTGGTGATAGTCGATTAGCCGGCTGAGCACGTCCACGTCCTGGCTCACCGGGTCGGTGTAGACCATGACCTCGATGCCGTCGTAGCCAAGCCGGGCGGCCGCCTCGAAGGCGTCAGGCGTCCGGTCCGGGTAGACGGACGACGTGGACAGCGCGACGGGCGTGCCGGCTGTCCGGTAGGCGTCGCTCAATTCAGCGTCGCTCAATGTCCTTCCCTCCACGCGCGGTGCACGGGGTCCCCGTCGAGCTAGCTTATGTTGGCGCCGGTCCCAACTATTCCATCCGGGACCACCACGGCGGCCGCGGGAATGTCAGCCCCCGCGGCTAGGGTGCCAGCCATGGCTAAGTCATCGGCAGGAAGTGCCTATCGGTGCGCCGAGTGCGGCTGGCAGGCGCCGAAATGGGTGGGCCGGTGCGGGGAGTGCCAGGCGTGGGGCACGATCGAGGAGGCAGGGGTGTCCCGCCTCGTCCGGGCCGGCGTCCGGGCGCCGGGACCAGGGCCGGTCAGCACGCCCGCGATCCCGATCGGGGCCGTGGACGCGCGGGCGGCGAGCGCGCGGCCGACCGGGCTCGACGAGCTGGACCGGGTACTCGGCGGTGGCCTGGTGCCAGGCGCGGTCGTGCTGCTGGCCGGCGAGCCGGGCGTCGGGAAGTCAACGCTGCTGCTGGAGGCGGCGGCCCTGGTTGCGGATTCTGGCCGGGTGCTCTACGTCACCGGTGAGGAATCGGCCGCGCAGGTGCGGCTGCGGGCCGACCGGATCGGGGCGGTCAGCGACAACCTGTTGCTCGCGGCGGAGACGGATCTGGCCGCAGTGCTGGGGCACGTCGATACCGTCCGGCCGGACCTGCTCATCATCGATTCGGTCCAGACGATCACGGCCCACGGAGTGGACGGCGCGCCCGGGGGCGTCACCCAGGTCCGCGAGGTCGCCGCCGCGCTGATGAGAGCCGCGAAGGAACGCTCGCTGGCGACCATTCTGGTCGGCCATGTGACCAAGGATGGCTCCATCGCTGGCCCGCGCACCCTGGAGCACATGGTGGACGTGGTGCTGCACTTCGAGGGCGACCGGCACTCCCAGCTGCGCATGGTCCGCGCGGTGAAGAACCGCTACGGTCCGACCGACGAGGTGGGCTGCTTTGACCTTGGAGAATATGGCCTGATCGGGCTTCCGGACCCCAGCGGGCTCTTCCTGTCCCAGCGCAGCGAGCCGGTGCCCGGCACCTGCGTGACCGTCACCCTGGAGGGCCGGCGGCCGCTGGTCGCGGAGGTCCAGACGCTGGTCGGCCCCTCGGTGCTCGACATGCCGCGACGGGTGACGTCGGGGCTGGACGGGGCGCGGGTCGGCATGGTGCTGGCGGTCCTGCAGCGGCACACGGAGTTCAGGCTCGGCCGCCAGGACGTCTACGCGGCCACGGTCGGCGGCGTGCGGCTGACCGAGCCGTCCGTTGATCTGGCCATGGCGGTCGCGCTGGCCAGCTCGGTCTCAAACCTCAGTGTCCCGGCGGGCGTCATCGCGATCGGTGAGGTGGGCCTGGCGGGCGAGGTCCGACGGGTGAGCGGCGTCGCACGGAGGCTCGCGGAGGCCGAGCGCATGGGTTTCCGCCGGGCCATCGTCCCGCCCCGCTCCGGCGGCCTGCCCTCATCCGCGCCACCGCCCGAGGGCCGCAAGAGCCATCTCGCCGTGGTGCCCAGCGACGA
>Ga0116134_1000904_pt1 | contig 15164 bp, 8 predicted proteins | sample June2015DPH_19_5_FD_89737 | JGI IMG/M metagenome (GOLD analysis project Ga0116134, IMG submission 89737) | Peatland microbial communities from SPRUCE experiment site at the Marcell Experimental Forest, Minnesota, USA - June2015DPH_19_40 | ecosystem: Environmental > Terrestrial > Soil > Wetlands >...
CGTGCTCGATCCGGTGCTCGCGCTGCGGACTCGTCTGCGTCTCGCGCCCGGCGAGACCGTCGCGCTGCTGTTCGTCATTGCGGCCGCCGCCGAATTCGCTCAACTGATCGACCAGGTGCGCACGGCCGCCGAGGCCGACGCGCTGGCAGCCGCGCATGTGCTCGATGCGCAGGCGCCCCTGTTGGCGAATGCGCCGCTGGTCCGGCAACTGCTGGCGCTGCATTTGGGCCGCACGACGCCGGCCGCCGCCGCCGTGCCGATTGCCGCCGGCGCGGGCCCGGCGTCGCCGGAGGTCGCACCCGCTCGCTTTGGTGCCGGCACGGCCGATTGCGCCGGCAATGGCTATGGCTCGTTCGCAGCGGACGGCCGCGAATATTTAATTCAGATCCGGCGCGCAACCGACGGATTTCTGCAGCTGCCGCCGATGCCGTGGACGAACGTCATTGCAAACGAGCGCTTCGGGCTCATCGCGAGTGAAAAGGGTTCGCTCTCGACTTTCGCCGGCAATAGCCGGCTATATCGCATTACTCCGTGGAGCAACGATCCGCTCGTCGATCCGCATGACGAGGCCTTCTATATTCGTGATGCCGCGAGCGGCGAATGCTGGTCATTGCTGCCCGGCCCGGCTCCGGCGGCGCAGCGATACGACGTGGCCCATGGTTTCGGATACACACGCTGGCAACACCGGAATCGTGGACTCGATCACACGGTCGTGGTGTTCGTGCCCTGCTCCGATCCGCTGCGCGTTGCGGACATCTGCATTCGCAATACAGGCGCCGCGGCGCGGCGCATTGCGATCTACGCTTACAATCGTTGGGTGCTCGGTGCCACGCCGGCAGAAGTCTTCGGACAGCTGCGCGTCGAGATCGATGCTGCGCGACACGCGGTCCTTGCGCGCAATCCGATGGCCGGCGTGTTCAGCACTATGGTCGCTTTCGCCGCATTCGCCGGCGCGGATCTGGCGGCGTTCGACGCAGGCATCGACCGCGCCCGCTTCCTCGGTGCTCCCGGATCTTCGCGATCGCCCGCGGCACTCATCGCCGGCGGCCCGCTTTCCGGCGACGCCGGGCAGGATCCCTGTGCATCCTTGCGCGTCGAGATCACGATCGAGCCCGGCTGCGAGGTCAGAATTGCAGCGCTGCTCGGCGCGGCGGCGTCGCTCGAAGAACTCGATGAACTGCTCGTGCGCTACCGCACGCCCGGTGCGGTGGCGCACGCATATGCCGCCGTCCAGAACTTCTGGACCGCGCATCACTCGCAAATGCAGATCGAGACGCCGATTCCGGCGATTGATCTCATGGTCAATGGCTGGCTCGTCTACCAAATCGCGGTATGCCGCTTATGGGCTCGCAGCGCCTTTTATCAATCGGGAGGCGCGTTCGGTTTCCGCGATCAATTGCAGGATGCCGCGGCGCTCGTGCTCACGCAGCCGGAAGTCCTACGCGCACAGCTGTTGCTGAGCGCCGCGCATCAGTTTCCGGAGGGCGACGTGCTGCATTGGTGGCATCCGCCGGAAGGCGCCGGAATTCGAACGCGCTTCGCCGACGACTTGATCTGGCTGCCCTATCTTGCGGCTCATTATGTCGGCGTGACGGGCGATCGCGCGCTGCTCGAGGAACAGCTGCCCTTCGTCACGGGCCTGGAGCTCGCGGCGGGAGAAGACGAGCGCTACTTCGTGCCGGGGCGCAGCGACGCCAGAGAGAGCCTTTACCTGCATTGCGTGAAAGCCTTGGAGCGCGGCATGACCTGCGGCGTGCACGGCCTGCCGCTGTTCGGCGGCGGCGACTGGAACGATGGCATGAATCGCGTGGGGCACGACGGGCGCGGCGAAAGCGTTTGGATGGGTTTCTTCTTGGTGCAAACGCTCGCCGATTTCATACCGCTGTGCCGCGAACGCGGCGACGAGATTCGCGCCGCGCGCTTCGAGGCGTACCGCGCGCGCCTGAGTGCGGCGCTCAACGATGCCGGCTGGGACGGCGACTGGTACCGCCGCGGCTACTACGACAACGGTATGCCTCTGGGCTCCATTACGAGCGATGAATGCAAGATCGATGCGCTGGCGCAGGCATGGGCGATCATCTCGAAAGTCGCTACGCCGGAACGCGCGGCGGCGGCGCTCGATTCACTCGAGAAACACCTCATCAGCGACGACGACTGCCTGATACGGTTGTTGACGCCGCCGTTCGAAAACACGTCCGAGGATCCGGGCTACATCAAAGGCTATGTCGCCGGCGTGCGCGAGAACGGCGGACAGTATACGCACGCGGCGCTCTGGGTCGTTCGCGCGATGGCCGAGGCAGGGCGCCGCTCACGCGCCGCGGCGTTGCTCGAGATGTTGAGTCCGGTCACGCACAGCGCGGACGCCGCCCGCATCGCGCGCTATCAAGTGGAGCCTTATGTCATCGCCGCCGACGTCTACGGCGTCGCGCCGCATATCGGCCGGGGTGGCTGGACATGGTACACAGGCTCCGCCGGCTGGATGCTGCGCGTGGCGGTCGAGTCGATTCTGGGTTTCGGCATCGAATCCGGCGAGTGGTTGACGCTGGCGCCGTGCATCCCGGACGAATGGACCGGATATAAGCTTTCGCATTGCCGACCGGACGGCACCTGGTATGACATCGAAGTCGATAACCCGCAGCGCGCTGCGCACCGGATCAGCGCCGCCTCCATGGACGGCAGCACACTCGCGATCGGCGCCGCGGGCTTGCGCATCAAACTCGAACACGACCAGCGCGTGCATACCGTTCGCGTGCTGTTGGGCCCGCATGAGCCCCGGCGGACGCAAGCATTGCGTTCGTGAACGGCATTACGCTGCGCAGCGTCGGGAAGCGCTACGGCGACGTGCGCGTCATCGAGCACCTGGATTTGCAGATTCGGGAGTGCGAATTCATGGTCTTCGTCGGTCCATCGGGCTGCGGCAAGACCACGGCGCTGCGCATGATCGCGGGCCTCGAGGACGTCAGCGAGGGGCAAGTGCTGATCGGCGATCGCGTCGTCAACGACGTGCCGCCGAAAGACCGCGACGTGGCGATGGTGTTCCAAAACTATGCGCTCTATCCGCACATGACCGTGCGCGAGAACCTGGCGTTCGCGCTCAAAATTCGCCGTCTGCCGGCCGATGAGATTCGACGCATGGTCGATGACGCCGCCGGCATGTTGGGACTCGCGGCGCTGCTGGACCGGAAACCGAACGCGCTGTCCGGGGGCCAACGCCAGCGCGTAGCTCTAGGACGCGCATTGGTCAGAAAGCCCGCCGTCTTTCTGTTCGACGAGCCCTTGTCGAATCTCGATGCGGACCTGCGCGTTCAAATGCGCGCGGAGCTCGCGAAATTGCAGCGTCGATTGCAGACCACCACCGTGTACGTAACGCATGATCAGGTCGAAGCGATGACGCTTGGCCACCGCATCGCAGTTTTTGCGCCTCTGCAGAAAGACATGAAAAATACTCTGCAGCAACTGGGAACTCCCCAGCAGGTCTATGACCGGCCGAACAACGTCTTCGTCGCGCGTTTCATCGGCACGCCGTCGATGAATCTGTTGACGATGACGGTTGGATCCGACTGTCGATTGCTTGGCTCGGGAATCAGCGCGGCGCCCCCGACCGAATGGCTGCCGTTGCTCAAGGACTACGTCGGCCGCAGCGTCGTGATGGGGATTCGACCCGAGCAGGTCGCCGAGCCCGGCGTCCACGCCTGGCCCAATACGGCCGCGGCGAATGGGCCCGTCAAGATCATCGAGACCATAGGGCACGAAGTGATCGTCCACGTTGCCATCGGCGCAGATCTGCTCATTGCGCGACTCAATGCGCGCCGCGCGCCCCGTTACGGGGAGTTCATCGAGCTCGTCGTGAACTGCGATGCGCTGCACCTATTCGACCCGGCGAGCGGGCTGCGGCTGGAATGAGCGCTTAAGGTTTCGCGGAGCGGCCAGACGCTCGCGAGGCCGCCTCGCGCGCCGGCTTGGCCGTCAAACAAATTGCTGCGACCAGGAGCCGCGATCGGTCGGCGCAGGGGCCGACGAGAATTTCCACTTCGCCCGGCTCGAACACCGGCGTCAGGTCCAGCCCCAAAAAACGCAGGTCGCCGGCGGACAGATTCATGTTGAGCGTCCCTGTCTCGCCGGGCTGCAAGGCAATCTTGCCGATCGCCTTGAGCTCCAACTTGGGACGGGCAACGGTCGCCAATTTATCGCGCGTAAACAGGAAGACCGTCTCTTCCGCGGCCCGCTTGCCCTCGTTCGTGACATCGACGCGAATCGCAATCGTGCCGGCTTCGTCCACTCGATCCGGCGCCACTCGCAGATTTGCGAGCGTGAACCGCCCGTACGAGAGCCCATGTCCGAACGGATAGAGCGGCTCATTGGACGTGTCCAAATATTTGCTCGCGAAGCGCTCATTGAGGTCCGCGGGTCTGCCGCTCGGCCGCTCAGCGTAGAATATGGGTACCTGTCCCAACGCGCGCGGCCAGGTGATCGGTGAACGCCCGCTCGGTGAGGCAAGCCCGGTCACGACATCGCTGATCGCATTGCCCGCCTCGCTGCCCAAGAACCAGGCAGCCACCACGGCATCCGCCTGTTCGGCGAGCCAAGGCACGACGAGCGGCCTGCCCGAGAACAAAATCACCGTGACGCGTATGCCCTGCGCCCGAGCGCGTTCAAAAACCGCTTCCGCAAGCGCACGCTGTTGCCCCGGAAGCTCGGGGAATGCCCGGCTCGCTGCCTCGCCGCTCATCGCCGCAGATTCGCCAAGGCACAATAGAATCGCGTCCGCGCCGTCGCAAAGTTCCACGGCCGCCGCGATGCCGCTGCGGTCTTCGCCGTCGATGTCGACACCTCGCGCAGTCACAATCTGTGTGTGCGGCAATCCCTCGAGCAGACCTGCGACGACGCTGACCTGGCCTTCCGGCACCGCAGAGGTGGACCAACACCCCGGCATCTCACCCGCGGCGTCCGCCAGTGGGCCAATGACGCATAAGCGATGCGGCGTGCCCGGCAGCGGAAGGGTGTCATGATCATTTTTCAGCAGCACCATGGCGCGCGTAGCCACCGAGCGCGCGAGCCGCCGCCGGTAGGCCACCGTTTCGGATGTCTCGATCTTGGAGCCTCTTCGATACGGATCGTCGAATAGACCCAGACGTTCTTTGAGACGAAGTACCCTGCGCACAGCGACGTCGATCTCCGCCATCGAAACGAGCCCGCGCTCCAAGGCCACGGGCAGGCCGTAGCGGTAGGCGTCGGACATCATGTCGATGTCCACGCCCGCCTTGAGCGCCAGAATGGCCGCCGCCGTCCGGTCAGCTGCGACGCCGTGGCGAATCAGCTCGCCGATCGCGTAGTAGTCGCTGATCAGGACCCCGTCGAAACCGAGCTGATCGCGCAAATAATGACGCAAAAGCGCCGTGTTGGCGGTCATGGGAACGCCGGCAAGATCCGTGAAGGCGGGCATGATTGCTGCCACACCCGCGGCGACCGCCGCGACAAAGGGCGGCAAGTGCACCTCGCGCAGCGTTCGCTCCGAGATGTCGACCGTGGCGTACTCGCGTCCCGCCGTCACCGATCCATACGCGCAGAAATGCTTCGCGCACGCCGCCAGAGTGTCGCTCGAAGCAAGACTCGCGCCCTGGAAACCCCGAACCTTGGCACGCGCGAACTGCGATCCCACCCATGGATCCTCGCCGGGACCCTCCGCGGTGCGTCCCCAGCGCGGATCTCGTGAGACGTCCACATTGGGTGCGAATGTCATCGCCAGTCCATCGCAGGCCGCTTCCTTGGCTGCCTCGCATGCCGTCAGCTCCCATGCCTGGGGATCAAAGAGACATGCCTCGGCCAGGGGAATCGGAAACAAGCTGCGGTGTCCATGGATGATGTCGAGCCCGATCAGCAACGGGATGCCGAGACGGGATTCCTCGACCGCGAGGCGCTGCATCTCTCGGACAGGAGCGGGGCCCGCCAGATTCAGCAGATTGCCGATCGCACCGGACTTGATTGCATCCGTCGAGTCTCCCGCGATGACCGGGCCCGTCACGGCCTGGCCCGCGGCCGTCATCGTGAGCTGGCCCAGTTTCTCCGCGAGCGTCATCTCGCCGATCAGTGTGTCGATCCGGTTCATCCCAGGCCATCCTTTTGCACGCTGCTATCATGCTAGTCTAGTGGCAAGACTTGCAATGTGCCGCATGCTCGGTCTGCGACAGCATTTTCTGTGCGATAAAGGCTGCCATGAACATACATGATCGCCGCGTCGATGCCTTGGAGATCATACGCAAGAGCGTGTCGTCGTGGATCTCGCACAACGCGTCGAGCAGCGGCGCCGCATTGGCGTTTTACACCTTGTTCGCGATTGCCCCGATATTGGTCGTCGTCGTCGCCGTGGGAGGCGCCGTGCTCGGCGAACGGGATGCGCAGGCCCATGTGCTCGCGGAAATGCGCGCCCTGATTGGGGAAAACGGCGCGGCGGCGATTCAATCGCTGTTGGCGAGCGCCCATCATCGCCAAGGGAACGGTTGGACCGCTGCGGCCGGAATCATGATATTGATGATCGGTGCCACCAGCGTGTTTGCCGAACTGCAGGACGCCCTGAACGTCATTTGGAATACGCCGGCCCGCACCGGCGCCAAACAGCGCTGGTGGCAGCTCCTGCGCCAGCGTTTCCTGTCGTTCGGCATGATCTTGGGCGTCGGCTTTCTGCTGTTGATTTCGCTGCTCGGCTTCGCCGCGCTGGGAGTTTTTGGCGGCTGGCTCGGCAGCTTCGTCGAGGAGTGGCGGGCCGTGCTCTGGGCGCTCGATGTCACGTTCAGCTTTGCGATCACGACACTGCTGTTTGCGATGATTTATAAATTCATTCCGCGAGAGACGATCACGTGGGGCGACGTTTGGATCGGGGCGCTGGTCACTGCCGCGTTATTGACGATCGGAAAAACCTTGATCGGCTTCTATTTGGGCAGGAACGCGTTCGTGGCGGCGTACGGCGCGGCCGGATCATTCGTCGTATTGCTGCTCTGGGTCTATTATGCCGCGCAGGTTTTCTTACTGGGTGCAGAGTTCACGCATGTTTTTGCGTACCGGCACGGTTCGCACCACCTGACGGCGAGCGCCGAGGCCCCCGCGCGGGCCGACGCCGACGCGCCCGTTTAAGCGGCTACGCAGAGATTCTTGCCGCCGCTCTTGGCACGATACAGCGCGGCGTCGGCGCGATCGAATGCCCTTTCGTGCGCTTCGCGATCCTTGATTTCGGTGAATCCGCAGGAGACCGTGACGCGGACCGGCATACCGCGAAAATGAAAGCGTAGCGCTTCGACCGCGAGACGCAATTCATTGGCCATGCGCATGGCCGTCTCCATCGGCAAGCCTATCATCACCATCGCAAATTCCTCGCCGCCGATGCGCGCGACGAAGTCCGTCGATCGAACACCGAGGGCAAAGCACTTCGCCACGCTTTGCAGCACGCGATCACCGGCACGATGGCCGTAGGTGTCGTTGATCGCCTTGAAGTTGTCGATGTCCCAGACCAACAAGGTAACCGCACCGTTGGTATGGACGCGGCGCGCGATCTCTTGAGCAATGCGTTCGTCGAACGCCTTGCGATTCGCGACGCCGGTCAGGGGATCGATGCGTGCGCGATCGCGTTCCTGCTCGAGCTTGCCCTGTAGATCACGGGTTTCCTTTTCGAGTGCGGCAACCCGCGAGCGCATGCTGTCGGTACGGGTCGTTTGCTCGACCAGACGCTCCTCGGCACGCGTGCGAAAGTCACGGACACAATTGGCCACCGATTCCAAACCGCTGCTGATGAGGGCCTGGAGCGAGGGCAAATCACTGGCTGAGTGCATTTCCGCGGATAATTCACGCACTTGTGACATGACTTGCGTGTTGAGTATTTCCGTATCGGCGAAGCCCGAGCGATTGGCTTCGGCCGATGAGGCGAAGTATTCGACCATCTCCTCCAGCCGCTTGCCGACTTCCGATAACACGGCGGCTGCCTGCAGGCGCTCACGCGCGATCTGCTCGCCGCGCACATGCACGAGTTCCGCCATGCGCAGCAGCACCTCGGCGAGTGCGATGTCGGTATCGGCATGCTCCAGCTCCGCGCTCAATGCCGCCGCGACGGGATTTTCGGAATCCCCGCTCGTCAAGCGCTCGAGCAGCGTGCGCACGGCCGCACAGGTCGATTTCCAGTGTTCGGGCGCGGCCACTTGCTCGGGCTCGGACGCGCGCGCTTGAGAGCCGGGCCGCTCCGGGGACGCGGCGCGCTCTACCGAACCGGGCCGTTCGTGCGGCACGACCGCTTCGATCGCAGTCACGGCTTCGACTGCGGTCACCGCGCTCGTCAGTGCGCGCGCTAAGGTTTCAAGTTCGGCGGCGTCCGCTTTGCGTCGATTCGCGGCCGAAATCGCCGCGAGTTGATCGTCGAGCTGCGCATGTGCGCCCATCCCGGCCGCACACAAGCGGTTGACGAGGTGGCGCAGAACCTTTTCCGCATGGTGCCAGCGCTTTTCCTCCGCCTCCATTTCGCGCACGGAGTTGCGGTATTTTTCCTTCCAATCGATGTTTTCTGGCACGGTATTTGAGGCGATATCCTATTCGTCCTTGGGGCATCGGCAGGGGATTCGGAAGCTTTAGCGCGGCCGCCTGCCGTGACCGCCGCGCTTGTGTATCATGCACAGTGTACATGTGCGGCCGCTATGTTACCCCTGATGAATCCTCGGTTGAGCGCGAGTTCAATCTATTGCGCGGGCCGCAGAATTTTCCACCGAGCTACAACGTCGCGCCGACCCAGTTGGTGCCCATCATTCGCAGACCCGGCGGGGACGGAATCGTCGAACTGCTGCGTTGGGGTTTGATTCCATTCTTCGCTCACGGATTGGCGCCCAGCTATTCCACGATCAACGCGCGCATCGAAACAGTGCAGACCGCAGCGAGCTATCGCGGCCCTTGGAAACGGGGCCAGCGTTGTCTGATCGTCGCCTGCGGCTTCTATGAATGGCAAGTACAGGCAGACGGCAAGACGAAGATTCCCTATTACATCCATTTGAACGATCAATCGGTGTTCGCGTTCGCGGGGCTGTGGGACGCGTCCCGGAAGGACACCGGCGAATTGGTCGAGTCCTGCGTCCACATCACGCAACCCGCGAATTCGCTGCTCGCCGAGATCCACAACAGCAAGCGGCGCATGCCGGCGATCCTGGCGGCCGAAGATCGCCAGATTTGGCTCGCGGGTTCCGCCGAGGAGGCTTGGGCGGCGCTCAGACCCTACCCCGACGAGCACATGGTCGCGTGGCCCGTGAGTACCCGCGTCAACAAACCGGCGAACAACGATGCGCAGTTGATCGCACCGGCAGCCTGAGCATTACTCGACGACGATTCGAGGAAAATAGAACGAGACGGTCCAGTTCGGTCTATCGACGATTTCGCTGATGCGCAAGTCGGCGCAGACACTGCACAGCAAGTACGCATCGATCGCCGGCATACCGAAGCGCCGACTCAACAACGCGACCATGCCGCGCACCGCAGCCCGTGCGGCCTCCATCAGATCCGGACCTATGCCCGTCGTGACTTCATAGCCGCGCGAGTCGAGGTGGCGCGTCACGGGACCCGGCGTCGTGAATCGCGGGAAAGGCAAGGGCGTCTGTTTCAGCAGATCGAACTTGAGCGCGACGCTCATCGGGCTTTCGATGGCCGTACCGCAGATTTCACCATCGCCCTGTGCGGCGTGAGTGTCGCCCACCGAAAATAACGCGCCGACGACTTCTACCGGCAGCAATAGTTCGGTGCCCACGGCAAGGTCGCGCACGTCCATGTTGCCGCCGACGCGGCGCGGCGGCACGATGCTATGCAAACCGTGCTCGGCCGGCGCGACACCGATCGTGCCCGTGAACGGCTTCAGCGGCACTCTGCCCCACCGTCCGAATAATGCCGGCGTGAGCATCCTCGCGTCGTAGTCCCAGATGTGCAGCGCCGCCTCCGGAAACTCATCGGCGAGCAGTCCGAAACCCGGGATGTTCGCGGTCCATCCCCACCCCGAGGGCGTAAACGACAGCAAGGTGACCTTTAAAATATCGCCCGGCTCGGCGCCCTCGACGAAAACCGGACCCGTTACCGGATTGATCCCGCCGAAATCCAATTGTCCGATCGCGGCGACCGTCGACGCCGGCGAGAGTTGTCCGCCGGAGGCGTCGTGGACCTCAAATTCGATCGACGCGCCCGGCGCAACGTGCAGCACGGGAGCAATCGAGTTGTCCCAGCCCAGGTGATGCTGGTGTCGATGTATCGTGTGCGCGTAAGGCAAGATCCACCCCAATCCAAATGCGACTGTTCGCATCGTAAACTATCGGTGCCTGAAACGGCGATACCGGTAGAATTGACGCGACCATGACGGAACTGACGGGTGCACTCAAACGGTATTTTGGCTTCGACCGCTTTCGGCCGGGCCAGGAATCCGTCGTCAGAGATGCGCTCGGCGGGCGGGATCTGCTCGCGATCATGCCGACCGGAGGCGGAAAATCGCTGTGCTTTCAGCTGCCGGCGCTCTTGCAGCCGGGCGTTACCTTGGTCGTCTCACCGCTGATATCGCTGATGCAGGATCAGGTCCGCCTGCTCCAGGATAATGGCATCGCAGCGAGCTTCGTCAACTCCAGTCTGGAGCCTCGGCAGATCGCGCAGCGCACCGGCGCATTGCTGCGCGGGGAATATAAGCTGTTCTACCTCGCGCCGGAACGGTTGCTGCTGCCGGAATTTCTCGACGGTCCGTTGGCGAGACTCGCCACGAGTCCGGGAATCAACGCCTTCGTCATCGATGAGGCCCACTGCGTCTCGGAGTGGGGGCACGACTTTCGGCCCGAATACCGCCAATTATCGCTGCTGCGGCGGCGACATCCGGCGATTCCGATGCTCTGCTTCACGGCGACCGCCACCGTGCGTGTGCGCAACGATATCGTGGCCCAACTGCAGCTGCGCGATCCCGCGGTGCATTTGGCGAGTTTCAATCGCGCGAACCTCAGCTATCGGGTGCGCCTAAAGAGCAAACAAAGCTACGCCGAATTACGCGCGCAGGCGCAGGACGGCGGCGCGGGAATCGTCTACTGCCTGTCGCGGCGCCGCGTCGACGAAGTCGCGGAGAAGCTGCGCGCCGACGGCGTGCGTGCCCTGCCCTATCACGCGGGACTGGACGCCGCCGTGCGCCGCGATACGCTGGAAGCATTCATTCGCGACGACATCCAAGTGGTCGTCGCGACGGTCGCGTTCGGCATGGGCATCAACAAGCCGGACGTGCGCTGGGTCGTTCACTTCGACTTGCCGAAGAGCTTGGAGGCGTATTCCCAGGAATCCGGTCGCGCGGGGCGCGACGGCGAGCCAGCGCGCTGCATTCTATATTTCGGAGCAGCCGATATCCGCACGGCCGAATTTCTGATTCAACAGAAGCTCGATCCGAGCACCGGTGCCGCGCTCGAGGAGGAGCAACGCATCGCGCGCCAGCAATTGCGCCAAGTACTCGATTATGCGGAATCGAGCGAATGCCGGCGCGCGATTCAGCTGCGCTACTTCGGCGAAGTGTTCGAAGGTCCCTGCGGGGCTTGCGACAATTGCTGCGAACCGCGATCGGTGCAGGATTGGAGCGTCGAGGCGAGACAGTTCCTGTCGTGCATCGCGCGGCTTGCGCAGCGCGGGCAGCGCTTTGGAGCCGCGACCGTCATCGATATTCTGCGCGGTGCACGCTCCGAACGGGTGCTCTCGCGCGGTCATGAGACCTTGAGCGTTTACGGCATCGGAAAACACCGTTCGGTGGCCGAGTGGCGCACGCTCGCTCGGGCGCTCATGCATCAAGTCTTGGTCGAGCAGACTCAGGACGGATATCCGGTCTTGTCGCTGAACGCCGAGAGCTGGCGCATCCTGCGCGCCGAGCGAGGAGTCGAGATTGCCCAATCGCCGAAACCGGCTCACGGCAAGCACGCCGCGCAGTCGAGCCGGCGCGAGCCAATGGTGCCGGCCGACGCCCAAGAGGGCGCGCCGGCCACGGGCGCCCTATTCGAACGGCTGCGCGCATTGCGCAAACAGCTCGCGAACGAACAGGGCCTGCCGCCTTACGTCATTTTTCACGATGCGACCTTGCGAGAAATGGCGTTGCGCCGGCCCCTGACACTGGACCAGTTTGCGGATCTGCCGGGCGTGGGTAGCGCAAAGCTGACCCGCTACGGCGAGCGTTTCATCGCGGCGTTGCGCGAGCTTTCTCCTTGAGCTCGCGGTACTCCATCATGGCGTCCACGGTCGGCGCGCGGCCGCGCCAATCGGCATAGAGCTTCGCGAGTTCGCGGGTGTTGCCGCGAGACAGCACCATGCGGCGGAAGCGGTCGCCGTTGGCACGCGTCAAACCCCCATGCTGCTCGAACCACCGGAATGCGTCGTCGTCGAGCATCTGCGTCCAAAGGTAGGCGTAATAACCCGCCGAATAGCCGGCGGTCCAGATGTGGCTGAAGTAGCTGGAGCGATATCTCGGCGGTACGGCTGCGAGGTCCAGATGCGTCGCCGCCAGCGCCTGCTTCTCGAATTCGTCGGGATTTTGCAGCGGCGCGCTCGCGGGCAAGGTGTGCCATTGCATATCGAGCTCGGCCGCGGCGAGTAACTCCGTCAGCCGATAGCCCTCATCGAAATTCTCCGAATCCTTGATTTTTCGCACGAGCTGCGCCGGCATCGACGCCCCGGTGCGGTAATGCCTCGCGTAATGCGTGAACACGGCCGGATAGATCGCCCAGTGTTCATTGAATTGCGACGGAAATTCGACGAAATCCCGTGCGGTATTGGCGCCGGAGAGGCTCGGATACTCGGTGTTGGCGAACATACCATGCAGCGCGTGGCCGAATTCATGGAACATCGTGGTGACGTCGGTGAAGCTGATCAGCGCGGGCTGTCCGGGCGCGGGTTTCGGCAAATTGGCAACGTTGTAGACCACCGGAAGCGTGCCGAGGAGCTTCGACTGTTCGACGAACGTCGACATCCACGCGCCGCCATTCTTGTTGTCGCGCTTGAAGTAATCGCAGTAGAACAGCGCGAGCGGCTTGCCGTCGACGTCGAAGAATTCGTAGACACGCACGTCGGGGTGCCAGACCGGAATATCCTTGCGCTCCTTGAAGCGAATCCCATAGAGCCGATGCGCCGCATAGAACACGCCGTTTTCGAGCACGCGGCCCAGCTCGAAATACGGTTTGATTTCGGCGTCGTTCAACGCATATTTCGCTGCGCGGACCTTCTCGGCGTAATAGCTCCAGTCCCAGGGCTCCAGGCGAAAATCGCCGTGATCGGCATCGATCGCCGCCTGAATGTCGGCCGCCTCGCGTCGCGCCTTGCCGGTCGCGAGCGGCACCAGGGCCGCCATGAATTTCAGCGCGGTTTCCGGTGTCTTCGCCATCTGGTCCTGCAATTTCCACGCCGCGTGATTGGGAAACCCCAACAATGCGGCGCTGTGCGCGCGGACCTGCGCGAGTCGGGCAATCGTATCGCGCGTATCGTTCGCGTCGCCGCGCTCCGCGCGAGTCCAGGAGTCCTGGAACAACGCGGCGCGCGTCGTGCGCATGCTCAGAGTGGCGAGCGCGGGCTGCTGCGTCGTGTTCTGCAGAGGCAAGACATAGCCCTCGACCTGGCGGTCGCGGGCGGCCTGCGCGGCGGCGGCCACCTGCGCGGCGCTCGTCCCAGCGAGCGTCTCCACCGTCGAGGTGCGGTACGCGGCGTCTTTGGTCGCCGCCAACAGCCGTGTGTGGAAAGTGTTCGACAGCGTCGATGCCTCCTCGTTGAGCTGCATCAACTGCGCCTTGTCGCTCTCGCCAAGTTTCGCGCCGGCATGAACGAATTGCGCGTACGTGATCTCGAGCAGCCGCAGCGACTCCGGATCGAGCCTCAAGCTGCGCCGCTGCTTATAAATCGTCGAGACGCGCGCAAATAGCTTCTCATTGAGATGGATCGCGTCCTCGTGGGCCGCGAGCTTCGGCGCCAGCTCGGTCTGCGTTTGCAGGAGCACGGGATTTGTATTTGCGCCGCTGACGCCGCGAAACGCCTTCAAGGCGCGCGCCAGCAACCTGCCGCTGGTTTCCATGGCAATCAGCGTGTTGCCGAATGTGGGAGCGGCCGGATCGTTGGCGATGGCCTGCATCTCGATCAGTTGCTGCGCCATGCCGGCCTCGATCGCGGGCAAATAGTCTTCATCCTTGATTTTATCGAAGGGTGGCGCCTGAAACGGCAATGTGCTCGGCGCAAAAAATGGATTCGAGGGGCCGAAGCTTGCATCCTCGGCCACTGCCGACCGCGCACCGGCAACGGCGCCGACACCGATCACCCCGACGATGATCCATACGGCAGTTGAGCTTCGCACGGTGTTCGTTCTCCCCTTGGGTTCCCTGGGACCCAAGCCTAACATGGGAAAATCCGCCATTTGCGGCGAATCGAGATAAACTGGGCTCCGCCCCTTGGCCACCTGCAGGTCTTTCCCGCGCATGTCATCTCTCGACCAATTCGGCTACAAGGAGCAGCTGAGCCGGGCGCTCAGCACGCGCGATCTGGTCGTCTACGGCATGATCTTCATGGTGCCGATCGCACCCTATTCGGTATTCGGCTTTGTATGGGCCGACGCCAGGGGCATGGTGCCGCTGACATACCTGATCGGCCTCGTCGGGATGTTCTTCACGGCCATGAGCTACGCGGCGATGTCGCGCGCTTTTCCGTTGGCAGGATCCGTCTACACCTATGCGCAGCGCGGCCTGCACGACATTGCCGGGTTTTTTTCGGGGTGGCTGATCCTGCTCGACTACATCCTCGTGCCCGCGTTGTTGTACCTGTTCGCGGCCGTCGCCTTGCGACCGCTGGTGCCCGCAATACCCGATTGGGTGTGGCTCGTCGGCTTCATCTCGTTCAATGCGATCGTCAATCTGATCGGCGTTCGAATCACGGCGCGCGTCAATTGGTACATGCTCATCATGGAATTGGCGACCCTCGCGCTCTTCGTCGTATTGGGATTGATGGCGCTCTACCACGGCCAAGGCGCGGGCGGCCTGACCTGGAAACCGGTCTATGATCCGCACGTGTTCTCAATCGCGACGGTCGCGGGAGCCACGTCGATCGCCGTGCTGTCGTTCCTGGGCTTCGACGGTATTTCGACGCTCTCGGAGGAAAGCCGCGGCGGCCGCGACGCC
>Ga0116134_1000905_pt1 | contig 15160 bp, 11 predicted proteins | sample June2015DPH_19_5_FD_89737 | JGI IMG/M metagenome (GOLD analysis project Ga0116134, IMG submission 89737) | Peatland microbial communities from SPRUCE experiment site at the Marcell Experimental Forest, Minnesota, USA - June2015DPH_19_40 | ecosystem: Environmental > Terrestrial > Soil > Wetlands...
TGCCCGCATCACCGCCAAAGATCCCACGGCGCCGCCACCGCTTTCCACCCGTGTCATTCAAATCAAATACGCCGGCGCGTCAAACCTGGTGCAATCGATCCAAGCTTCGTTCACGGACAAGCGCAGCAAGGTATTGCCTGATGAGCGCACGAGCCAGTTGGTGGTCGTGGCCACCGAGAACGAGCAGGAGGCATTGGAGTCGCTGATCAACGAACTCGACAAACCCACCCGGCAGGTGTTGATTGAAACCAAACTGGTCGAGATTTCCAGCAACCCCTCCACGTCGAAGGGCGTTGACTGGACCGGCACGTTGGCGGCGCAACACGTCACCTTTGGCAACGGCTTTATGTCTGGGAACACAGTGGCCAATATTCCCGGCACACCCGTAACAACTACGACTCCTGGCACTACGACTCCAGGCTCCACTACAACGACCACGGTTGTAGGCACTTCTACCACTCCTGCCACCACCACCACCGTCACGGTTCCTGGCTCCACCACTCCTGGCACCAGCACAACCAAAACGCCCAGTTCCACCGTGCAGTCCATTTTGAACATAGCCCAAGGCAGCGGCGGCTTGTCCTATAATTCCCTCAGCGGCTTGACTCCGGCGATTGGGTTCCTTAACGCCGACGGGGCGAGTGCTGTGCTTTCCTTCCTGAATTCAGCCTACGATGCCCAGGTTATTTCCACTCCACGCGTCGTCACTTTGGACAACCAGATGGCCACCATTGAAGTTACCCGCGGCTACCCGGTGATCAACATGACTGGCGGAACTCAAACCTCCTCGGGCAGTTCGTCAATCACCTATTCCAACGTCGGCACCATCCTGCAAGTGACGCCGCGCATTTCCGCCAATGATTGCATCTGGCTGAGAGTAATCCCGGTGGTTTCCAGCCATTTTGGTGATGAAATCATCACGGTACAGGGCGGGTCGGGCAATGCCTCAACTACCTACTCGGTTCCGATATTTGATAATCGCAGAATTGATTCACAGGTGATGATTCCCGATGGCAATACGCTGGTCATGGGCGGCTTGATTCAGGACAACCCGACGGCTACTTACACCAAAGTGCCGCTCCTGGGGGACATTCCCGGACTGGGATGGGCTTTCCGCAGCGAAAGCAAAAGCATGATCAAGGACAATTTGATCATTTTTCTGACGCCCTCGATCATCAAAAATTCCGATTTCCAGCCGGCTACATCCGCCCCGGCCGAGTTCCTCCAATCCAAATCGCCGGTTATGAAAAATCGCATGAACCCGCACTCCATTTGGGACGGGGCCGAACCGCATGGCGACTGGAGCAACCCCGCCCCGATACCGGGCGAATTTGATAAAAAATAGCCGTTATGAACCCATGCTCATCCCGTCGGTAAACCAAAATATCCTGTGAATGATGGATAAAATAACAACCAAACCTGTTTTATGAGAACCATAATTCTCAAGCGCGCGTGGCGGGCCTTCGGGCCGGCGCATTTTGTCCCGCAGTCGCGGGGTGCCATCGTGATGGTCGCATTGCTGCTGGCCGCCACCAATCTCTTTGCCACCGCCACTGTAAGTCTTGTGAGCGGCGGCCCCAATCCCGCACTTAAAATCACCAGTTCCGGTTATGTGAATGGCGACATTACCACTAACTCGGCATATAACACGCCTGGCGGTATTGCGGTGGATCTCAGCGGCAATTATCTGTTCGTGGCCGACCGTAGCAATAATGTGATTCGCTTGCTTGAGTTCGATATTAATTGGTCCAGTACGCTCCTCACTCTTTCTACGAATGGTCTGAACCTGGTAACCAATCTCTTCAATCATCCGATTGGCGTCGCCATTGACAGTTCCTACAACCTTTTTGTCCTCAACCGCGGCAACGGAAACAATGGCAACGTTTTGGAATTCACCGTTGACGAAGATTTGTTTGCCACCTTGGTTGCCACCAACGCGGCAAACTTGACCAACGCCGCCGGCCTGGCCTTGGATTTCAACGATAACATTTATGTCACCATCAAGAGCAACACGGTGCTTAAAATCACCTCGCCCGGCGTCAGCAATGTCGTCGCCACCGTTACCAATGCCGGCGCTTTCCTGCAAGGCCTCGTGGTAAAATACAACGGCTGGCTGGCTGTTTGCGATTCCGGGCGCAACGGCGTCTATCTCATTAATCCCACCAACGGCGTCGTCTCCACCAACGCCGGCTTCAATGGCGTAGGCGACTTCTACAGCACGCTCAATCATGATCCCATCGCGATTGCCAGATTTTCTCAGCCTTCCGGCGTGACCGAAACGGGCGATGGCAGTTTGATCGTTACCGATTTCGGCAATAATCGCGTCAAAGTTGTGACCAGCACCAGCGTGACCAATTTCTATGGCGTCAGTTCCAATTACTGGACCGGTCCTTATCCAGGGTTGCAGGACGGGACTGTGGCGATCCCCGACAAACTGGGCGGTGTGTCAACACGCCTGCCTTTTGGCGTGGTCATTGCGCCTGACGGCACTGTTTATGTGACGGAAGATTATTGGAGCGTCATCCGCAAAGCAACGGGAGCCAATATCTCGCCGCCGCTATACCCACCGCTCGTGCCGACAGACCTGACCGCGACGGCGGGCTATGGACAAGTAATTTTGACGTGGAACGCGAGTGCCAGTCCCAATGTGGCGAGTTACAACATAAAACGCGCCACATCCAGCGGCGGAAGCGGTGGAGATTACACAAATAACATCATTGGCAGCACCTCCGCCACCAGTTATACCGACACAAACGTCTTCGATGGCACGACTTATTACTACGTTGTTTCAGCCGTGAGCAGCGTCGTCGGCCAGGGTCCAAACTCTTCGGAAGTGAACGCCACGCCGATGTTTTCTCCTGTCCCAGTTAACTTGACCGTTACCAATTATAACTTCGGGCCGGTACTTTTGACCTGGTCAACGTCTGCTGGCGCAACCAGCTACAACGTAAAAAGATCCACATCCACCAACGGACCTTTTACAACCATTGGCAGCCCGGCCAGCGCGAGTTACACCGATACCAGCGCGCTCGACGGAACGACGTATTACTATGTTGTTTCAGCCCTGAACCCCGGCGGCGAGAGTGCAAATTCTTTGGAAGTGAGCTACACGCCGCCGTACTCGCCGCCGCCGGCGCCGGAAATCGGCTGGTTTGATTACGAACCGAATCCGAACGCCATAATCTACTTGATTACCGTGCTCCACCCTGTCACCACGTTCATAGCCAACAATGACCTGAACCTGGCCATTGATCCGACCACAAACGGCGTCGCGACCTATTTCATCGCCACCAACGGGCCGCAGCCGGTTTTAGCTGTTCCCAGTGCGGCGAACGGATCCTCTCCGCCCGCTTATCAAAATGGGTCCACCGCGCAGTATCAGTCTCTAATACCGGACTTTGTAACGCAAATGCCGGACTTGGTGATCAAAGCGGTGAATGTCGGTCCAGGAGGAAGCAGCGCGATTGTCACAGCTGAGTTCCTATTTGAAGTTGGCAATCCAACCATTACCGGAAACAACGCCGCGCAGTTCACGGTCAGCGACGTCACGACCAACGTGACGTTATGGTACACCATTGACGGCACTGTTCCAACCAATGCCCCGCCCAGCATCGGGCCGATCTCGATTACCAACGGCCTTCCGGTCACGCTTTCCCTTGCCTTGAGTACGGGCAGCAATATTCTTTTCCAAGCCCAGGCCTTCCGCCCTGGTTATCAACCGAGCGGAATTGCCTCGCAATATTTTACGGAAGCCAATTATGTGCCGAACACCATCAGCTTTGGTTTCGCCACGGGTCAGGCGTCCAGCGCTTTCGTCGCGTCGCCCGGCCAGACTTTTTACGCCCCGGTGACGTTAACCACTTTGCCCGGTACCGTCATGGACAGTTTGCAATTCAATTTGACGGTCAACAGCGCCGGCCCCAGCCCCGGTCCGGCAATCACGTCCGGGGCGTTTGCTTTCCAGTCCATGCTGATGAAACCTAACCTCGCCGACCTGCCAACACTTATGGTCATTCCCCCATACATGTTTATTGGTAACGCCGTTAACCCGCCGCCGCCGGCTCAGATCGTCTATTGGTGCGGGACGAATTTCATCAATCTGGTGACTACTAACCTCTCCCTCAATCTGCTTGGTGTGGGCTGGCTGGAACGCCAGGGCCAGACAAATCTTTTCAACACTTTGTCACAAAATCTGATTACCATGTCCGTAGCTCATGACGATTTGTTTCCTAATGCTGCACAACCGAATGGAGTGATCGTTGGTGCCTACTCGTTCCTCGTGCCAGCCACTGCCGCGCCTGGCAATACCTATCAAATTCAGATTGGCCGGCCTTCCGCGACAACAGACGGCATTGGGGATCCCGGTTCATCCGTGTTCATCTACACCCCCACCAATGGCTCGCTGAGTGGCGGGGCAATTAATACCGTCAAGAACGTCACGGTCGGCCAGCGCAAATACATCGCCGGCGATGCCGCTCCATTCGGCTGGTTCAATGCCGGTGATTTTGGCGACACCAACCTGGATGCCTCCGACGTGGCGCAGGTGTTTGAGGCGGCTGTTTATGGCTTGGGGATACAACTGGAAGGCAGCGACCTCTTCGACAGCATGGATTCCTGCTGCGGCACTTATGTTAATAACCTCTATGGTTATTTGCAGAATTCCGGGGCCTTCGCCAATCAGAACGCTTTGTGGAACGCCAACGACACGACCATTGATCTAATCGCCTTTGGCGACGGTAATCTGGACGTTGCCGACGTATATGTCACCTTCCGCCGTTCGTTGGATACGAACCGGGTGTGGTTCCGCCGTTACTGGACCAATGACGTCGCGCATGGTGTCTCAGGTCGCGTGGCGGAAATCGTCCCGAATGTGTTCAACCCCAGTGTGGTTAGCCAGCCGTTGAGCACCTCCAAATCCCTTAACGCGGCAAATGTTGGCAATTCCCCCGTTTCCATAACAAACCAACCCAAGGTTAATTTTGCCGCCGGTGATTTTCTGGCCACAGCCGGGCAGACCATCCAGATTCCCATCACGGCCAATATCTTCGGCAATTATCCGTTGCGCGTGTTGATGCTGAACCTCAGTGTGGTACCGCTCGACGGTTCGCCAGCGCTGACAACCACGGTTTCATTCTCGTATAATCCGGCCCTCGGCACGCCTTGGACGACCGAACAGCAGGGCAACGGCAACAATTCCGCTGCCTGGCTCAACAGTACAATCACCGGGCTTACGGGCAATGCCTCCATTGGCACCTTGTATGTCACCATTCCAGCGAACGCCACCAGCTCGTCCGCCTACGCGGTCCATTTCGATCATGCCTCGGCTTCGCCCAACGGCATCGCCTCGTTCCCCAAACGGACGCTGACGGGGTTGATCACTTTGTCCAGCCGCACCAATTCCTATTACAACGACGGCATCCCGGATTCGTGGCGGCTGCGTTACTTCGGCACCATTTACAATTACCTGTCGGTTTCCAATGCCGACGCGGACGGCACCGGCATGAACAACTGGCAGAAATATATTGCCGGCCTTGATCCGACGGATCCTACCTCCATACTTACCGCTGGCCTCGACCAGCCCATGGCCCAAAGCCAGCAGGACTGCGTCATAGACTGGCCGAGCGTGAGCGGCAAGCAATATGTCATTGAACGCTCATCGAGCCTTTTCCCGCCGAATTGGATTCCGGTTTCCACCAACAGCGGGGACGGGACCTTCATGGAATACCATGATACGACGGGTGGCGGCATCCGGTTCTATCGGGTGAGCGCGCAGTAACACGCGAAGCCGGTATTTCCTATTTCAACGGCGCGTTCATCCGGGCGCGCCGTTTTCCTTTATACACCACTTCTCCAAAGCAATCGGCATATTCAATGATTCTGTGGAACCCCTTTCCCCGCCCAGCAGGGAGAAAGGCGGGGCGCGGGGCGCGTTTAGCTTTGTTCCGAATATCGTTGAGGAATGACATCAACCACCCAAATTTTCGCCTGCCACCCGTTTCAAGTAATCGAAAGAATAAATTCCCGTCGAATGCCCGTCGGCCCAAACCGGCTGAACCGCATAACCGCCCACGCCAACGATGCGAACCAATTCAAAAGCTTTCAGGGTCAGGGCCTTTTCGGAATTTTTGTAAACATTCCCCAAAATGTCCGTCTCGCCCTTGCAACCCGCGCACGGACAACTTCGCCGCAGTTTCTCCAGCGGAATGAAACTTTCGCCGCCGTCATCCCACTTGATGGCCAGTTCGTTGCCGATTTGTTGAATGTCCACCGGTCGCATCAATTTTTCTTCAACCAGCGTTCAAACACAACCAGGGTTTCCGGGCTGACGTGGTGCTCGATGCCTTCGGCGTCCATTTCCGCCGCGTTTTCCGGAACGCCGAGCGAACGCAAAAAGGCCACCACCGTTTCATGCCGCCGCTTGCATTCCCCGGCCAGCCGGTGCCCGGCGTTCGTGAGGAAAATGGCGCGATAAGGTTTGGTGTTCACGTAGCCGGCCTGTCGCAGCCGCGTCAGCGTGCGGTTGACGGTCACATGGGTCACGCCCAGCCGCCGCGCCAGATCCACCACGCGCGCCTCGCCGACGGAGGCCGTCAGATCGGCGATGGCTTCGACGTAATCCTGGGCGGTTTCCACGGCACGATCCCGGCGCGAGCGGCGGAAGATCTCGGCATGTTGCTGCACTGACGGCCGCGCCTCCATATTCCGGGCGGCGGCGGACTGTTTGCGGGTGGCGCGTGGCATAACCTGGAAAGTGAATCCGAAGACGGTTTATTAGTCGAGGTTTTATTTTGTAACCTCGGCTACAAACCGGTTGACAGACGGCATTTTAAATTGTAACTAAGGCTACATAATTTGGCGCATGATAAGTTTTTGCCATTTTGCCCGATGGTTCACACCGCCCCGCCGCCGACTGGCGGTGGTCGTCGGCCTGTTCTGCCCGGCGGTGTTCTTCCAAGCCGCCGCCCAGGAAACATCCGGCGGCGGCACCAACACCCCCGACAAGAGCGGTTACAATTTTTTCAATCCGACGCCGGACGAATATATGCGGGAAATGAGTCCAGACCGGCCCGACAAAACGGACAGCCCCTTCACCGTGGACGCAGGCCACTTCCAGCTTGAAATGGATTATGCGAACTTCACCTACGACGCGCCCACTGCGGCGCACGGCAACCTGAAGACCGAGGATTATCAGATTGTCCCAATGAACGTCAAAGTCGGCGTGCTCAACAACATGGATTTTCAACTGGTGCTGTCGCCTTACCAATGGCAGCGCATCGAGGACAAAACCACTGGCACCATCGAAAAGGATTCCGGGTTTGGCGACATCACCCCGCGCGTCAAGGTGAACCTGATTGGCAATGACGGCGGTTTCTTCGCGCTGGCGCTCATCCCGTTCGTGAAAATTCCAACGGCGCAAGACCACTTGGGCAATGGCGCGGTAGAGGGCGGCGTGGGCATTCCTTATGCCTTTGATGTGCCAAACTGGGATGTGGGTTTTCAAACCACGGTCAGCATCAACCACGACGCTGCCGGCAATGGTTATCATGCTGAAATTGCCAATTCCGTCAGCATTGGCCACGCCGTCATCGGCAAGCTTTCCTACCATGTGGAATTTTTCAGCAGCGTGAGCACCGAACAAAATTCCGATTGGATTGGCACGTTCGACACCTGGTTCACGTATCAGGCCAATAAAAACCTGTGTCTTGATGCGGGCGTTTATATCGGCGTAACCCAATCTGCGGATGACTGGCACCCGTGGGTTGGAATGACCTGGCGCTATTGATTTTCGTTTTATGAATCTGAATCCAAATGAAACCATGAAACCGCTCCCCGAGGAAACGAATCCGCCTGCGGCTGTTGCCGGAGTTCCGCGCCCCGGTGCCGTGTCGCTGGAAGGAATGCACAACAGCGTAAAAGTGCCCCATCATAAAGCCAGCTTCTGGCGGCAAATGACTGCCTTCTTTGGCCCGGCAGTTTTGGTCAGCGTGGCCTACATGGATCCGGGCAACTGGGGAACCGATCTCCAGGGTGGCGCCCAGTTCAAATACGGACTGCTTTGGGTGGTCGGTCTGGCCAGCCTGATGGCGATCTTCCTGCAGATTATCGCCGCGCGGCTCGGCATAGCGACCGGGCGCGACCTGGCCCAATGCTGCTATGATTGGTATCCCAAGTGGACGCGGGTGCCGAACTGGCTCATGGCGGAAATTGCGATCATAGCGTGCGATTTTGCCGAAGTCTTGGGCGGCGCTGTGGCGCTGAACATGTTGTTTCATATCCCCATTCTTTGGGGGGTCATCATCACGGGCGTCGACGTGCTGCTGCTGCTGGCGATGCAGCGATTCGGGATGCGGACCATCGAAGCTATAGTTCTGTTGCTGGTGGCGACCATCGGCGTTTGCTACTTCATCGAAATTTTCGTCCTGCCGCAGACGCACCCCAGCTTTCTGGAAATGGGCCGGGCGATGATCACGCCCACTTTGAGTTCGGCCAGCATGGTTTATGTGGCTATCGCGATCATCGGCGCAACGGTTATGCCGCACGTGCTGTATCTGCACCCCGCCCTGGTGCAGAGCCGCAAATTCCAGAAGGACGACGAATCAATCCGAACGGCGATCCGCTTCAACACCATTGACGTCACCGCCAACCTGTCGGTTGCTTTCCTGATCAACGCCGCCATCCTGGTGCTGGCCGCGATCATCTTTTACGGCAAGACCAGCGTCACCGTTGCCGGCGGACAGGTAGTCCAGTTCAACGATTCAACGGACTGGATCCAAGCGGCCAACCTGACTTTGGCGCCGCTGATGGGCACGGCTGCCGCGAGCATACTTTTCGCCGTCGCCCTGCTGGCCAGCGGGCAAAGCGCCACCATTGTCGGCACGATGGCTGGCCAGGTGGTGATGGAGGGCTTTATGCACTGGAAGATCGCGCCGTGGTTGCGGCGGCTGATTACCCGCTCGCTGGCCATTATCCCCACAGTTATCTTTGTTGCCATCCGCGGGGCCAATAACATCAACGATCTAATCGTCCTGAGCCAGGTGGTGCTGGCGCTACAGCTTCCGATTGCGATGTTTCCCCTGCTGCACTTCGCCAGTTCCCGCAAGCGGATGGGACAATGGCGGATCGGCTGGTTTCTGCTCATCGCCGGGTGGGGCTCGGCGTTGCTGATCACGGCCTTCGACTTTTACGGTCTGCCTGACGCCGTGAAACAGGCTTGGCATGTTATTAAAGGCGGATAAACTAAGAAAGGTGACGCATGTATAAGACCATTCTCGTGACGTTGGACGGCACGCCAACCGACCGTGCCATTATCGAACACATAAAACAGCTTGTGAAACTCACGCAAGGCCGCGTGGTGTTGCTCCACGTGGCTGACGGTTGGGCCGCACGAACCTTTGGACCGGACGCGGTCAGCCCCGAGATCACCGAAGATACCGCGTATTTGAACAGGGTTCGGTCGGAGTTTCAATCCGCCGGCATTCCCGCTGACGCGGAACTGGCTTACGGCGAGCCGGCTGATGAAATCGTCAAATGGGTCGAGCAAAAGGGCTGCGACCTGGTGGCGATGAGCACGCACGGACACCGCCTTATCGCGGACATCTTTCTCGGCGCAACCGCCAGTCGCGTTCAGCATCGGATCAGCGTGCCAGTTCTCCTCCTTCGGGCAAAATGAATCATTTGCGCCATCGCACGAACATTCCGATTTGGGTCGTGCGCGTGCCGAAAAAATAACTGTAGCGGCTCTGTAAGCGCCGCATTTCTTCTCATTCCGGAGGTCACCGACCGTCGCCACAAAAATCCTTCGGACGTTCGACCAGGTGCAGCAAATTTCCCTCGCCGTCCTCGAAGAACAAAATTTTTCCGCCACCCGCCGCCGGGCGGATTTCTTCCGTGAACTTCACGCCGCGCTTTTCGAGTTCGGCCTTCGCCGCGTCCAGGGAATCCACGCGCAATGCGATATGCCGCCAGCCCGCCAGCTTGTTGTTGCCGCGTTCGGCCAGCGGGGAATCAGCGGCGTAAATCTCCAGCCAGGCTCCCGGCAGCGCAACCAGGCAGACCGGCGGGTTCTGGCCGTTGTCCCAGACCGGCCGGGCGCCCAGCACCCGAACATACCAGTCTTTCAAGGCGGCGGGATTGGCGGCGGGAACAGCAATGTGTTCAATGGAAAAGTTCATGGGCAAATCGGTTTTGTTTCAACGAGAATAATCCGCCCAATGGTTTTTAAAACACGAAAATTGCCATTCACCCGTCCTGATAAACCCCCTCTCCATGAACCTCGCAGCCGCGGACGTCAGTCCGCGCACTTTGAGTCCAAGGAAAGTCAGCGCCGACTCACGTCGGCGGCTACGGTTAAGGGTTCATGGCGCGAAAAAATGTTTCGGGGAATTCTCTCCCCGCCGCGCGGGGCGAGGGGCGCGTTAATTTGCTTTCAAAGCCTTTTTGTATTCGCCAACCAACCAAACCGTGTATCATCCGCCCACGAATTTTATGAACACTGAATCCATTCTCAATCAACGGCTGCTGTGCATCGCGGTGGTGGATGATCCAGAAGCCGCTGTGCCGCTCGCCGAGGCCTTGCTCGCCGGTGGGTTGAACGTCATGGAAATCACCTTCCGCACTACCGCCGCCGCCGATTCCATCAAACGCATCCGACAGAAAGTTCCCCAGATGGCCATCGGCGCCGGCACCTTGTTGTCGCCGGAACAGGTGCAGCGCGCGATTGATGTCGGCGCGCAATTTGGCGTGTCACCCGGCTTGAATGAATTGGTTTTGAAAGTGGCACAGGAACGCCATCTGCCGTTCTTCCCCGGAGTCATGACACCGACGGAAGTGGATCGCGCGTTGAATCTCGGCTGGAAGCATCTGAAATTCTTCCCGGCGGAACCGGCGGGCGGCGTGGCCATGCTTCAGGCACTGGCCGGACCGTTCGCGCACACCGGTGTCAAGTTCGTCCCCACCGGCGGCATCAACGCCGCAAGCCTGCCGAAATACCTCGCGTTGCCGCAGGTCGCCGCCATCGGCGGCTCCTGGATGGCCGGGCGCAAGCTGGTCAACGAAAAGGCGTGGTCGAAAATCACCGCGCTCACCGCCGAGGCCATGAAGGTGATTTCCGCATCACCAGTGAAAAACTGACGTGGTAGGGCGGCGCTGCTGCGCCGCCGGGTTTGGGGCCGCGCAGCAGCACGGCCCTACCATCCAACTCAATTCCCAATCGTCACCTGTAGCGGCGCATCGCGCCGTTCGGCAAACCGGCGCACATAATCCTCCCACTGGACGTGGTTCGTAAAATCACCGCTGCGGTCCCAGCACGCGCCAAAATAATACTCGAACGGCTTGCCGACCTCGGCTTGCGAAATCGCCAGCATGTTTCGGATGGGCGGCGCGCCTTCATGTGTCGGTTGCGGCACGGCGGCGTGCTTTTTTGAATCGGGCATGTTCGGATCATCGTTCGTGAATTCCTTCACGCTGCCTTTCGGCAGGATGATCGCATCGCCGATGATGCCTTTCGGTTGATCCTCCGGCTGCCAGTAGCTCATCCAGCCTTCGTTTTGATCACGCCCGACGAATTCTTCGCGATTGGTTGGGCAGGCGCGCTCGGCCAGCCCCACCGCGATGGTCAGCGGCGATTTGTCGTCGCTCGCAAACGTGCTTTGCGCCTTGGTGAACCACGAGCCGGCGTCAATGCTGTAACGCTTCGTCTCGGAAACCATCCGGCCGCCGCCGGCGTCCCACGCGTCGAAAGTCAGTTCAAATTCCGAGCGGATCGGGCCGGTGGTGATGAGCCGCCAGTTGCGGTAATTGCTGGAGGTGTAAAGCTTTTGGCCATCCCAGATGCTGATGCCGCCGCAACCGCGGCTGTGCCCGACGCGATAATCGTCCATGAACTCGCCGTTGTCCTCGTGGTAATGCTTGGTGGCATACATGATATCCACGATGAGGATGCGGTACTTTTTGATCCACACATCCGGGCCGCTGGTGATGGTACCTTCACCCTTGATGAGCGCCTGGCCGTAGGTGCGATGCGCGATGCGGTCGCTTTCCCACGCGAAATCGTCCATGCGTTCCGGCACGTAACGCGCGAACGTTTTCACGATGGGCGGCGGCGTTTCAGGTAAAATCGAAGCCGAAGCCGAAGCGTCTAAAATGTAAAACGTCCGCACCTCGCCCGGCGCAAGATCAACTTGAAAGACCAATTTGTCCGGCGTTAAAACTGCTATTCTAGCTGGCGGTTCCACCAAGTTCTGATTCGAGTCATAAAATTGCGAATCCAAAATGCGTGACGAAAGGCCGTCCATGATGGCGAAATGGCCGGGTCTAAACAGGCGATCAGCAATTTGAGTAGGAAATGTTTTTTGATCAAGTTCAACGGTTTCAATATCGCGACGGAAGTTCGCCGGATTCGTCACTTTAACCGAAACCGGCGATCCCTTTTCCAAAACCGCCATCCGATAAACTTCACTTCCCGCGAGCAGAAATGCGCCGACGCCGTAAGGCGCGGTTGAGTCCTCCTTAAATTTCTTCGGGTCACTGCCGACGGGCTGAACGTGCGTCAGTTTGCCATCGGTATCGACGCAATCAACCAGCGCCGTCCACGCTTTTTGGATGGCCGGTTCAAATTTCGCGCGGTCGAGCAAGCCTTGATTGACACCCCACGCGAGCGCGTAGGTGAAAAAGCCGGAGCCGCTGGTCTCTTTCGCCGGATAACTGGCCGGGTCGAGCAGGCTCGCGCGCCAGAGGCCGTCTGGTTGCTGGCAAGCGAGGATTTTTCCCGCCATGTCCTTGAACAGTTGCTCGAAACGCGGACGGTCGGGATGGTTCATCGGCAGGTATTGCAGCACGCGGACGAGGCCGGCCATCACCCAGCCATTGCCGCGGCTCCAGAAAACTTTTTTCCCGTTCGCTTCACGCTTTTTAAAGAAAGTGCTGTCGCGGAAATAGAGATGCTCGTCCTTGTCGTAAAGATAATCCGTCGTGCGCCACCAGTTGGTCACGGCAAAACCAAGGTAGCGGGGATCATCCGTCGCTGCATAAAGGCGCACCCACGTCGGCGGCCCCATGAACAGCGAGTCGCACCACGACCAGTTCTCGCGTGCCCGGCTCTGTGGCTTGGTGAATTCGAGGCTCTGCACTTCGGACGGTTTGGCAAGAATGGCGTCGAACTTGTCACGCATCGGCGCGATCATCTTGTTTTCGCGGTAGAGAAAATAAAGTTCCGCCCAGGTCTGCCCGATGCAATGGTCGTCCGCGTCGTAAAGCTGCGCGCCGAGTTTCCAGTTGTTCGTCCCGCCCATCGCGAGCATGGCGTCACGATATTTGGCGTCGCCGGAAATGCCGGCCAGCGCCATGAAACCCGCGTCGCCCGCCGCCGGAATCCAGCCGGTGGCCGGGTTGGTCGAAGGGTTCGCCAGTTGCCAGTCCGCCACGCGCTGCATCGCCTTGAGAACGGCCTGCGGCGTAATCTGAGATGAAAGCGGCATGATGAGTGCGCCTTCCAGGCGTTCGTGATGGATATTCGGCTGCTCCAAATTGGGCGGCATCTGCGGCGTTGGTGTAATAATGTCTGGCGCGTGCTGCTGCGCGCACAGTTGGAAATTGGTCAAGAACAGAATTGCCGCCATGAACCTGGCGGAACGAGTGAGAGAATTTTTCATGGTGAATGCCTAATTGGATACAGATGCGATTTTAAATGTCGAAGAGATAAAATGGTCATTGAATCTTTGTTCCAGTCAGTTGCTGCACTTCAATTCCGGCCAGGATGAACGGTCCGACGCCTTTGAGGTCGTTGGTGACAATGGGTTCGCTCACATAATAATCGAAGCTCCCGTCGCGCGCGCGGTCGTTGCCCGGCGCCCCGCCCAGCCCGGCCACCGAGCAGCATTGCGTGAGCGACCATTTGCGGTTGCCGTCGTATTTGACGAGATGGCCAATAATTCCCCGGTAGCCTTTCTCCATCACCGGCACATAATCCTGCGGCAGGTAACCGTGATTGACGCCCTTCGCCATCGCATAAACGAACATGCTCGAAGCCGTCGCTTCCAGGTAATTGCCTTTGCGGCCGCCCTGGTCAACCACCTGATACCAAAGTCCAGTCTGCGGATCCTGATATTTCACCACCCCGCCGCACAGTTTCTGGAACGTGGCGATGATTTCCGGCCGCGCCGGATGGTTCGTCGGGAAAAAGTCGAGCACGTCCACCAGCGCCATGGCATACCAGCCAATGGCGCGGCCCCAGAAATTGGACGACGTGCCGGTGGTCTTGATCGCCCAGGGCTGCTCCTTGCTTTCATCCCAGGCATGATAAAACAAACCTGTCACCGGATCGTAAGTGTGCGCGGCCACCAATCGGATTTGTTTGGCAATGTCGTCATAGTCGGAAACCGGTCCGTTGAACAACCGGGCATACTCGGCATAAAACGGCGCGCCCATGTACAGGCCGTCCAGCCACATTTGGTGCGGATACCGCTGTTTGTGCCAGAACCCGCCGTCGCTGGTGCGCGGCTGGGTGTCGAGCTGCTTTCGCAACAAGGCGGCCGCTTTTTGATAACGCTCGTCGTGCGTGAGCAGCCAGAGGGCCAGCACCGTTTTGCCGGGATTGATTGCATCGAGCTGATATTCCGCAACTTTGTAGCCTTGGATGCCGCCGTCCGGCGCGATGAACGAACCGATGGTGTTTTCGGCGAACTTGACGTAGTCCGGATTGTGCGCCTGCCCATCCAGCTTGAGCAGCGACAGCGTGAACAGGCCCACGGTGTAATCCCATTTGGCCGGGCCGCCTTGCTTCCACACCAGACTGTCACCGCGCCGGGCAATTTCCGAGTCCGCCATTCGCACCGACCATTGCAACGGTGTGGCGCCAGAAAATGCGCGGGGTAAAGCCGTATTGGTGGTGCAGGAAACGGGAACGGCACCGGACAAGGTCAGGCCGAACAAAAGGCCGACGCGGGCAAACCTGGTTTTCATAATTTCTCAACGCGCCAGCCAGCCGCCGTCCACGTTCATGATGGTGCCGTTCAGGTAATCGGCATCTTTCGAGGCGAGAAACAATATCGCCCCCGCGATGTCTTCGGGCGAACCCCAGCGGGCTTCGGGAATACGGTCGAGAATTGTCTGACTGCGCTTGGGATCTTCACGCAATGCCTTCGTGTTTTCCGTGGCGATGTAA
>Ga0116134_1000906_pt1 | contig 15156 bp, 13 predicted proteins | sample June2015DPH_19_5_FD_89737 | JGI IMG/M metagenome (GOLD analysis project Ga0116134, IMG submission 89737) | Peatland microbial communities from SPRUCE experiment site at the Marcell Experimental Forest, Minnesota, USA - June2015DPH_19_40 | ecosystem: Environmental > Terrestrial > Soil > Wetlands...
AACCCGCAACATGCTGCTCCGCAGAGCCCGCTACCAGGGAGAACGCGCCTTCGCCCTCATGTCCCAGCGATGGCGCGCCATCCGCCACGTCTCCGCCGACCCATCACAGATCGGCGACATCGCCAAGTCAATCCTCGTCCTCACGCAATTCGAGCACAAGATGATCAGCTGAAAGTCGCTGAGAAAACCTCATTGAATCCTTTAGTCTCCGCGATGACCCGAACGCGTTCCCCCCGGAGGACCAGCGGGACATGCACTACGCCCGCGCGATCCTGCACGGTGAGAACGATGGTGAAGATCTTGGCGTCCCGGTGCTAGCGCTCGACGGGGTACCCGCGGGTGTAGCCGTTGCCGCCGAGGATCTGGATGGCCTGTTCGGTGACGCGGACCGCGTGCTTGCGGAACTTCTGGCCTTGGACACGATCTCCAGCGTAACGAGGGGGTTCACGACACGGACACCCGTGATCGCCAGAGTGGTTCAGGTCACGCTCGTGCGCTTTGTCGCCTGGCCCTCATCATGCGGGTTTTGTCGTCTTCCGGGTTGGTGGCTGCCGGGCTTTAGTGCCCGTTCGCAGGATCGCCCAGACGGCGCCGGCAGCAGCGCGGCGCAAATCATGCCATGAAATGAGATATCGCGAAATGGCGATGTATGTCGGCACTTGCTGTCGGGAAGTGGCGGATTTGCGCTCTTTGAAAACTGGATTTATAGCGCTCATTCCTTGATTATGGAAAAGACAGCTGCTTTTTCCTGATGTGCCTGGGAGGGTGGCCTGGGATGTGCGCGGCGCCGATGAGGATAATGGCCGCCGGTGATCAGCGGGCGGCCGGGGATGTGCTGGCGGCGTGGGCGGAGAGCCTGACCAGCCGAGGGGAGGGGATGCGCGGGCGTGGGTGCCTGCGGTTTGTGTTCTACGGGCGGGTCTCGACTGAGGACTGGCAGGATCCGGTGACGTCGCGGGCGCGGCAGCTGCAGCAGGCGGTGATGCTGACGGCAGGGCACGGGGTGATCGTGGCGGAGTTCTTCGACCGTGGGGAGAGCCGGGCGCTGCCGTGGGCCCGGCGTCCGCAGGCTGCGGCTTTGGTGGCCGCTTTGGCGGAGCCGGACCGAGGGTGGGACGCGATCGTGGTCGGGGAGTATGAGCGGGCGTTCTACGGCAGCCAGTATGCGTCGATGGCGCCGCTGTTCGAGCACTACGGCATCCAGCTGTGGATGCCGGAGGTCGGCGGGCGGGTCGACTGGCACGCTGAGGACCACGAGCAGACCATGCTGGCGCTCGGTTTGTCATCCAGGCGGGAGATCACCCGGACCCGGATCCGGGTAAGGACCGCCATGGCTGCTCAGACCCGGGAGCAGGGCCGGTACCTGGGCGGACGGCCGCCGTACGGGTACCGGCTGGCCGATGCGGGCCCGCATCCGAACAAGGCGCACGCGGCGTGGGGGCGGCGGGCGCACCGCCTCGAACCGGACCCGGTGACGTCGCCGGTGGTGCGGTGGATGTTCGCGCGGCGGCTGGCCGGCCACAGCGCCGCGCGGATCACCCGGGCCTTGAATGATGCCGGGGTGCCGTGCCCGTCGGCGGCGGACCCGGGACGGAACCCGCACCGGACGGGTGCGGGGTGGACGCTGCGCACGGTGGCGGCGATCCTGGCGAACCCGCGGTACACGGGCCGGCAGGTGTGGAACCGGCAGCGGACCGATTTTGACCTGGCCGACCCGGCCAACACCACCTTGGGGCATAGGCAGGTGCAGCGGTGGAACCTGCCCGAAGGCTGGGTCATCTCCAAGCATCCGGCGCATGCGGCGCTGGTCAGCGAGGCTGATTTCATCGCCGCGCAGGACATGGCCGTGCCGCGGGGCCCGGCCGGGCCTGCGGTACGCCGGTATCTGCTGGCCGGGCTGCTGGTGTGCGGGCGGTGCGGGCGCAGGCTGGAATCAGCCTGGTCCAACGGCAAGCCGGCCTACCGGTGCCGCCACGGCCACACCAGCGCTGCCCGCCCGGAACCAGGACGGCCCGGCAACACCTACGTCCGCGAGGACCAGATCCTGCCGCACCTGGCCGCCCTCGCGATCCTGCTCGTCGGCCGTACCACCGAGCCGGGCTGCCGGGTCCGCAGTCCCGTCCAAGTGACCGCCCCTGCTGACGTGCCAGGCCTGATCGACCAGCTGCGCGCCGACGGTGTTGTCTTGACCTATGACCCGGACGACCGGACCCTGCGCGCCAGTGACCGGGACGCGCTGTCCGTCACCATCGGCAAGGAGACCACCGGCACTTACTCACGCCAGAACAAGGAAAGGAGGACCGCCTAAGGAAAACGAGGCACCGAACACCCGCCGCGGCCGGAGGCCGAGCGCGGGTGTCGATCGAGCATGCCCGTGAACGGCCGCTCATGGGGATTTAACGTGTCCGAGACTTGATCCCCGCTCGTGGTGGTACATCCCCAAACGGGGGGTCCATCACCACTCCAAGCTAACACGGTAAGGGCCGGCTGGGCCGCATTCCGCAGGTGAGCAGCAGCGGAGTCGTCGGCGCCATAACTGATACGGGTTCCTGAACTGCGGAAACTATGATTCCGGCCAGCCGAGATGGGATTGCGGGCCAGGACCGGACGGCAGCATCCGTACCGCGGCGACCCTTCGTCGGCCATGCATGGTGACAGCCTCCTGCTGCCGTCTGTAAGTTCCCGCGCCGCAACCGCAGCCTTGCGGGAGCGCGCTGGGCACTGCGTCTCGGGTTCGCGCCGTGCTGCCGCGATGTAGCGGGCAAGCGCAGTCAGCAGCGCCCGGGCATATTCGCCATTCTGGTCGATCTCCTACTCGGTGCTGCCCAGTCTGAACCGGACCGTTCCTCCGGCCAGGCTGCCGTCCACTGCGACGCGCAGACACCACAGCTGAATCTTCGGCTGCGCAACGGGTCTGCGGCTGAGTGCCAGACGTTGCGCCAAGCGTGAATGCTGGTCATCCGCCCGATCGGAGCCCTCGCCGGGTCGTCGCAGTCATTTACCGTGCGCCCTAGACGTCCGGCCGGCTGGCCTAGCAATGCGCTTATGCCGACAGAGCGTGACCGTTCACGATGTGGGGATTTTCGCACAGTGCGGGATGTGGAGATATTCTCACGTCAAGCGATGTGAGTATTTCCTCACGTGAACCGGGGTGGTCATGGCTCGCAGGACGATCGAGGTACGCAAGCCACGCGACATCGGCGACGCGATCCGCGCCGTGCGCGAGGCGCGCGGCATCTCTCAAGAGGAACTAGCGCAGGCGAACGCCTACGACCGGTTCTACCTCTACAGGCTGGAAGCCGGCCGGAGCACGGTGTACATCACCCGCCTGCTGCGCACGCTGAAATCGCTCGGCATCACCCTCAGCGTGACATTCGACAGCGGTGAACCTGCCGCCGAGGATGCGCGCTGATGGCCGACAGGCTCGAGGTCCGTCTGCATGGCGAGCAGATCGGCTGGATTGCCCGCGGCTCCAGGCGGGAGCGCATCGAATTTGAGTGGGCCGACGGATACACCCCTGGGCCTGTCACGCTGACGGAGTCGTTCGGGTCTGTCCGGCTGGAGGCGCCGTCGCCCGCGGCGAGCAGCTTCTTTGGGGGATACGCGCTCGAGGGCCGCCAGCGCGAGCGGCTCACCCAGCGCCGTGGCATCAGAAACCCGGCAGACCTGTACGCGATGCTGCGCGAGTTCGGCAGTTCGATCGCCGGCGCCGTGACAATAGGCGACCCGGACAAGGCGAGCCAGACGCAGCCAATGTACGAGCCGATTAGTGACGGCGAGATCATCCAGCGTCTCCAGCGGGCCGCGAATGACGGCGACCTCGGCTCCGATGATCAGAGCCGCTCAATGCTCGCCGGCCTACAGCCGAAGCTGCTGCTCGCCCGATTCGGCGGTAGCTGGTACCTCCCCCATGGCCGCGCGCACTCTACCCACATCCTCAAGCCGAAGCTCTCGGCACGTCCGGATGGGCTCGCCAGGGAGTACTACGGCCATGCGCTGGCCGCCGAGCTCGGGCTCGCGCACTACCGCACCGAGCTCGTCGGCAGCGGCGCCCGCCAGTACCTGATCATCGAACGCTACGACCGGGCTGTCGACGGCAAGACGGTCGCCCTGATCCACCAGGAGGACGCCGCTCAGGCGCTGGGCATCGACTGGGTCGATGACCATGCGAAGTTCCAGGACCCGAGTGTGCCACGTGATTCTCATCGCCCGAGCGCGTACCGGATCGCCGAGCTCCTCGGATCGCTTCAGGGGGAGGGGGGGCCGGTTGCCGATTTCCTGCGCAGGCTCACGTTCACCGTGCTCCTGGGCGACAACGACGCGCATGCGAAGAACCTGGCCATCTTGCACCTTCCCGGCCGCAGCGTGCTTGCCGACGTCTATGACGCCGTCCCGAACCTTTTCCAGGACGCCCGGATCGACTACAACCTCGCGCTCGCCATCGACGGCAGCTTCGACCACCGGCGCATCAGCGCCGCGCACCTCATCCGCGAAGCCGAGCACTGGAATGCGCTCGGCACCGGCGAACCGGAGCAGATCGTCACCGCGACCCTGGCCGACTTCGCCAAGGCCCTTGACCATGTAACAGTCCCGCCAGGCGTCCTCGCAGCGACCACGGCGCAGCTTGCGTGGAACATAGAGCGACTGCAGGCAGGAGGGGAGATCGGCGACCGACCGACCAGCTACCGTCGGCGACGCCGACGGCCTTGACCGCAAGGGCACTGAAATGGCGAACAGACCCCGAGCGGGTGAAGAGCCTCCTGTCAGACTGGACGCACCGTGCACGGCCTACCGCAATGTTTTGTCATTCAGTGCTTGCCGATCCGGTGGTGGCATGCGCGCGTGGCGAAGACTACGGGCTGAGCCAGCCTCGAATTACGCTGGACCTTTCGCGCTCCCGGCGCTGGAGGCAGCATACCTGCTGCGGAATCAACGTGGAGCGATCCGTAGGCGAAGGGTCGTCGCTAAGCGCGGGGATCGGCGGCAAAAAGCTGCACGAGTTTTCGGGCCTGTCCAAAGGCATGCTCGGCGTCGCTGACGGGAATCCGCTCTTGTTCGATGCGCAGATAGTTTCCGTCGGCGAGTTGGAGACCAGCTAGCGCGCTGGCTTCTGCCGGGGCAAGCGTCGAGTCGGGTTGGTCGTACCGTTCGAGTTTTTCTTTGACTCCCAGCGGCCGATAGGTCTCAATGTCGCCTGGCGTCATAAGTAGTGATTCGAGCCGCGAGATCATGGTCCGGGCGCGCGAGAGGAGAGTGAAGCCGTGCCGGTCGAGGTCTCCCCAGTACCAGCAGCTGTCGAGGCGGATCCACGGCAGGAGGCTGAGGACGTCGAGGTGGTTGCCCAGGGAGTGGATGACAACCAGCCCGGCTGTGTCGCTCCAGGTGACAGCTGGTTCCTTGTTCTCCACGATGAGGATCGTTTCGGGCTGCATCTGCAGCGCGGCGAGCTCGTTTACGGGCGCGGTGATCTGCCGTAGGCCGCCGGTGGCAGCGCGCAGGACAGGATCGGCGATGACGATGCTGAGCTCGCGGGGGAGCGGCCGCAACCCGAGCGCGTCGAGGTCGCCGTCGGGGATGTCGGCGGGGTCGGGGTCCTCGGACGCCTCGACGGATTCGCCGGGGTCGGTGGGGGTGCCGAGGCAGGCGATGACCACGCTGCGGTGCCGGGCGAGCCATTTGGTGTGCATGCCGGGGACGGGCACACTTCGCACGGTCAGCCCGGAGCGCGGATTGGCCCGGAACCATGTGATCGCGGCGAGCAGGGTGGTGAAGTCGTATTCGTCAAGGTCGACGATGCGGGCGAGCCAGGGCTGCACCGCCTGCCCGGGGTGGTGGCGGCTCAGCTGGTCCCACCGGTCGCTGGCACGCTGCCAGTGGGCAGCCGTGTCCGTGTTGAGGCTGGCCAGCGCACGGGTGTCCGGGATGTCGAGGTGGGTGTAGACGGGTTGGGCACCGAACTTGGTATGGATTTTCTTATCGCGCAGGGTGACGCCGGAGTGCTGGGCGGCCCATTGCCGCCAACTGATCAGCCAGGCGGAGACGTCAGCGGCGCGGCCGGTGATCGCGGAGGCGGAGGGCGGATCGAGCGCCACGGCGTAGGCGCCCGAGTCGGTACCCAGGAGCGCATCACGCCAGATGCTGCGGTACCGGGTCTGCGCTTTGTCCAGTACGTGCTCGGGTCCGCGCATCATGCCGCGTCCTGGTCAAGTTGAAGTGCTTCCTGGATGGTCATCGAATAGATCCGCACGCCGTCGGGGTTGTCCGGGTCGGTGCTGATGTAGGCGACCAGGTCGACGAAGTCCTCGAACGCCGTGGCCTTCTCGCGGGGGGCGCCGATGATCAGCTGGAACCCCAACTCCTGCAGAGCCCGCAGCGCGCGTCCGGTGTAATCGCTGTCAGCTTTGACGAATCCCTCGTCCAGCACGACGCAGCCGTATGTGGGTGGTGCCTGTCCGCCGTCGCCGAGGCGGTAGCGCTGCGCGGCGCCGAGGATGAACGCGATCAACTCTTGCCCTTCCCCGCCGCTCATCCCGGATACTCCTTCATGAACAACTGGCTTGCCCGAGCTGGGTGTCTCGATGGCGCGAAAAGTGACGTGCTCACGGGAGTCGAACACGCTACGCCGCCAGGATTCTCCTGCCCGGGAGGGGTCGGTCAGCCGTTCCAGGCTCTTGCGCAGCCGCCTGAAGGAGGCCTCGACCTTGGTCTCGTCGTTAAACAGGTCCTCCCCCAGCGGGTTGTCCCGGGTATAGGCGAGCACGACCTTTCGGAACTCCTGCAGACTGCTGCTGGAATGGTCGACTGGCTCAATGGCCAGGTGCGAGTCGTGCCGGAACGGCACTCCGGCTAGGACGGCGTTGATCGGGTCCAGGCCACGGGTGATCTCCCGCCGGTCGACGTCGATCTGCTGCAGCAGTGCGCGCAGGCCCTGGTTGAGGTCGGCGTCGATCTTTTCCAGCCAGTCCCCGCGGGTGCGGGGCAGGTCATCGGTGACCAGTTGCTGGTAGATCTGCTCCAGGGCCGCGAGTGACTCAATGGTCTCGTCGATCGCCCGTTGCGTGCGGTCGTTGATATTGCGGTAAGCCCGGATGGTCGCCAGCAGAGTGCGCTCGTGGCTGTTGCGGGCGTTGTCATCGTTCCGGATCTGGTCTTCCAGGAGCCGGGCGGCGTCCAGGCAGCTGGCCCGCACAGCGGCATCGGTTTTCTCGTCGACGTCACGGCCGCCAAGGTCGATCTTGTCCAGGGCGGGTGCTTGAACGGCAGGGACGCGGCTGCTGCCAGCTCGTCCGCCGTGAGCGGCTCGTGCGCGTCGACGATGTCGTTCGCGGCATCCTGGATCCTCAGGACCGCTCCCCATAGCCGGTTGAGCCGTCCGGCGTTCTGCTCGGCCTTTTCGGCAGCACTTCTTGCGTCGAAGAGTCTCTGCTGGGCGGCGTCGAATGCGGTGCGGCGCGCCCGCTGTTCTGGAGTGTCGGCACGATCCAGCTCATCGGCCAGCGCGGCCAGGCGCCGCGTGGTCGGCTCCAGGTCAAGATCGTCCCACGACAGGCCGTCCGCGAGCCGGTTCAGTTCATCGATACCGCCCTGCTGTGCTCGCAGAAGGCCGCGGGCGATCTCGACCTGCCGCGTTACGTCGTCGAACTGCCGCCGCAGGCCGTCGAGTTCGTCCTCCAGCTCGGCGCGCAGGGCGCTGTTGTCGCGGCCGACCCACCGGTACCGCCGTGGGGCATCCGCTTTGATCACGCGCCTGTTCGGGGCGGTGCGCATGCCAGCGCGGGTCACCCGGCCCAGCACACCATCAACGTGCGGGCCCTCAAGGTCGGTGTCCTTTTCTACGCACAGGTAGGCGAACCGCTCCAGTTCCTCGCTGAGCCACCCTTGGTAGGGTCCGGGCGTGATTTCCAGGATGGCGGCGACAGTCCCGGCCTTGTGGGCGTGCACTGGCAGGTCCGCGACTCCGGGGACCAGCGTGATGTCGCCGCCGAGGTTATGGCTGTTGACCCAGGCCCGGACTACCGGGAAGTCCTCTGCGGCAACCAGCAGATCGCTGGCCAGGGGCCGGATGATCGTCAAGATGGCCCGCTCCCACCCGCGGTGCTCGGGCGGGATGTCCAGCAGTTCCCCGATGTAGTGGAGACGCTCGACCGGGATCCTGACGCCGTCGGCGATGAGCCGCCGCCGCTGGTCGGCATCGTGGGGAATATTGCCGACCTGCTTCGACACCCGGTCAAGTTCTGCCTTCAGCTGCGGAATGGCCGCCGCGAGACGCATCTTCTCGCCGACCTTCTTCTCGTGATCCTGGGAGAGCTGGCCGAGATCATCGGCATGTTCAGATGCTTGCTGAGCGAGGACGACCCGCAGCAGCTCGAGATCGCCACTAGAGCTGGGCAGCACCTGACCGAAAGCTTTCAGCCGGGCAGCCATGGTGACGCAGCGCGCCTGAATGCCCCGCTGCTTCTCCTGGGCTCGGTCGATCTGCTCACGGATCAGGCCTGTCTGGTCGTCACCGGCGGCTGTGAGCGCGTTTAGCGCGCCGCGCTCTGCGTCTTCCGCCTCGCGTGTGCGTGTCTGAGCACCCTGCAGGTCCTCTTTGGCCTGGGCTAGCTCTAGGCGCACATCCTCCTCGTAGCTGTGTGCCCAGTCCAGGGTCTTGCTCGCGTGCCACACCTGCAGCCGGGCGACACCTGAGGTCGGCGGCTGGGCCAGGGCACGCCTACTGGAGGCGTCCCGGCCCGCTGACCGGTACTGCTCGGCCACGACCGGCAGGTCCTTCAGCGTCTCGGTCTTGGTCTTAGCCAGCTCGAACTCGTCATACAGGCGTGAGGCCTCCCGGTAATGGTCGAGTGTGACGTCCCAACGCGCCAGGGCACGGGGCTCGGTCAGGACGAAGTCCTTGAACAAGTCGTTGATCGAGAAAATCCCCTTCGACGCCTGGGCGCGCCGCAGCAGCAGCATCGCCATGCGCTGAGACTCCTCGGTGTGCCCCATCTGCAGCACGCGGCGCAGCGCGGCATGCATCCGGGACTGCCGGTGATCGACAAGGTCTCCGCGGGCAGGATCGATCAGGTGGCGCATCGATGCTCCCGACAGCGGGGCCGTCCCGGATCGAGCTGGCTTCAGCCCGTCCAGTCGTGTCAGGTCGAAGACGTCGTGTACGAATCCGTACACCGTGCTGTTGCCGATCGAGGCGTTGTCGGTGATATCGGTGCCCACCCACGCGAGCCGGAAGGCGGTCACCCGCTTGCCGGCGGCGGTGGACCAGGTGATCGCTGTGCCGCTGATGAATGTTGTCCCCCCGGGTGGGCGCAAGTATGAGGGAGTCGCGGATCGGCCATTGTCGTCCTGATGGCTCACGGTCAGACCGCGAGCGTAGGTATAAACCGTGCGCTCGCGCTTGTGGCCCTTGTCGTCGCGGGCGGCCTGGTTGAACTCCTGCGGATTCGGCATGATCACCGACGCCATCGCGTCCAGGAGGGTGGACTTGCCCCGGCCGGAAGGCCCGAGGATGGCCATGCTCGTGCGCCCGGCCCGCATCACCTGCAAGCCGTCGTAGCCGCCCCAGTTGAGAATCTGGACCTGCTCGATGCGGAACTGCCCGGTCGGGACGGCGTTCGTCACAGGTTCTCCTTGCCGTCGTCATCTGCGCCAGCACCGTCGGCGAGGGAACTGCCGCTGACCATGCCGTCCGGTGACGGCGAGGACGCGGGCCCGGCGGCCTGGTGGAAGGCTGCCTCAAAGCGGCGCATCTCATCAACGCCGACGAGGGGGACGACTACCGGGGAGATGGTGAACAGGTAGTCCACGGCCGGATCAGGTTCCAGGATCTGCCAGGGCTTGATCAGGGCGTTGATCGCGGCGTCGACCCGGCGCGAGAAGCGGGCGTCGTCGCTGTCTCCGTCTTCCCGGTAGGCGCGCAGGAACTCACTGATCTGGTCGCGGCTGATCACCACCGGCCCGTCGTCGGGATCAGCAAACGCGTACTCGCGCCGCAGGAAGATCAGTACGAACGAGGCGTCTCTGGTCAGGGCCTTCTCGCGGCGCAGCATGCGCGGGACGTCCTCGCCTTCCTGTTGCCGCTTGAACGCGACCTCAGCCTCACGGTCGACGATCAGGTCGAGGTACATCTCATCCAGGCGGGCGCGTACGTCGCTCTCGTAAGCCACGACCCCTTCCCATGCGGCGCGATTCCGGGTCCTGAAGATGTAGCGGTTCATGAGCAGGGACACCAGTGCCCGCCGGGCCGGCTCGGGGAGCCGGTCGCCGGCCAGGCGGTCCCGATGCTCATGCCCAACGCCGGCGTCGTCGGCGAACCCGGCCTCGTCGGCGCCTGGCCGTGAACTGATCATTACTTCACCGCCGCGCGGATCGGGACGGGCTCGTGAAAAGTCAGGTGAGGCAGCAGCACAGTCAGCTCACGCTTGCGCTTCCCGCTCAGCGTCACCTGCTCGGCAACCTCCGGGTCAACCGTGCCGTACTGAACGGCCAGGTCGAGCATCATCACCAGCGACCCCAGGCGCTGGAACTCAGCCGGAGTGTGCTCGAATACCTCAGCGGCGGTGACCACTCCACGGTCGGCCACGAGCTCGTTGATGCGTCTGGCGACGGCCTTATGGCCCGTCCCTGCGGCCAGGCGCAGCGCGGCCCGCTCAGCAGCGGGCAGCTGGCTCCCGGTCGCAGTGACCGAAACCGTCACGTTCTGCGGGCCGGTATCGCGCCACAACTGCAGCTGGGAAATATCCTGAACCCCGAGCACGCCAACGCCGAGGACGTCGGCGTCAAGCTCGCGGCCGCGAGTATGCGGATCGGCGGCCACCCAGTCTGCCGCCGCTTCGAGCGCCAGTGACGAGAGGGACAGCAGCCGCGCGTGCTGCCCGTCCGCGGCCCTGGTGAGCACGCGCCGCAAGGACGCGGTCCAGCGCACGTAGGCCTTCTGCACCTCCAGCTCGGCGCTCATCAGCATCGAGAACATAGCTTCCAGGGACTGGCGCTGAGCCGGGGTCATGCGCTCTCGCGCATACGGTGCCGCCAGGATCTGATCCAGGTCACGCTGGATCGTCGCGGACTCCTCCGATGAGGACAGCATCCGTGCGAACCGCCGGTAGGCGACTCCCTCTGCGGTGCTCGCAAGGAGGTCATTCTCGTGCAGGTACGACTCGACCAGGTCGGCTTTCGGGATCTCAGCTAGAGCATCACGAGCGATCACCTTGTGCCGCTCCTCGACCATCGACCGCAGCTGCCGGAAGTCCGCCGGAAGGCTCCGCGTCATCACGAGCACCTCACGCAGCTGCTCACCCAGCTGCGCCACCGTTGCGTTGCCGCCCCGGCCCGCTAGTACCTCCTCCTTGCGCCGCTGCAGCCCGGCGATCTCCTCGTCGATCCGGTCAGCCTGCGCAAACCGGTCCGGGCTGGTCATGTCCGCCAAACGCCGTACCGCGTGAGCGATGCTGCCCAGCCGCGCTCCCGACACCGTGCTATCACCCTCGGCGATTTCCCGCACGAACCGCAGCGCCCGCAACGAATACGGGGAAAGGCGGTACCGGACGCCGGAGTCGCTCATCTCGGTCTCCAGCCACCGCTGTCTGACCCACCACGCGCACCGCGCGCCGGGGGACCGGTCGCCCTGCCACTCTTTATCTTCCCGGGCTTCCTGCAAGGCCTCTGCGACACGCTCGTGGAACCAGTCCGCCGACACCGATCCCTCGGCCGGCTCAAGGTACTCAGCGAACAAGGGCAGCACCCAGTCCCGGCTAGACGCCCCCAGCAGCGTGAGCGTGGGATTCGCCGTTGAGATCTCGCCCAGCCGCCGCGTCTCGGCCGGCCCGCGGCCGCTCACCGCGGGCGGTCCAACAAGCAGATGTCGTGCGGAGAGAGACGGCGTGCTGTCCGGTAGTGCTCAGCGCAGGACACCAGATACTGCTCGAAATCGGGCACGAAAGAGACGCCGTCCTGCCGTGAAGACCCAGGTTCTTCACCAGTCCGTATTGTGAACTCCATTCCAGCCCCCAGCAAACCCGTTACCGCCATTTCCTCATTCGAGACGACGGTACAACCAGCCTCCGACATTCCTGGCAGCGTTAAGGTCTGTCAACTTAATGGTGTAACTTCCTTCACTTTTGTTACTTGCGTCCCGCGCTCAGGCGGCCGTCGACCCCGGTCAGCCGCCGCTGCCTTTTAGCGACGATTTCAGCTCGAAACTGGAATCGCGGTCCCGGGGCACCGAAATCTCCGCTGGTCCCGTATCGGTGAGCACCGTCTTGGTCCGCCGGCCATTACGGGAATTGCCGCCGTCGCGGCCTTACGGGTGATGCTTGCCATACCCGAGGTGATCGTCCAGCTCGCCTTCCAGGGGCGCCCTCGATCACCATCTTGGTCAGCCGGCCCAGCAGCCCTCCCTCACCAGTCAGCTTCAGGCCGCCCGCTCGGGCCCGCTCGGTCAGCTCCCGCAGCACCTGCTCGTCGGCCGCCGACAGCTCCATCCGGCCTGATCCCGCTCCTCTGTCAGGTCGGTCACTTATGTCTCCTTCCATCTCAGGAGTTACACCATTGAAAAACAGTCCCCCCGCTGGCTGACCGCAGCCGAACGCGACAGCCTCGTCAGGGAGGACGTCGCAAGCGGCCTGCTCACCCTCGTATAGCCAGCAAACCAGCAAGCGGGCCACGATCCGCTTCCGCTGCGCGTCGGCCGTCGGCCGGGCGCACGACAGGAAACCCGAGGCATTATGTATAAAAATAATGCGAATTGACCCACCTATGTAGGCGTTCTTACGTTGGCAAGTCACTGGTTTTTAGCATTCCGGAAGACAAGTCAGCGTATTTTTGGTAATCCTGCTTGCGGGTGAATTAAATTCCCGAAGGGGAACGGTAGATGGTTGCGGCAAGCGCGCTGGCGGAGTGGGTCGAGAGATCGGGCCGGTGCCGTGACGAAGCCCCTGCACCGGGGCGGCTGCGGTTCGCGTTCTACGGGCGGGTGTCAACCGAGGACTGGCAGGATCCGGTGATGTCGCGGGCGCGGCAGCGGGAGCAGGCCGGGGCGCTGGTCCGCGGTCACGGGCAGATCGTGGCGGAGTTCTTCGACGTGGGGCAGACCCGGAAGCTGGCGTGGGCATGCCGCCCGCAGTCTGCCGCCCTGGTTGCCCAGCTTGCTGACCCGGACCGGGGATGGGACGCGGTCGTGGTCGGGGAGTACGAGCGGGCGTTCTACGGCAGTCAGTACGCGGCGATGGCGCCGCTGTTCGAGCATTACGGCGTGCAGCTGTGGATGCCGGAGGCAGGTGGCCGGGTCGACTTCCAGTCCGAGCATGACGAGAAGACGATGACGATGCTGGGCCTGTCGTCCAAGCGCGAGATCACCCGGACCAGTATCCGGGTAAGGACCGCGATGGCCGTCCAGACCCGGGAGAAGGGCCGGTATCTGGGTGGCCGCCCGCCGTACGGGTACCGGCTGGCGGACGCGGGGCCGCACCCGAACAAGGCGCATGCCGCGTGGGGGCGGCGGGCGCACCGGCTGGATCCTGATCCGGTGACCGGGCCGACCGTCCGGTGGATCTTCGCGCAGCGCCTGGCCGGGCACTCGGTCGCGCGGATCGCCCGGGCACTGAATGAGGCGGCGGTGCCGTGCCCGTCCGCGGCCGATCCCGGCCGTAACACGCACCGGACGGGACGGGGGTGGACGCTCGGTACGGTCACCACGATCCTGGAGAATCCCCGGTACACAGGCCGGCAGGTGTGGAACAGGCAGCGCACCGACAGCGAGCTGGCCGACCCCGCCAACGTGACCCTTGGGCACAGATCCGTGCAGCGGTGGAACCTGCCTGATGGCTGGGTGATCTCGAACCGGCTGGCGCACCCGGCGCTGGTCAGCGAGGACGACTTCGTCGCCGTCCAAGGCATCAACGCCGTGCGCGGTCCGGTCCCGCAGGATGAGCCCGTGCTGCGCCGGTACCTGCTGGCCGGGCTGCTGGCCTGCGGGGTGTGCGGGCGGCGGATGGAATCAGCCTGGACTAACGGCAAGCCCGCGTACCGGTGCCGGCACGGCCGCACCAGCGCCATGGCACCGGACCCGGCCCGGCCGAAGAACACCTACATCCGCGAGGACAAGCTGCTGCCGCACCTGCCTGCCCTGCACCTGCTGCTCACCACTCCCGCCGTGCGGGCCAGGCGCCGCACCCGAGCCGGAACCGACGTAACAGGCGCCGCCAGCCCGGACGAGGTGATCGGGTACCTGCGTAAGAACGAGATCACCCTCACCTGGAACCCAGCCGTAGCAGCGTTGCAGGCACACGCCACCGAGACTGCCAAGACCGTCACCGTGAAAGCAAGCTAACTCCGGCTGCAAAGCCCTGACCAGGAAGGATAAGAAAGCTCGGAACGCCGATCGCCCGGCGCTGGCGGAAGCCTGCGCGCGAGGTGACGATCTGGCATGCCCGGAAACGTGCACTTATGTACAAATAGCGTGTCCGAACTTGAACACACACCCACGGGAAATTTCCCCGATTGAGGAAATCATGAGGTCAGCCTAGCGGGGCACGCCCCGCATTTGTCAACCAGGTTGCTTCCGGATGGCGTCCGCCTCGTGCGAACCGATTTGAACCCCCAGTTCAGCCTTTCGCCGATCTGGAGCGCGCAGAAGCAACTGGGACCGCTTCGTCTCCCGGTGCCAGCAAGCGCTGGGTGAACTGGCGGAAGGACGGCCGGAGCCATTTAAGGCGATTTGGTCTCATTCCAATGACGTAGTGATTATCAGCGCTTTCGGCGGTTATGAGCGCGGCCGGCAGGAGGCCAGGGCCCGGCTTGACTGGGCCGCCAAGACCATCAAGGCAACGGCTCGAGTTGCGGAGGACGTCGTGACGGTCGTCGGAGATGACGTGGGCTACACCGTCGACCTGGAGCAAATGACTCGTCACGCCGGTGATCACCCGCAGCCTCGGACACTACGCTGTGCCCAGGTCTACCGCCGTGAGGACGGCGAATGGAAGGTAGTGCTGCGAAAGTCGAGAGTAACGTGGAGATCGGACAATAGCGGCTGAGTCGCGCTCATGCATGACAGGGGATCGGTCCAATCATGTCCAAACGTTTTGCCTACGCTATTGACAAGCGATATTTGCCGTTGTTGGTGCCCTTCGGGCTGCGAGGTTCAAAAGACGGCGTCATGCTCAC
>Ga0116134_1000909_pt1 | contig 15149 bp, 12 predicted proteins | sample June2015DPH_19_5_FD_89737 | JGI IMG/M metagenome (GOLD analysis project Ga0116134, IMG submission 89737) | Peatland microbial communities from SPRUCE experiment site at the Marcell Experimental Forest, Minnesota, USA - June2015DPH_19_40 | ecosystem: Environmental > Terrestrial > Soil > Wetlands...
CGGGCATTCCGTACTTCACCATCAACTCGAACTCGCGCGCCTGGGTACCATGCGGAAAGGGGCCGACGTCGGAGCCCACCGCCATGGGGACGCCCGCCGCGAGTTGCTTGCGGAACTCGGCAGCATGGAAAGCCAGCAGGGCGCGCTCACGCTCGGCGACGGCGGGGGAGTCGGCATGGGCAGCGAAGTACTCGGAAATAGCAAAGGTGGGTACGGCGTAGATCTGTTTCTCGCGCATGATGCGCATCGTCTCGGGGCTGAGTTGGTAGGCGTGATCGATGGAGGCAACACCGGTCTGGACCGCGTAGAGAGCTCCGGGCTCGCCGGTGCAATGCACTCCGACGCGCTTGCCCACGCGCGCCGTTTCCTGGACGGCGGTCGCGAGTTCGGCCTCGGTGTATTGGTAAGGCGTGGTGAATTTGCCATCGGCAAAGCGATCGGCGCCGGTTTCATAAATCTTGATGAAGTCCGCGCCCTCCTTGAGCTGCTGCCGTATCGCGGAAACCAGTTCGCCGGCATTGTTGGCGTAGGTTGCATTGGATGAGACGTGCTCGGCCGGATTGAAGTCGATTGCGTCTTCATGGCCTCCAAGAATGCTGATGGCGTTGCCGCTGACGCTCATGCGCGGGCCGGGAATCAATCCGGAGTCGATGGCATTGCGCACGGCGGAGTCGGCCGAGCCCGCACCCTCGGTTCCCATGTCGCGCTCGGCGGTGAAGCCCGCCATCAGATCGTCGCGAGCCGCGATTTCGGCGAGGATTGTGCGCTCGGGCACGGATTCTACGACGGTTTGCAGGTCTTCCGCCCCCGGATGGAGAAAAAGATGGACGTGGGCGTCGATGAGCCCAGGCATCAGAGCTGCCGCCCCCAGATCGATCACTGTGGCGCTACCGGGATGGGCAACCGAGGAACCAGCTTCAACAATGCGATTGCCGCGTACGAGCACCTCGCCGGGGCTCAGGAGCGTGCCATGCTCCACATCAAGCATGTGGGCTGCGTGGAGCACGATGGTGTCGTTGGCGGGAATGGCGGCGGGAGCGGCGGAAGATTGAGCATGGAGAGAATGCGCACTGGCAAGAATCAGAATGAAGACGAACGCAGTGGCGGAGCGCCGGGATCGTAACATGCGCCAAATATTAGCACGCTGGCCGGGTTGAGGTCGGCCCGAAGACAGACGCTTAGCGCTCAGTAGGGCGAGGCTTGGCAGGCCAATTTTCCTTATGAATATTGGCTCGGCCGCAGCCAACGTGCGGAATCTACGGCAGTCCGATGCGCTGCTTGAGGTCCAGATACCGGGGGGCGGACCGGAGTGCGTCCAGTTCGGGTGAGGAGAGTAGCGAGAGCACATCCAGATCGTGATTGCGATAGGCCTCTTCGAGTGACTCAAAGGCCTTTTCTTTTTCACCCAGGACTGCGTAGTCAAGCGCGCGGCCATAGGCGGCGTGCGGATACTGCCGAAAGGCGATGATGGATTGCGCGAAAAATCCGCGCGCGCCGGACTTCGCGTAGGCACGATCCAGCGCATCCACGGCGCTTGGAGCCAACTCGCTTGAATTCAGCTTCGATGCCACGTGCAGTTCCTTCAGCGCCTGGTCGTATTCTCCCAGTCGCCGGTGCGCAAGAGCCGCGGCGACATTGGTCCAATACCAATCGGATTCGCTTTCCGCCTTGCGATACTCTTCGAGAGCCTGGGGATACTGCCGGGCATCCTGGAGGATTTGCCCGGCGACGTGGTGCAAGACTGGGGCAAAGGGATCGAGGGCTTCGGCCTGGCGGATTTGCGCGATGGCATCGTCGTGCCGTCCTAGCGCAGTGAGCATTTCCGCATACCACTGGTGAGCCGTGGCGAAGTTGGGATTGAGTTGCAGGGCGCGGCGAAACTCCGCCTCGGCGCCGGCGAAATCCCAATCCTTGAAAAAACGGATGTACGCGGCGGAGCAGTGAGCTTCGGCGAGCGAATCGTCGAGTGCGATGGCATGCAATGCTGCCTCGCGAGCCTTCTGACTTGCCTCGTCCGGGGGCAGATTGACCCCGAACAGCGCATCGAGCACGTAGGTGTCAGCGAGACCGGCGAAAGCGAAAGCGTTTTTCGGGTCTCGGGTGACGGCATCCTGGAAATAGCCTTCGGCTTTGGCGAGCCCGTCGGGCGTGCGCTTGTTCCAGTAGTAGCGTCCGAGCAGATAGACCTGGTACGACGCGGGGTCGATCGGATGGCGTCCCGAGAAGTATTGTTTCTCCAGCGGCGTGAGCTGCACTCCAACCTGGTGCGCGATGGCTTCGGTCAGTTCACCTTGCATAGAGGATGCGCCGCCCAGGTTTCTGCGCAGCACATCGGCCCAGAGGTGACGGTCGTTGCGGGCGTCGATAAGCTGGATGTTGACCGAGACGACGTCTCCTTCTTTTCTGACTGAACCTTCGACGACCGCGTCAACATCGAGCTCATTGGCGATTGCGGGCAGCGGCTTGGTTGTGTTGCGGTAGTGCTGAGCTGAGGTTCGTGAGACGACGCGCAGGGAAGAAATGCGGGCTAAATCGGTCGTGAGCTCATCAGTCATGCCGTCGGCCAGGTAGTCCTGGGCGGGATCGCCGGACAGGTTTTCCAAGGGAAGGACGGCGAGAGAGTGGACGGAACCGGGACGGAACGCCTGGGCGTTCCAGCGCACACTGAGAAAACCCGCGGAGGCCACCGCGACAATTGCAGCAGCAGTTACCCAGCGCACGGTTAGGGACCAACGCTGCGGCGGCGAGCTCAAAACCCGGAACGTACCTTCGCTTTTGACGGCAGGGGCAGGCAAAGCTGCATCCGGGTCGGAGGCTGGCGCCGGAGGAGATTCGATGATGGATGCAGGGCCGATCCAGCGGTAGCCGCGGCGTTCAATGGTCTCAATGAAGACTGGGTTGTCGGCGGCATCGCCTAGTGCGTCGCGCAGGCGCTTGATGGCAGTGCTGATGCCGCGGTCGAAATCCACAAAGACGTCGCCCGGCCAAAGCGCTTGCCGAAGCTCCTCGCGGGTGACAACTTCGTTGGGACGGCTCAGCAGAACAGCCAGGGCGCGAAACGGCAGGTCCTGGATGCGGACCCTGACACCGCTCCGGCACAGTTCGCCGGCGCGCAGGTCGGCCTCAAACACACCAAAGCGAACAACCGCGGGAGACGCGTATGTAGAGCGCATAGGACGACGCGCTTGCGGGGGAGAAGAATTATTCTAACACCCGGACGAATTTCTTCGAACTAGCACCTTCAGGCCGCTCTCACCCGTCCCGTCGCTGGACAATAAGCCTCCCTAACATTCTGCAAGCACGGATGTTATCGCGTCGCATACGCGTTGCACACGCGTTATCTCCAGACCATTGACCGCCGTATGCCTTCAGGATCACAGTCCGCACGGATACGTACGAGAGTATCCCTCGAAGAAAGACCGTAAGCAGTGTCATTCCCAGGAGACATCATAATGAACTCAATCAATCGGCAAGTGAAGTATGCGGGCATGGCCGCAATCGCGCTTACCATGCTCGCCGCTGTAGTGATATTGGCCGGGATCGCGATTCCGGCGCAGGCGCAAACCGAAACTCTGCTCCACCAGTTCGCCGGCAGCCCGGACGGAGCCAACCCCTCTGCGGGCCCGGTCTTGAAGGGCACCACTCTCTATGGCACGACCTACGAAGGCGGCGGCGCTTCCGGTTCCGGCGATACCGGCTACGGCATCGTGTATGCGGTAAACACGACGACAGGCAAAGAGACCATTCTGCACATATTCACTGCGAACACCCAACCACCATATGACGGGACAGAGCCGCTGGGGGGAGTGGTCTTTGACGCGCACGGCAATCTCTACGGCACAACCGCCGGCGGTGGTTTATACGACGGCGAGGGGTACGGGACCATTTACAAGATCGCCAAGAGCGGTAAGCAGTATGTCGAAACCGTTCTTTATGCCTTCTCCGGAGGGCTCGACGGGGCTAACCCATGGTATGGCACTCTGGTTTTCGACAAGGCAGGCAACCTCTACGGCACAACCGTGGGCGGCGGCTATTATGGCAACGGCGCCGTGTTTGAGCTGGCGCCGAGCGGCACGTTGACCACGCTCCATAGCTTCTACCAAGCCGGTGGCGATGGCTACAATCCCGACTCCGGCGTGGCCTTGGACACGAAGGGCAACATCTATGGCGCAGCTCCAGGGGGTGGCGCCTACGGCTACGGCGTCCTGTACGAAATCACGGCTGCCGGCCAGTACAGCATCCTTTACAACTTCACGGGTGGGACCGACGGTAGCACACCCCGGAGCGCTCTCGTGTACAAGGGGGGCAAGCTCTATGGCACTGCGCAGGCAGGAGGTGCCGGCTGCACTTGGGGCTGCGGCGTGATCTTCGAGTACACCCTGGCGAAGGGCAAAAAGGCCGGCAAAGAAACCGTCCTTCACATCTTCAACGGCACGGACGGGTTGTACCCCTTGTACGGGGCTTTGGTCTTCGACAAGCTGGGCAACATCTACGGCACAACGTCGGACGGCGGCCCTACGAACCTGGGCAACGTGTATGAGTTGGCTCCGGACGGCACCATTACTACCCTCTACAACTTCGACGACGAACCAGACGGAAGTACGCCCTTTGGCGGCGTGGTCCTCGACACGAAGGGCAACGTCTACACCACGGGTGCTTATGGCGGTAATAACGGCGGCGAATACGGCGGCGGCACGGTGATCAAGATCACGCCGTAACCCGGCTTGCATCTGAGAGGGCGAGCGAGCCATGGCGCGGACTCGCCCTTCTCGCTTGGAACGCGAAAGACGAAGCAAGTCATTGCAGCGACCGCAGGAGAGTTTGTATGAACTCCTGGCCGCAATTGCGGTTCGCCGTAGCTGGTCTCCTGGCTGACGGTGCCGGAGCGCGGGGGGAGGGATTCCGCGCTCCGGATTTGTGTTGTTGTGCGTTATCAAGTACGTGGTTGATTGTGATGACGCCGCCGATGAGGCCTTCACTTTATACTGGAGGAGAAATTAGGATCAGATTCGCATTCACGTTCGATGCCGACCTGCCTTTGAGGAGTTCATGGCCGCGCTGATTGATGCTATTGACGTCAAACGCAAGACGTTCTTTGAGCTTGAAAACACTCCATTCTGCTGCCTGGAAGCAGAGGTGAACACGCCCACCGCTCGTGGCGGCCAGACGCTGGTGCGCCTGAAGATGCGCAACCTTCTCACCAACGCGGTCTTTGAGAAGACATTCAAGGCGAGCGACAAGTTCAAGGAACCGGATTTACAGTCGGTCCCGGCGTCCTATCTCTATAGCGACAGCGATGGTTCTCACTTTCTGGACCAGGAAAGCTACGAGACCCTCACCCTTACCGGGGAGATGGTCGGGGATGCGTTGGACTTCCTGATCGAAGGCGCATTGATTCAGTTGCGCAAGTACAACGGCAACCCCATTGGTTTACAGCTGCCAATATTCGTCGAGCTGGGCGTTGCCTACACGGAACCTGGGGTGCGGGGCGACTCGTCGAGCGGCAGCGTGACCAAGTCAGCCAGGCTGGAGACGGGCCTGGAGATCCGCGTTCCCCTCTTCATCAAGGAAGGGGAAAGGGTGAAGGTGTCAACCGAGAACCGGGAGTTTGCGGGACGGGCATGAGTTGTTTCCGGATCGAGGCCTGGGTTCTGAGACGCCCATCGTGCGGCACCAGGGCCCATGGCAGTTTTCGAGTGGACTAGTCGGGAGTCCAACCAAGAAATTCTTCGTGTCCATCGAAGATCTCGAGCAGCAGATTTCGGACCCGTTGTTTCAGGTCTGGCGGGTTCGGCTCCCAGACTGATAGGGTTTTTTTCTCGAGAGGGAACTTCACTTGCGGAGCAATGCTTGGGGCTGCCATAAAATTTCTCCTTTCGATCAATTGCACGAGTTCGACATACGAGATCTCTCCCCTGGGCCGGCTTACGAAGAGAGAAAGGCTCGGAACCTCAGGGCTAAAGCTAGCTACTTGGCTGCGCCCTCCATGCCCGGGCGTCAGCCGAAGTGCCAGACGGCGATCACGGCTCGGCCACAGCAATCACCAACTCTGCCGCGGCCCAACCGTCTCGTGCCTTTGTCCTTACCGCGCTCCAAACCCGCGCTACAAACCAATGACTACCGGCCAACCCCCGCCAGATGTTCCTGGTCCCGTGTCTCTACGGCGGTGGAGGCTTGCATCAATGCCACGGGATTTTCCTTCGCGATTCTGCCCCTGATTAACGGCCTCAGGATAAACAGGGAGAAGATCGCCGCGATACCACAGAGTACGGCCGAAATGTAGAATGGCACCGCAAAAGAGCCGCCGAAGTACGCAGCCAGCGCTGCCGCGCCGAATCCGGCAAACACAGAAGCCGCACCCTTGGACGTGTACACCATGCCATAGTTGGCAGAGGCGTTCTTGGTGCCGAAAACATCGCCCGTCGTGGCTGAGAACAAAGAGTAGATCTCACCCCAGAAAAGGAAAACAAACGAGAACAGCACCACAAACGCTATCGGAGCTCCCGCTACTTTGGTCACCAGGAACACCAACACCGCTTCGATGCCAAAGGTTAGAAACATCGTATATTCTCGACCCAACCGGTCCGAGACCGTGCCCCACAAGATCCTGGACAGAGCGTTACAGATTGTCGTCAGGGTTACGGTCAGCGGAACAATCGCTAGACCCCATACCTTCGCGTCGCTCACGTGGAGGGCCTTGGCAATCTGGGAGAGGTTCGCGGTAGCGATTAGCCCACCGGCGCAGGCAAAGAAAAACATCGTGTAGAGCAAATAGAACTCAGGTCTGCCTAGAGTTTGAATCCAGGTAAAGTTCACCTTCGACTGCGCGACCGCCTTGCGCATCTGTTTTGCACGCTGGTCCCACCCGACAGGGACCCAGCCGGCAGGCGGATGGCGGAGTATCAATGCAGCAGCGAATGCAATAATGCCCTGGCCAAGCCCCCAGACAGCCATTGCCCTCGCCCACCCCATGCTGTGGATCGAATTGGCAATGGGAATGACAGTGAGGGCGGCTCCGCCGCCGAAGCCTGCGGCCGTCAGCCCAGCCGCCAATCCCCGCTTGTCCGGGAACCATTTCAGCGCATTGGCAACGCACGAAATGTAAATGATTCCGGCGCCGGTTCCGGCGATGACGCCGTAATAGATGTACAGCTCAAGAGGGGACCTGGCGATGGTCCCACCCAGCACCCATCCGAGCGCGATACACAGCGCGCCGAACATCATAAGCTTGCGGATGCCGAACCTATCGACAAAGTACCCTGCTACGGGCATTGGCCATGTCTCAAAGAGAATAAAAGCCGAGAACACGGCTGCTATTTTCGCGTAGGGCACTCCTGTGAATGTCTGCTTCATGCCTGGCGTAAAAAGCGTGAAGGCATACTGATAGTTGGATATGACGATCATCGCGACGATGCCGCATACCAACTGGACCCACCGGTTTCCAGCAATGCTGCCGTGCACTTCCTTCGCGCTGTCGCGCTCTCTCGCAGCTGCAATTTCGGTAGCCATGGCTCTTTCCTCTCCTAATGAATCAACTCGGATTCTGTTGTATAGCGAGGTGAAGTTGGTCCGCACTCGCCAGCCACGCGCGGGCTAAGACGATCTGGAATGTAGCTCTCGACTGGCGCCAGCCGGGGTTGGCTGAGGATAAGCACGGCGAATGCAACTTGGATGGCGGCGACGCTGGCGTGCAGGCCTACAGTGAGAGGCTTTATGAACGACGCACATGCGTGCCGCAGATTCGCGATGGCCACCATCGCGAATCTGCAGGCGCACGTCCCGGTACGGACTAAGGAGGTCACATTCGTGGCCATAGGCAGCCTCCCAGGTGGTTGCGCTTTCTTTTCTCGTGCACTACTCCTGGCCGGGCACGATCCGGGTAAACTGAAACCCCGCCGCCTTACTCGGCGGCCGGGGTAGCAGCGTCGATATCCTTCTGGAGTGGAATGATTCCCGGCAGCAGCCACTTGTCCCACATTTCGTCGATCTTGCTCTGGAAGTATTCGATATCTTCCTCGATAAAATGCGCGAACCTTCCCTGCTTGAGCAAGTAATCACGAACCGGAAGACGTTTGAATCTGCCGTTGACGATGTCCTTGGTCTTGCCGTAGTACTTCACCTTGCCATTTTCGATCTCGTAGAGAGGGAAAATGCCGGTGTTCACGGCAAGTTCGCCCAGTTCGAAGGAAAGCACAGGATCGAAATCCCAGCCCTTCGGGCAGGGGTTCAGGCAGTGAATGAAGGTTGGGCCGCCGATCGACAGCGCCTTGCGAACGCTGTTCATCGCCTGCAGCGGGTAGGAGGTAGAGATGGTTCCTACATACTTCACTGTGGGATGGCCAACCATCATTAGCGGCGCCATGTTCTTTTTCCAGCGGTGATTCATGATGCGCTTCACTTTTCCTGGTGTGCTGAACGAGGTGTTGACGCCATACGGCGATGTCCCGGAAATCTGGATATCGGTATTGGCGTACGACTCGTTGTCGTACATCAGGATCAGCAGGTTGTAATCGGGGTGGCACATGGTGGCCGAGATCGCTCCCAGGCCCATGTCCGCACCGCCGCCGTCGCCGCAGAAGGCGATGACGTTGATGGGTTCATCCTTCATGACGCCCTTGCGCATCTGGACGCGGAATGCCGCGGCCGCTCCCAGTGCGCTGGAGCCTGAGCTGCCCAATTGCGTGTGCATCCAGGGGACGCCCCAGGGGGTTGAGTAGTAAGAGGTGTTAGCCACGTACATGCAGCCAGTGCTGCCCAGAACGATGGTTCTGGGACCTGCAGCCTTCGCCATCAGTTTCATGATTTGCGCAGACTCGCAGCCCTGGCAGGTGCGGTGACCGGATGTGTAATATTCTTCGTGTGGAACCTTCTTGACTCCTTTGAAGGCTTCCAGGTTTTGCGTCGGTTTTTCGTCTACAAATGTGCTCATGGTTATTATCCTTTCCGGCTCTGGATACGCGTTGAAACGCGTTATCCCCGCAGCCCGATCCACTGTGTCAGGGGTTGCACTTTACCTTTGGAGGCCTGGAATACGATCTCGGTGGTCGTTTCCACGTCCGGCACGGTCACTTCGCGGCCACCCAGTCCGCCAATGAAGCCAATGACCGGCGGTCGGGTGCTGCTATTGCTGTACATGGCCGAGCGAACTTCCGTTGCCACCACGCCACTCAGGTCCGGCGAGCCGAACGAGAAGTCGCGATCGATAACGCCAATGGCCTTGAAACGCGACAGGCACTGGGCAATCTCCTTGCCGGCAAAGGGCCGGAACCAGCGCAGACGAACGAAGCCAACTTTCTTGCCTTCGGCGCGCATCTTCCGGATTGCGACCTTGACCGGGGTCGAGAGTGTTCCCATGCCCAGCAGCACAACGTCAGCGTCTTCGGTCATATACTCTTCGAAGAACGGATTGCCGTACTTGCGTCCGAAGGTCTTCTCGAAGTCGGCATAGACTTCGCGAATCACATCGCAGGCAACCTCTGTGACTTTGTAGTTCTGGCGTCGAATCTCCGTCACCCAATCCTCGTTGACCTGTGGGGCCACCGAAATAACGTTGTCGGGATGGAGGAGCAGTTCGCCACGGTTATAAGCGGGCAGGAACTTCTTGACCTGCTCCGCCGTCGGGATGCGTACCAAGGCTTGGGAGTGGGTGAGAAATGCGCCGTCGCAGCTGATGGCCAGGGGTACGAAGATGCGGCGATCCTCCGCCACACGATAGGCAATCAGGGCGGTGTCCAGCGCTTCTTGGGCGCTGTCGACCCAGGTCAACATCCAGCCCAGGTCGCGGACGGCCAGGGCATCGTTGTGTTCCACACCGAAGGCGCCGGGATCGTCGAGCGCCCGGTTGCCCACCATGCAGACCATGGGGACGCGCAGAGCCGGACTTACGGTCAGCGCTTCCATGGCATACATCCAGCCCACACCGCTCGAACCGCAGAACACGCGCGCACCGCAAACCGACGCGTGCTTCACGATTTCGAATTGAGAATGCTCGCCTTCCGCCACGATGTATTCGCAGTCCATTTCGCCATCTGCTACCAGTTGGCTGATGTACTGCATTACCGTGTCGTACGGCCGGATTGGGTAAGCCGTGACCACATCGACGTTGGCCAATTTGCATGCGATCGCAATGGCCTCGGCGCCGGTGATCAAGGCTTCCTGCTCGATTTTTTTCTTTTCCTCAACAGGTATTGTTAATGTCGCCATCTTAATCTCCTTAAGTATTCTGGCTTGCCGCCGGGCCACTAGCCTTTCTTAGCAATTTCCAGGGCTGCGGGAATCTGTTCTTGATACTGACCGCGATAACGGAATCCATTGGACCGCTCTTTACGAGCCGGGGCTTTTTGGATGGTGGTTTCCAGCCATTTCAGATAGGCGTCCTTGTCTTTCTTGAAGGCCGCATACTGGCTGTCGTTCCCCTGGAACTCGGACTCGTTCACCATGGTGACGCAATCCTTCACCGGGCAAACATCTTCGCAAACGCCGCAGCCGCAGCAGGCCTCGAGGTTGGCGTCATAAGTTCCTTCCGCGGTCACGTCGAAAGACGCATCCGGGCAGTTGAGCCAGCACAGGGTGCACTTGGTGCAAGTTGAGAAGTTCACCACCGGCCGTTCGGTGCGCGACGCGTATTTCTTGAACAGTTCGTTGCGGACGGGCCGGAAACCGCCGACCTGTTTCGTCACCGAATCCTTGTACGGTCCGCCCTGCGGCTGACCTTTGACCGAGGCGCCGAGCCGCATGTCGTCCCAGTCCGGCAGTGTGAACTTGAACAACTCTTCGGGATTGCCCTGGCCGGCCTTTACATTGACCGTAGTGAAACGATCGAAGTCGGTGCGAGCGGAAGCCACTTTCGCGGCGCTCTTCAGCTTTTCGTTGATGAATTTCTCCACCGACTGGAAGCTGAATAGTTCCGGCAGCGCCTTGGCGATGGCGCCGAGGACGCGGACGTCGGTGTGGTCATCTTTATAAACCCACATGCCCGAGAAGCTCGCCTCGCCTTTCAGGATTCCCAGATTGTAAGGTTGTTCCCGGCGGTGAATGTTCTTCAGCAGGGCGGGTGCATCCTCCATTGAGACGACGAGGAGAGTGTGACCCGGTTTGAGAGCCTTATGCACGGGATGCAGGCCGTACCATGCCCACGACTCCACACCCTTGCAGAGCGTGTCATCGAGAACCACAGTCAGGTCGACTTGCTTCGGTTCGTATTGTGCCATTCCCTCTTCGAGCGTCTGCTCGTCGTTGGCGACGATGGCAAAACTCTTGGCTGGAATGCCGTTCCGTTCCGGAGCGTCTCCATAACGACCAAAGGAAATGCCCAGTTTGCCTTCGTTGTGCGCAGCCAAAACAATGTCACGCGTTATGTTCTTGGCCAGAGTCTTTTGAAAGACCCCTCGGTAGATGACTTCGACCGCCAATAGCTGGCCCATTTGCAACCTCCATTTCGTTTACAATTTCTTCAGTACGATTTGTTCCATTTCCTGCAGGTGCCGGCGCATGGCAGCCTCGGCGGCTGCGGCGTCCCCCCGCTTCAGGGCCGCAAGAATTCGGCGGTGACCGGCGAGCGATTTCTCTTGCCGTCCCTCCACCTGCAACGAGCGTTCCCGGGTTTCGCGCAACAAATCCATCAACACGTCCACGACTTTCAGGACCGCGCTGTTGTCGGACGCGAGAGCGATGCTGTAGTGAAACTCGGAGTCCTCTTCGATTCCGAGCTCGCCGCGGCTCACTTCCGCCTCCTGGCGTGCAAGAATCTCGTCCATCTCAGCGATCTCGTCGCGAGAGGCGTGCAGAGCGGCACGCGCGGCCAAGGGCGGCTCGATCATCTGGCGCACATCGAGCAGTTCCTCAACCATCTTCCGCTTCTCCAGGAGTGCGTCCGCCAGGGGATTGGCTGGGGTAGCGCTAGGACTGCAAACCACCGTGCCGACACCTTGGCGTGGCTCGAGCAGTCCCTTCAGTTCCAAGCTACGGATCGCATCGCGCACGGAACTACGGCTGACCCCAAGCATTTCCACAAGCTGGCGTTCTGGGGGGAGCAGGTCGCCGGGCTTCAGCTCTTCCGTAATGCGCCGCTCCAGTTGCTTGGCGACCTCCTGGTAGACTTTATTTCTGGAGATCGCCTCGAACCCGATTTTCGCTGGTGATTCAGTATCGATCATCGGATTTGGATTGGTCTGATGACTGACCATTACATTTTGATTTCAGACCTGAACTCGAAACGGCGCAAGGAAGTTGATCACGCATCGGGGTGACTAGGATCACGCTTCAATGTGACATGACCAGCGCGAGGCGTTCATTGGGGGCTCGGCAGAATGGTGGTGTCCTGATTTGCCCATTAGGAAGTACCGGTAGAATCATTCGCTGGAATAATCTTCACAAGTGAGAGAGAATACAAATCTGTGTTTGCCGGAGAGGACGCTACCCAGGCAACTCAACCGGCGAGAGATAGACAAGCCTGAATCTGCTGCGGCGGTCTAACATGTGTGCGCCGTGGCCGCAGCCGAGGGTTAACTCGCAGGCGCCGCACTTCTGCATACGCCAACCGGGTTCAACGATCAGGTTCAGCGAGGGCATTGCAATCCGCAGTTCGCTATACGGGGAGAAATTTACCATGGCTAGTTCCACAATAGAGGTTGAGAGAGCCGCCCACAACCACAGGCATCCCAAGCTAGAGCGCTGGGTTGAGGAAGCAGCACAGATGTGTAAGCCCGATCGCATCCACTGGTGCGATGGCTCCCCGGAGGAATATCAGACGATGCTGCGGTTGCTGGTCCTCACTGGGACCGCGATCCCGCTGGACCCGGCGAAGCGGCCGAACAGCGTGCTCGTCCGGTCGGACCCTGCGGATGTGGCGCGCGTCGAGGATCAGACCTTTATCTGCTCCCGAACCGAGGAAGAGGCGGGCCCGACCAACAACTGGGAAGATCCGGCGAAGATGAAGCAGAAGCTGGCGGGGTTGTTCGCGGGCTCGATGGTGGGCCGCACCATGTACGTTGTCCCCTACAGCCTGGGTCCGATCGGCTCGCCAATTTCACGGATCGGGGTGGAGATCACGGACTCGGCGTACGTCGTCCTCAGCATGCACATTATGTCCAGAGTTGGCAGCCACGTGCTTGAGGCCCTCGCTGAAGATGGGGAGTTTGTGCGTGGTTTGCACTCGGTGGGTTCGCCGCTCGGCCCCAATCAGCCGGACAAGACATGGCGCTGCAACGCGGAGAACAAGTTCATCTGCCATTTTCCGGAAACGCGTGAGGTCTGGTCGTACGGCTCTGGATACGGGGGCAACGCGTTGCTGGCGAAGAAGTGCCACGCGCTGCGCATCGCATCGGTGCAGGCGCGCGACGAAGGTTGGATGGCGGAGCACATGCTGATTCTGAAGGTGATCAGCCCGTCCGGTCAGGTGAAGTACATGACGGGCGCCTTTCCTTCAGCTTGCGGCAAGACCAACTTGTCGATGATGATCCCGACCATTCCCGGTTGGAAGGTGGAGACGATCGGTGACGATATCGCCTGGATGAAATTCCACACCGATGGCCGGCTTTACGCCATCAATCCGGAGTACGGCTTCTTCGGTGTGGCGCCGGGCACGAGCATGAAGTCGAACGCCAACGCCATGCTCAGTGTAACCAGGAACTCCGTCTTCACGAATTGCGCGATGACGCTCGACGGCGACGTGTGGTGGGAGGGGATGACCGAGCAGAAGCCGTCCAAATTGGTGGACTGGCTGCGGCGGCCGTGGACTCCCGACTCGGGCCGGAACGCGGCGCACCCGAATGCGCGGTTTACGACTCCTTTGAATCAATGCCCAGTCATCGCCCCCGAGTGGGAAGACCCGCAGGGCGTGCCGATCGATGCCATCCTCTTCGGTGGACGGCGGGCGGGAATTGTTCCGCTGGTGACCGAAGCCTTCAACTGGCAGCATGGCACTTTCCTGGGCGCGACGGTCAGCAGCGAGACGACCGCCGCGATCACCGGCCAAGTCGGCAGGCTGCGGCGCGATCCCATGGCGATGCTTCCGTTTTGCGGCTACCACATGGGCGACTACTTTGCGCACTGGTTCAAGATGGGAGCGGTCTCCAACCCATCGAAGCTGCCGAAGATTTTCTACGTCAACTGGTTTCGCCAGGACGAGAATCACAAATTCCTATGGCCGGGCTACGGTGAAAACAGCCGCGTGTTGAAGTGGATTTTTGAGCGTTGCGACGGTAAGGTACATGCGAAGGACACGCCGATCGGACGCCTTCCCGAGCTGGCCGATCTCGACACGACGGGGCTCGACATCAAGGGCGCTCATGTGGACGAGTTGCTCAGCATCGATATCGATGGCTGGCTGGCCGAGGTGCCGTCGATCAAGGAGCACTTCGCCCATTTCGGCAGCCATCTTCCCGAAGGATTGAATCTTGAAGTGAAGGCTCTTGAAGAGCGTCTGCGGGCGGCTAAGCGATAGTTGCCTTGAGGAGTGTACGTTCGCCAGACTCCTAACCGAGTTCAACCTCTATTTTTCGATACCATGAGGACGCTTTTTGATATAGTGTCCCACTGTCATGCACCGTCTCGCTGTGAACGAAGCGAATCCTCCTGCCCCTGTCATATCCTTATCTCTCACTCGAAATCAGATTCGCGGCTTCTGGGCATCGTGGGGTGGGTGGACGCTGGACGGCATGGATTCATTTGTTTATGCGCTCGTCCTCGTGCCCTCGCTGCGCGAACTGCTCCCGCTCTCCGGCATTCCGGCCACCAAGGGCAACGTCGGACTATACGGGGGTTTGCTGTTCGCCCTATTCCTGATTGGCTGGGGACTGGCGTTTCTTTGGGGGCCGATTGGAGACAAGTTCGGTCGCGTGCGCACGCTCATGCTAACCATCGTGTGGTATTCGACATTTACCTTTCTGAGCGCGTTCGCCACTGGCGTGTGGCAACTGGCTATCCTTCGCCTGCTTGCGGGCGTGGGCATTGGCGGAGAATGGGCCATGGGCGGGACGTTCGTGGCGGAGGAGTGGCCGGAGCATCGGCGCCGCGTGGGTGCGGGTTTGATGCATACCGGATACTACGTCGGCATATTTCTCGCTGCCTTGGCCAACTATGGCATTGGCAGCCGCTTTGGCTGGCGGGCCATGTTTATTGTCGGAGGGCTGCCGGCACTGCTCCTGGCC
>Ga0116134_1000910_pt1 | contig 15142 bp, 7 predicted proteins | sample June2015DPH_19_5_FD_89737 | JGI IMG/M metagenome (GOLD analysis project Ga0116134, IMG submission 89737) | Peatland microbial communities from SPRUCE experiment site at the Marcell Experimental Forest, Minnesota, USA - June2015DPH_19_40 | ecosystem: Environmental > Terrestrial > Soil > Wetlands >...
ACCTTTACTCATCCCGATATCAGCTCGATTGGCAGCAGCTACATGAAGGTCGAGCTGAACCTGACCGAGCGCTTATTCGCCAGCCGCCTCGGCATGCGCACCATGCTGTTCCGTCCGCCGTACTCCGTTGATGCCGAGCCCGACACCGAAGACGAGGTGCGCCCGCTCGAACTCACGCAAAGCATGGGCTACATCACCATCGGCAACAAGATCGACACCAAGGACTGGAACGACCAGCCCGCGCTTACGCCGCAACAAATCGCCGCCGAGGTGCTCGACCACTTGCCGCCCTGCCAACCGAACGATCAGAGGTGCGGCAACATCATTCTCATGCACGATGGCGGCGGCAACCGGGAAAGAACCGTGGAGGCGCTCCCGCTGATTATCGACGGCGCCCGTGCCCGCGGATTTACATTCGTCCCCGTCTACCAGTTGATGGGCAAAACCAAGGCCGATGTCATGCCGCCGCTCCCGGCCAGCGAGTACTTGTCCGCCCGCCTGAATTGGATCGGCTTCTGGCTCTTCAGTGCGACCATGACCGCCATCACCGTCATTTTTTTCCTGGGTGACATTCTGATGACCGGGCGCCTGATTTCCGTCGGCGTCCTCGCCATCTATGACCGTCTCCGCTCGCACGTGTACGGAACGCCCGAGCAGATTGCGGCCTACCGGCCCCGCGTCGCGGTTCTCATCCCCGCTTATAACGAAGAGAAGGTCATCGAACGCACTGTCCAGGGCGCGCTCGACTCCGACTACCCCAATCTGCGCGTGATCGTCATCGACGATGGTTCCAAGGATCGTACTTTGGAAATCGTCCGCCGCTCGTTTGCCGCCGAAGAAGCGGCCGGCAAAGTCTGGATTCTCACCAAGCCCAACGGCGGCAAGGCCGAGGCGCTGAACTTTGGACTGGAGCACGTCGGCGACGCGGAGATCTTCGTCGGCATCGACGCCGATACCATCATCGCGCCCGATGCCATCGTCCGCATGGTGCCGCACTTCCTCAATCCGAAGGTTGCAGCCGTGGCCGGCAATGCCAAGGTCGGCAACCGCGTGAACCTCTGGACGCGCTGGCAGGCGCTCGAATACATCACCAGCCAGAATTTCGAGCGGCGCGCGCTCAACACCATGGGTGCGGTCAGCGTGGTGCCGGGCGCCATCGGAGCCTGGCGTATCGAGGCGGTTCGCGAGGCCGGTGGCTACCATGTAGATACCGTCGCCGAAGACGCCGATCTGACCATGGCGCTGCTGCGCAACGGCTATCGCGTGGAATACGAAGACATGGCGCTCGCTTTCACCGAGGCCCCGACGAGCGCCAACGCGCTCATGCGCCAGCGCTTCCGCTGGTCCTTCGGAATTCTGCAGGCCGTCTGGAAACATAGCGGCGTTTTCGCGCGCAAGGGCGCTTTGGGATTCGTCGCGCTTCCCAACATCCTGATCTTCCAGATTCTGCTTCCCTTGGTCTCGCCCTTCATCGACCTGATGTTTGCCGTCGGCGTGATCTGGTATTTCTTGCAGAAGCACTTTCATCCAGAGTCCACCGATCCCGCCAGCTTCCAGCGGCTGCTGATCTTCTTCGGCGCTTTTCTGGTGATTGATTTCCTCGCCTCGGCGCTCGCCTTCGCCTTGGAGCGCCGCCGGCCCGAAGCCCGCGAAGACGCCTGGCTGCTCAGCCAGGTGTGGTTGCAGCGCTTCGCCTATCGCCAGGTATTTTCTCTGGTTCTGTTCCGCACTCTGAAGCGTGCCATCCAGGGTCGCCCCTTCGCCTGGGACAAACTCGATCGCACCGCCGCCGTAAACTACGTCCCCGCCGAGCGCCGGGACTCAGTCAAAGTCTAATTGAGAATCACGTTGGGACAGCCGCCCTCGGCTGTCCAGTCGAGCGAAGCTCGCCGCCCCTGAATTCGGCGCTACGAGGACTGACGGCTTCGCATTCGGGCATTGCGAGGACGGCAGACTCAGAGCCCAGCCCTAGGCCGCCCGTGATTTCCGTCACTGACACCCGCAGCCAAAGGGTGTGTGGTAAAAAGGAGAGACCAACATGCCCCGCACCATCATTGAACCCTTTCGCATCAAAAGCGTCGAACCCATTCACTGGACGACCCGCGCCCAGCGCGAGCAATCGCTCCGCGCCGCGTTCTACAATCTTTTTCTCCTGCCCGCGGACGACGTCCTCATCGATCTGCTCACCGATTCCGGCACCGGCGCCATGTCCACCCACCAGTGGGCGGCCATGATGGAAGGCGATGAGAGTTACGCCGGCAGCCGCAGCTTCGATCAGTTCCGCTCCTCGGTGCAGGATATTTTCGGCTACAAGCACGTCATCCCGACCCACCAGGGCCGTGCCGCCGAGCGCATCCTGTTCAGCGTGATGTGCAAAAAAGGCGATGTCGTCCCCAACAACACCCACTTCGATACCACCAGAGCCAACGTGGAGTTTGTCGGCGCCGAAGCGGTCGACATCGTTATCCCCGAGGGTCGCCAGCCCAGCCTGAAGCATCCGTTCAAGGGCAACCTGGACGTTGCGGCGCTCGAGACCTTGATTCAAAACACCGGTCGCAACCGCGTGCCTCTGGTCATGCTGACCGTGACCAACAACTCCGGCGGTGGCCAGCCCGTCTCGATGGAGAACGTCAAAGCCGTGAGCGCGGTTTGCCGCAAGCATCGCATCCCGCTCTACTTCGATGCCTGCCGTTTTGCCGAAAACTCCTACTTCATCAAGATCCGCGAGCAAGCCTACGAGAAGAAAACGCCGAAAGAAATCGCGCAGGAAATGTTCAGCTACGGCGACGGCTGCACCATGTCGGCCAAGAAGGATGGCATGGCCAACATTGGAGGATTCCTCTGCACCAACGACGATCTGCTAGCGCAGCAGGAGAAGAACCTGCTAATCCTAACCGAGGGCTATCCCACCTACGGCGGCCTCGCGGGTCGCGATCTCGAAGCCATCGCCGTAGGATTGCAGGAAGCGCTGCAAGAGGACTACCTCGAATACCGCATAGCTTCCACCGCATATCTAGGCAACCACATCGCCGCCGAGGGCGTGCCCATCGTGCAGCCGCCCGGCGGCCACGCCGTCTACATTGACGCGCGCGCCTTTCTGCCGCACGTTTTGCCCGATCACTTTCCTGCCGTCGCGCTCGCCAACGAACTCTATCTGGAAGGCGGCATCCGCTCGGTAGAGATCGGCACATTAATGTTCGGAGCATCGGCGAAAATGGATCTGGTGCGCCTCGCCATTCCCCGCCGCGTCTACACCCAGAGCCACATCGACTACGTGGTAGAAATCATCCTGGAAGTCTGGAAGAGGCGCGAGCAGATTCACGGCATGAAGCTAAGCTATGAAGCCCCCTTCCTGCGCCACTTCACAGCCAAGCTGGAGCCGGAGCCAGCAGAAGTAGCAGCCGGCGTTCGACGCTAAATTTGGGCGGCGCGGCACGGCCTAAGTGCCCGTTCCTGTGATTTTGTTTTGAAAGGGTGCAGCTGTTCCGACCGCAATGAGCGTAATGGCGACGTTGCGACAACTATCCGCAAGTCCATCTAACCTGAGCTTGCCTGCGCAATGCCTATGCCCCTGATCAGTCTTCCCACGAAGCGAGAAACCGATTGCAGTTTCCGTAGATCGTCGGCAGTGAAGTCTGGCCCCGCTGCGGCTGGGCGTGGGGCCTTGCGGGAGACTTGAATGACGCCAATCACTTCTCCGTTTCTGGCCAGAATAGGTGCAGACATGAGCTTCTGAATTACTTGCTCGTCCAATCCGGTATTGCCTAGTTTGACCAGTTCAAAAACGCTGAAGTGCTTCACTTGCGTGAAGCCATTGAAAAGCTCCGCCCGCCCGGTCTGTGCTGTGCGGGCCGCTACCGCCGAACTGGAAAGAGGGATCGCTCCCGCCGTTTTCAACTCCGCAGGGTATAGGAAGTTCAGCATCCTTCCGCTAAGCTCCAGCAGCGCAACTTCTGTTTCTCTCACTTGGAATATCTTGGCCACGCAGGCGCAAATCGACTCCGGAGTTCTGTCCGCCGAGTCCAAGCCCGCAAGCCCTTCGACTTCCCGCATCTTTCCGAGCATGCCTGAAAGAGAGGGTGAGCGACAAGGTAACTAACGTGCCGCTTCTTGCTCTTTTCGCTTCAGTAACTTGGGCGGACAAAAGGACAAAAGAAGGCTCGGGTACCTGGATCTGGTAGCTCGCTTCCTGACGTTCTCCCACCTCACCGGGCGCAGTTTCACGATTGTTGGTGAATCACTCACAGCCACGTTAATGAGCGTAATTGATGCTACTGCCATTTCGGTTCGCCGGTAACGAAACCTTCTTGACCGGCTGCCGCACCGCCTCGCATGTCTTAAGCGGCTCGACGTTAGCGGCTAGTTGTGCCGCTAGGCGGCCAACTGCAATCTGCTCATGGCATTCCGAGTCCAATTTAGAAGCACGCTTTCATTCTTTTCCGGCATAATCGTCGTCTAAGTCTTAAACACGATAGAAGTGTTTCCCAAGGAGTGTGCGGCCATGTTCTTCCTAACTTGCGGTTCGAGAGGTCGCTTTCGCATTTTGCTATTTGCTCTTGCTGCGCCGGTTTGCTGCCTGTGGTTTGCAGCGCCGAGCTTTGGCCAACAAATAGCGCCGCAAACCCCGGCAGTCGCGGGTAGCGAAACGACGAAGCTGGACCTCGATAAGGCAAGCAGTGACAAAGCCAAGCCGATGGGAACCCGGCCGGAAGAACCGCCAGTGGTGCTGCGGCAACTTAATTCCGCGATCGAGCAACTTACCGCCCGGATTTCCCCCGCGGTCGTTCAAATTCTGGTCACCGGCTATGGAGCTCTGGAAGAGAACAATCGTAGTCAAACGGCGCTCATAACCCGCGCGAATGTGATCGGTTCAGGAGTAATCGTGGATCCGGACGGCTACATCATGACCAATGCTCACGTGGTCGAGGGGGCGCAGCGCATCCACGTGGCTCTCCCGATGCCTTCGGTGGATTTTCCCGACCAGATTCTGCCCGTGGGTAAACAGCGCGTCGTTGAGGCGCGACTCATCGGCATGCACAAGGAGACTGACCTTGCCCTGCTCAAGATAGATCAGACCGGCTTGCCCACACTCTCGCTGGGCAGCCGCCGGCCGGTGCATCAGGGACAGTTAGTCTTTGCCCTGGGCAGCCCTGAAGGACTGGAGAACTCGGTGACCATGGGCATAGTGAGTTCCGTTGCGAGACAGGCAGATCCGAACCGTCCCGTGGTTTACATTCAAACGGATGCTCCCATCAACCCAGGGAATAGCGGCGGCCCCTTGGTTGACACCGAAGGCTACGTCGTAGGGATTAACACTTTCATTTTCTCAGCAGCGGGTGGGAGCGAGGGGCTGGGGTTTGCCATCCCGGCACGAATCGTCCGTTTCGTGTACGAGAGCCTGCGCAAGTATGGGCACGTGCATCGCATAGAGGTCAAGGCGGGTGCTCAAACCATCACTGAGAACTTGGCCAAAGGATTGGGGCTCACGCAAAATTGGGGGGTCGTAATCGATGACGTGGCGCCGGGAGGTCCTGCTGAGGCAGCTGGCCTGAAGATCGGCGATGTTGTAGTCAGCGCCGATGGTCGCCTCATCGGCACGCTGCCCGCTTTCACGGCTGCTCTCTACCTGCATCCTCTGGATGAACCGCTTAAGCTCGAAGTTCTCCGTGGAACCGAGCGAAAAACACTATTCATCGCCGCGCTTGAGATGAAAGATGCCATGGACGCTCTGCCGGACCTGGTCAATTCACGCGACAATTTGGTTTCTCGGCTGGGAATACTGGCGCTCACGCTGAACGATGAGTTACGTTCCATGGTGGGCACTCCGCGTAATCCATCCGGCGTCGTCGTGGTAGCACGGGTAGCGAATTTCATGAGCTCCGCGACTGGGCTGGAGACTGGAGATGTTATCCACAGCGTGAACCAGACATCGATCGACTCTTTGGACTCCCTCCGGGCTGCTCTTCGCCAGATCAAGCCGCACGAACCGGTTGTGCTGCAAGTGGAGCGGGGCGGGGGATTTCAGTGGCTAGCGTTTGAGATGGAGTAGTTTTTCGTCGCCAGCAGTCCTGCAAACGGACGGCGCCGAACGTCCTAAGCCGAACATTCTAATCTGAAATCTCGCTGTAAATTAGTGTTAGCACCACCGGCCCGGAAAAGGAGAGTAAGCCAAAACCGGGCCGGCGGCGTTCCGAAGGGAGAATCCCCTCAGAAAATTGAGAGTCCGTTGAAAACCTGGTGGTCCCGCGCACAGACTGCGCGGGACCATTTTCGGTCTTACGGCGAGAAGTAGCGGAACGACGTGAAAACCATCCCGTCTATTCCGTGCTGGGATCCGCCGTTGCCCGACCAGGCGTTGCGGGTCACGTAGGAGTACTGCGTGCCGTACTGGAACCTGCCCTTGGGCCCGTTGTAGAAGCGGTACCAGAACCCGAGCGTGCCCTCGATGAGCGCCCGTGTATCGGCGGTGCAATGCGCGAGAGCGCCCGGCTGGAACCCAGTGGAATTCGGGAAGGTCGTGCTTGAACCGGGTATGGTCTCGGTGTAACACCCAGTGTTGTTGAACCCCGGCGCGCCGTAGCCAACCTCAACTGGCGAGCCCGAGGTGTTATCAACATCCCAGGTCCGCGCGGCGTACTCTGCGCCGGCGTTCGTGTAGATGTCCAACTTCTTGCCATGCCATTCCAGAGTGCCGAGACCCTGGAGCTCCTTGATCAGATGCAGGGTGCCGCCGGCATGGATGGAAGCGTCGGCCAGGGTGAGGTGCCGTAGCGCCCGATGCCGCTGCCGCCGAAACCATGCAGACCGAAGACGACGTGCTTGTCAGCGAAGGTCCACCGGGCATTGGCGCCGATGCCGCCGCCGTTTTTGGACGCGTTATAGGCTCCCGCAGCACTCGTGGCGCGCTGTTCGCGGAGTCCCTGCTGAGAGGTTCTTGCTGAGAGATTTTCATGGTTGGCACTTATCCCATAAGGTCCAAGGTGCTAATTGACTTATTGACATTACCGGGTAGTTCGCGCTGCGCCATCCCGGCAGGGACCGGGGGATCCGCTAAACCTCGTACTTTTGGTCGAGATCACAACAAGGGCCTGTGCGCGGTCTTGGGAGGGCTTCCTGGCATGAGCAGAAACGGCGGTCTTACGGCCCGACGGGCTCAAACCAAGCCACTGCACCCTTAGCGATCTCCGGCAGATCGAAGTGCGTGCTCCCGTTTTCGAAACGACCCGTGATCGTGGTCTCCTCGCCGAGAAATGGCAAGAAGTGCCCCCGCACCTTGCTGGGGACAATTATCTCGGCGTGCTTCTCGGGAGTCTGTACGGCGTTTTCTTTGGCGCGCAGGCCCAGGAAGTTGGCGAAGAACACGCGCGGTTCGCCGTCCACGGACGCAATCTGCGCCGCAACCATCGGCGATGCCTTTACTCGAATTTCGCCCTCGCCCAAACTGTCCAGAAAAAGCTTTTCACTATTCGGTGAACAATCGTCGAAGTGACTCTCCGCCAGCGCGATGTAGCGGGCTCCCGGTGAATCCGCGACGTGGATTAAGTTGGTTTCCCCCTGTAATCCTTCGCCCAAGGCGCCAATGGCGACAATCTTTCCAATGCTCCCGGCGTACTTTCGCAAGGCAGCCGTCTCCTCGCTCGAGAGGATGCGAACATCCGGCAAAATCAAATTCTTCCCGCGGAACGAAGCGAGCGTCCTCGGCGTCACGATCTGATACTCGCGATGACTCTGGATCAGAAGCAAGAGCGTGCCCTGATACGAACGCAGGAACTCTTTTGTGAAGTAGTTGCGCGTAGCTGGAGAGAAGTAGACACCAACCGGATCAATCGCCGTCCGCGGACGATAGAACGTCTTCTCGTGCGCTGCAATCCATGCGAACACTTGCTTCCGCGTGGCCAGGTCGTTCGAGCCGGACATCACATGCGTCGCGGCATCCCACACATTCGCTCCCGCCATGACCTCCGACATGAATAGATTCTGCATCGCCTCCGGGGCGCGGACCTTGGGATCGCCATCCCACGAGTAATTCAAAATCCAGGTTGCCTTGCCCTCGGCGAACGCGCGGAACGTCTGCATCCCGATCTGGTAACGGAACCAGTCGAGCGGCGTTCGCGATGCCGCCATGTGATCGCCGCCGCCGAATTCATACTCGTGCGCAATCGCATCGTTCACGGCGTACAAGCTATATACATCCGCGCCCACGCGCACCGCTTCTTCCTCGATGCCCGGGTAAATCTCTGGAATGGTTTTGATCTGCGGATTCACAGCCTTTGCCGTCTGGTCGATCTCCCGCATGAAGTCGGTCAGCGATTGGATCCGAAAATCGACCCAGCGGCGAAAATTTGGGTCCGAAAAATCGCCCAACTTCAGTTCGCGCCGCGCGTCCAGGCCAGTCTGCTTACGGAAGGCCGCCACGGTCGCGTCATCGAAGCTGGCCCAACTGTCTTCCCATCCATCGAAGTGCGTCATCCAGTACGGGATGTCGACGTAGATGCCGTCAATGCCCGTTGCGGCGATCTGCCGCACTCGCTCCATATAAATCTTGCGCCACTCCGCCGCGTAGGGGCTGATCCACACATCCTCGTCACCCTTAACGATCCAGAAGGCATCACCACCGCCAAAGACCGCCGGCTCGCCCGTGATTTTGCGCTGCAACCACTCCGGATGATCCTTGACCACCGAGTGCGGCGATCGGTCGGCGTTTGCCGTGATACACTCCAACCCCGCGATGTAAACGAAAGCGCGGTTCCCCGCGTGGTGCGCGCGCTGGGCCACGGCACGAATCGCGGCGAGCTTCTCCTCCGGATGCAGGAAGCTCTCGTAGCGCCCCGGAATGTCGTTGTCCACCTCGATGCCGAACACGTTACTATCCCGCGCATTTCGTACGATCTGGTCGGCGTTGCTGGCCTGCAGTCCGTAAGCCGCGATGCGCACAAAATTCGTCCAATTCTGCTCCGGTGAGTCGGGAGCAGCTGCCAACATTACGGCGACCAGCACCAGAAAGAACACGGCGAGACAGCTTTTTCGTTTCATGCCTGGCCCTCGTTATGAGTATGGTGATTGCTACCACGCACGATTCCGCCATCCAAGTGCTGCTGACCATGCGTGCTAGGAACCAGTTGTTGCCACGCCACCCGTTTCGTCGTTCTGGCCGAGACCGGCCGTCGGGCGCAGCGTCAAACTGCCATCCGCATTCAGACCTTGCCGGCAAGCCCAACGCACCGGATAGCGTTGCCCTTTGACTTCGATTTCTGCTCGGAGTCTCAGTCCCTTCCACTTCGTTCCCTTGGGCAACGGAAACTTCGCTTGACGAACCTTCCCTGGAAGAGGGTAGCCAGCATCAAGACTCCCTTCCGCGTTCACCTTCCCATCCTCGCTGGTCACGGAGACGCGCAACACGCCGGGAACGCAAGCAATCCCGTCGTTTGCAAAGCCAATGATCAAGCCCGGATAGCCTGCTTCCTCATAGCTCCACACCCACGAGGGCCGAACCCGGTAGCCAATCCTGCGGGCCAGTCCGTCAATCGCGCCGGGAAACTGGTGGTAGTAGTTGAGGATTCGATCGGCCTGGATGCGGTGCCAATTCCATAGCGAAAAATAGCAAGCGCCCACATCCTGCACGTGGTGGATGACGTTGTCGGTATAGGTCACGCCCTCATCCATTCTTAGGTTTTGCGGCAACCCATCGGACATCCCGACTTCCACCGTAACTCCCGTCCAAGGCGGGCGGTTGCTCAGCTCTTCGATCTGCTCGTTTTCAATGAAGATCGTATCGGTCCGCAGCCAGTTGAAACTTCGGACGGTGCGTTCGAGCAGTTCAGAATTGCCCACTTTGCTGAAGTCCGGCTGCGTGTTCGTGGCCAGCGGCGTTTTCCTCCAGCGCTCTGCCTGATGCTGGAACATACTCACGAAGGTTTTCTCCGCAGTGACAGAGTCGGGAAAGGGGTTCGACTCCAGCGGCCAGGTGTGTCCCTCGCCCCAGAATCCGTACATGAACGTGTCAACGTACTCCACGTCGGGATGGCCGTCGTAGGCGTCCGCCAGTAGGTCCACTAGTTCCCGAAATGCAGACTGGAATGCGGGATCGTCATAGCGAGGTTCATATCTCACACGACCCTCCCATTCACCCAACTTGACCATCGGAACCTTCTGCCGCACAAAGTCCGGTAGCGCGAGATCGGGAATGTCCGGGTTACTTATCATCACGCGGAACCCGACCCGCTTCTGATACTTCCGGGCCAGATCAAAGGTCAGCTTCCAGTGCTCGCACAGGTCGAGCTTTCCGGGCCGCTGCTGGACGTCTTTCCAGTTCACGCGGATATAGAGCTTCGTCCCTAGCGGCAACTTGGCCAGGTTTTCGATGGACTGAGCCAGTGTCTCCCCATCTTTCTTCGCGGGCCCTACCTCATCGCACACGTAGGTGATGAGACCCATTCCGTAGTTGGGCACGATCTCCTCGGAGGGGGTCAGGGCCATGACAACATTCCAACTGGGATAATCGTCGGCGGAAAAAGGTCCCTGATAGAGCCGGTCAGACACCGGCGGCCCGGCACCGAAGTCGTATTTGTCGAAGTTGTGAGTGGGAACATGTCCCAGAAGCGATTCGCTCCCAAGCCCTGCCGCTACTGCGATAGCGCCGCCAGCTTTCAGAAATGATCTTCGTTGCATACTCAGCCTTACTCTTTCTCATAGTTGCTTCCGATTACTGTGGGTGGTTGGTGATGTCGAACACCAGCCCGGTATTGCTCAGACTAAGCGGGAAGACGTAGCTGTCATAGATTGGATGACCGGCAGCGTCCAAGGCACGGAACTGAAAATTCAAAGCCTTCGAGCCGCCGAGGCCTGCCGTGTCGAAGCTCGCGACCTGAACCCCGGGTTCGAGGGTGTCGAGCGCGGCATGCGCGGCAACTTCCGTCCAGTTCCAATCCGTGCCCATTCCCGCGTAACGCCATAAATGGGCCTTGCCGCCGTCGGTTTCGAACATGTACTCCGCGCCAACTGCAATGCCGCCGCCGTTGTACCCGGTCTTCGAATTTTGATCGGTGTCGAGAAAGATCTGCCAATTCGCCGCGCTCGCGCCGCCCCAACGAATCGAGGTGCGCCCCCGCATCCGAGCACCCTGGTCATCGAATGAATCCGGCCATGCACTGGCAAACGGGGCCTGCACGGCCTGCTGTTCCACGGCCCCCGCTTCCGTGCTCCAGTATTGCGGTGGGCTCGCATACGGATTCCCTGTTTCCTCGGTCAAATAAACCCACCCGGCGTTGCGCTGTTTGGCCAGTGTCAACGCGGTCTGGAGTTGGTCCCCGCTCATGCCGTAAATGATGTGCCAGAACCGGTCGGGCGGGTACTTGTGCACCCAGGCAAAGTCCACGTAGTAGTTTTGATAGTTCGCCAGGCCCTGGTCTTCCCAGTTCATCAGGATGTTGGTGATCCCCATCCAGCAGTCGCTTGGACTGTAGGTTCCGGGATTGAGTACTGTGATCCGCGCACCCGCCTTTTGGCGCACGTAGTTTGTCAGTGCCTCGTAGTACAAAAACTGGGTGGGAAGAAATGGGTTGCGGGCGTTGCAATCGGTGGGCGCCTCATCGAAGAAGATGCCATCGACCAGATAGTTGCGGTACACCGCATCGATCTTTCGCCGGACAATTTTTGGATCTCGCGCGCCATAGCCTGTGTATGTATATCCGATCACGAAGATGCCCTTCTTGCGGGTGGCGCGGATCGCCCGATCTACGCTCGGATAGTAAGTTTCGTCGTTCCCGTTGTTGAGGTTGACGATCATGATGCCGATGGCCTTCGCCCCTGGCGCCGCCCACGCTGTCCATTGCGGAGATCCCGGGTCCTGATAGGATGGCGCACCGAGCCGGGTTTGGCCCGCGGCCATCAATGCCGCGAACATAATGATGAGCCATCCGCTGAGCCTTACGCCGCGCCGCACATTTGTCATGGTTGAACCTCTGTCCATCAATATGTGAATCGACACCTTCCGGTTATTCCGCGCTTTCGCCTCATCCCGCGCGTGCGGCAAGAGCGCCGGGTTCGGGAGCCGTGAGCCCGCAGTTCAGAACTCGAACCTCAACCCGAACTGGAAGGACCGAGGCGAGTACCCTGGCGCATCATTGGTAATTTCCCCAAATTGAGAATTTCCAAAAGCCAAATTCGGCGGCGGCGAATAGTTGCCGAAGGCGAAGCGAGGATGATTGGTGAAGTTGAATATCTCCGCTCGCACGTCCAGCTTCATACCCTCCTTGGGCACAAACGACTTGTAAAGGTTCAGATCCGCGTTGTGGATGCCCTCGCTGCGCAGGCCGGAAAAATAGCGTGGAGCATTGCCCGGATTCTGGTCGCCAGGGTCGGCAAAGCAGCTGGAGTTAAAGAAAGAGAGCGGTGACGCGCTTTGCCAGCTCATGGCTACGGCATTCATGCTAAGCCCAGACTTGAGTTGCGGGCACACCACGTTGGGACGCTGGCTGCCATTCGCCAGCCGCGGGGTCGCCATACTAATCGCCATGGGTTGGCCCGATTGTTCCGTGATCATGGTCGCGATCGACCAGCCTCCGACGACGGCGTCGAGCGCACGGTTCATATTGCCGCCAATCCACTGCTTGCGGCCGACGGGCATGTCAACGATGACGGCGGCCGCCAGACGCTGCGGCGTGTCGTTGGCGCCAATGGCGTGCTCCAGTTTCAGGCGATCCAGTTGTTGCACCGTGCCGTTACTGAGCGAACCGATGAAATTGTTTCTGCCTGCCGAGGAATCGTCGGTCGCCTTCGACACCGTGTAACTGCCGTCGAAACTGATGTTGTGCGTGGTGCGCTTCTGAAAACGAATCTGCATCGCGTTGTACCAGGAACTGGCTTCCTCCAACATCAGGCCTTCGAAGTCTCCGGCGAATTGTGGGTAGGAATTGAGCAGATTTCCCAACGGGATAGTCGCCTGGCCGTAGTTCGAATCGGGCTCGTTGAAGCATGGGGCGGAGGGGGAGGGCGTACAAGGTGTGCTGAACATGGGGGAGAAGGGGTTGGCCACATACGTATTTAGAAATTGGCTCACGCAGCTGTCTTTCTGGCAGCTCGAATCGGTGGGAGTTACCGCAGCTGAAATCTTCGCCAGCAGAGCCGACGGGATGAAATCCCGGTTGTTCGTGCCGGCCCAGGGCAGATGGGTACTCCGGTTTGCCGAGTAGTCCACACCGAGCACGATTTGGCTGGGTAGCTCCCGCTGGATTCCAAGATTCCACTGGTAAATGTTGGCGTCTCGCGCCGCAGTCGTGCCCAGATCGTTATTGTTGGCGTACCCCCAATTCGCCAGACTGCCGTACTGCTTATTCTGCGGACCGGTAAATCCGCCGGGGAACGGATTTTCCAGGGTCGCGGATTGCGTTACAAAATTGTCGTTTGTAAAGAACATGGTCGCGGTCTTGCGGAAGGCGGTGCCGGGATACTGGAAGTTTGTGGCCGGGCTCATTCCGAAGTACACTCCGGCCCCACCGCGCACCACCGTCTTCGAATCGAGTTGATAGGCGAAACCCAGCCTCGGTCCAACGTCTTTGCGGTATGTCGGAACACTCCTGTTGCCGGAGGTGGGGAACACGGTAGTACCCAGCAACTCCTCAGAGGAAGGGAAGCTCACGCCGTACGCCTGCAGCGCCGCCTGGGCACTGCTCAGATTGAGATTGACGCCGGTGTCGGCGGTGAAATCGCTGAATTCGATCCGGTTGTGGCGCTCGTTGTATGGCGTACTCCACTGGTAGCGTATGCCGAGATTGACCGTGAACTTCGAGTTCACTTTCCAGTCATCCTGAAAATAAAACCCCGTCTCCGCCGACCGGTTGGCCACCGAGGGGTAGATGGTGAGCGAAGTATTGGCGTCTGGGTATGGGTTTATATTGTCCGCATAACCAAAAAGAAGGCTGGCGAACGGATTGCCTGTAGGATTCCCATTTGCATCAGTGTCGCTGTTCGGAGTCGGCGACGTGACGTAATCCGAAAAGTTGAAGAGGCCAGTCGGATTCGGCGGCTGAAAGAAGTTGTTGTAGAAAAGTCTCTGCTCCCCACCCACCTTGATCAGGTGCGAGCCCTTGGAAATCACCAACTGCGAGGAATAACTGTACAGGGTGTGTGCAAAGGTGGTGTCTATGCAGCACTGATCGAAAAGATCGGTCCACGCCGACGCCCCCACCATGTAGAACGTCGGCATCCGGTCCAACCCGTTGGCCTGCTGCAACACCGCCGGCAATCCCTGGACGCCGCTCGGCAACGAAGCGTTGAAGCTGGAGATCGAGGGAATACCGGATGTCGCCGCTTCGTGCACCCGATCCACAGCCACGTGGTTTGTCCAGACAATCCGCGGGTTGACGGTCCAGGAATATTCGAACGAGCCGTTTTGCGCCGTTGTCGGACCGTTCGCGATTCCGTCATTATCAAAGCCGTCTCCCAGAGTCTCTGCCGTCGTGAAATTGCTCCAGCCCCGGCTGTAACGGCCGTTAATGCGCTGCTTATCGTTGATCTGGTGGTCCACCTTGATGTCGAACTGGTAATCCGGTGAATTCGCGGTAGTGCTGAAATTGAAGTTACTGAATTCTTTCGCAAGATTGGGTTTCGGATAGAGATTGAGGACGGCCTGCCCGATGGGGTCAATCTCGTTCGATGGTATTACGTTGAGAACTCCGTTGCTCACTACCTGAGCCCGCGTACAGGGTGGCGGGTTCGGCCCAGTAGTACAGGCAGATAAGTTCGTAATCTGGAAGGGATCGTAAATAGGATTCGCCGCCGCCGAGAAGTCGCCAGTTCGCTCCGCCAAGGTCGGCACGGAAGCGACATTGCTGGACGCTGAGACGCTGCGAACCTTCTCAAAATCCGCGAAGAAAAAAGTCCGGTCCTTCCGGATCGGGCCGCCGATGGAAAAACCGCCCTGGTCGCGCCGGACGTCCGGTTTGGGGTTGGGCTCGGGATTGAAAAAATCGCGGGCGTCCATCTGCGGTCGCTGCAGGAAATACCAGCCGCTGCCATGGAAGGAGTTTGTCCCGCTCTTCATGACCATGTTTACGACCGTGCCACCGTTGTTGCCGAACTCCGCCGAGAAGCTGTTGTTCTGGACTTTCACTTCCTGCATGCTCTCGACCAACGGCTCGTAGTA
>Ga0116134_1000912_pt1 | contig 15130 bp, 12 predicted proteins | sample June2015DPH_19_5_FD_89737 | JGI IMG/M metagenome (GOLD analysis project Ga0116134, IMG submission 89737) | Peatland microbial communities from SPRUCE experiment site at the Marcell Experimental Forest, Minnesota, USA - June2015DPH_19_40 | ecosystem: Environmental > Terrestrial > Soil > Wetlands...
CTATACAGCGAATGGGCGTTCCAGGGATCGGGCTCGGGCTACTGGAACGTGGACCAGCAGATGAAGGTCGAGCAGCGGGCCCCAGCGACGTACTGGGCGATGCTGTGGAACTGGCAGGGAGCCAGCTACGGCGGATACCTCGGTCTTCAGACCAACGGCAACCGACTGGACGGGACGACCGGCGATACCGCGATCTTCTCCTTGTGGAGCGCTAATGCCGTATCCGGACCGAACTGCGGGACCTTCGGCGGTGAAGGCAGCGGGTACAGTTGCCGCCTGGCTTACCCGATCGCCGCGAATCGGTACTACCGGTACCGGATCTGGAGGGGATCCGCCGATGCGGGTGGCCAGTGGTGGGGTGCCTGGATTGAGGACACCACGACCGGCGTCGATACCTACCTGGGGTCACTTCGCGTCAGCAGCAGCGACACGCTGGCGACAGGGGTTGCGAATTTCGTGGAGTATTTCGGGACGGCGGTCACCTGCACCACGGTGCCCCGATCCCAGGCGGTATGGACGCAGCCCGCAGCGAACAGCCAGGGCAGCGGGAGCTATCAGTACGGCTCCCAGTACGCCGGAATGAGCAAGGGGTCATGCACTGATGGCAGCGCGACCCCGGTCAACCTCGGCTGGACGTCGGGAGTACGAGTAGTCCTGGGCGGATGACCCTGGGCGCCCGGTACCCGGCTCCCCAATGGAGCCTGGTACCGGGCGCCGGTTATCTGGAGCGGGGGCTCACACCGGCAATCGGACGAGTGCACTGGTGCCGCAATCCCGTGCGCTGCGGATGGAAAGCGATCCGGAACAGCCCTCGACTCGTTCCGCGACCCCCCGCAGCCCCGAACCGGCCGGGTCAGCTCCTCCGGGCCCGTCGTCGGTCACTTCCAGGACCAGATCCGCGCCGCTAATCTCGGCCCTGACCTTGGTCTCGGCAGCGGGGGCGTACTTGACCGCATTGGTCATCAGCTCGCACAGCACGAAGTATGCGGTGGTCTGCAGGCCGGTGGGCAGGGGGTCGTTACTGACGGCCACCTCGATCCGGGGGTTGAGACGTTGCGCGGCGGCAGTGACCATTTCGGCGAGGCCCAATTGGGTGAGCTCGGCCGGCCCGAGCCCTTCACCCAGTCGGGCAAGGTCTAGCTGCGCACGCGAGACCAACTCTTGCGCGTCATCGAGCAGGGCAGAAAGGCCCGCGCCGCTGCCGTCATCCATCTGCTCACCAAGCTGTGCGGCCAAAGGGGTGAGTTCGTGGGCGCAGATGCTGGCGACGGCGCCCTGGATGCTGCGGCGTTCAGCGTCGCGGGCGGCGGCAAGCCGGCTCGCGGATTCCGCGACGCGATGAATCTGGGCGCTGATGGTGGCCTGGAGACTGGTGTTTTCCAGTGCGAGAGTGGCGGCCCGGGCGGCGGCGTGCACGGTATCGCGATAGCGGGCCAGAACAGAATCCGCGATGAGCAGGACTACATGGGCCTCCGTAGACTCGATTGCCACCGCGGCGACGCGGGGATCAGTTCCAGGAAGACCGGGCTGAGGCACCCCGTCGATGTCCACATAGTCATCGCCCACCCGGTAGAGCAGGCGCAACGACGGGTCGGTAAGCGCATCGCGCAGAGCGTGCTGAATGTCCTTCGGATTGGCGCACAAGTCAAGTGCGCGGATCAGCCTCGGTATCCGCTCACGTGCCAGCCACCGTCGCGCGGCCGCGATCAGGAAGGTCAGGGGAACACCAATCAGGGCGATCCCCTCTAACGTGTACAACGTGTCCACGGTCCGCGCGTTCATGCTCAGTGCGGACGCGAGACCACCGGCGGCGGTGAGGGCCCCCGCGACGCCGACAGCCACCATGACCGGGCGCATGACCCGGCGGTCTGGCCCATGAAGCCGGTCCAGCCGGATGGTCAGGGCCAGGACCGCAGCGACGGCGACAACGATGATCCCGTAGTTGTAGATCCCCTGGGCTAGCACGTAGGCCCGCTCATCTGGCCACCAGGCCAGCCACGGCGTGTCCTGCGGCAGGCCATGCCACTGCGGCAGGGATGTGAGCACAGGCAAGCATGCCGTCCCTCTACCAGAACGACGATCACGAGCGTGATGACGTCATACCGGCGGCGTGGCCACGGGCAAGGGTAGCGCAGCAGGGCCCACACAGCCAGCAGGGACGCAAGCGGTCCTTCCAGCGCGGCCAGCACCGGAAGCGGCCCGAGGTGCCACTCGTTGACCCAGTTCACCGGCCACAGGAACGCAGCGGCGGCCAGTCCTAGGCCGGTGAGCCGTTGCTGCGGCTCAGCAGCGACGAAAACTGACGTCGCGTAGAACGAAAGCGTGACGAACAGGTTCGCGGCGGCCAGGCCAACGTCACCCGGTCTCCACATAGGCCACTGGGCGAGAAGGCAGAATGCAGCCATGATCGGGATTCCGGCCACAAGCGCGATCGTCACCCAGCGGCGGGACCAGCCCGGCCCGGCGGCGCGGCCGACATCGGATACCTGCCCGGGGCCATCGTCCGGTTTGCGCTCGACATGCCCATAATTCACTCAGAACGCGCCCGCATCCAGGCCAGCACAGCCAGAACACGCCGGTTGTCGTCAGGAGAGGGAGGCAGGCCGAGTTTCGCCAGCGCCGAGGCAACGTAGGTTTCCACGGTCTTGAGCGCCACGTGCATCTCGGAGGCGATCCCGGCGTTGGACCGGCCTTCGGTCATAAGCTGTAGCACGGTACGTTCCCGGTCGCTGAACTGCTCGAGCAGGCGGGCGTTCTTGCGCCGCCGGAACAGCTTCTCCACCACTTCCCGGTCGAGTACTAATTCACCGTGAGCTACGCGATGCATATCGGCCACGAGAGCCTCTATAGCGTCGACCCGGTCCTTGAGCAGGTACCCCACCCCGCCACTGTGCTCGTCGAAAAGGCTCGCTGCAGACACCACTTCCACATGCGCGGAAAGAAGAAGGACCCCGAGGTCAGGGTCGCGAGACTTGAGCTCCCGGGCCACCTGAAGGCCTTCGTTCGTGAACGTCGGCGCCATCCGGATGTCCATGACGACGACGTCCGGCCGGTCTGCCCCAATCCGGACCATCGCCTCTGCGGGAGTGGCCGCGACACCGACGATCTCCACCCCAACATCGGTGAGCAGCGCGGCCAAGCCCCTCCGGAACAGCATCGAGTCATCCACCAGCGTCACCCGCAGGGGATCCAGGCCCTGACGCATATTCCCCCTCGTCCTGGGGCCGATTCAGGGCTCGATTTTATGCTCACATCACCGTCAACCGCCTGCATTCGGTCGATGACAACCGATAGCCACGACGGAATACCGGGATCATCACCCAACTGTCCGTCGCTGGTGATCTCCGCCAGCAGACGCCCGGCCTGGACCGAGACTGTCACGGTGACGCACGTAGCCAGGCAGTATGCAGAAAGGCCTTCGAGGATCTCCCGCACGGTGAGATAGATGACGATCTCCACTGCAGGGTCCAGACGACCGGTCCGGCCGGCCACATTGACGTCGAGCGGCCCGTCCTCGGACAGCGATTCCAGGGCTGCGGTCAGTCCCTCGGTTTCCAGGGCTGGCGGGTACAGGTCCCGGCCGAGTCGGCGCAGCTTGCGCAGGGCGACCTGCAATTGTTCCCGGGCTACGTCGATGGCCGCCTGGGCCTGCGGTTGCGTCGCCTTCTGCCGGGCCCGGACGAGATTTGTCCCTAGCGCGAGCAGGTATTGCTGCGCTCCGTCATGCAGGTCCCGGGCCAGCCTCCGGCGTTCCGTGACCGCGGCCTGGACGATATGGGCGCGGGACTGTCTGACCGCACGCAGGTGACCGCTCAGAACAGCCTGCAGACGCGTGTTCTCCAGCGCTGGGCCACACGCCATTAAGGCGATTTCGACGCGCACCGGGTCAATGTCCCTGGTTCCGTCGACCGAAAGCACAGCAGCGATCTCACCGTTGTGTTCCGCAACGTCGTAGACGAGCCGTCCGCCCGGTTCGTCTACGGAAACGTCCACCGGTTCGCCCGTCGCCGAGATGAAGCCGGGACCGTCGGGCAGACTGTAGAACACCGTCGCAGTCGGGTCATCCAGGGCAGCGCGCAACGTGGCCTGCATGCCCTCTACCGTCAGCGGAGTGGCCAACTGCGCGAGCAGCGCCGAAACGGCGGCCCGCGCCGATCGCCGCCGCCAGGCCGCGATGCCTACCATGACCGGGACCGTGACGGCGCAAAAGCCCTGGGCGGCAATCGCCCAGCCCTGCCGCGCCGGTCCCGGCCACCACTGGACAGCCCACTCACCCGTGACCCCGGCCGCGTTCAGAGTCACCATGAGCACCGAGAGCAGCGCTATCACCAGCGCTGAGGACGTGGCCGCCCACACGACTCCCCGCCCGGGAAAGCCGCGGCCATGCTGGGCTTGATCCGCGCCCCGTTGGCCGGGCCGGCCGCTGATGAGCGCGGCCGGCGAGGCATCGCGACCCAATACCACCGCGCCGGCCGCCAGCACGACCCACAGTCCCACCCAGCAGACAACGCCCGGAGCCACCACCCACCGTATGCCGGTCAGAGAACCGGCCCACAGCAGCCCGCAGACGGCCAGCCACCAGCCAAAACGCGGACGCCCCGGCACCGGCCACACATAACCGCTCCACCCGTAACCGCACGCCACAGCCACAGCCCACACCTCCGCCAACGGATGCGCAGGCAGCAATGGCCATGCGCAGCCAACCGCGAGGACCGCTACCGCCGGGCCGCGCATGCCCCTGAATGCACGGACAGCGGAGGAGGAAGCAGGGAGTGACCGGCGCACACCTACCATGCTGGCGTGCTACTCGGTCGCTGTCGTCAGGGAAAACCCTGATCGACGGCGCGGGGCAGCACCATACCTTCCGCCGCGCCGATTTCCCATGATGAAATCATGCGGAAAAACGAGCACCCAGTCTCCTCAGATAAAGACCGGGGTAAGGGCGGGCACCGGCTGCTTAAGTCTATTTCCTGGATCCTCACGATCGCGCTTGCGGCAGTGATCAGCGATTGGGCGGTCCAGGGTTCACACAGTGTGGTCGCGCGAGGATTGTGCGCCATCAGGTATTTCTCGGCGCCACCGAAGTCGTATCCGGAAAATTCAGGGTGGGCGACCTATGGCGTCACTGAGCTTGCTGCCACCGGAAAATCATTCAGCCTCGCACCTGAGGGAGAGCAACTCACCGATGAATGGTTCGGGGCCACCCTCCGTGGCCCAGGGCTGTGTAACTACCGCGTTGACTTCGATGCGGCCATCTCCGGCCCGCTGTACCCCCGCTGGGTAACAGAACTCGGATATGGCTATGCGGTTGGCGCGGCCGCCCACGTCGACAACGACGTGCCCAACGGCACTACGGTTCAGTTCGATCCGCCGTTCCGCGGTCTCCGGACCGTGGAATTGCCGGTAGACCCTAATGCTGCCGGGCACAACCCTCATAAATATGTCTTCGTCATAGCTAACCACTACTGCCACTGGCAACTGATCGTTAACGGCATGAACATGACTGTCTCTGTCAATGGCAACCAGTACGGCACCGTCAGGCTTACAGGGACAGGTTCCGACGATATCATCCTTCGGATCTGGGATGCACGCCTCAGCGTCAAGAACGTCAAAATCTCCAAGCTCAGGCCTCAGTACTAATCCCAAGGGCAAGAAGGTAGGTGCAATCAGTCAAGCCACGCCCACCTGCGGGTCGGCGAAATCTCGTTCACGCCCCCAGCGCCTAGTAAAGATTGCGGACGCCCCCGGCTCGTGCTCGAACATAGTCTCACCGACCGGAAAGAACCCTGGCGCCGGCGATCGGGCCGCTGGTGTAGGCGAACTGCTGGATGGGCTGGATTGACTGGGTGAGCAACTGGTCTTTCCAGCCTCTCAGGCTGGTGCCGGTCTAGTCGCCGTAGGCACGTTTGACGCGCGCGGTACCGTACTTGGCGACCTCGGCTAGCAGCCCCTCGGTGAGGGCGGACTGGGCGTTATCCGCGTCAATAAGCACAGCGAGTTTGGCAGTGCTATCGCTAACCATGCTGGTCCTCCTTAACTCGGATGCTACCGGGCAGAGGCAGCCGGGAATGACGGCAAGTCCGTTGAATCAGATTGATTACCGCTCGGCCTCGCAGCCGAGCCACTTATGATCTCCGTCTGCCGAGCTGCTATGCGGGGGGACTCGACACCGTTAGTACCAGTACTCCCAGGGAACTGTGTAGTGATCGATGATGCTCACTGGGGCGGCAGGGAGCCCGCCTTGCAGGGACTTATCGTCCGCGTCCAGTGAGTAGTTTCCCGCGCCGAGGAAAAGCGGGTAGGACGTGGCACCGGATTTCATGGCGCGGAGCCAGGTGCCGAAATCCCAGGACTCGTTGAAGCGCGTGAAGTCGTCCCGGCTCGGCAGGTAGCAGTTCCACAACTGCACGCGCCTGCCCTGGCGCAGGCCACCGATGTTGTCCGCGTTCAGGCACATGGACTGGTACTGGCCGTTGACCAGCCACGTGTATCTGCTGCCGCTGGCCTCATACTGGACTGGGATCCAGATCTCGCTGCGTGCGGACGAGGTACACGGGGAGGCCTCGACCCCGTCGCCGTTCTGCCCGGCGGCCAGGCCAGTGGTCACCGCGGTTAGGCAAAGTGGGCTGCTCGCCGGGTAGGCACTCCGCAGTTCGTATCCGGTGATGCTTCCGCCGGCGGCGATCCGCCGGCCGAGCAACTGCGCTAGCTCCGGCTGCAGCGAGGCCGCCGGGATCGTGATGGCCGCCAACGGGTGCCGGTACCCGCTGCCGAGCGGTTGCACGGGGAGCCGCATCGAAGGGCCGGCGGGCGCGGGCCGCAGCAGCCACGTCATGCCGGCCACTGAGCCGGCGATCACCGCCACGGCAGCGGCAATCAGCAGCATGACGGGGGTTATCCCTGCCACGCCGTTGATGGGATGGCTGCGGCCACCTGGCGACCGAGCCCAGCGAGCACGGGCGTGACGGGCAGCCTTTTCTGCTGCGCCCTGCCCCCGTGACGGGCCGTGTGCCGCGGGCACATCGCCGGTAACTGGAGCGCGCTTTGGCTCCGCCTGCTCAGCATGCTCACCGGTCTCGTGCGGCGGGCATTCGCCTGGCATCGTGCCGCCGGCATCGCGATAGAGCTGATGCCATCGCGACAGGTCACCGGCGTCCGCGAAGGATGCGTGGAACTTATTTTCGTAGTGAGCCCAGCATCCCTTCACGTAACCGTCGATGACGTACAGGGGCGGCAATCTGGTCACGCGGGCCGCATCGATAAGACCGGTCTTGTATACCCGGCTGCGCGCGGCCAGTTCGTCATAGGTGGGACTTCCGCAAGCGCTCTTCAGCTCACGAAGCTGAGCCGCGAGGACGGTCCGCGGCTTTCCGTCGTCAGGGAGCGGTTTCTCCCTCCTTCCGGCCTTTCGCCCGAATTTTTCGGCTTCTGTTAACGACATGTCCCGGTGTCACTCCTCACAGCCGTCTCCGCAGGTCACGAATTGATCGTCGCCCCGGCCTTTAATCGTATGGCCAAAGATCAATCGATGCCTGGCGTTCAATCCCCCCGCTGGCACATTGTTGTCACCGCCGTCGGCGTTCACTGTCCGGCGGAAACGACCACAACCAGCCGAAGCAGAAAGGGGATACCCATGCTTATTCGCCTCCCGTGCAGAGAGGCATCCGGTCACGTCTGGCGCCAGCCGCGTGCCGCGCCTACCAGGAAAGTCAGGCATGCTACGTCCGCGGCCGTGGGGGTGGCGTTCGCTTGCGGAGGGCTCGCCCCGGGGGTGGCGTCCGCCCAGGCCGCCGCGAGTGCGGCGCCGTCCGTCACGCTGACGGCAGCGCAGGCGCGGCTACCGAGTCCTGAGGTCGGCATGCAGGACGGGTGGATCTCCCGTGGCGGACCACTGGGGACGTCCATCCACGGGCAAGGCTGCGACAGCAACGAGGAGAACAACGACGCCACCCCGGTCCCGCCGCCGGTGTTCCAGGCCACCATCCCCACCGCGGTCGACGACGGCGCCCACTGGACGAATCTGAAGGTCCGCTACGAGCGCATCACGGTTCCCTGGGATGTCGCCTACCACCACGACCACCCGGTTACCGTGGTCGGCCAGACCTTCGACCCGAACCAGGTGCTGGACGTCGAGCAGGCGTGCCTGGACTACTGGCTCGCTGACATCGACGCCTTCAACCAGACGCACCCGGGGCTGCTCGTTCAGCCGGAGGTCCAGTTCCGGCCGGACTACAACCACCTCGGCACCGGCTCAGCCAGCGGCCTCGTCACCGCGCCCTCTTATCAGGAGTACAAGGCGGCCCTGGACGCGTTCACCAGCCTGTACAGCTGCGGCGCGTCGACCAGCCCGGAGGCAACCTGCCCGACCCCGGCGGACCCCACCGCCACCCCCTATCCGGCCGGCACGTCGCCGCGGATCCCCCGGGTCGCCACGCTCACGCCATGGGGTGAACCCGACTTCGACGTTCGGGGCGGAGCACGGCCCAACGGCGTCAAGGCCGGCGGCTACGTCTACATGGCAAACGGTAAGAGCAGGCTCGGCCAGGATATTTGCGAGCACGGGCTCACCGTAACCAACTGCGGCCCCGTCCTGGCGGCGCAGATGTGGGTACTGGCGTACCACCGCTGCCGGAACTGCACCGTCATCGCCGGCACCTTCGGCAGCAGCGAAGGCAAGGATCGCGGTTACCTGGCCATCTACGTGGACCACCTGGACGGCATCCGCCCCCGGGTCTGGGCCATCGACGATTACACCGACGTCTGGCTTCAGTACGAGCAGCTGTGCCTGAGCAAGAAGGGGCGGAAGGCCTCCAGTTGCCCGGTCCCGTCTCCGCAGATCACGCTGCTGAACGCCTACTCGAGCTGGCTGGACGGCTACCACTACACCGCCGCCAACACTCGGATCTGGCTCGGGGAAATCAGTGTGTTCGACATCAACAGCTTCGGCAGCCACCAGCACTTCGGCCCGACGATCGAGCACCACGCCGCCGACTACCTGCTCAAGGACTTGGCCAAGCCCGGCGCCTTCACCGCCCCGGGCGCGCCCGAGGTGCAGCGGCTCTACTACATGCGCTACGAGGACGGAACCGGGTACCCCGACTTCGCCCTCGTACTCGACCACGACGGCCAGGAGGCGCCGGTACCGGCATACGCCGCCTTCCGCTACCGCACCAACCCCCGCTAAGTCCTGCCGGGCTCAGCCAGACGGGGGCTCACTTCAAGCCCGCATAAGAGATACAGAAACTAATCAAGATTGTGCGGGGGACACCCGCCAATCCCAATCAGGAGGGATCACAAGATGCGACTCGCAAAGAAAACACGGCGACTCATAATGACGGGCGTCGCCGCAGCGAGCATGACCGGAATGGGAGTTGCAGCGATCGGAGCCGTACCAGCCAGCGCTGCCGACAAGCTCCCAGCATACACGAGCGGATTCTGCGTCACACGGACCCTGAATGTCGGCCAGCCCAGTATCAAAGGGAAGCGATGCACGGGCTATTACAAGGTAACCAGGGCTACCTACCAGTTTAGCGAGGACAACCTCCATGTATGCCCGCGGATGGGCATATACGTTCACCTCGACGAGGCGTGGATCTCTCCGCCTACAGGCGGCGCTCCTACGATACTGGCAAGCTACCACGCCTACTTGTAACGCCGGAGAAATAGCGTTCCGAGTGCTGTAATCAGCGTAAGGGCTGCTCCCACGCGGAGCAGCCCTTACGCGAAATTGTTGGCGCCGAGGGGTGCCCGGACGACGATGAACTGGCCCGACGGTCAGCGATCCTGGGCCTTCCGCACTGGATGGCAGGCAGGGCGCCGACAGTGACTCGGGACAGTCTGGTGATAGTGCATGAACGCCGGATCGGGTGAACTCTGCCCGACGGCAGAATGTCCACCAGTCGGCGGAATGCTGCTAGTTCCTTGGGGGGACTGTGACAACGAAGATCACCGTGGAGAGGATCAGCGCCCAGACGCTGCGGGTGACTTTGGTCGCTGACATCCAGATCAGCGGAAACCTGAATCCATTTACTCATCGTGAGGACGTTCAGAGAACAGCGGATCCTGCGGCCGCCAGTGTGGCTCCGGCGGCAGAAGCCAGTGCTGACGATTGCGAGCTCCTGACGATCGAGGAGACTGCGGAAATACTGCACATCGGCCGGGACAAGGTCTTCTACCTCATCCGCACTGGACAGCTTCGCAGCATCAAGATCGGAAAGCTGCGCCGGATCTCCCGAGCGTGGATCGGGGAGTTCGTCCAGCAACTAGAGACCGGAAGCCTGCGCGCGCCGGGCGGATAACGACATTCTGGTTGCAATTTTGGTTGCAGTTCGGGGGTGTTCACGCCATACCAGTGCGGTCCACATCCGCAGGTCAGGACCGTCCTGAACCCCAATGACCTCCTGGACATCGAACTTTTAACCCAGCAAATTCGGGCACAGCCCTCAACCGCCTCGCGCCTTGACCTGCTGATTCATAACTCGCGATCAAGGTACCGGCTCGCGCTGGTTGCAGTTCTGGTTGCAGTAACAGGCGGTGACATAACTGCTCCGCCGCCATGTCCTGCTCGCCAGTTCGCTGGTAGGTTTGAATGTCACGGCGTACCGGGGAACCAGAGAGAACTACGCGGAAACCGGCGTATCCCCCTGCCCACTGCGCAGCCCGGATTAGATCATCGGCTTCCTGATAACCCTGAGTTCATCAAGCCCGGGCTGGCGTACATGAGGCTTGGTGGTCCGTTCCCCATCCTGAAGTCCGTTCCGTGCACGTGGACACCATCGGCGGCGTGTCGCAACTGTTCCCTGATGGTCACCGCCATCGAACTAGTCCGCTCGGACGGTGACACGACCGGCAGCGCGAGCACTGTTACCGGCGCGGCGGATAGCTGCGGAGCGAATTCCCCAGTCAGCGCTGACCGGTTTGTCTTTATACCTCGGCAGAAACCCATCCTTTGACGTAGTGGCGGCCCGCGCCGCGGCCGATAGTGGCCGCATGCAGGAACGGCAGGGGGTGCCCTACGGGGCGGAGGACTGGACTATCGGACCCGCCCACGTCTGGCCGCCGTCCCGAGCGCTGCTGTGGTGCGCCGGGGTGGACCGCTCCCTTCTGCGCACCAAGGCCGAGGCACTGCGGTATTCCGGGCTTGGCGCGCTGGTGGTAGCCGTCGCCGCGCTCGGCGCGACTACGTTCACCATCTTCGCCGCCGTGGTCATCGGCCATTTCCGCTGGTATCTCGTCCCGTTCGGGCTGGCCTGGGGCACCGTCATCCTGCTCATCGACCGGGCCATCGTCACTGAGCCGCACTACCGGTTCAACGCGGCCCGCCACGCGCTCCGCGGGCTCGACGAGCCTGCCCCAGCCGGTAAGCAGCCGGGCCCGGCACGCGAGCCGGAGCCACCGCCTGGCATGGTGCGCGCGGCCAACGGCTCAGCCAACGGTGACGCCAGCCATGCCAAGACCGCCAGTCCACCGCCCTCGGCCGACTGGCGAACCGGGGCAGACCTAGCCCGCCTGCACCTGCCCAAGGACAACGCGGGCTGGCACATACGCGGCCTCATCTACGCCATGCGACTGGTCATCACCGCCTGCATCGCCTACCTAGTCGCCGAGGCGGCGATGTTGCTGATCTTCCATCCCGAGGTGACCCAGGCACTCGCTCAGGTCCACGTCGCCCAGTTCCAGCAGGAGCGGACGAACGTGATCGACAGGGCGATCAGCCAGGAGACGAGCCAGCTGAAGATCCTGCTACAGAAGTGGGACGCCGCCAAGAATGACGTGGCGACGGCACAGCAGGTAGTGAACATGGATCAGGCGGTGATGGCCGCGGAGGAGAAGGGCATCGTCCTCTACGGGCCGAATGGCCAGACGACCAGCGGCACCGTCGGTCCCGGTCATTCTTTCGACCAGGACGTGCAAGCCCTGCAGGCGGCCGAGAAGACGCTGACGACGAAGAAGGACGACGCCGAGAACGCGGAGACGACCTATAACGGACTCGTCACCGAACTCCAGCAAGCACGCCAGGCCAACCCCGCCGCGCTGGCGGACCTGAATGTGCCCGACCTGAAGGCGCTGCAGGCCTCCACCTTCGCCGACAACGGGCTCAACGCCCAGGAACTCGCCTTCGACCAGTTCGTCGCGAACAACCGCGGCGATCTGCTGGCCACAGCGGGCCCCTGGGTGCTGCGGGTCCTGCTCATCTCGATCGACCTGGTGCCGCTCGGCACCAAATTGCTCAACCGCTACACGCTCTACGGCCGGCGGATGAGTGAGCGCGCCCTCGTCATCCGCTACCACGATCTGGTCCGGGACACCGCAGCTCTGCGGGACCTCGACCAGCAGGCCGCCATCAACGCACTGCACAGGCAGCACGACTACGACGTCGAGACCAGACGCGTCGGTTACCGCAAGTCGTGGCAGATGAACCACCTGCGTATCCGGGAGTGACCGATGGATCACCGCAATCGCGACTACTACCAGGAACTATCCCGCCTACAGACCCGGGCGCAGGCTGTCAGCGCCCGGCTGGGCCAGCTACCCCGACCGATGAGCCCGGTGGCCGCGGCCGAGTACGACAAGGCCATTGAACTGGCTACCGACCTGGGGCAGCGGGCCGCCGCACCGATCTCGATCGGCCTGGTGGGCGAATACTCCGTCGGCAAGTCCCGGCTGCTCAACACTGTGCTTAACCTGCCCGGGCTGCTACCCGAGTCCGCGGCGCCGACGACCGGGAACATCACCGCGCTGCGCATCCACGCGGCCAAACCGGGCCAGCAGCCGGGAGCGCAGTCGGCACAGGTCACCTACATGTCCCGCCGTGAGCTGGGCGGCGTGGCCCGGTTCATGCTGAACTCGCTGCGCTCGCTGATCAACGGGAAGCGCCTGCAGTACAACCTCGGCTCGCGCAGGTACAACCCAGTAGCCGACGGCTGGGAGCCATTCGAGAAGCTCGCGCGCGACTGGTGGCAGCACGAGGAATTCAACCACGAGGTGGGCCTGTACGCCTGGGAACTGCTCCGGCTGCGCAACGCGATGCTCTACGGCGCCAACCTCCTTCGCGTCGGCAGGCCGATCAACGTGGAGGACCTCAAGCTCATCCGCGACGGGATCGAGATTGGCAGCGTACGGAAGGTACCGAGCCGTTTCCCTGAACACCCGGGCAAGCGCCCAGTCCTCGCCGACGCGCCGCTGACTGCCGAGGTGCTCGCGGATACCTTCCCGCTGATCCGGCGGATCGTGCTGGACGTCGCGGTCGAGCCTGGCCTGCTGCCGCTGAACGGGCTGCGCGAGAGCAACGGCCTGGAACTGCTCGACTTCGCCGGCCTGAACGCCGCCGGCGCGGTCCGCGACGAGTACCTGTGCGACCTGGAACTTGAGCGGATCACCGGCTACCTGGAGGTGGTGAATGCTAGCCACGCGGAGACGAAGACCGCGACCACCTTCAAGACCTCACTGGAGGGACGGCGCAAGTCGAAGGCCACGCTGGCCCACTCGGCGCTGCTGGTGGCCAACAAGTTCGACAAGGTCGAGGTCGTCCCGCCCCACGACACGGTGGCTGAGCTAACCGACATGACCGCCTTCGGCTCGATGCTGCGCCTGGCCACCGGCCTGACCTCGCAACTGCAGCACTTCGCGCTCACCTCGGCGGCCGGCCCGCGGGCCGACCGCGACTGGAGGCCGGTCGCGGCCGCGCTGCGCGCCCGGCCCCAGGACTCGGCCGAGGAACGGCTGGCCTCCGCGCTTGACGACTACGCCGCCGACGGCGGCATCAGCCGGTTGCGCGACATGCTCAGCAAGCACATCGCGGATAAGGCGCTGCCCGTCATGGTCACCGAACTGAACGCGCACGAGGACGAATTGGAGGCGGTACTCCGCAGGCTGCGCGCCATGCTCGTGCCCATCTCGCCGACACCGGCCGACGACTCCGACCGGAAGCTGCTCGGCGAGCTAGTGGTCGGGCTGAACCAGATGATCAGCGATGCGAAGGCGGCCGCAGCAGCGTTCCGCGACGCCGATGTCATCAAGATCGCCGCGAGGGACGAGAGCACGCCCGGCACCGCGAGCGGCCTGTTCGACCGGATCAACGAGCAGGCGGTGCTCCTTGTGTACGCATGGCCGGAGTGGACGGCGGTGTTCGGCAGGTTCGGCGACGGGCAGATCAGACCGCCCGTCTCCCCTGCCTCGATTCGTGATCGTATGGCTGGCGACGAGGAGGGCCGGACCGGTGACGGCGGTTTTGACGACAATGCGGACCTTGACGACGACCGGCTCGACAACGATGCGGACTTTGACGACGACGGCTTTGGACGACGAGATTGGCGGCGGGTCGAGGACCATTCAGCAGCGGCCAGCCTGCCCGAACCGGATGGCACGGGAATCCCGATGACCACCACCGACTTCGTTGCACCCTTCCGTGGCTCGCTCTCGGAACTGCAGACCCAAGCGCAGGAGCTTGCCCAGCACGTCGTCACCGAATGGGTGAGCGACCTGCACAATCGGCACGCCGCGCTGCGCGATCAGCTCGCGGACCAGCGAACCAGCGCGCTGCTCGCCAGAGGCCTGACGGCGCTCGACGCCGACGGAGGCGTCGAGCGGCTGCGGAAGCTGGCCAAGATCGGTGACCTGGGCTGGGTCCCCAGCCTGTTCGACGAGCTGCTGACCACCACGGAGAAGCGGGCGGACAGCGCAGGAGCCAACGCGTTCCCGCTCGCTCCCGACCACGCCCTGCCCTGGAACGTCGAGAAAGCCGACAGCATGGAACCCGCCGACCTCCTGGAGCGCCGGCATCCCAGTCGTGCGCTTCGCCTCCGGTACGAGCTGGCCAATGGGCTGGCCTTCCCGGTGCGCGCGGGGACAGCGATGGCATTCGGATCGCTGGAGGCGGAGCTCGACTGGCAACTGGGCGAACTGCTCCGCCAGGTGCCCGGTCAGGCCACGCTGCTGCAGGCCGCTAGCGCCGCTGACGCTGGCGAAGCCGCGGCCCCGGGCCAGTCGGAGATGGCCACCGCGCTTGATGACCTGCTAGCCGATACCGCGCCGGACCGCCGGGCCGGACACGACCACGGGGAGGAACTGTGAACCAGGCCGCCCAACCGGGAGCCAAGCTGGGGATTGTCAGCTTCGACTTCGGCACCAC
>Ga0116134_1000914_pt1 | contig 15110 bp, 13 predicted proteins | sample June2015DPH_19_5_FD_89737 | JGI IMG/M metagenome (GOLD analysis project Ga0116134, IMG submission 89737) | Peatland microbial communities from SPRUCE experiment site at the Marcell Experimental Forest, Minnesota, USA - June2015DPH_19_40 | ecosystem: Environmental > Terrestrial > Soil > Wetlands...
CTTTATCCTCGACTACCTTCACCACTTTCGGAATCACATCGCCGCCGCGTTCCACCTCGACCCAGTCGCCGATCTTTACTCCCAGTTGCTCGATGAAATCCATGTTATGCAGCGTCGCGCGCGAAACCGTCGTGCCGCCAATCGGAACCGGCTTCAGCCACGCGACGGGTGTCAGTTTGCCAGTGCGGCCAACCTGGGGCACGATGTCTTCGATCTGCGTGACGCCCCCGCGCGCCGCATACTTATAGGCAATCGCCCATCGCGGAGCTTTGCCGGTGAAGCCCAGTTCGCGTTGCCACGCCGTCCGGTCCACCTTGATGACTATCCCGTCAATTTCGTAAGGCAGGGATTCGCGCTTCGCTTCCCAGCTCTGAATAAACTTCCAGACTTCGTCGAGATTCTTCGCCAGCTTGCGGTTCGGATTCACCTTGAACCCTGCCAGTTCCATGGCATCCATCGCTTTCGATTGGCGGTCGAAAAAAGTCTGTCCATCCTTCAACAGAAAGTATGCAAAGAAGTCCATGCGGCGCTGCGCTGTAATCGACGGTTCGAGTTGCCGCACCGTGCCCGCCGTAAAGTTGCGGGGATTCGCAAATACCGCCAGCCCCTGCCGCTCGCGCTCTTCATTCAGCTTACGGAAGGCCGCAAGCGGCATCAGCATTTCGCCGCGCACTTCAAAGTCAGCGGTGATCCCGGCCTTTTTCAACTTGTCTTTCGAGATTGTCAATGGAATGGACCGCACCGTCCGCACATTCGAGGTCACGTCTTCACCGGTGCTGCCATCTCCGCGCGTGATGCCGCGCTCCAGACGGCCATCGTTGTAGACGAGCGCCAGCGACATTCCATCCAGTTTCAATTCGCACATGTATTCAAGGTCGGTCTGCCCGCTCAGTTCATGCACCCGCCGCTCCCAGTCGCGCAGCTCTTCTTCGCTGTAAGCGTTGTCGAGCGAGAGCATTGGCGAGGAATGCCTGGCCTTCACGAAGCCCTCGCGCGGCTTGCCGCCCACGCGCTGTGTAGGCGAGTCTGGCGTGATGAGTTGTGGATGCTCGGCCTCAAGCCGCTTGAGCTCGTTCATCAGCTTGTCGAAGTCGGCGTCCGAAATCTCGGGATCGTCCAGCACGTAGTAGCGATACTCGTGGTGCCGGATCTTCTCGCGCAGGGCTTCGATTTTCTTCTCGATCTTTTTGTCGGGGTCGGGACTGGACATGACTGGGGAATTATAGTGCGGAGTGGTGCGACAGCAGCGCTTTCAGATGTTCAGAACAGGCTTCGTTTCCTGTTCCCGGCGCTTCGATTCATCTCTGAGCACTTGTCTGACGTTCATCACCACGACACCAACCGTAATGAGAATCGCGCCAATCACGAGCATCAGCAGCGCGCCCACGCCACCATGTTGGATGTAAAGGGAAGCACCCCAGAATAGAAAAATACAGCCCACAACTATTTGTAACGCTGAATGAAGCATCCGGCCTCTCCTTGAACAAAGACGTGCCGTTCTCCTATTGCAACCGAGCTACAGCCTCTTCGCCTTCCGAATTCGTCCGCGGCCCAGCGCGTTGCGACCCACGCTCGACGGGGGCTTCTTCATCCCTTCCAGCAACTCCTTCAGCACAATCGCGTTGTTGTGTTCAACGTTTCGCGATGCATACAAGAGCGTGACTCGCCGCTTGCCTTCCGCAAGATGATGCAGCTTCTCCACCGCCGCGGAACTCTCTGCGCTTACCAACTCCTTGAGATAGCGCTTCCGGAACATGCGCCACGCTTCGGGACTGGGATTCGCATGGAACCACTGCCGCAACTCGTTCGACGGCGCCAGTTCGCGCAGCCAGAACTTGACGGCGGCGGCTTTTTTCGTCAGTCCGCGCGGCCACAAACGATCGACCAGCACGCGCACTCCATCCGACGGAGAAGCAGCCTCATAAACGCGTTTGACGACAACGTTCATGCTTTCCGTATTATCCTACCTCTGCGGCAATAATCATGAACTTCCTGAGCTGGATTTCTCCGTGCCTCATTTTTCCGTCCCTCCGTGTCTCCGTGGTGATACTCGCTTTTCTCGCTCTCGCCGGTTGCGATGTCGAGCGCCGCAACTCCGACGCCGAACTCGGACTCAACCCGCAACAGGCCGAAGGCAGAAGACTCTACGACAACTACTGCGACCGCTGCCATGAACCATACTCGTCGCGCGGCAAAAAGGGCCCGAGCCTGAAAGGCGTTTTCAAGAGCCAGTATCTGTCCCTGAGCGGACTGCCGGCAAACGATGATCGCATAACCGACATCATCAAGTACGGCCGAGCCAAGATGGAAGGCTTCGGCCAGGTCATGACCGACCAGCAGATCAAAGATCTATTGGCGTATCTGCACACGCTGTAGACAGTGAGGCAGTTCTCAGTTCCCAGTTCTCAGTTCTCGGTAAACCCGCGAACGATGGGAACAGTGTATTTTCGGTTTTTCTGAGAACTGAGAACCGAGAACCGGGAACTGCTCTGTGGCATAATCGGCCCCAGTGTCCACCGCCAACAAATCCGCGCTCTTTCAGAAACTGCCTTCGACTGACGAACTTCTGCGCCAGCCCGACATACAGGCGTTGATTGAACGCGAGGGTCATTCCGCCGTCGCCGAGAGCATTCGCGTCGTGCTCGCGCGTCTTCGCCAGGAAATCGCCGGCGGAGAGTTCGACGAGAAGTCGCTGGACCTTGCGCTCGGCGGCCTGTTTGCAGCCGTCGAACGCCAGCTGCGCCAGTCGCTTGGTTACTCGCTGCTGCCGCTCGTCAACGCCACCGGCGTGATCCTTCACACCAATCTCGGACGCGCCCCGCTCGCTGTCGCTGCGCTCGATCACGTCCGTGCCACGGCGAGCGCCTATTCCAATCTCGAATTCGATCTGGCAACGGGCGAGCGCGGGAAGCGCGATGTGCACGTGGACCGGCTGTTCCGCAAGCTGCTCGACGATACGCTGCCGAGCTGCGCTCGGCTGGACAGCCGAGGGCGGCTGTCCCTACATGGATCGGAGCCAGCGAATTCGACCGTCATCTCGACCGCCATCTCTACCGTTGTCGTCAACAACAACGCCGCGGCGGTTCTGCTTGCGCTGAACTCGCTGGCTGAGGGCGGCGAAGTCATCGTTTCGCGCGGAGAGCTGGTCGAAATCGGCGGCTCGTTCCGCATCCCCGACGTAATGTCGAAGTCGAGCGCAATGCTGCGCGAAGTCGGCACGACGAACCGCACGCGTATCGCCGACTACGAAAGCGCCATCAACGACCGCACACGACTCCTGCTGCGCGTGCATCGTTCCAACTTTGAAATCACCGGCTTTACCGAGCAGCCTGGGCTCGACGAACTGGTCGCTCTCGCCCGTCGCCGCAATCTTCCGCTCATGGAAGATCTGGGCAGCGGCGCGCTCATCGATCTGCGTTCGGTCGGAATCAATGGCGAGCCGGGAGTGCTCGACATTCTGCGCGCCGGCGTCGACATCGTCACCTACAGCGGCGACAAACTCCTCGGCGGTCCGCAGGCTGGATTGATCAGCGGCCGCACGGATCTGGTCGCGCGCATGCGCTCGAATTCGCTGTTCCGCGCCCTGCGCGTGGATAAACTAACGTATGCCGCGCTCGAAGCCACGCTGCTCGCCTACGTCAAACGCGATCACGACGCCGTCCCGGTGCTGCGCATGATGCGCCTGTCGAAAGGCGAGATCGCACGCCGCGCGGAAAAAATGGTTTCCCGAGTTGAATCCGCTCAAGCAAAATCCGCAGCTCTTAAGCTGGAACTCCTGGATGGCGAGTCTGTGATCGGCGGCGGCGCGGCGCCCTCGGCGGTGCTGCCCACGCGCCTGATCGCGCTTACCCACAGCAATCTCAGCGCCGACGAACTGAGCGCCCGTCTGCGCGCTAACACTCCGCCCATAATCACCCGCGTAGAAGAGGGCCACGTCCTAATTGATCTGCGCACGGTTTTTCCCGAGCAGGACGAAGTTCTGGTAGAGGTGCTGAATTCCGTAGCGTGAGCGAAATCGAAATTGCCAATTACAAATTACCAATTAACAATGCTTCTATGATTCTCGGCACCGGAGTGGACATCGCCGAAGTTCCTCGCATCCGCGAAAGCATCGAGCGTTTTGGCGACCGCTTTCTGCGTCGCATCTTCACCGACGGCGAAATCAGCTACTGCGAACAAAGAGCCCGCCGCTTCGAAAGCTATGCCGCGCGTTTCGCCGCCAAGGAAGCCGGGATGAAGGCGCTGGGCACGGGATGGAGTCGCGGCGTCCGCTGGCGCGATATTGAAGTGGTGCGCCCGAAAGGGCAGCGTCCGACCATTCAATTTCACGGGGCGGCGGCGGCCATCGCAGCCAAGCTCGGCACGAAAAATATCGCGCTCTCGCTCACCCACACTTCTGAGGAGGCGCTGGCCCACGTCATTCTGGAAAATTAGCCGTCAGCTCTCAGCTTTCAGCCTTCAGCCAACAGCTCTTAGTCATCGTCATCCCTGCCCGGTTTGCCCGCGGCACCAACTTCCTGATTCAAAATAACTTTCTACTCTGCGCAACATGCTCGAAGGTTCGGGGTTTATATCGGCGAAACGTGATCAGGCCGGATTCCGGTCTTGAGCCAAAATGACTGGGCCAAAGGAAAGGTAATGAAAATGAAACGCTCCGTTCGTAGTTTGGCATTCGGGTTGGTATTGGGAGTTTTGATGTTGACGGTTTCGGTGTTGTCGCTTTCGACGGCATCGTCCGCGCAGATCGGGATTGGAATCTCGGTGCGGATCGGTCCGCCAGCGCTGCCGGTATACGCGCAGCCTATTTGTCCCGGTCCGGGCTATCTCTGGACCCCGGGTTATTGGGCGTGGAATGACGACGGCGGCTATTACTGGGTTCCCGGCACATGGGTAGTTGCGCCGGTGGGCATGCTTTGGACGCCGGGCTACTGGGGCTTCGCAGGCGGCTTCTATGGCTGGCACGCCGGCTATTGGGGACCGCATATTGGCTTCTACGGCGGAATTAACTATGGCTTCGGATATGGTGGTGTAGGTTTCGCCGGCGGTGAGTGGAGAGGCGGCGCCTTCTTCTACAACCGCGCGGTGATGAACGTCAACGTTACCAACGTGACCAACGTCTACAACCGGACCGTCGTCGTGAATAACGTGCACACCAGCTTCAACGGCCCCGGCGGCATCGTGGCGCGGCCGACTGCGCAAGAGGAAGCGTATGGGCGCGAGCCGCATACGGCGGCGCTGGCATCGCAAACGCAACATGAACGTGCCGCCAGCCAGAACCGGCAGCTGTTCGCATCTGAGAATCACGGACGTCCGGCGATTGCGGCCACCGCCCGCCCGGGCGAGTTCTCGGGACGCAACGTGGAGAGAGCCAGCGCGGCGGGAGAATCGTATCGCGAGCCGAAGATGTCGCCGCAGGAGGCGAGAAGCAACGCTGCGAGAAACAATGCTGCTGGAAACCGGGCCGCAGGAAACCAGGCCGAGGCGAACCGGGGACAGACGTCGTCCCGCGACAATGTGAAGTCCAGTGCCAAGCCGAGCAAGCAGGAGAAGCAGGCTCAGAAGAAAGAGCAGAAACAGGCAAAAGCCGAACAGAAGCGCAATGCCCGCGAGGAGCGTTAAACCGGCGATCTGAACCGGCGATAGCAACGCCAGCAATGTTCGCACAAAAAGGCTCCCACCCTTCGCGCCAGACGCGAGAGAGTGGGAGCCTTCGTTTTGGCGCACGCACGGCTCTTTTTCGGCCTCGGCAAAATCTCGAATGCTGAAATTCTGCGGCGTTTGCTATGATGCTTCTGTCGTTTACTGACCACCTTGCCTAGCCAGAAGCAGCTGAAATGGTCGCAACTCCGCGTGGGACTCACCGTCCTGTTCGCGAGCGTAACGCTGGGCGTCCTGATTTTCGTCATGAGCGGCACCGGCGGATGGTTCACCCACAAGATCACGCTGCGGTCGTACTTCGATAATGCCGGCGGCTTGCGCGAAGGCGCGCCGGTGCGTTTGGCGGGTGTGGACATCGGCAACGTGACCGGCATCCGGATCGTGCAGGGCAAGCCGACCACTCCGGTCGAAGTCATCATGAAGGTCAATACCAACTACTCTTTCAGTCTGCGCAAAGACTCCGTTACTTTGTTGAGCACTGCGGGCATCCTAGGCGAGACTTTTGTGGACGTGGACAGTTCGACGGCGAAGGGTCCGGCGGCCGCCGACGGAGATACGCTGGCGGCCCGCGACCAGCCCCAGATCGAGGACGTGGTGCGGGCCAGCCAGGGCACACTCCAGAACATGGACGCGTTGCTGAAGCGGGTGGATCGCATTGTCGCGTTTATCGAAAGCGGCCAGGGCTCAATTGGCAAGGTTATTTACAGTCCCGCGTTGTACGACCAACTCAACGCGACCGTGGTTGAATTCAAGGGATTGGTGGATGACATCCAGAACGGAAAGGGCTCGCTCGGCCCGCTGTTCACCAGTGACGAGATGTACAAGAAAGCGATGACCGCCGTCGACAAGGTGAACGTGCTGATCGACGATTTGCAGGCGGGCAAAGGCTCGGCCGGCAAACTGCTCAAAGATCCCGAACTGTATGACAACACGAACAAGACGATTGCAAACATTCGCCAGTTGACCGACGACATCAATGCGGGCAAGGGCGCGGTCGGCAAGATGACGCATGACCAGGAATTCGCCGCCAAGCTGCAGACCACGATGAACAACCTGGCGGCACTTTCCGACCGCCTGGAAAAAGGTGAGGGCTCGGTGGGAATGCTGTTCAAGTATCCCGCCCTTTACAACAACAGCAACCAGATGCTGGTGGAGACGCGGGAACTGGTCAAGTCGATCCGGGAGAACCCGAAGAAATATCTGACGTTCCACGTGAAAGTGTTCTGATGGGATTGGAGCAGTCGCTGGTCGTTAGTCGCTAGTCGTTGGCAAGTGCAGATCTCTCGCTCCCCCACCCCGGTCACTCGGGATGACAATGCGAAATTATGCTTGCGAACGACTAACGACTAACGACCAACGACCAGCCACTAACGACTGCCACGCTGGCACGTCCAACACGATGGCCAAGTGTGTTCGCTGCTGAACCGCTGCCAGTTTCACATCTCGATTCGAGGATCTCATGCGCAATTTCTTGAAAGTGTTGACCGTCTCCATGATGCTTGTGCCTGCGGTTTTTGCCCAGGACAAGCCCGCCGCCAAGCCGTCTGCCGACGTGCGTTTCTCCGCCGACCTGCTCGATAAGAGCATCGACCCCTGCAACGATTTTTACGCCTACGCATGCAGCAAGTGGATGGCGCAAAACCCGATTCCCGCCGACCGCTCATCCTGGGGCCGCTTCAACGAATTGGCGGAGCGCGGCGAATACATCGTGCGCGACATCCTCGAAAAAGCGGCAGTCGACCGGCCCGGCCGCAGCGCCAGCGAGCAGAAGATCGGCGATTACTATGCCAGTTGCATGGACGAAACTGCGATTGAGAAAGCGGGCACGAAGCCCCTGCAGGCCGACTTCGATAGCATTGCGGCGATCCGATCGAAAGCGGAACTTGCGAAAGAGATCGTGCGGCTGCACCGCGAGGGCACCGATGTGTTGTTCGGCTTCGATTCCGACTCCGACTTTAAGAACGCCAGCCAGATGATTGCCGAGGTAGACCAGGGCGGACTGGGCATGCCCGACCGCGATTACTATTTCAAGGACGACGAGAAATCGGTCGAGCTGCGAAAGAAATACGTGGCGCATGTGGCGAAGATGTTTACGCTTCTGGGCGACGATGAAGCGAGAGCCGCGGCGGAAGCCAAAGTCGTCATGGAGATTGAAACCGGCTTGGCCAAGGGCGCGCTCGACCAGACCACCCGACGCGATCCGCAGAAGGTTTATCACAAGCTGACCAGTCGGGAACTGGCCGCTCTGAGTCCGGCGTTCAACTGGAACCTATACTTTGAGGACGTGGGCGCGCCCCGCTTCGATTCGCTGAACGTGGTCGAACCGGAATTCATCAAGAACATGCAGGAAGTAGTGACTGCGCACTCGCCGGACGATTGGAAGACATATTTGCGCTGGCACACGATGCATGCCAACGCGCCGGGGCTGCCAACGGCGTTCGTCAACGAAAACTTCGATTTTTACGACAAGACGCTGCGCGGCACCAAAGAGTTGCGTCCGCGCTGGAAACGTTGCGTGAGCTACACGAATGCGGCCCTGGGCGAGTTGGTCGGCCAGATTTACGTTCAGCAGACGTTCGGCGCCGAAGGAAAAGAGCGCACGCTGGCGATGGTCGGGGCCCTCGAAAAGGCGTTAGGCGAAGACATCAAGAGCTCGCCCTGGATGGGCACGGAAACGAAGACGCAGGCGCTGGTAAAGCTGCAAGCGATCACCAACCGCATCGGCTATACCGATAAATGGCGCGACTACTCGGCGCTCCAGATCGCGCACGGCGATGCGTTGGGCAACTCGCAGCGCGCCAGCCAGCACGACCTGCAGCGGAGATTGGACAAGATTGGCAAGCCGCTCGATAAGCGGGATTGGCCCTATCCGCCGATGACGGTGAACGCGACCTACGACCCGAGCCAGAACAACGTCACGTTTCCCGCCGGAATTCTGCAGCCTCCGTTCTATGACAACCGGGCCGACGACGCCATGAACTTCGGCGCGATCGGCGCCGTGATCGGTCACGAACTCACCCACGGCTTCGACGACCAGGGCAGCCAGTTCGACGCCGACGGCAATCTCCGCGACTGGTGGACCGCGAACGACAAGAAGCAATTCGAAGAACGCACCGGCTGCGTCAAGGACCAGTACGCGAACTTCGTCGCGGTCGACGACCTAAAGGTGAACGGCAAGCTCACCCTGGGCGAGAACACCGCCGATAATGGCGGCATGCGCATCGCCTACATGGCCCTGCTGAATACGTTTGCCGGCAAGGAACCGGCGCCCATCGACGGCCTCTCCGCCGAGCAGCGCTTTTTTCTGGGATGGGCCAACGTGTGGTGCCAGAGCCGTACCGATGCCATATCGCGCATGATGGTCACCGTCGATCCCCACTCGCCGCCCAAGTACCGGGTGAACGGAACCATTTCCAATATGCCGGAATTCCGCGAAGCGTATCACTGCGCAGCGACCGCGCCGATGGTGAATCAGAACGCGTGTCGGGTGTGGTAGGGAAGAAGGGAATTTGTAATTTGGTAATTTGTAATTGGTAATCGAGAAGCGCGGGACGTTCCAATTGTGCAGGAACCGTCGGATCTTAAATTACAAATTTCCAATCACCAATTACAAATTCTCATCCCGCCGCCACATCCGCCTGCTCATGCGCGTGATAACTCGACCGCACCAGCGGTCCCGACTCGACATGCTTGAATCCGAACTTAAGCGCTTCTTCTTTTAGCGAGACAAACTCGGCCGGCGAGTAATAGCGCGTCATCGGTAGATGATCTTTCGACGGACGCAGATACTGCCCAACCGTCAGAATATCCACGCCGCGCTCGCCCAGGTCGCGGAAGACTTCGATCAGTTCTTCGGTCCGCTCGCCGATGCCCACCATCACGCCGCTCTTGGTCACCGTCGCCGGGTCCCACGTCTTGGTATTCGCCAGCAGATCGAGCGTCCGCTGGTAGCGCGCCCCCGAGCGCACCGCGCGGTAGAGCCGCGGCACGGTCTCGGTATTGTGGTTGAGCACGTTGGGCTTCGCTTCGAGCACGATACGCAGCGGCTCTTCCAGACCCTGGAAGTCGGGGATCAGGACCTCGACCCGGCACTCCGGCACCAGTTCGCGAATCTGCCGGATGGTTTCGGCGAAAATCCTGGCCCCGCCAACGTTGTCGTCGTCGCGGTTCACGCTGGTCACGACCGCGTGACGCAAGCCAAGCGTGGCGACGGCTTCGGCCACGCGCCGCGGTTCGTCCCAGTCAATCGCTTTCGGACGTCCCTTAGGCACCGCGCAAAAGCCGCAGCGCCGGGTGCAGATATCGCCCAGCAGCATAAAGGTCGCGGTGTGATGGTGCCAGCATTCTCCAATATTCGGACACTGCGCCGACTCGCACACCGTATGCAGCCCCAGTCCGCGCGCCAGCTTCTTCAGGTTATGAAAGTTATCGCCCACCGGAGCCTTGGCCTTAAGCCACGAAGGCTTCGGGCTGCGGACCACGGGGCCAAGGTCGATCTGGACGAGCTGAGAAGATGCGGACATGGCTGAAGCTTGATTTTATCAGTTGGGCAGCCGTAAAACGCCGATCACGCGTGATCCAGCATCTGCTCCAGCCTTCGCTTAACATCCGGCCACTCCGCCGCCACGATCGAAAAGCGCGCCGAGTCGCGAGCGATGAAATCCGCCGCCATTCGATGCGCGCGGAGAATCCCTTCAAACCTTCCGCCGATGCGTTCGATGGCGGCGCGAGAACGCTGGTTGCGCGCATCGGCGTGCAGGCAGACCCGGAGCATTTGCCAACTTTCAAAAGCATGCGTCAGCATGAGCAGCTTGGCTTCAGTGTTGGCGGCGGTTCGGATGGCCGACCGCGCCAGCCACGTATAGCCAATCTCACAGGCGTCGGCGACATCCCGCCCGTGCCGCGGATGGCCGGGCGGCCAAGCCCATCGCTCCAGGTTGAAAAACCGCGTAGATCCAACGACCACACCGTCCGCTACGCGGACCGTTGCAAACGGCACCGCGGTGCCGGCGTCTCGCCAAGTAAGAGCGGTGTCGACGTAGCTGACAGCTTCGGCCTTGTCTCGCGGAACCGGACTCCACTGATAGAGCGAGCCATCACCCGCCGAAGCGGCGACCAAGCCGTCGACATGGCGATGGTCAAGCGGTTCGAGGCGAATGTGTTTGCCTGAGAGCACAAGACTTTCTATTCCCACGACTCCAGTATGCAATGGGTCTCCACGCCGCCGCCAGCAACTTTTGGCTCACTTCAAGTGCACCGCGCTCTCCGAGCGTTTCGGAACGGAGGACTTCTCGCGGGGTGCTGCACCCGTCCGAGAATCAGGCATCGCGTACTTAGGCTTGATCTCGTGGCATCCGGCTTCGCAATACACGCCGCCAGCGGCTGAGCCAGGCGATGGCATGGGGGAATTCTCCGCGAGCTCACGGTCGGCTTCGAGTTGCCGCTCTACGCCGGCGATCAGCTCTTCGTTTTCCGCCGGCGTCAGCCACTTTTTCTTCGTCACCAGATAATCTTCGAGCCGCGCAATTGGGTCGCGCCGCTCCCAATACTCGAACAGCGGCTTCGGAACATACTCAGCCGCATCATGAATGGCGTGTCCTTTCATGCGCATCATTTTCGCTTCGATCAAAGTCGGACCTTCGCCGCGCCGGGCGCGCTCGCAGGCTTCGTGGCAGGCGTCGTAGACCTGGCAAGCGTCAGTGCCGTCGACGATCACGCCCGGGATGCCGTAGGCGATGGCGCGCTCGGCCAGATCCTTGATGCGAAACTGCATGTCGGCGGGCGTGGAGTAAGCCCAAAGATTATTTTCGACAATCAGCACCAGGCCGAGTTTCTGGACAGCAGCGAAATTCAGCCCTTCGTAAGTTACTCCGGTGGACTGGCCGCCATCGCCGATGTAAGTCATGACCGCGATGTGTTTGCCCTGCAGACGCGCCCCAAGCGCCACGCCCGCCAGCACCGGAATCAGATCGCCGAGCGTGGAGATCGGCGAAACCACGTTGCGCGTTTCGATATCGCCAAAGTGCGACGAAGCATCGCGTCCTTTGGTCGGCGATCCGGACTTGGCCATGTACTGCATCATGATGTCGGCGGGCGAAAAGCCGCGCACCAGCAGCGCTCCCTGGTTGCGAATCATCGGCCCCAGCCATTCGTCCTTGTGCAGCGCGTAAGCCGAGGCGCACGAGCAAGCTTCCTGCCCCAGCCCGAAATAAACGCCCCCAACCACCTTGCCCTGCTTGTAGAGATTTTCGAGCGCCGTTTCCATCCGCCGGTTGAGCAGCATCCAGCGATAGATTTCGATGCACTGCTCGCGGCTAAGGTATTTCGATTCGCGGATGGGCGGCGCCGGCGTGGTTTGCCAGGAAAGATCGCCGCTCTCCACCTCGTAGCGAAGCTCGTCCCCAGCGCCGTCTTTTTTTCGTTCTACGATCTGGCGCAATGTGAAGCTGGGCTTTTCGAGCCGGTAATCGCGAATGGTGTAGCTGCGGAGGTCGCCGTTCGGCTCTGCGCTCTTGGCTGTTGGCGGTTGGCGCTTGGCTGGGAGGCGCGAACTGGTTTTTGTCCGGCCGGACTTCGCGGTGGTGACGCCTTTCTTCTTCGCTTTCTTCTTCGACATGATCAGTCCGCGAACATGCTAACACCGTGTGGCGCGGACACTCCTGTCCGCGAAAGCTAGCCGCGAAAACAACGCCGCGCTTCAGGCAAGAAATAAATCGTCTTCCCCATTCACTTCGCCGCGCAGGCGCCGCAACTCATCCGGCACTTTCAGCGGCACCCCCACGCTGTTCCCAAGCAGCGCATCGATCGTCTCCACCCAAAGCATCTGGCTCCCGAACACGCTGTCGAAGTTTCGCGACACCGATTGCACCACTTCGTTGAGATCGACTTCCCGCCCCAGTTCTTTTTGCATCGAGGTCACCGGCTTCGCCGTAATGCCGCAGGGCACAATCAGATTGAAGTAGCTGAGATCCGTATTCACGTTCAATGCGAAGCCATGCGAAGTAACCGAGCGCGAAATATGCACGCCGAGCGCGGCGATCTTGGCGGATGGTTCCGCCACGGTCCACGCCCCCGTAAGCCCCGCCACGCGCCGCGCCGGAATGCCGAAATCGCCGCAAGTGCGAATCAGCACTTCCTCCAGCCGCCGAACATAATCGACCACGCCGAGCGTCTTGCGTGTCTGTGTGGCGCGGGCGCCCTCGCCCGCGAAAGCGAATCCCCGCAAATCAAAGATCGGATACCCCACCAATTGTCCCGGCCCATGAAACGTAACGTCGCCGCCGCGATCGCACTCGAAGACCTCGACCCCGCGAGCCGCCAGCACTTCGGTCGAAGCCAGCACATTGGCCGCCTTGGCGTTGCGTCCAAGGGTAATGACGGGCCGGTGTTCCAGCAGCAGCAGCACGTCGCCGACCTGTCCTGCCTTGCGCAGATCGACCAGCTTCCGCTGCAGGCGCAGCCCTTCGCCATAGTCAAGCGCCCCGAGTTGGACGACGGAAATCATCGCTAGCCAGCATTATAGGCTGCTGTCGAAGTGGTTTTGACGGTGGAGAGCCGAGCGTCCTCGTCCGGTCGCGAAAAGCGCGGAAGGGGTACGCCCCCCAATTGTTTATCAGAGTTATACTTCGGTGCGGAGACGGTGCGGAGATGTAAGGCCACCGTGGCCTCTTAAGGGGTTCCCGTTAGAAGGAGCAGTATGCAAAAACGCAAACTTGGAAAAAGCGGTCTGGAAGTCTCGGCCCTCGGCCTCGGCTGCATGGGCATGAGCTTCTCCTATGGTGAGCCTAAAGATAAGAAGGAGATGATCTCTCTCATCCGCACCGCCGTCGAGCGGGGCATCACATTCTTCGATACTGCTGAAGTCTATGGCCCGTTCACCAACGAAGAACTCGTGGGCGAAGCGCTATCTCCCCTCCGCGACCGGGTGGTAATTGCCACCAAGTTCGGCTTCGATCTGAGCGGTCGCGATAATCGGCCGGGAGCGGCAGGTGTGAATAGTCGGCCCGAACGCATCAAGCAGGCCGTCGAAGGGTCGCTCAAGCGGTTGCAGGTTGATACGATCGACCTGCTGTATCAGCATCGGGTTGACCCGAACGTGCCCATAGAAGATGTCGCTGGCACGGTGAAGGAACTGATTCAAGCCGGCAAGGTAAAACATTTCGGACTCTCGGAAGCGGGAGTTCAAACCATCCGCCGCGCGCATGCCGTGCAACCGGTGACCGCACTGCAAAGCGAATACTCGTTGTGGTGGAGGAAGCCGGAGGCGGAGGTCCTGCCTGCGCTCGAGGAGCTTGGAATTGGCTTAGTTCCGTATAGTCCTCTGGGAAAGGGATTCCTTACCGGAAAGATGGACGAAAATACGAAGTTTGGCAGTTCAGATTTCCGCAGCACTCTGCCTCGTTTCACGCCAGAGGCTTTGAAGGCGAACCAGGCGGTTGTCGATCTGCTCGCCAGAATGGCCAGGCAGAAAGCGGCAACACCCGCTCAGATCGCGCTCGCGTGGCTCCTTGCGCAGAAGCCATGGATTGTTCCGATCCCAGGCACGACCAAGTTGTCTCGCCTCGATGAAAACATCGGCTCGGTTGCAATCAGACTCACGTCAGACGACCTGCGCGAAATCGACAGCGCCAGCTCGAGAATCACCGTGCAAGGTGATCGGTACCCGGAACACCTCCAGCGCATGACCGGTCTCTGAACTACGAATCTCTGAACTACGAATCTCTGAACTACGAATCTCTGAACTACGAATCTCTGAACTACGAATCTCTGAACTACGAATCTCTGAACTACGAAAGATGGCATCAGGCGACTCTTCTCACGTGCAGTTCGGCCTTTTGAACTGTTCCGCGCACCCCATTAACTTTTTTTATTCTCCTCTTGCACAATGGCGTTCACTTTGGTATAACAGATCGACAGAGGACAAGTGAACCCGTGTCTGAGCTGCCCGCTGAATCGTCGCGGTGGCTTTTGGCATCAAATTCAGTAAGCCTCCAACTGACCCCTTTCCGGGGTTCGCATTCGGGGACAGAGTTCCCTGAAGGGTTTCCGCGAATAGCAGAGCCTCCAAGCGATCTTTAATTTTTGAACCGTCTTCCGCTTCGGCCTGCGCCGGATTTTGTGGCGAATCGAAGTGGAAGCGCGTTTTCGGACGCGCTGTAAAAGAGTTCTCCAGTCTTGCTTGAATCCAATCTTTGGATCGACAATCTTGGATCGATACTCCCCGCACTGTTGAAAACAGGTGGAAATCCTGTGATCTCAGAGGGTTGACAGCAGTCGCCGTAGCGCGATAGCTTTGAAAGGTTTCGAGGACGCCTAAATCCTGCAAGGGACGATTCTGTAAAAAGAATCAGGCGGACTGAAAACGCACCGCTCAGGCGGAAATGCGGATCGGTCTTTGACAAAAGGTTGAACGTGCCAGTCGTGAGAAACAAATGTTCGGGCTCAAGTCTGAA
>Ga0116134_1000915_pt1 | contig 15109 bp, 12 predicted proteins | sample June2015DPH_19_5_FD_89737 | JGI IMG/M metagenome (GOLD analysis project Ga0116134, IMG submission 89737) | Peatland microbial communities from SPRUCE experiment site at the Marcell Experimental Forest, Minnesota, USA - June2015DPH_19_40 | ecosystem: Environmental > Terrestrial > Soil > Wetlands...
ACTGCCCGAATCCGCCGTGCACTTGCTCACGATCGCCTACACCAACAGCCAAAGGCTCGTTCGCTTGCTCAACGACATCCTGGATATCGAGAAAATGGAGTCGGGCAAAGCCGTGTTCGATTTCAAGCGCATCGAGGTCAAGTCGTTGGTCGAGCGGACGATCGAAGAAAATCAAGCGCTTGCCGAAGGTTGCGGCGTGCGGCTTCGGCTCGCCGCGGCAACCGAGGCGGTCGACGTGCGCGCCGACGCCGACCGCCTCGTGCAAGCCTTGACCAATCTGATCTCGAACGCCGTCAAGTTTTCGCCGCCCGGTGAGGAAGTGACCGTCGCGGTGGAGACCCGAGGCAGTACGGTCCGTATTTCGGTGCGCGACCACGGCCAGGGTATTCCGGAAGAATTCAAGCACCGCATTTTCGAAAAATTCGCGCAGGCGGACGGTACGGACGCGCGCCAGAAGGGCGGCACCGGCCTCGGGCTGAGCATCGTCAAGCAAATCGTCGATCGGCTCGATGGCACGGTCGGCTTCGACGACGCGCCCGGCCGGGGTGCTATATTTCACATCGATCTCCCGAGTTGGGCGCGTGCGGCCAAACTTCAGTCTCGCCTGACGAGAAAAGCGCGCCTTCGCATATTGCTCTGTGAGGACGATCCCGAGGCGGCCGTGGTGCTCGTCGATCGGCTCGGCGAAGAGGGATTTTTCACCGACGTCGCGCTGACGGCGAACGAGGCGGTCGCGCGCGTGGCGGCGGCGTCATACGCTGCCATCCTGGTCGATCTGCAGCGCCCGCAGGGCAACGGCATCAAGTTGATCAAGCAATTGCGGGCGCAACCGCAAATTTACAACACGCTGCTGGTGGTTTTGTCCGCGGACCTTGATCCGGCGCCGGATCGGCAACGGCCCGCTACGATCCTGAATATCGTCGATTGGCTTGACACACCGATCGACATCGCCCGCCTGGTGCGCGTGCTCGATCAGCCGGGTGCCGGCGATGGGAAGACCCCCAAGCGTGTCTTGCATGTCGAGTCCGATCCGGAACTGCTTCGTGCCGTCTCCAACGCTCTGGCTGCCAAGGCCGAAGTCATGTCGGTCGATTCGATCGACGCGGCGCGCCGGGCGCTCGCCGCCAACCGATTCGACCTCGCCGTGCTCGATATCGCGCTGGCGTTGGGTTCCGGCTTCGAACTGCTGCACGAGTTGCGTGACAGCGAGGGCGATGCAATACCCCTCATCGTGTTTTCGCCGCCGGACGACAATCCCGGATTTGCCGCCCAGGTCCGCTCGGCGCTGATCAAGTCGCGCATTTCAATCGACGATCTCATCGCAATGCTGAAAAAGCGGTTGGCGGGCAGCTCGCCGCCGCCGGACGACAAGGACGCCGCATGAGTCTCCGCGTCCTTCACATCGACGATGAGCCCGATATTCTCGACATCGTGTCGGCTTCGCTCGGCCTCGACCCCGAATTCGACGTGCGCGATTGCAGTTCGGGCGCGGATGGCCTCATCGCGGCCGCGCAATGGCGGCCCGACCTGATCCTCCTCGACGTCATGATGCCGGTCATGGACGGGCCGGCGACGCTCGCACATTTGCGGGAGAATCCGCGGACCGCGGAAATTCCCGTCGTTTTCATGACCGCGCGGGCGCAGACGCAGGATCTCGCGCATTTCAAGTCACTCGGCGCCGCGGGCGTCATCACCAAACCGTTCGATCCGATGACGCTCGCGGCCGCGGTGCGCAGTCGAATGCCGCCGATCATTGCGACGTAGCGACGTAGCCCGGGTTGAGCGGAACGCGAAACCCGGGACAGCCTTGGTATGAGATCGGTCGGTCCCTGGGTTCAACCCAGGCTACCGCGCGCCTATGCCGCCCACAGCAGCGCCAAGGCGATCGCGGCCGGGACTGCCTGGATTAAGATGATCTTGGTGCTGACCGAGTAACCGCCATAGAGGCCGGCGACGATCACGCACAGCAAGAAGAAAGTTTTGATCTCGAAGCCGACGCCGGCGGCGGGATGGACAAGTCCCCAGATCAGTCCGGCGGCGAGGAAGCCGTTGTACAGGCCTTGATTGGCGGCAAGCACGGCGGAGTCGTCGGCTTTCTGCTGGGTCAGTCCGAAGGCCTTGAGACCCTGCGGCTTGGTCCAGAGAAACATCTCCAGCACCAGAAAATAAAGATGCAGCGCGGCGACGATGGCGACGAGAATGTCGGCGATGACGATCATGAGGTGAAATGCCGAATTGCTTAGATCCCCTTGTTGAAAATTTCCGTCAGTGCGAGCGATGCGAAGAAAGGCTGCCTGGGTCGTCCGAGCGAGCTCGTCGTTTCTTGGGCTTATTCAGATTTGAATTCCAATTTTTGAGCAAACCTTTTCTATGATATAGCTTAATTAATTCATCGTGTTTAATGGAATGTCTTTTTAACATATGCTCTAAAATACATCCGATCGCCCCACTCCAATGCTCGACCTTGATGTTCGGACTTTTGTCAGATTCCAGGAGGCGATTCATTCCGAGGTTACGGCACAAGGCGCCGCCATCTGCGGACCATGCACGCGCGGCCATTTCAGTGATGAACTGCCCATTTTTCGCACGGGAGTGAAAGACATTAAAGATTGACCAAATCAATATTTCTACCGGATTCGCCACGACTGTCCGATAATCAACATCGTACCCTATCATTGAGAAATACGCAGGATATTCTCCAGCCGCGTTTTCAGGCGGCATCATGTTGGGTGCCAACTTATCCTCCTCGAGCACCCCACTCGTTACCTGCTGATAGTATTCGTCGAAAAGAACATGAATTTCCCAATACCCAATGATTTCTTGGTTTCCGTCGACCAAGAGCCGCCAGTTCTCCGGACGCTTGCGGAACACGTTCATCCACTGGGATACCGTTCCTGAATTCTTAGCTCCTTGAAATTCCGGTCTGTCTTCGCGGATCCATGTTTTATCCAGCGTAAGCAGCTTTTTGGCGAGCGTCCTGTCCCGCAGGTTCCAGCCCCATCGCAACAATTCATCTTTTCCGACGATCCTCAGGCCGGTATGCGACATGCTTGAGGCGCTAGGCACCTCGGGAACTTGCCTCGGCCGATGCAGAGCGGCGACAATGGCTTTGCAGAAGTTCATGATATGGGTGCGCAGCGGTTCAGCGTGGATATCGGAGCGCTGAAACTCGTTCCAGTCTACAAATTGCCGCTCGGCGATCGGAAATAGATTCGAGTCGGCGCGCCAGCGGGCCTCGTTCTGCAGCTCCGGCATTGACGCGTAGATGATCGGGAAAACGAGGTCGTGGCGGCCGAGTTCGCTCTCGCGGTCGAGGAAGGTGCGATATTCGAAACGGCAGTACCCGCTGTCTAACGCTTCCGATGTTACAATTGGGATGAAAAAAATCGATTTGCCAACAGCCTCCTTGATCTCCTCCTGCCAATTTCCGCCCGTCTGGATATCCTCCGTGTCTCGCCAAAGTCGAAACTTCGGATATCCGAAGCCAAGCAGGGCAGCCAGGTCATGCTGGATCGCTGAGTACAGAGCCGATATGCGCGCGCTATAAAGCTCATCATCGTCCTTACGCGCGTAACTGAAGAATCCGACGATCTCAGGGAGATTTGCCAAAGCAGACATCCGATCCACCTTCCGAGTGCCGAATGGGTAGCCACCCTCAAATTATCACGCCGAACGTCAATTGGGAATATGGTTAACGTGCACTGTGAGAGTTTCTGAACGGACTTAGGTCTGTTTGTGCCATCCCATATCAGGAGCAGCTCTCTGCGGGGCGACGGCTGGTCTCGTCGCGAAGCACTGAACCGATATTCGGAGATTATCGACGTGGTTGAGCTGATCGATAGGTCTGTAAATCGGAACGCGAAATGAAAACGCGGCCGTGAGTGTAAGCGGGCTCGTGTTTCACTTCGCTGGCATCTGAACCAAGCAGCACGGGCCACCAAGCACGGACTCATTTAATATAATAAAGTCTGGACGCGGTTGGACGGGGAATGCTCGCGCAAAAGAGGTGAAGTAGCCCGGAAGCGGCTTTTGACACGGCACGGTGGGTGCCCGGGTTTCCCTCCGCTCACCACGGTATCTCACCCCCGCGCTCGCGCCCCGCGATGGGCGGAAAGTTCGACGGCGCGGTCGGGGATGGTCAGCCGCAGGGTTGCGCCGATGGTGCCCTCGACCAGGCGGATGTCGCCGCCATGGGCGCGCACGAGCTCGGCGGCGATGGCGAGGCCGAGCCCGGTGCCGCCGGTGCGGGTCGAGCCCTGGAACGCCTCGAACAGATGCGCGCGCGCCCGCTCGGAAAATCCGGGGCCGGTGTCGGAGACCTCGATCACCACCACGGCCCCCTCGCGCCGGCCGGTGATGCGGATCTGGTCGCGGCCGGGATCGCGCGCGGCGCGGCTTTCCATCGCCTGCATGGCGTTGCGGGTGAGATTGAGCAGAATGCGGAACAGCTGGTCGTAATCGGCCTCGACGGTGAGCCCGCGCTCGACCGCGCTGATCCAGCGGATCGGCGCGTCGGGGCCAAGCCCGAGTGTCTCGTGCACTTCCTCGACCAGAGGCTCGAGCAACAACGGCTTGCGGTCGGGCGGCGGCTCCTGCAGGCGGCCATAGGACAAGGTCGACTGGCAGAACGCGATGGCGCGCTCGAGCGAGCGCATCAGTTTTGGCGCAAAGCGCTGCACGTCGGGGTCCGGCAGCCGCGCCAGCCGGTCGGAGAAGAGCTGCGCCGAGCTCAGAAGGTTGCGCAAATCGTGATTGATCTTGGAAACGGCGAGGCCGAGCGCGGCCAGCCGGTTCTTCTGCTGCAGCATCGAGGCGAGATCGGTCTGCATCGCCGCGAGCTCGCGCTCGGCGATGCCGATCTCGTCGGCGCGACCCGACGGCGCGATGATGCGGTCGCCATTCTCCGGGTCGGCGCGGAACGCCATCATGTTGGCGGTGACCCGGCGCATCGGCCGCACGAACAACAGGTGGAGCGTGAAATAGACGAGCGCGCCGGTGATGCCGGAGATGAGGAGCGAGATCAAGAGGAGGTCGACCGAATAGCGCAGCATCGCTTTGCGCAGCGGCGGTTCGTCGATGATGATCTCGACATAGTCGCCGCCCATCGGCGCGGGACCGACCACGCGCATGACGTCTTTTCTGGTGTTGAGCATCAAGCGGAACGCGTCGACGATCGAGCCGAAGCTCGAGACATTGCGCATGTCGAGGTCGTCGGCGATCGCCGGCGGCGGGGCGTCCGAAACCGCGAGCATGAGCCGCTGCTTGCCCATCTTCATAGCGACGGCGCGGGCGCCGATCGAACCGAGAATCTGCTTGGCCAGCGTGTCCGACACCATGTGGTTCGGCGCGGCGTCGAGCACCAGCGCGGCGGTGTAGGCGCTCGCCAGCCGGTCGTTGAGCCACATCAGGCGGTAGATCGAGATCGACGGCACATAGATCAGCACTTCCGCGATCATCACGAAAAGGACCGTGAAGACGAGGAGCTTCCCCGAAAGCCCGAAACGCGCCACCCGTACCGGTCCCGGCCGTTGCACGGCGTCATCGGCCGAAGGCGCTCGGGTCGTAGGCAAAGACAATTGGGTCATCGGCAAATGGGTCATGGCAACGGGTTCACGGGCAACGGGTTCATGAACAAACAAGATTGGTTCATGGGCAAGGGCTTGCAAGCGGACTTGGCCCGAACCAGTGGCCATCGAACGACTGGCCATCGAACGACTGGCCATCGAACATCCGACGAATCCGGACGAATCATCACGTCCGCTCGAAACCGTCGCCGCGCCCATAGTGCGACGCGGCCGCGGTGAGGTCAAACCGCGGCGACGAGGCGTCATCGCGGCATCCCTCGACGCACCCCGGCTTCGGGCCGGCTTTCGCCATGGAATCAAGGCTGTAGGCGGGAACGCCGGCGCGCGCGGAACAGCGCATTGACGCGCCTGAGGTCCTCGCCTATAAGCCGCGCCAACTGCGCGCCGGCAGGCCCGACCGGCGACGTGTGTCTTTGTGCGTGCGGTTTTTGCGCGCGTTTGACGCTCCCAATCGACCAGCGTGCGAAGAGCGGGCGCGCAGCGGAGAATACCCCGTGAAGAGGACCTATCAGCCGAGCAAATTGGTGCGCAAGCGCCGCCATGGTTTTCGTTCCCGCATGGCGACCCGGGGCGGCCAGAAGGTGTTGGCGGCGCGCCGCGCGCGCGGGCGCAAGCGGCTGAGCGCGTGATCGGGGACTTGGCGATGGGGACTGTCGGCGTTCCTGCCCAGTCCTCCGGCCAAGTCGCTGGCCATGTTGCTAGCCAAATCGCTGACCAAGTCGTTGGTCATGCCGCTCGCCAAGCCGTCAGTAAGCGAGCCGTTCGTAACCTCGTTGCCGTGGAGCGGTTGAAACGCCGCAGCGAATTTCGGGCCGTCGCGACCGGTGTGCGCGCATCCGCTACGGCCTTTACCGTGCAGGCGCTGCGCCGCGCCGACGAGAAGCCGCCGCGGGTCGGCTTCACGGTGTCGAAACAGGTGGGCAATGCCGTGGAACGCAACCGCGTGCGGCGCCGATTGCGGGAGATCGTCCGTCTCTCGGCTGCTTCCGCCGCCGCGGCGGCCGGCGAGCCGACAACCGGGGCCCGATTACGCAGTGGTCATGATTATGTGCTGGTTGGGCGCCGGGCGGCGCTGGCCACCGCGTTCACGGAGATGATGCGGGAACTCGACGCGGCGCTCGCGCGAATCCATAAGTCCGAGCGTGCGGGAACTGGTGGCGCCCGCCGCGGACCACCACATGAGGCGGGTTCGGAACCCCGTACGCCGACCCGACCGCAGCCGCGCCGCTGAGATAGCCCGACAACCGACCGAATATCCGCCGCCAGCGCTTTTTAGAAGAGCTCCGAATGTCCGAGCACAGAAACACCATCCTCGCCATCGTGCTGTCGCTCATCGTCGTCATCGGCTGGCAGTATTTCATCGGCTATCCGCAGATGGAAAAGCAGCGCCGCGACGCGCTCATCAAGCAGCAGGAGCAGAGCGAGACGCAGCCGCGCGCGGCGCAGCCGAGCGTCGCGCCGGTGCCGGTGCCGCAAGCCGGCACGCCGCAATCCGGTGCGCCGCCGCTGCCGAACGCGCCCGCCGCGTCCGGCACGCAGGCGCGCGAAGCTGCTGCCCCGCACATCGCGATCGAAACGCCGCGGCTCAAAGGCAGCATCGACCTCAAAGGCGCGCGCCTCGACAATTTGGCGCTCGAGCAATACCGCGAGACCATCGATCCGCATTCGCCGGCGATTGTCCTGTTCTCACCCTCGGGCGCGCCGGAAGCCTATTACGCCGAATTCGGCTGGGTGCCGGCCTCGGGCACCAGCCAGAAACTGCCGGGACCGGACACGGCGTGGACTCAAGTAGGCACCGGCGCGCTCACCGCCGATCATCCGGTGACGCTCACCTACGACGACGGCGACGGCCTCGTCTTCCGCCGCACCATCGCGGTCGACGACCATTATCTGTTCACCCTCAAGGACGAGGTCGCGAACAAGAGCGCCGGCACGGTGACGCTGTTTCCCTACGCGCTGATTTCGCGCCACGGCACGCCGAAGACGCTCGGCTATTACATCCTGCACGAGGGGCTGACCGGCGTCATGGGCGCCGACGGCCTGCAGGAAGAGACCTACAAGAAGATGGTCGACAAGAAGGAGGAGCACTGGGACGCGACCGACGCGTGGCTCGGCTTCACCGATAAGTATTTCGCGGCGGTGCTCTTGCCCGACACCGACGCCAAGGTGCATGCGCGTTTCTCCTCCGGCGAGGCCGGCGGCCAGCCGACCTACCAGACCGACTACATGCTCGACGCGCAAGTGATCGCGCCGGGCGCGACCGGCGCGGCCGACGCGCGGCTGTTTGCCGGCGCCAAGGAAGTCTCGGTGGTGGGCTTGAACTTCCCGCTCGGCATCGACGGCGGCTACAACGCGGCGCTCCACTTGAACCATTTCGATCTCCTGATCGACTGGGGCTGGTTCTATTTCCTCACCAAGCCGATGTTTCTCGGCATCGATTTCTTTTTCAATCTGGTCGGCAATTTCGGCATCGCCATCCTGATCGTCACCGTCATCGTCAAGCTCCTGTTCTTCCCGCTCGCCAGCAAGTCCTACGTCTCGATGGCGAAGATGAAGGCGGTGCAGCCTGAGATGGCGATGATCAAGCAGCGCTACGGCGACGACAAGATGAAGCAGCAGCAGGCGATGATGGAGCTCTACAAGAAGGAGGCCATCAATCCGCTCGCCGGCTGCCTGCCGATCGCGATTCAGATCCCGGTGTTCTTCTCGCTCTACAAGGTGCTGTTCATCTCGATCGAGATGCGCCACGCGCCGTTCTACGGCTGGATCCACGACCTCTCGGCGCAGGACCCGACCAACATCTTCACTTTGTTCGGCCTGATCCCGATCGATCCGACCGTCATCCCGATGTTCGGGAGCTTCCTGCATCTCGGCCTGTGGCCGGCGATCATGGGCGTGACCATGTGGGTGCAGATGAAGCTCAACCCGGCGCCGCCGGACCCGACCCAGCAGATGGTCTTCAATTACATGCCGATCATCTTCACCTTCATGCTGGCGGCCTTCCCCGCCGGCCTGGTGATCTACTGGGCCTGGAACAACACGCTCTCGGTCGCCCAGCAGAGCCTGATCATGCACCGCAACGGCGCCAAGATTGAACTGTGGGATAATTTGAAGCGCACGTTCTTCAAGCCGAAGCCGAAACAGCCGGCGGAGTAGTTTTGTAGGGTGGGTTGAGCATAACGAAACCCATCTCTTTTTTGGCGCGGCGAATTGATGGGTGTCGCTGCGCGTCACCCGTGCTGCGCGCTAAGACGTTGTCATCCCGTCCGGTCACGCCGCCACCCGTTTGACCATCCGCCGCGCCGGCGCCTTCTTCGGCTCCGGCAGCAGCAGGTCGGCGGGAATGTGAAAGCGGGCGCGAAGCCGCTGCACCATTGCCATGCTCAGCCCCTTTTTCCCGCCCAGCACCTCGCTGACACGGCTGGGCGTGCCGAGGATGGGGACCATGTCGGCGCGCGTGAGGCCGTGCTGATCCATGAGGTGACGGATCAGATCGGCGGTACGTGGCGGCCGGCGCGGCCATTTGCTTTCCTCATAGGCGGCGATCAGGCGCGCTTGCGCTTGCAGCCGGACGATGTCGGCCGGGGCGTCGGATTCCCACAGCCGATCGACCAGGGCGCGGGCGCGAGCAAGCTCCCCGGCGCTATCGATCAAGATCAAGGTTGCGTCCATCACACTGTCTCCGCATCGATTTTGTCGTAGTCGGCATGGGTGCCGAAGAATCGGATCGCCACGACGCCGGCCTGATATTGAATGCGCGCGATCAATCGGTAATCGTTTCCCTGATATTAACTCACCGCTGCGGCGCCGCGGCGCGGCGGATTACGCCTGCGGACAATCCGCCCCACGGGCTGCAGCTTGCTATCCCGGATCAAGGAACTTCTGCGCGCGCGCCGTTAGTTGCACCGACAACGCCCGTTGAGTGATTCCGGCGATGAAGCCGACCAATAACGCCACGCTGATGGAACTCGTGAAGCTCGCGAAATCGAGATTGCCGAGCTTGATGGTGATGACGGAGAGGTGCAGGAACAGCGCGAACACGGCGGCGACAAAAGCGACGAACAGCATCCGTATGACCGGCTCGAGATAAATGTCGGGATAGTCGGGGATGCTGTCGAACGAAATCTGCCAGCGCACGGCGGCGACGGAAAACCACGCGCCGGCCATGGCCCCGATGAGAACGTAGCCGTATCCTGCGAGCATCGGCGAGTTCGGCCAACAGTGCGCGCCGACGTGGGCGATGATCAGGCCTAACGCGCCGCCGACGAGGGCCAGCACCACCAGTACGCCGAGATAGCGATAGACCAGCGGCCTACCCGCGCGCCTGACAATGTCGGCGCGAATCTGTTCCAGCGCTTCGTCGGCGAGCTTCGGGTGGACGTTGCTCGCGACGCAGCCCACGTCTCCCGCCTGGGTCACGCGCTGGATGAATTCCTGAAACAGCGCATCGGAGACGGCCTTGTCGTCTTTCAGGAGCTTGAGCACATTGCGCGCTTCGTACACGGCCTGGCTGATCTTGCGCTGATCCTCCGGGATCTGGCCCACGAAGTTCGGGCGCGGCCGCAGATTGAATTTTTCCGACCTGTCGTTGTTCTCATATTCGAAGGCGCCTCGGGTCACGGCTTGGTCCGGCTGCTGTGGATCGGGCATGGCTGTGTTCTCCCAGAGACATCGCCCTCGACAGGCGACCGCCACGACCAGGACGCGGGCCGCGCCCGGCTTACCGAATGCACGCTAGGCGTGCATGTTATGTCAGTTCACTTCAGATTGCAAAGCCGCGAACTTCGCTATACTGCCGGCGCGTTGAGACGATTCCCGGTAACATGCGGCGCCCATGGCTCGGATTTATCTGGCTGGTCCGGATGTCTTCCTGCCCGATGCGGTTGCCGTGGGGCGGCGCAAGAAGGAGCTTTGCGCGGCATACGGCTTCGAGGGTCTCTATCCATTCGACAATGAGGTCGATCCGCATCAGGGCGGCGAGCCCGTGGACCGGTTGATCTACCGCGCCAATGAACAGATGATCCGCCGCGCCGACATCGGCATCTGCAATCTCACGCCGTTTCGCGGCGCGAGTGCCGATCCGGGAACGGTGTTCGAGCTCGGTTTGCTGATAGGACTGGGCAAGCGCGTCTTCGGCTATACCAATGTTGCGTCCGATTTGCTCGAGCGCGCCCAAGGCTTCGACCGGCTGGTCCACGACCCGGTGCAGAATATCTGGCGGGATTCGAACGGGATGAGCGTCGAGAACTTCGGCAACGCCGACAATCTGATGATCGACAATTCCCTGATCGAGCACGGCGGGCATCCGATGGTTCGGCACGGTGCCAGCCGCGAGGCATTGTTTCACGACCTCAACGGCTTCGAGCAATGCCTGCGGCTCGCGGCCGCCCCGCGGTGACGCGGGTGCGCGTCCCGCGGCGATTGACGCCGCGCCGCCCTCCCGTAAGATGATGCCCAACATCAATAGCTGAACGTCGCCGCCGGGAGGAACGATGCCCAAACGCAATGCCACCGTGGCCGTTATCGGCGCCGGCGACTTCATCGGATCGGCGATCGCCAAGAAATTCGCCGCGGAAGGCTTCACCGTCTTCGCCGGGCGACGCAATGCGGAAAAACTCGCGCCGCTCGCGGCCGACATCGAGGCGGCGGGCGGCGAAATCGTCGCGCGCGGGCTTGATGCGCGCAAGGAAGACGACATCGCGGCGTTCATCCGCGAGGCCGACGCGCATGCGCCGCTCGAGGTGTGCGTGTTCAATGTCGGCGGCAATGTGAATTTTCCGCTGTTGGAGACGACCGAGCGGGTGTTTCGCAAGGTGTGGGAACTCTCCTGCTATGCCGGCTTTCTCACCGGGCGCGAGGCGGCGCGCGCGATGCTGCCGCGCGGCAAGGGCTGTATCTTCTTCACCGGCGCGACCGCGAGCGTCCGCGGCGGCAGCGGCTATGCGGCGTTCGCCGCAGCTAAATTCGGCCTGCGCGCGGTGGCGCAGAGCATGGCGCGTGAACTCGGACCCAAGAACATCCATGTCGCGCATCTCGTCATCGACGCCGGCGTCGATACCGCGTTCGTGCGCGAGCGCATCCGCCAGCGCGCGGGCGATGCGGCGCTGGAGAAGCTCGATCCCGATCAGCTTATGAACCCGGCCTCGATCGCGGAGGCCTATTGGCAGCTCTACCGGCAGCCGCGCGACGCCTGGACCTTCGAGCTCGACGTGCGGCCCTATTTGGAGACCTGGTAATGGCGACGCCCAAGGTGGAATTTCACTTCGATTTCGGCAGCCCCAACGCCTATCTCGCGCACCTCGTGGTGCCGGAGATCGAAAAGCGCGCCGGCGCGACATTCGAGTACGTGCCGATCCTGCTCGGCGGCGTCTTCAAGCTCACCAACAACCGCTCGCCGGCGGAGAAGATGGCGGGCATCAAGAACCGGCTCGCCTACGAGCAAGTGGAGATGCGGCGCTTCATCCGCCGCCACGGCATCACGCGGTTCAAGTGGAATCCGTTCTTTCCGGTCAACACGCTGTTGATCATGCGCGGTGCGGTCGCGGCACAGCGCGAGGGCGTGTTCAAGCACTATGTCGACGAGATGTTCCGCTATGTGTGGGACGAGCCGAGGGATATGGACGATCCTGAGGTGGTGCGCGCGACGCTCGTGGAGTCCGGGTTCGACGCCGAGCGTCTGCTTGCGCTCACGCAGGAGCCGGAGGTGAAAGAGCAGCTCCTCAAGAACACCGAAGCGACCGTCGCGCGCGGCACCTTCGGCGCCCCGACCTTCTTTGTCGGCGAAGAGATTTTCTTCGGCAAGGACAAGCTGGGCGAAGTCGAAGATGAGATCGTCCGTGCGACGACGCAGCAAGTGTCGACCTCCAAGCCTTAGGCGGAGAAACCCCAAGTGACATCACAGCCGGCGCCCTCGATCATCGAAACCCGCTTCGACCAGATGTTCCCCGTGCTGGAGCCGGCGGAGATCGAACGCGTTCGACGGTTCGGTTCGGTGCGCTTCTTCGCCACCGGCGAGGCGTTGGAAAGGATCGGCGAAATCGGCTTCGGCCTCAGCCTCATCCTCAACGGTCGGATCGAGGCTCTTCAGCGCGACGCATCCGGCCGCGAGGTTCCGATTGTCACCCTAGGACGTGGCGCCTTCCTCGGCGAACTCGCCCAACTGGCGGGCCGGCCGGCCCTGGTGGACGCCTTCGCCCGCGAGCCGGTGGAGGCGTTGATCATCCCGCCGGACCGGCTGCGGGCCTTGTTCGTTGCAGAGGCGGAGCTTGGCGAGCGGATCATGCGCGCGCTGATCCTGCGGCGCGTCGGCCTCCTCGAGACCGGCGCCGGTGGACCGGTGATCGTCGGCCGCGCCGACAATGGCGATGTGCTCCGGCTGCAAAATTTTCTCCGCCGCAATTCGCATCCGCACCAGACGCTCGATCCGGACACCGACGCCGAGGCGAAAGCCCTAATCGAGCGATTTCACGTCGATCCCGGCCAGCTTCCGATCGTGCTGTGCCCGCAGGGCCAGTTGCTGCGCAATCCCGGCGAGGACGAGCTTGCCCGCTGCCTCGGCCTCGTCGGGCCGATCGATCCGGATCGCATTTATGACGTCGCCATTGTCGGGGCCGGGCCGGCTGGCCTTGCAGCTGCCGTCTATGCCGGATCGGAGGGGCTTTCGGTCCTCGTGCTCGACTGCCGCTCGCGCGGCGGTCAGGCCGGAGCGTCGTCGCGGATCGAGAATTATCTCGGTTTTCCGACCGGCATCAGCGGCCATGCGTTGATGGCGCGCGCCGCCAATCAAGCGCAGAAATTCGGAGTCGAAATGGCGATCCCGGACGAGGTGGTGAGCCTTCAGGTCGCCGACAACGATGCGGGACGGCGTCACGCGATCCTGACATTATCCAACGCCGAGCGCGCCTGCGCGCGTGCCGTGGTGATCGCCAGCGGCGCGCGTTATCGCCAGCTTGCCGTCGCCGATCTCGACCTGTTCGAGTCGTCAAGCGTGCATTATTGGGCCTCCCCATTGGAGGGCAAATTGTGCCGCGGGCAGGAGGTGGCGCTCGTCGGCGCCGGCAATTCGGCGGGCCAGGCGACGGTTTATCTGGCGAGCCAGGCTGCCAAGGTTTGGCTCATCGTGCGCGGTCGCGATCTGGAGACCAGCATGTCGCGCTACCTCGTCGAGCGCATCGAGGGGCTTCCAAATGTGGAGGTGCTGACACGCACCCAGATCGCAGGCCTCGAAGGCGCCGACGGCATGCTGCAGACGATCCGCTGGCGCCGCGCCGATGAAAGTGAGGACGTGCGGCGTCCCATTCGCCACCTCTTCCTCTGCATCGGGGCCGATCCAAATACGCAATGGCTCGCCGGGGCCGGCGTCCAGCTTGACGCCAAGGGTTTCGTGCTGACGGGCCTGGAGGCCGGGTCCGGCCGCCGACCGCTGGAAACGAGCCAACCTGGTGTCTTCGCCATTGGCGACGTCCGCTCCGGTTCGACCAAGCGGGTCGCCGCGGCGGTCGGCGAGGGGGCGCAGGTCATGGCGGGGCTGCACGGATACTTGAGCACGGCACAACAATGATAAGCGGCGCAACAACTAACGCACCGGCAGTTTGGGTGGCGGCGGTTGCGTTGTTGGAATGTTGATTTATTCCGCCGCGATGGCGTGAAAAAACGTGCCGCTGACGTGGCCGCGCCGGCCGCCGGTCTTTTCCAGCACGCGACCTTCGCTGTCGGCGACTTCCGCGAATGGCTCATCGTCGCTGGCGGCGGTGAGGGCGGCGTAGTGGAATTCGTGGCCGCGAACGATCGAGCCGGCGCGGCCGAGCGCGCCGTCGGATAAGAGCCGCGCGGAGCGGTAGCCGAGATGCAACTTGCGCTTGGCGAAGCTGGTCGAGTGGCCGAGCAGGCCGGTCATGGCGTGGCGCTGGCCGGCGGCATCTTCGAGGCTTTCACCCAGAACCATATAGCCGCCGCACTCGCCGTGCACGGGGCGCGTCTGCGCGAAGTTGCGCAAGCCGTGAAAAAATTTTCTTGCCGCTGCGAGCGTTTCGGCATGCAGCTCCGGATAACCGCCCGGCAGCCAGCAGAAGTCGGCCTGCTTCGGGGGCGGCTCGTCGGCGAGCGGCGAGAAAGGAAGAATTTCCGCGCCCGCGCGCCGCCACGACGCGATGAGGTGGGGATAGATGAAGCTGAAAGCGCGGTCGCGGGCGAGGGCGATGCGCTGGCCAGGCGGTGGCAGGGCCACATTGATGTCCGCGGCTGTGATCGTCAGCGGCGTGGCGATGCGCATGATCGCGTCGAGATCAAAGTGTTCTTCGGCGGTAGCGGCGAGGCGATCAAACAAATTCGTGAGATCGGCATGCTCGCCGGCCTGCACCAGGCCGAGGTGGCGCTCGGGTAATGTGAGCGCGGCTTCGCGCGGCAGCGCGCCGAGGATCGGCATATCAAGCGTGGCGATCGCGTCGGCGACCAACCCGCGATGCCGCTCGCTGCCGACGCGGTTCAAGATCACGCCGGCGACGCGCACGTGCGGGTCGTGGGTC
>Ga0116134_1000916_pt1 | contig 15106 bp, 13 predicted proteins | sample June2015DPH_19_5_FD_89737 | JGI IMG/M metagenome (GOLD analysis project Ga0116134, IMG submission 89737) | Peatland microbial communities from SPRUCE experiment site at the Marcell Experimental Forest, Minnesota, USA - June2015DPH_19_40 | ecosystem: Environmental > Terrestrial > Soil > Wetlands...
CTGGCGGCGTAATTGCTCCTGCTGGTAGGCGCGGCGCTGGCGGGCGCGCAGGGTTTCGAGGACCTCGCGTTCGCGATAGGCCTGATGATACTCGCTGGCTGCTTGCTGGCGCGCGAGTTGGAGCTTGCGAATATCGGACTGAAGATCCTGGCGGAAGCGATGCAGGTTCTCGCGGAGAACGGAAGCGAACTGGAGTTCGCCGGCGGTGCGACCGGAGATGAGCGCGGCGGCATCGGACTGAGCGGAGTCGGAGAGGTAGCGCTCCAGTTGGGCCAATGTTTCCTGGGCACGGGAGACCCGGAGATTGGCCTCTTGCAGTTGAAGCGTGCGCTGGCGTTCGATGCTCTGACGCAGGCGAAGTAGCGGGTCGAGAGCGAAACGGAAGGACATGATTCAGGCCGGGAGCGCCATGAGGCGATCGATGGAATTTTTCATGCCGGCAACTTCCTGCGAAGGCTGCATGAGGAATTCGCGAAGCGCGGGCATGAGCGCGATGGCGCGATCAAGATCGGGATCGCTGCCTTTCTGGTAAGCCCCGATGCGGATGAGTTCCTCGGAAGCCTTGTAGGTAGCGAACAGGCGGCGGATCGCGTTGGTTTTGGCGAGCTGATCGGCGGGGATGACGTTGGGCATGATGCGGCTGATGCTGTCGAGGATGGAGATGGGAGGATAGTGACTCTGGGCGGCAAGACGGCGATCGAGCATGACGTGGCCGTCGAGGAGGGCGCGGGCGGCGTCGACCAGGGGATCGTTTTCGTCGTCGCCTTCCATGAGAATGGTGTAGAAGCCGGTGATGGTGCCGGAGCCGAAGGAGCCCGCCCGCTCGATGAGGCGGGCTAACAAAGTGAAGACCGAGGGCGTGTAGCCTTTGGCGGTGGGTGGCTCGCCGGCGGCGAGTCCGATTTCACGTTGCGCCATGGCGAGACGAGTGAGCGAGTCGACGACCAGCAGCACGTGCTGGCCGCGGGCACAGAAATATTCGGCAATGGTGGTGGCCGCGAGACAGGCACGGATGCGGAGCAGCGGATCCTGGTCGGAGGTGGAGACGACGACGACGGAACGGCTGCGGCCGGTTTCGCCGAGCGAGTTGAGCAGTTCTCCTACTTCGCGTCCGCGCTCACCGATCAGGCCGAGGACGGTGAGGTCAGCGGTGGTGTTACGGGCCATCATGCCGATGAGCGTGCTTTTGCCGACGCCGCTGCCGCCAAAGATGCCGACGCGCTGGCCGCGTCCGCAGGTAAGGAAGGCGTCAATAGCGCGGATGCCGCACCCGAGCGCATCGCGGATGGGGGTGCGTTCGAGGGCAAGCGGGGCTTCGCGATCGAGCGCATAGCGCTCGCGGCAAGCGGGAGCGGGACGGCCGTCGATGGGATTTCCAGCGCCATCGAGCACGCGGCCGAGCAGTTCTTCGCTCAGGCGCAGGGAGGGGCGACGTCCCCACACCACGACCTGGTCGCCGTAACGGATGCCGGTGGGGCGGTGCAGTGACATGGAGAGAACGATGTGGCCGCGGAAGCCGACAATCTCTCCCGGCCAGTGCCGGCCGCGGGAGTCGATGATTTCGCAGGCCTCGCCCACGGTGCAGAACGGGCCTTCGGATTCGACGAGCTGGCCGACAACCTGTATCACTCGGCCGCGCCAGCGCAGCGCGGATGTGTTCTCGAGGTGAGAGAAGTAGGCGGAGAGGATCTGCGAAGTCATGAGCGTTTCTCCGGCGCTCGGCCGGGGGGTGATGACGGCGGTGTCGCCGCATGTGGGGCCGCTGCGGCTGGTGTCGAGGCGGCCGCGGAGCTCGGGGCCGCGCCCGGCCTTTCGGCGAGCAGGTCGAGCAATCCGGTTTCAATTTCCTTGAGCTGCGATTCGAGACCGACTTCGGTCGAGCCCAGTGATGTTTCGATGCGGCATTCCCCGGGAGCGAGGGCGGGATCTTCGTGGACCTCGGGCGCGGGCACATCTTCCGTCTGGCAGGCGAAGTAGTGCCGCCAGTCGGGAGCTTCCTTGGGGTGGACATGCAGGTTGACTTTGGTGCCGCTATCGAGTTTCTCGAGTGTGACCCGGACGATGCCAGCGAGAGCGTTGGGATCGATTTGCACTTCGCGATGCAGGATTTTGCGGGCGATGGCGAGCGCCAGTTCAACGACTTCGCCTTCGACGCGGCGGTAATAATTTTGCCGCTCGAGAGCGAACGCGTGGAGAGCATGGCTGATCTGCTCGCGATTTTTGGCGAGCGCAGCGTCGAATCCGGAGCGGAGCTCGTGTTGCGCGCTTTGGCGTCCCTGCTCGAAGACATCGGCCTGCTGCTGGTGGGTGCGTGCCTCCGCGGGCTGGCCGGCATCGAACCCACCGCCTGGAGCGCCGCTCGGGAGTCCGGCTTCGGCGTAGACGAAGGGCGAGGCTTCGGAGATGGGCTGCCGCTTGGGGGCGCTAGACGACATACTCCTCCTGCGACTCCGCACTCAACACCAGCTTGCCCTCGGCTTCGAGTCTGCGGGCCACGTCCACGATTTCGCGCTGCGCGTGATTCACATCCTTGGCGCGCACCGGGCCCAATACCTCCATGTCTTCTTTCAGCATCTCGACAGCGCGCGAAGACATGGACTTGAAAACCAGGTTTTTAAGTTCTTCGGTGGCGCCGCGCAGGGACAACGCCAGAGTCTTCTTGTCCAGCTGTCCGAGCAGTTCGCGGATACCGGCTTCGGGCACTCCCAACAGATCTTCAAAGGTAAACATAAGGTTGCGAATGCCCAGCGCCATCTTGGGATCGTCTTTTTCGATAACCTCCAGGATGCCTTTGCCGACCAGCGGTTCGAGCTGGTTCAGCAGGTCGGCGGCGCCTTTGAATCCGGCGTAGGCGCGCCGGCTTTGCTCGCCGACCGACTCCAGGTGCTTGTTCAGGGTGAGCGCAACCTTCTGGGCAACTTCGGGAGAAAACTGACGCAACTGCGCCAGGCGTTTGATGGTTTCGGCACGAACCTCTTCAGGCAGGCGCAACAACAGCGCGGAGGCCTGACGGGAGTGCAAGTGGGCCAGGATGAGGGCGATGGTTTGCGGATGCTCGACTTCGAGGAACTTGGCCAACTGCTGCGGGTCGGCTTCCTGCAGGCTTTCCAGTTGCACGCCACTCTGTTCCATCGTTCGTTGCACCTGTTCGAGCAGACGCTGAGCGCCCGTCTCGCCGAAGGCTTTTACCAGAAGTTTCTGGGCATATTCCGGGCCGCCTGCGGCCAGGTACCCTTGGGTAAGGGTGAGCTGGTAATACTCTTCCAGCACGGACATCGCGGTCTCGGGTTTAAACTGCTCCAGCTCCGCGATGCGCCGCGTCAGCCGCTGCACGTCGCCTTCAGGCAGATTGCGGTAGATGTGGCTGGCGGCCTCCTCACCGAGCATCACCATGAGGATGGCCGCTTTCTGCAAGCCCAGGCTGGAGATGGGTGTGGCCATGGTTTATCTTTCTTGGCTACTTTCTTGGTTACTCTCTATTGATTACATCTTGCTCGGTTACTTCTATCCTTAAGTTCGTCCAGCGTTAGTTCGTCCAGCTTTGTTATCTCTAATTCCGTCTCTACAGACGGACGAAACCTATGGCGTCGTTAAAGCGATCTCTTGATACGAAACCCATTGATACAAAACCCATTCTTTCCGCAGTATGCCAGCTCCAATACCGCGTGAGAGTTACTTGGCCTTCGGGTCCCGGATCCAGGTCTGAACCAGACGGCTGGCGGCGGCCGGCTCGGCTTTGATCTTGTCGGTAATCTCTTTTTTCAATGCCGCGGCACGCTTCGATTCCTCGCTGCCCTGGGGAAGTTCGACGCTGGCGAGCAGATTGGCGCCGCCCGCTGCGGCGGCGAGCGGCTTCGCCACGTGGGTGGGAATCTGTTTGAAGGCCGCGATCGCGTGTTTCTTCACCGGACGCAGCACCAGCGCATAGACAACCAGGAAGAGCAGCGTAATTCCAACGTAGCGCAGCGCGCCCGCCCAGGGCTGGACGAGGAGGCGCAATTTGTCCAGCTTGCCGGGGGCGGCGGGCAGTTCGACGGGCGTGCTCTGGAATGAAAGGTTCTCGACCGCGAGCAGGTCTCCGCGCTGCTCGTCCACTCCGATGGCGGCGCGAGCCAGTTTTTCGATCGCCGTCATTTCTTCGGGGGTCCGCTTCCGCCGGACGCTCGACGACTTGCCGTTTTCCTGCTTGGTATCGACCGCGTCATCGACCAGCACCGACGCGGTGATACGGCGCACGCGGCCCGCCGGGTTCAGGACGTGGCGGGTGTTCTTGCTGACCGCGAAGGTTGAGCTATCGGATTTTGAGCTCTGGCTGTCGATCGACGAAAGCACGCTCGGAATGACGGTCGTGCTGGCCGCAACACTGCTGGCCGGAACACTGCTCGCTGGAATAGCGCTCGCCGCGCCCGGCACGATCGGCGGCACAACCGGGGGTACGACCGGCGATACGACCGGCGCCGCAGCCGGGGGCACAAGGGCGGCGCTGCTGCCGGGAACATTACTGGTAACGCCGGGCACACCCGCCGGATTGCCGCCTCCGGCGAGTTCTTCCGAATGCTGCTGGGCGAGCGGCGCGGTCGCCTTCGGGTCGTAGATTTCGGAGGTATCTTCGCTGCTGCTCAGGTCGTAGTCGACGTGCACGCTGGCGCGAACATGTTCGGCGCCGACCACGGGCTCGATGGCGTGCACCGCGGCGGCGGCCAGTTCCTCGTCGGAATCGAACGATGCCTGGCCGGAGGGACCGCGCCGCGAAAGAAAAGACGCTGCCGTCTCCGCGTCGACGACCGTGACATTCTCGGGCCGCAGGCCATCGACGGCGCTCGCGACCAGTTGCGGGATGGCTTGCTGCGCTTCGCGGGAGAGCGTGCCGCCGCGGGTCTTCACGATGACCGCGGCTTTCGATACGTGCTCCTGCTCCGTGAACAGCGACTCGCGCGGCAAAACCAGGTGGACGCGCACTGCCTCGACCTCGCTCAGGGTTTGCAGCGTGCGTTCGAGTTCGCCTTCGAGGGCGCGCTGGTAATTCACCTTTTCACTGAAGTCCGATCCCGCCCAGTTCGGCGTGTCGAACAATTCAAATCCGAGGCGGGCATTGCGCGGCAGCCCCTGGGAGGCGGTTTCGAGGCGCGCGGCGTCGAGTTTTTCGGAGGGCACGAGGACGCTCGCGCCATCCGGGGAAATTTCGTAAGGGATATTTTTTGCCGCCAGACGGCTGCCCATCGACTGCGCATCCTGCGGCTTAAGCCCGGAGTAGAGAACGACGTCCTTGTGATCAAGCAAGGAAACGAACAGCCACAGTACCAACCCGACCGCCGCCGCTCCCCCGGCGATGAGCGCTTTCTGCTGCAGGCTCAAGCCGCGCAGAAAGTCCTGGATCTGATTGAGGCCCTGACTCAAATTTTCCCACTCCTAATCGTTTAACCGCCAAGACGCAGAGGTCGCCGAGGTTTTCGCGATCTGTCTTTCTTATTGCGTCCGGAACTTCTGCGATTCAAGTTCCTGACGCTGCTTTGGAACGGCATGTTTCGGAGCCGCATGGTCGAGAACGTCATGGTCGAGAACGGCATGGTTCAGAACTGCATGTTCGAGATCTGCTGATACGCCTGCACGATTTTGTTCCGCACCTGCATCATCAGTTGAAACGAGAGATCGGCCTTTTCGACGGCAATCATGGCGCTGTGCAGATCCGCGCCCTGGCCGTTGAACAACTGCGCCACCTGGGTGGTGGTATCGCCCTGCGCGCCCCCGACCTCGTCGATCGACTGTTGCAGGGTCTCGAAGAATTTGCCGCCCTCGGCGGTGCCCGCGGGAGCAGCGCCCATGTCAGCGGGCAGAATGCGAATGGACGAAATCGAATTATTCACGGCTGAGCCTCCTCATTCCGTCTCTACAACGTCTGCCAGATCAAATCACGATCCACCACGGAGGCACTGAGTCCCGGAGAAAATCCAAATTAAGAAAGACGTTCTCAACTTCGTGTCTCCGTGCCTCCGTGGTCAATGCCCGGCTAACGCATCAGGTCGAGCGACTGGGTAATCATGTTTTTCGTGGCCTGCACCGCCGACGCGTTCAGTTCATAGGCGCGGACCGCTCCCAGGAGATCGGTCATTTCTTCGACCGGATCGACCTGAGGGTAAGCGACGTAGCCTTCGGCATTCGCGTCGGGGTGTCCGGGTTCGAAGCGCATCACCGGCGGGCGTTGATCGGAGACCACGGCAGCCACCCGCACGGCCGAAGCGGTTCCCGAATGCAGGCCGGCGAGCGCGAGCGAGAAGCGGGGAGCGCGCTGCGATTGAAAGACCACCATCTGGCGGCGATAGGGGCCGCCCTGCGGGGTGCGTGTGGTTTGGACGTTGGCCATATTGCTCGCGACCACTTCCGCCCGCTGCCGCTCGGCGCCAAGCGCCGAGCCACTGAGTTCGAGCATGCCAAACAGGTTCATGACGTACTCCCTCCACTGATGGCGGCGGACATGGTGTGGAATTCGGATTTCAGGAACGCCACCGCCACCGTAAAGCGCAACTGGTTCTGAGCCAGCAGCAGGGTTTCGCGCTCGACCGAGACGTCGTTTCCGTCGGGACGCTCCATCAGTCCGCGGATTTCATGCGCCACCGGGGTGAACGATTGCTCGGGCAACGACGGCTGCTCGCCGGCCATGGCCTGCTCGATTTCGCCGGCGAACGGACGCAGGTCGCGGGCGTGATATCCCGGGGTATCGACGTTGGCGAGGTTCCCGGAAATCACCTGATGGCGGAACGCGCTCAGGTCGAGCACGCGCTCCAGACCACGCATCAGCGGGGTTTCGATCATGGACATGGTTGCTCCTTGGGATGGTGATTGTCATTTCGAAGGTCGTTGCTTCGGCGAGCGTTGTCAGGAAGAGCGTTGTTAGGAAGATCGTTGTCAGGTAGACCCTGGTTAGAAAGACCGTGGCTAGAAAGACCGCTGGAAACGCCGTTGCGGTAGTTGTCCCGCGGCGGCAATCCAAACTCGCGGACTTTGTTGCGCACCGTGCGCAGGCTGACGCCGAGCAACTCAGCCGCCCGCGCCCGGTTGCCGCCGGTGGATTCGAGGGTCATGGCAAAAAGCCGGCGTTCCATTTCGCCGAGCGAGAGCCCCGGTTTCCACTCCGGGGACGAAGGCGGGCGCGGGGGAGGAATTCCCCCGTGAAGACTTTTTCCGTGATCGAGGGCTTCGATGCCAATCTCGCCGCCGCGCGACAAAGCTACCGCCCGCCGCACGAAGTTTGCCAGTTCGCGCACATTGCCCGGCCAGGCGTGCTCTTCGAGACGCGCCATCAGTTCTCGCGATAGGCGAGCTTGAGTTCTCGAGGTTCCGGACGCGGCATAGAGCCCGGCAAAATAATCGGCTAGTTCGGCAATGTCGCCGGCGCGATCGCGCAGCGGCGGCAGAGAAATCGGAATCACGTTAAGGCGATAGTAAAGATCGGCGCGGAAGCGGCCTTCGGCGACCGCGGCTTCGAGCGGACGGTTGGTGGTCGCGATGACGCGGATATCGACGTGTACGGTCTGGTTCGATCCCAGGCGGTCGAACTCGCGCTCCTGCAGGGCGCGCAGCAGTTTCGGCTGCAGCGCGAGCGGCATCTCGCCCACCTCATCGAGCAGCAGCGTGCCTCCATTCGCCGTTTCGAACTTGCCCGGCCGGGCGCCGACGGCCCCGGTAAAAGCTCCACGGGCGTGGCCAAACAATTCGCTTTCGAGCAGGGTTTCGGGAAACGCGGTGCAGTTCAGCGCGATAAATGGCCCCGGTTTGCGGCGGCTAAGGCGGTGGATGAGGCGCGCGATCAGCTCTTTCCCGGTGCCGCTTTCCGCCTCGATCAGAATGTCGGCATCGGTCGAGGCGGCTTGCCGCGCGCGCTCGAGCGCCTGCTCCCATGCCGGGGAGTGGCCGACGAGCGTTTCGGTGTCTTTGCCGAACTCCTCGGCGCGGCGCAGCACCTGCTCGACGGCGAGTTCGAGTTTCTCGAAGCAGACCGGCTTGACCAGGTAGTCGCAGGCTCCGTTGCGCATGGCTTCGACCGCGTCGGGCACGCAGCCATAGGCGGTCAGCAGAATTACCGCGGTACGCGCCGACGAGGTTTGCACCTCGCGCATCAGCTCGAAGCCGTCGTGGCCCGGCATGCGCACGTCCGTGATCACGAGCGAATGCAACCCGGCGCGAAACTTGGCCAGCGCTTCCGTGCCATTCACGGCGACATCGACCAGCCATCCGCGGCGCTGGAAGCGCGCTTCAAGCGCGGCGCGCATGCCCGCATCGTCGTCAGCGATGAGCAGGCGCTTCATAGCAGGTCTCCCGATGCGACGGGCAATTCGACCGCTGATTCGGCAAAACGTTCGGACGACGGTTCGGGCGATGGTTCGGAGGAGTGTTCAGAGAAAGGTTCGGGTGCGTGTCCGGACGAATCCGTGGGCGAGTGTCCAGCGCCCATCGCCTGCGCCGCGCCCGTCGCTCCATTGCGGGGAAGGCGGAGCCGGAAGGTGGCGCCGTAACCGGGGCGGCTCTCAACCGCGATCGATCCCCCATGCTGTTCGAGAATGCGATGGCAGACGGCGAGTCCGAGTCCGGAGCTGCCGGGCCGGGTACTGAATCCCGCTTCAAAGATGCGCGGCAGATCGCCGGGCGCAATGCCCGGCCCGGTGTCGCGAACCACAATTTCGACACCACCGATTTCGGCGCCGTCGATTTCGACTCCGTCGCCCGCCGCGCCCGGCGAGCTCGCCGACGATGTGCAGTCGTTGCCGCGCAGGCAGAGCCATCCACCGCCCGGCATGAAGCGAAAAGCGTTGAGCGCGAGGTTGAGCAGCACCTGTTCGAGGCGGTGCCGGTCGGCATGAATGGTGACGCCGCTGAGGCCGTTGACGACCTGCATTTCGACGCGCGCCTGCTTAGCCAGCGGCAGCAGAAAGTCATAGGCCCAGTCGAGGAGTTGGCCCGCGTCGGTCGGGGCGAACTCGGGCAGCGGCGTGTTGTGCAGGTGAAGCACGTTGTTGACGGTGGCGGAAAGCGTGCGCAGACCAGCCTGCACGTGTTCAATCCAGCGGTGGCTTTCGGCTTCGAGATTAGCTTCGGCTAAGAGCCCGGCGAAAAGTTCGAGGCTGCCCAGGGGATTGCGGATTTCATGCGCCAGCAGCGCCGACATCTCGACCAGCGCCTGCTGCCGTCGCAAGTGTTCTCGATCGTGTTCGAGCTTCTTCGCCTCGCTGACATCGCGCAGGATAAAGACCGAAGTGGCGCGAGCCGGACTTTGCTCCAGCCAGGCGTGGCGGATGGCAACCCAGGCCGGTTTGGAAGAAGTGAAGAAAGCATCGTTTGAGAGAGAATCGCTGGAGAGAGAATCATTCGAAAAGGATTGCTCGAAATCGGAAAGCGGCAATTCGTGCTCTTCGCCGGTGTCGCGCGCGCGGTCGAGCGCCGCGGAGAGCGCGGCGGGCAAGGCGTCGGCCGATTCGAAGCTGCCGCCGACGAGGCGCGCCGCCTCGGGATTGAGCGTCGAAATCCGCGCTCCGGCTTCGATTACCAGAACGCCGCAGGGCAAGCCTTCCACAATGCGGCGCAGGCGTTCCCGCATGCGATGGTTTTCTTCGAGACTGGTAGCCAGGTCGCGGTTCGTGACTTCGAGTTCCTGGCGGAGATGAGCGACCTGCCCTTGCAGTTGCCCATAGGTGCGCTCGAGCGAACCCGCCGCCTCGGTGAACGACGCAAAGGCGCGGGCCAGCGGATGTTCGGGATCGCGCGCGGAATCTCGTGGTGCTGGGAAAGAGGTGGACATGATGATTGCGTTGCAACGGCGATGCCAGCCCGGCATAAATTGCCTTAGATCGCTCTTATGCCGAGTACGGATGAAGACGACCCATTGCTCGACCTGGTGAAAATGAGTCTCCGCCCTTCAACTCTCCGTTCACAAGGCTTTGTCATCCCGACCCTGAGCGAAGGCTTTAACCGCAGAGAGCGCAAAGGACGCGGAGCAAACAGGAATAAAAGCTCTAAAACAAGCGGCCCAAAGTGCTTTCCGTGCGAACACTCGGGGTCCCGCGTCCAAATGCAGAAAAGAAGAAATTCTCCGCGAACTCTGCGCTCTCTGCGGTTAAAGCCTTCGCTCGCGGGCTCTTAATCGTTCGCCCTAGCGCGAGTTGCGAAAGCTCGAGTCCTCAAGCAACAGATGCTCGGGATGAATCACCGGCTGGTCTTCGGAGAGGATCAGCGCCCGTTCGATCACGTTCTGAAGTTCGCGAATGTTTCCCGCCCAAGGCTGCGTTTTCAGCAGTTGCAAAGCCGCGGCGGACAATCGCGGCGCGGGCAGGCGCAAGGCATATTTTTCGAGAAAGTGCGCCGCCAGTTGCGCAATATCTTCAGCCCGGTCACGCAGCGGCGGAATTTCAATGGGGAAGGCGCAGAGACGATAGTACAGATCTTCGCGGAACTTTCCCTCGCGGACGAGGGACAGCAGGTGCGCGTTCGTGGCGGAGACGACGCGGGCATCCACGCGCACGACGTCGGCGCTGCCCAGGCGCTGCAGTTCTTTCTGCTCCAGAAAACGAAGCAGCTTGGGCTGAAGGCTCAACGGCATTTCGCCGATCTCGTCGAGGAAGAGCGTGCCTCCCTGCGCCACCTGGATTCTTCCCGCATACGATTGCATGGCTCCGGTGAAAGCACCGCGCGCGTAGCCGAAGAGTTCGGCTTCGAGCAGAGTCTCAGGAATGGCGGCACAATTAACCACCGCAAAGGCGCGCCCGGCGCGCGGACTCAACTGATGAATGGCGCGGGCGACGATCTCCTTGCCGCAGCCGGTCGGGCCGCTGATGAGGACGGTTGTATTCCGCTGCGCCAGCAGTCGCGCCAGACGATACACGGGTTGCATGATGCGGGAGTTGCCGATCATTCCGGGCAAGGGAACTTCGAGAAGGGAGCGGGCGGCGGGCAGATGCTGATCTGAGTCTTTATCGTTGTCTTTGTCCTCGTCTTTCTTTTTGCACGGGGACACGACGGGCCACATTTCCAGAAGCAGGTTTCCGTGCTCTTCAGCAGCCGCGGTGGGTTCGGCATCGCTCTCTGGACTGAGATCTGGACTGCGATCCACATCGACCTCTGGATCGAGCAGCACGACTTCGATTCCGGGATAGCGTTGCCGCACGGTGTGACTCAGTTCCTCGGCGTCGAGATCGGGCAGGCGGCGATCGAGGAAGAGCACCTGCCAGAAGCCGCTCTCCAAATGGACGAGGGCTTCGGCTCCTCCAGTGGCCTGTTCGAAGCGGCGAGCGGGAGACCGAAGACTTTCGAGGACGCGCTGGCGCACCACGTTGCTGGGACTGGCCACCAGGATGTGGTTAGCATAGTTGGACGGGATCGGATAACTCGTCATACCGTCGATTTGAAACGGATGCGGTTAGAAAGAGATTAGATGAAGATTAGAAGACTCTGTCGAAAGGAACCCTTGGTGTAGCGCGAGGGGCAAATTTTGCTTTACATGCGGATGGTTAAGTAGTTATCGGGCATTTTCTGCAGGCTGGGCGTTTTCAGCTAAGTGCTCTGTGATTCCAGTTCCGAGCTTCGTGCTTCGAGCCGGCCCAAAGTCTGTTTGCTCGTGGCTCGCGGCCGCCGGGATGCGCATCAATCATTTCTCCTCGAACACGAGCTCGCCGTTTTCGACTTTGATATCTTTGACGTTGTTTGGGAGCTTGAGCTGATCGCGCTGCTCGGCGAGTTTCTTTTGCAACACCTCGTTGACCAGCGATGCGGGCACGGAGAGATCGCCGACCTTGACCTCGGTCGCATCGAAGGTGGCGTAACCATCTTTGGAGCCGAGATGTCCGGCCAGCGTGAGGTAGACGTCTTTGCCGGCGATCTGCGTGAGAAATTGACCGCGAACAATGTCTCCATCCATGGAGACCTGGTAATCCTTGATATTCGGAACCGCGCCGGGGAACTCCATCGCGGGGCTCGCGGCGGGGGAGCTGAGGGAAGGGCTGGCGGGAGAGTTACTGGAAGGATTCGCGGGAGCCGGCGTTGCTGCGGGCAGCAGGCCGGCAGCTTGCGCCAGCGCAGCCGACAATTCGCCGGAGTTCATGCGGACTTCGCTCTCCGGTTCTCCGGCCACTTTGGGTTGCGCGAGTTGGTTCACCTTCTCTTGGAAAGACTGCGCGTTGGCGGCAGCTGCGGCGGGCGCGGCCACCGGCGCAAGCGGCGCCGGGCGCTTTAGAACCAGGACGAGCGTGAGAATCGAAATTCCGAGGGTTACGAAACCGATAATCCGCTGTAGCTTCACGAAGACACCTCCGCCGTTGCTGGCTTCTATCTGTCGCTGCCTTCCATCGTACCCGCGAAAAGAGACTGGTTTGAGATGACGTAGGTGCTATGGCTGTGGGATGGTTTGGGCCGCGGGTTCTGGGCCTGGAAACTGTGTGATTGCGGCGCCCGAGGCGAGGCCGAGCGTTGTCATTCCACGATGGCCAACACATCGCCGGGGTTCACGGCTGCGCCTGCGGTTGCCAATATTTTCTTGACGGTTCCCTTTTTCGGCGACTTGATTTCGTTCTGCATTTTCATCGCTTCGACTACGACGATGCCCTGGCCGGCTTCGACCTCGGAATTTTCCGCGACCAGCAGACGCACGATGCGGCCGGGCATGGGAGCCAGGATTTTCCTGGGGCCCTTTTCGTCTCCGGCAGCTTTCTGGCGCGAGCGCAGGGAACGCGGATCCCGCAACTCCACCGCGAAGCGGCTCCGGCCCACCCACATGTGGAGATCGGTTGCAGTCTGCTCGCGCTTGATTTCGTAGGCGTGCCCATCGACCAGGAGGGACAAGACGTCGCGGCGCGTGATGACCGCGTCGACATGAATCGGCTGCCCGTCCAGGCGGCACTGCCATCCGCCAGCGGCTTTTTCCAGCTCGAGCCGGTACGATTTGCCTCCGACGATGACTTCATACACCATAAGATCAACGCATCGCTTCCGAGCGCCCTTTCTGTTTCCAACTGGATGGCGGCGCAGCTGGGCCTGAACCGGTTGCAGCGGTGTCGCCATTTTTGCTGACGGCCGAAGCCGGGTCGAGCACGGCAAACATTCCGGCCGCAATCGCGGCGACCGTCTCCATCACTTCGATCTCCCGCTCCGGTGCGGTAGAGGTGACGGCCGGATTGCCTTTCGCGATCAGCCGATCGAGGTATCCGGTATCCACCTTTGCCGCCTGAAAATCGGCGTCGCCGAGGATGCGCTGGAAGAGAGAAATGTTGGTCTTGATGCCGGCCACGAAATATTCGTAGAGCGCCCGTTCGAGCCGCATGATGGCCTGCCGCCGGTCGGTGCCGTAGCCGATCAGTTTGGCGAGCAGCGGATCGTAATCCATGGGAACCGTCCAGCCTTCGTACATGCCGCTATCGCGGCGGATTCCCGGCCCCGAGGGCGCGAGCAGCAGCGTGATCTTGCCGGGGCTGGGAAAGTAATTGTTATCCGGGTCTTCGGCGTAAATGCGGCACTCGATGGCGTGCCCGCGAATCTCCACGTCGGACTGCGTAAAAGGAAGCTTCTCGCCGCTCGCGATCCGGATCTGCAGGTGGACGAGATCGAGTCCGGTGGTCAATTCGGTGACCGGATGTTCCACTTGCAGGCGCGTATTCATTTCCAGGAAGTAGAAGTTTTTTTGTGGATCGACCAGGAATTCGACGGTGCCGGCATTGGTGTAGTCGGCCGCCTGCGCGACTTTGACGGCAACCTCGCCCATGCGCCGGCGCATATCGGGATCGACAATCGGCGAAGGCGCCTCTTCGAGAACTTTCTGGTGACGGCGCTGGATGGAGCACTCGCGCTCGCCGAGCCAGACCGTGTTGCCGTGCTCGTCGGCCAGCACCTGCATCTCGATGTGGCGGGGATTGACGATCGCTTTTTCGATATAGACTTCGCTGTCGCCAAAAGAACTCTGCGCCTCGCTTCGGGCGGATTCGAGGGCGGAACGAAGTTCCTGGCGGGTGTGCACCAGGCGCATGCCTTTGCCACCGCCGCCGGCCGCGGCTTTCAGCATCACCGGGTAGCCGATGCGCCCAGCGACTTCTTCGCCTTCTTCCGGAGAGGCCAGGCCGCGTGAGGTTCCGGGAACAAACGGCACGCCGGCTTTTTCCATCTGCTGACGAGCGCTGGTCTTTGAGCCCATCAATTTCATGGAGTGCGGAGTCGGCCCGATAAATTTCACGCCCGCATCGGCGCACGCCTGGGCGAACTTTGCGTTTTCCGAAAGGAAGCCGTAGCCGGGATGGATGGCCTCGGCGCCAGAGCGTTTGGCTACCTCGAGGATCTTGTCCATCCGAAGATAAGACTCGGCTGCCGCCGCCGGGCCGATAGGGTAGGCTTCGTCGGACTTACGGATATGGAGCGAGGCGCGGTCGACGTCGGAATAAACGGCGACGCTGGCGATGCCCATTTCGCGGCAGGCGCGTATGATGCGCACTGCGATCTCTCCCCGGTTGGCGATCAGAATCTTCTTGAACATTCTGGGTTGAACCCGTCTGGTTGAAGGCGCGGGCCGCACTGATTTTACCTGTAGGAGAGGGGCTGTGTATGCCACAAATCACTTCAGGTTGTGATTCAGGGCACAAGGACACCTATAAGAGTCGCGGAGCATTTGCGCCGAAAAGCAAAAGGCCCCACACCGTAAAGCATGGGGCCGACCTGCGCTCGGCTTGGACGGGGCAAAGCCCCGTCCCACACGAGCAACTATTTACTTGTTCTGATCCATGACGATGTTGCCGGCGCCGGGCTGCTTTTCCGCCTTGGCTTTCTTGGTGGCCATGGTTTTGTCGACCCAATCGTCGGCGGTCTTCAGATCGGCGGCGCGGGCTGCCGGGTCATCGCACTGGATATCGGCGCGTTCCCGGTACATCAGGTTCAAGTAGGCCATGGCGTCGTCGTAGTCAGGACGAAGCTGGATCGCCTTGTTCAAGTTATCGATGCCTTCCTGAACATTGGCGGTATTCTGCTCCTTCAAAGTGGCACAGACCTTCTTGTCCTTGGCCGGCAGCGAGTCTTCGGGCTTCATGCCGAGTTTGGCGCGCTCCTCCTGACGGGGCACGTAGGTCTGCGTCCAGTCAATGACGGC
>Ga0116134_1000920_pt1 | contig 15047 bp, 7 predicted proteins | sample June2015DPH_19_5_FD_89737 | JGI IMG/M metagenome (GOLD analysis project Ga0116134, IMG submission 89737) | Peatland microbial communities from SPRUCE experiment site at the Marcell Experimental Forest, Minnesota, USA - June2015DPH_19_40 | ecosystem: Environmental > Terrestrial > Soil > Wetlands >...
CAAATGCTTCGCCAGGGAAACGCGCAAGTCCTCAAAAAGTATTCGCAGATGAAATTGCAGATGAAGCGCGAAGCTCTGGAGAAGCTCAACCGCCGTGCCAATGAGACGCCTGCTGAAAAAGCAGGTGCGCATTTTGGCACGGTCACCGTGCAGTGAACGCGATATGGCACGGTTTTGACACGGTCGAGGCCAGAAATCCTGTTTGGGAGTGGCAACGAAGTTGGGAAGTACTTTAGAATCAATTCTGCCCACCACGCGGGCGGTTAGCTCAGCTGGTTAGAGCGCCTGCCTTACAAGCAGGAGGTCGCAGGTTCGAGTCCTGCACTGCCCACCATCTCATTGGTCCGGTTAGCCGCCGTTCAAAAGGAAATTGTCATGGCGGCGGCCGCATACACCGCTCGATGTGATTGTGGTCACAGCAGGGTTCGGACAAAATTGCAACTGTATTAGCGGAGGACAAATTGTCTGCGGTGTAAGCTGGCTGGGATCAAGACACGCTGGGATCAACCCACGATAGTTGAGCGTTTCCTGCAGAGCTATATGAAAGGAGTCGCGGATGTCGTCGAGTGCACACGCCATCGATTTCGCAATTAGTCGAGTTTTAGTCGGGATCGATTTCTCGGAGTCCTCTGAGAAGGCGCTTCGTCATGCCATTGCAATATCTCATAGCTATAGCGCCAAATTTTACTTTGCGCATGTAGTCGGTTCGCTTGGCTTTGCCATGGCAGGTCCAGAGGCGCTTGCTGTGGCGGCGGAAGCAACGTCGAGGGATATTCAAAAGCTGGAAACGTTTCTAGTGCAGACGGGCGCACTGACGGGAATTCAGTACGAAGCCATGGTCCTGCAAGGGGAGCCTTGGCACGAACTCGAGCGGGTCGCCGAGGAACAGAGTGTGGACTTGATCGTTGTGGGCACCCGCGGTCGAACCGGGCTGAGCAAGATTGCGCTGGGGTCGGTTGCCGAGGCGGTGTTTCGGCATGCCCAGTGTCCTGTACTTACGCTGGGGCCGTGTGCTCCGGCAGATGCGCCGCCAAACGCAAAAGTGTGGCACATGCTGTGCCCGGTGGACCTGTCGCGTGAGTCCGCGCACGCGGCAGCCTACGCCGCGTCTTTGGCGAGAGAGCACGAGGCCCGGCTGACCATCGTACACGTCGTGGAACACCGGGAAGATGCGCCGACCGACGAACAAGAGCGCGACTTTGAAGTGCACTTGCGAAGGCATCTGCCCGGAGAGTGGCCCCACAACTGGACATTTCGAACTCAACTGGGTCCCATCGACCGAACGATCCTTGACTTGGCTGAGGAAGGACGGGTTGGCCTGATTGTCCTGGGCGTGCGCGCTTCGCATTCCTTTGTGCACCCGCATGGCTGGCCTCATGCCTACAAGGTCGCGTGCGAGGCTTGCTGCCCGGTTTTGACCATACGTTGCTAAACAGCACGCGAGCGATGATGCAGACCGGCCTTGATCGAGCCAGATCATTACTGTCCGAAATCCACCCTCACCAAGGCGCTTGACGACGCTGGCAAGATGCGCGCCCGCAGGACTTCCACGCCGGGATCGATCAAAAAGACAGGGGCAAACCCGCGAATCTTTCCGAGGTTTGCCCCTGAAGTCAGCCTTTAATCTTCTGTCCTTTAATCTTGCGTCCTCTAATCCTCCGTTCCGAATTTCTTCAGGTCCTCCGGTCCGTCTGAGAGCGCCACTACCTCTTTGCCTTGGGCCATTTCCCGGACCTTTTCGACCGCGTCAGGATTGGCCAAGGTTGAGATATCTCCAGTGTTCATGTTGTTGGAGACGGCGGCGAGAACACGACGCATGAGCTTGCCGGATCGGGTTTTTGGCATGTCCGGAACGACCAGGATCCGTCGTGGCCGGGCAATCTTGCCAATCATCGTTTCAATGACCTTGTTGACCTTTTCCAAAATCGCCGGGCTGGACTCGATACCCGGCTGCAGGACGATATAGACTTCGGGCACGCGGCCTTTGATCTCGTCCACCACCGGTACCACCGCCGCTTCCGCCACTTCGGGAACCGTCAGACACGCAGACTCGATTTCCTTTGTGCCCAGGCGATGGCCGGCCACGTTGATGACGTCATCCACGCGTCCTAGGATCCGGAAATAACCGTCCACGGCCAGCACGGCTCCGTCCGCCGCAAAATACGGCCAGTCGTGCCAGTCCTTGCTGTCGGGATTCTTGCAGTATTTCCTGTAGTACTGGTTGACGAAGCGGTCGCGATCACCCCAAATGGTTTGCATAATTCCCGGCCAGGGATTCCGGATGCAGATGTTCCCGGCCTTCCCCGACCCAGCCACAAGGGGCTGGTTGTTTTCGTCATAAATCGTCGGATAGATTCCAGGCATGCCTGGGCCCGCGCTGCCCGGCTTCATGGGATCGAGCGCCGGCTTGGTGCTGCACAGGAATCCTCCGTTTTCGGTTTGCCACCAGGTGTCGACAATCACTGCCTCACCCTTGCCGACGGTTTCGTAATACCAGCGCCAAACCTCGGGCTCGATCGGTTCACCCACCGTGGTCATGTGCTTGAAATGGTAGTTGTATTTGGTGGGTTCATCATGACCGGACTTGCGCAACATGCGAATCGCCGTGGGCGAGGTGTGGAAGATGTTAACATCCAGGCGCTCGGCGATTCTCCATACCCTGCCCGCGTCGGGGAAGGTAGGGACACCTTCGTAGAGGACACTGGTAGCGGCCAACGCCAGCGGACCATAAACAATATAGGAGTGGCCCGTGATCCAGCCGATGTCGGCCATGCACCAGTAAACATCCGTGGGATGAATGTCCTGAATGTACTTGGAAGTGCCGGCCACATACGAGAGGTAGCCGCCAGTGCGGTGCTGGCAGCCTTTCGGCTTTCCGGTGCTGCCGCTGGTGTACATAAGAAACAGCGGCGCCTCCGCATCCATGGGAACGGGTGGCACGATTTGACCTGAGTAATTGGGGAGCACTTCGTCAACCCAGAAATCGCGCCCTTTCACAAACGGCGAAGCGGACGCATTCTGGCCGGCGTGCCGACGCCAGACCAGGACCTTGTCCACCACATGGCCTTCCTTCTTGGCAAAGTCCAGCGCGATGTCAGCGGACGCTTTGTGGTCGAGCAGTTTGCCGTTGCGGTAGTAACCATCCATCGTGATCAGGACGTGGCTGGCGGAATCGGCGGCGCGCAGGCCGCAAGCCTCGCCGCTGAAGCCCCCAAACACCACCGAGTGAATCACCCCCAGGCGGGCGCACGCCAGCATAGTGATTGGCAGCTCGGCAAGCATTGGCATATGAATGGTGACGCGATCTCCGGCCTTTAGACCGCAGAAATCGCGCAGCAGCGCCGCGAATTCATTCACTCTCACATAGAGTTCGCGATAGGTGACGGATACGGGCGCTTCGGATTCCGGCTCCGGCACAACGATCAGCGCCGCTTTGTTCTTGTACTTGTCGAGGTGCCGGTCCACGCAGTTGTACGAAGCGTTGATTTTGCCGCCCACGAACCACTTCCAGAACGGCGGATCACTGGTGTCAAGCGTGGTGTGCCAGTACTGGTCCCAGCTCAGCAGATCGGCGTACTCCCGGAAGCATTCCGGGAAATTCTTCTCGCTGAAGCGTTCGATGATGTTGGGATCGCTCAGATTCGCCTGGCCGATAAATTTTGCGGGAGGATAGTAATATTCCTCCTCGCGCCAATGGACTGCGATCTGAGCCTCGGTGGTGGCGATCACTACATTTTGTTTCGAATGAATTTCAGCCATAGCGGATTACCCCTTAAGATCTCTGAATTTGTGATGTCTCTCGCAAAAAAAAACGCTGATACTGCCCCCCCCAGGCTCTGGCACCTGGGGGAGGCTTCTGGAGCCTTACCTTACGCTGCCGACGGCGCCTTTCTTCCCGCCAGCGCTGCTTCCGGCACGGCCGGGCGTTTGGCCACCAGTTCGCAGAGCAGGGCAACTGCCGCTAGGCCCGCCGCCGTGTAGAACGCCATCTGGTAGTTGTGGTACTTGTCGAACATCCAACCGCCGATGCGGCCACCGAGCAGACCGGCCACACCCCAGGCAGTGAACAGCATGCCGTAGTTGATGCCCACGTTTTTGGTGCCCCAGAAGTCGGCTGCCGTTGCTGCGTTAACCGAAAGCTGGGTGCCATAACACCAGTAAACGACGAACAGCATCACGAACAGGGCCACCACGTTGCCGCCCACGTAATACAGAATGGGCATGGCGACCATGGAGATGCCGATCATCAGGCGCAAGACGTTAATGCGGCCCAAGTGGTCCGACATCCAACCCGACAAGATGCGGCCCATGGCATTTCCGGTCGCGCCCACCACCAGGCCAAAGGCAGCCAGGGTGGTACCGGGTATACCCACGCTCTTAGCGAAGGGTACCAACTGGCTGATGACCATGAGACCGGCCGCGCAGCCAAACGCGTACGCCACCCACAGCAAGTAGAAAGACGGCGTAGCGAGTACCTCGCCGGGGGTGAATTCATAGGTGCTAGCCACAGCCTTGGAAGCCGGAGCAGGCGTCCAGCCAGCGGGCTTGTAGCCAGCGGGTGGGTTCTTCAGCAGGAACGAGCCGAACACCGTCATCACAAAGAAGATCACGCCCAGGACCTGAAAGGTGACGCGCCAGCCAAAGTGCGGGATCAGGTAGCTGGCAGCCAGCGGCCCGAAGATAGCTGAACCGCCGCCGTATCCGCCCACCGCCAGCCCTACCGCGAGACCGCGCTTGTCCGGAAACCACTTGGACATGACCGGAATTGGGGTGGCGTAGCCAAAGCCGTTGCCCAATCCCCCGAGGACGCCAAAAAAGATGAAAAACTTGGTTAGGCTGTCGGCGGAAGAGCAGAGGAAAAAGCCCAAGCTCACCAGAATGGCGCCAATCAGGGAAATCTTGAAAGGCCCAAGCTTATCCTGCAGCCGGCCAGCTACTATGAACGTCAGCGCGAAGACCACTACCGCGATGATGAACACATTGGAGGTTTCAGCTCGCTTCCAGTGGAACTCCTTTTCTAACGGAGCCACGAACACACTCCAGGCATACAGCGAGCCCAGTGCCAAGTTCATGGATACCCCGCCGACCACGCGCCACCAACGGCTTATGCCAAGGGTACCGGCGTCGGATGCAACATTTGCGTTAGCCACAGTTTTTCTCCTTTACAAAAATGAAATGAGAACCCGAACGGTCTTTCTCCACAACCACTACGACTACCGCACGTGCGCGTTGACTCACGAAACTGGACCACAACTTTTCCGCGACATCCTACCGCGGTCCAACTTCCGGCGCTAGCTCAAATCCGTCCTGCAACCGCAATCCGGCTCAGGGCTGCGCCTTTTGCAAGCTAGCCGTTACATTCACTTCTGAATCCGCCACTACCGTAAGTTCCCGCTTCCACTCGGCAAACCCTGGTGCAGAGATCACCACGATATGCGTCCCGGTACTAAGGCTGATTTCTGAGGGCGTGCTGCCCACATATCTCCAGTCAATGGTGATTTCCGCACCGGGCGGTGTCGAACTGAAACTACACTTTACCTTCTTCGAAGCAACCCCCTGCGCGGAGACAGACGGCGGAACTGGCGCGGGCACCGGTGAACTCTGCCGTGGTGCCGCTGCGGCCGGGACTACCGGCGCCGGGGGCGGAGAATTCTGCGGCGGCGCCGCAGTTTGCGGAATGGGCGCAGACGGAGTGGCCGCGGCCGTAGTCGCGTTTGCCTTCGCCTCTCCGGCTACCAGCATGTAAAACTGACTTTGCGCTTTGCCTTTGTCATCGACGTAGTAGACGGTGATGCCGCGTTTCTCCCGCTTGGCATCAAAGCTTTCGCCGATGGGGAGCGGGGTACAACGGGAAAATCTTGATTCAATTCTGCAGCGGATGCGGTAGGGCGGGTCATTGCCTTCCTGAACGAGCAACGTGTTCACGAGTGGTACGCTGCTGGTGGAGCGGCAATACGCATCGAATGTGACTTGGTCGCAATTCGTGGCGACGCCGTTATTATCACTGTTTAATGCGCGCGTTTCGGAACCGAGAACCGTGATCCGTATCGAGTTGCCGCGCGACGCGGCGTTGGCAACAACCGCGACCAATAGAAGAGCTACTTGCAGGAGCGCAAATCTAGGGAGCGCAAATCTACGCCGACTCATGGAAACCAACCCCTCCTCACACTGTGGATGCCTGCAGTGGCATCGCCCGTCGATCGGAACGATCTGGAAGCTGGGTTCGCAGACTCCGCACATTGTGTGATCCCTTAGCCCTTCGCCGCGCAACAGTCTTTTCGCTGGAGGGGGTCAGGTAGTACGAACTACCTTCAGGCCACTGCCGCAGTGCAGCGGGTGTGCCTCCCTCGGGTTTCAGTTCTTCAACCGGTGCCGGCCGAGCCTCCCGGCGGGCGCCGGTTATGGTGGAGACTAGAGTTCGGTCCCACGGCGGGCCAGTTTTTGGCCCACCGCGGGATGGTTTCGGTTTCTAGAACGTGAAGATCGGTCCGGCTTCCGTCCGGTGATCTTGCCATTCGTTGGAGGGGACTCCCTTAATTACGTATGCGTCGGCGCCGTCTGCTATACGGCTCGCAAAAACCGACTGCTCAAGGCCGAACTGGCACCAACTGTTGAGCTTGTAATAGAGGGTAAACAACCCCATCTTGCCCATCGACATCGGCAATTCTCCGGTACTGAGGGAGGGATTAACGAAGTTGGGATTGTTGATGTCACGATTAACTACCTGGTCTTTAGCGACCGTGAAAAACAGCTGCCATCCCGCATTGTGGCCCTTCGGGTCGGCATTGAACCACCGCGAAAGCGGCAGTCCCAGGCTTGCCATCGTTTGGAACGAACGGACCGGCCTCTGCGGAGCAACGACGGCCTGTCCGGCCGAGTTGGTTCCTATATAGGCATTGCCAGCAGCACCCATAGGACCGCCGTCGGTGGTCACGAAAGGCCCAATGATGTTGGTCAGGCCGCCAAAATCGGTGGCGTAAGAATTGATTTGTCCGCCGAAGTAGAAGCGCTCGTCGCCTCCACGAGCGAAGCTCGCTACCAACGTGAACCAGCGCGTCGGCAGTTGCAGCACGAGTTGGCCGCCATACTCCTTGCTGGAGTTGGTAAAGCCGAGGTTGCACAAGGAACTGTAGGCGGCTTCCGCACAAAGCGTGGTGCCGATCGTTGACGCAGCGCTCGCGTTGGTGACAATCGACGTGCGCGAGGAATGGAATCCGGCCAGCGCGATCTGCGCCGGTGCGACACCCGGTGCTTTGTCAAGCTGGAAACTCAAGGCCGCTCTGCCTTCCCACTCGGGACGGTCGGACTGGGCGCCCTCGTACTCGCCTTCCGCGATTTGACCCCCCAGACCCAGCGACCCGAGCTTCAGGATTTGCCCCGAACTTGGCATCATGATCCCACCTTGAAACTCCAAATTGACTTTGTTGGCCCTGCTCAGCGTCTGGATGAATCCGCCGCGCAGTTGTGGCGAACGAGTGTAAATGTCGCCAAAGAAAAAACCCAGACCAGTGGTTTCCAGAATATTGGGCAGCGCACCGGATCCAAAAAGTGTCCAGTCCTGTCCGCCCACGAAGAAAATGTCAGTGTTCTCGCTGGCATGGTAATCCATGCGGACGTAGGCCAACCGTATTGTCGGTTGACCGTTGCGGATTGAGGAAACGTCACGGTTGTCGACTTCGGTGAAATTGCCTTCGAAGTCGGACTCAATCTTGCCGGTTATCGTCAGGTTCTTCGAGATGTCTGGCCATTCCAGGTTGAGGCCAAAGCGTGTGGAGCGGGCCTTGACGTGGAACGCCGGAGCTTCGGTCGGGCCGGTGTTCAAAGCACTCGTGGTTGTCAGGAAGATCCCCGGGAACGGGAAATCATCGCCATTGGGGTCGCTGCTGTCATGGACCGCGGTCGCCTTGATGAAGCCGTAAGGTGCAAGCGTGAGCGGGCCCACCTTTATACCGCTTAGACCTCCGGTCTTGGGGGGGTCAACCGGGAACACGCGGACCGGAGCCACCGCCGCGACCACTGCCGGCGGAGGCGGCACTGGCGGCGGAGCACCAGCAGCTTGCGACGAGGACGCTACTTCCGGGCTGGCGAGGGATATCGCGACGCCTTCCGAAGCCGCAACCGGAGCCGCCACGGAGGTGGAGGGTTGCGCCGCCGGGTTCGCGGCCGCAGCCAGATCCGCCGCGGTCAACAATCCCTTGCGACTGAGCGCTTCGACCAGGAGCTGAAATTCGGCTTCGGGGGCTGCGTTCCGAATTGCGGTTGCTTCCGCCGGCGCGATCACTCCCTTCGTCACCAGTACGCCCAGCAATGCGGTAATGTTTGCGCTTCCCGCAAGAGCTGGAGTCGGGGAAAGGCTCGGGGCCGGGTTAGGGGATGGGTTCGGGGATGGGTTCGGGCTTGCGGGCGTGGCCGCTGGTTCGGCGGCGTTCGTTGCATTGGCGGTGCTGGCAGCGGGACTACTTTTGGTTTCCGCGCCATCATTCGTTCGGGCCAAGAGCGGTGCGACAAGTACGGCCGCTAGTAGCGAACTACAAAGCCACCTCTTCAGGTTCATAGACTAAGTTCTCCTTTAACCGGGAGCCTTTCATTGAAATAGGCAAGCGCGACAACCTCTTGCCGAATGAGCCTAGCTTGCTTCTGGTTCCGACCTGTGATCGCCATTTGGAAATTTAGTCGAGATTTTTTGTCGGCCTCCAAAATGGGAGCGATTGTACACCGGTTTCGACCTTTTGCAACATTTTGGAATGGATTTTTCAACAGGGGCGAAACGCTACTTCGTTTTCGGGAGTGAAGCTGTGACGGGCGTCACGCATCAACGTGATTTTGTTGCCTCATTATGTTTTGCCTGTTTTTGTTTGTCGCTAAAGACGCAATCTGTGACCTGCGTCACTGACCCCCGTTCCATAAACAGAGTAAATATCCAAATCCCAATTCGCAGCTTGTGGAGACGACAATGAGTTTGGTCAATCCGATCGTGCAAAAGTGGATCGATGAAGGCAAGCAAGACCCGGAAGCTTTTTGGGGGCGCGCAGCGGACCAGCTACCGTGGTTTCGCAAGTGGGACCGAGTGCTGGATTGGACGCCGCCGACCTTCAACTGGTTCGTGGGCGCACAGACCAACCTGGCCTACAACGCCCTTGACTATCACGTTAAGCGCGGCTGGGGCGGGCATGCGGCGCTCATTTATTTCAATGAACGCGGGGAGCGGCGCGTCTTCACTTACGCCCAGCTGCTTTACGAAGTGGAGCGGGTGGCGGCGGCACTGCGCGGCTTGGGCATCAAGAAGGGCGATCGCCTCACGGTCTACATGCCGACCTGCCCCGAAGCCATCATCCTGATGCTGGCCACGGTTCGCATTGGCGCCATTCACTCGGTGGTCTTTGCTGGTTTCGGCGCGAAAGCGCTGGGCGACCGCATCCGGGCCAGTGGTTCGCGCCTGCTTTTCACCGCCGACGTGACCTACCGCAAGGGTAAGAACACTGACCTCAAGTCGATCGTGGATGAAGCGCTGCAAGGGGGGAGTGACGTAGAGCGCGTCATCGTGCTGAAACGAATCGCGGCGGAAATGCCGTGGACCCCGGGACGCGACCTGGCTTGGGATGAGTTCCTCAAAGGCGCTGCCGGCCAGAGCAGCGACTATGTTCCGATGGAAGCCAATGAGCCGGCATTCATCCTAGCCACTTCCGGCACCACCGCGACCCCGAAGCTGGCGGTCCACACCCATGGTGGCTATCAGGTTCATATCCATAGCATGGGCAAATGGCTCTTTGCGCTCAGGCCCACCGATGTGTGGTGGTCGACCTCCGATATCGGCTGGATCGTGGGTCACAGTTACATTATCTACGCGCCGTTGATCGTCGGCGCCACCACGGTCGCCTTTGAGGGCGCGCTCGATTACCCGGCTCCGGAAACGAATTGGAGGGCGGCGATAGAGGAGTTCCGGGTCACCGGCATCTTTACTTCGCCGACCGCAGTGCGAATGCTGATGAAATATGGGGATGCGCCCCTGCTCAAGACCGATCACGCTTATCTGGAACGGGTGTTCTGCGCCGGCGAAGTCCTCAACGCGCCGGCTTGGGAATGGCTGCAGAAGAAGATTTTCAAGGACCGGATTCCGGTCATCGACCACATGTGGCAAACGGAAACCAGCGGGCCCATGTTCGGCAATCCGTATGGGCTAGGCATGCTGCCGATCAAACCCGGTTCGGCAGCGATTCCCATGCCGGGCATTGACGCCGCCGTGGTGCAGGCGGACGGCACACCCTGCGCCGCGAATGAGAAAGGCATCATGGTGATCAGGCGTCCGTTCCCCGGCTTGACGCCCGCGCTGTGGGGAGAAAAAGAACGCTATGGCCGCGATTACTGGCACATCATTCGCGATGTCTATTACAGCGGAGATTCAGCACATATCGACGATGACGGCTACGTCTGGTTCGCTGGCCGCGCCGACGAGATCCTCAACATTGCCGGGCACCGCATCGGCACCATCGAAGTCGAGACTGCGCTGCTCACTCATCCTGCCGTGGCAGAGTCGGGAGTAGTGGGCCGCGCCGACGATCTCCGCGGCGAGGTGATCTCAGCCTTTGTAGTGCTCAAGCAAGGATTTGAAGCATCGGAGGAAATGAAGAAAGCGCTGCTGGAACAAGTGCGCCATGAGCTCGGAGGGATTGCTGTAATCGGCGATTTGAATTTCGTCGAGATGCTGCCCAAGACGCGCAGTGGCAAGATCATGCGCAGAGTGCTGAAGGCCGTCACCCAGGATCGGAACGCCGGTGACATTACGACTATCGAAGATGAAGGTTCAGTGGAAGAGGCAAGGCACGCGTGGCACGAGATGAGAGCGCATCTCGATGCCAAGGCGGCAGCGCCGGTCGGTCCGCCGGCAGCTCTCGTCAAATGAGTTGGGATGGTTAGCAGCCCGTGTGAAAGTGGGGATTTATATCAGGGTACGCCGGGGATTTGTATCAGGGCATGCCTTCTGGCATGCCGCAAGTGCCGTGTTATAAATGCGCCTTTAGGCGCTGGTTTTGGGCCGGTGCAGTTCGCGCGGCGCACGAATACAAAAGGGGCGCGGAACCTCTCCGCGCCCCAGGGTAAAAAATCAGCCTCACGGCAAAGACGTTCCCCTAGTTTACGACCAGCGTCACGCCCGCCGTTTCCGGGACGGTGCTCTCGGTTGCGGTCACCGTCACCGCGTACGTCTGCGGGAAGGTTGGAACTTCGAGCGTCTCCTGGGCCGTTCCCGACTGGTTCGGGTTAGATACGGAAGTCGCTTGGATGGTTACGCTGGTTGGAAGACCGGCGGCGACGGGCGGAGGCGTGTACACGCCGTTCGCATCGATCGTTCCCCCATTCGCCGTGGTTACCAACCAATTAACGGCCTGACTGCTGCCATTCGTGACCGTTGCCGTAAACTGCGCCGTTTGAGTGAGCCAACCGTCGGCTATGTCCGTCGGGAACACACTCGCCGGCTGTCCTTGATTTACCGTGACGGTTACAGGTTTCGCGGTGTTGCTGCCGCCGCAGGCAAGCAAAAGCCCGAGGAGCACGAGCGAAACGCACAGACTGGCAATCGCGGAGTGCTTCCATACTTTCCGTCCCGCGAAGCCGACCACGACGATGCCCGCAAGCGGCAGCGCTAGTGGCAGCCACGGGGAGTGATTGTCAGCTCGGTGCCGCAATTCCGTTCCCGTGCCAGAGTTCGGGCCAGTGGTCGTTATGACCAGTGAAACCGGAGTTGCGCCCGACGTACCGGTCGTAATCGTCGCTGGCGTGAAGGTGCAACTACTGTTCGTCAGCGTGGCGTCGGCGGGAGCGAAGGTGCAACCAAAGGTTACCGTACTGGTGAACGCGGGTGACCCGATGGGACTAGTGGGAGTGGCGGTGAAGCTGTAGGCGAGAGTCTTCTGTCCAGCCAGGACCGTATGTGATCCACCGCCCACAAACGTGAAGGTCGGTGCCGTGACATTCACCACCGTCGTACCACTGGATGGCTTGTTGTAGCCGTCGCCAGCATAAGAGGCGGTAACGGTGTCGGCGCCCACGGGCAGGTCGTTTGTGACGAGGTTGGCGGTTCCGGCGCCCAGCGGGATTGTGGCAATGGTCGTGGCGCCGATCGAGAAGGTCACCATACCAGTGGCCGACGAAGGAGATACCGTGGCAGTGAGAATTACGGTCTGCCCCTGCGTCGCACTCGTCGGTGCGGCACCCAGCACCGTCGCGGACGTTGTTCGTGCCGCCGCCCAGGCGACGGCGAGGTTGTTGACATCCACCGAGCCGAGACCCGTCACCAGGTTGTAGCCTGTCGCCGTATCGGCGTTGGACGAGAGGAAGCCGAGAACCCCGGTGGTTCCAGGGCAAATCAACCCGGCCTCCAGGGTCTGGTTCGGTGGATCTCCCGCTACACAGAACACCTGGTTGTTTCCCGTGTCTACGGAGGTCAGTTGGTTAAAAGAGTTGTTGGGTTTTATCGCCAACTTGTAGAGCGTGGGGTTGACATTCCCTACGCCATTCGGGGTTCCCAAATACTGGTTCAACAACGCTACTATGCCGGCAAAAATTGGAGTTGAAACCGACGTGCCTCCAAGGATGGGCGGGTCGGGGTTACCCTGGGAATCGACGAGGGAAAGAGCATTGGTAATACCAGCCGTGCCACCAGGGGCGCAAGTGCTGCCGGTGCCCGAGAGGCCCAGTTCTGAAAGTTCCGTGCAGTAGATGTAGCCCGGCCAGTTTGGCGACGCCAGCAGGGAAACGTCGGGGCTATACCGGTACGCCACTGGGGGAGGCGTTGGAAACGACAATCCCTGCTGCCATGGGGGCAGCGGGAAGCCAGCCGTGCACTGGCCACTCCCATTGAAAGTGGCGCAGTTGCTCACCCCGCCACCGCCAGCGCCAATGCCGTTCCCAGCGCCCGCAGCTTCAGCCGCGGTGGCGAAGGTCTCCTGCACCTGCAGCGCCGACGTGGTCGCTGTAAATCCATAGGATGTGCAGAAGCTATTACTTGAGTTCGCATCACAGTACGCGGCAAATTCAAAATCGTCGTTCCAGGCTTCTTCAGGAACACGGGGGGCAGGCGGCGGCAGCAACGAGCCGCCATTCGTCCCGTTCGTCGTGCCCCAGTATGCGCTGGTGAAATCGGCCCACGGAATCGCAGTTCCGCCAACTCCCGTCACATACACGCTGCTGGCCGGATAGCTCACCGCCGCGCCGCCGGTGGCCAGGTAGCCCCACGGATCGCTCTCATTCGGATCGCACTCCGCCGCCCCAGTGTCTCCGGAAGAGTTCAGGATGGTGATGCCCTCCACATTGCCTTGCTGGAGTTCGGTTTCATCGGAAAGGTTTGCACCAAGCTCGCACGCGCCGTAGCTCATGCTGATCACAGGAGCGATCGGCGGCCCAATGGGAGGGTTGATCGCGGCCGACAGCGCCGCCTCCACGCCGCCGCCGCTGACATAGTTGCAATTAGCGTCGTAGACAATAGGGGAGTTCACATAGATGATTTGAGCGTTCCGAGCCGTGGCTCCCGACCACTCGATGTCGTTGTCCGCCTCACTTAAATCGCCACAAGAGTAGGTCGTACCCGGATCGGTACCCACCAATTTGTACCCCAGATTGGTCGTAGTGCAGGGGGAAACGACAAGCCCGCTCGAATTGGTGGTGCAGCTCCCCGAGGTGGGGGTCTCAGAGAAGGGGATTTGAGAAAGCGCGAAGCCGGAGCGGAAGTCGTTGATGTCGGCAAGGTAGATGTCGGTCTGGCCAACAATCGCCAGCGTTTGTCCCGTGCCGTCGTTGCCCGCAGCGTAAAGCGGGTTGATGTCGTAGAAGGTCGCAATATCGCCAGGCGCTATAAAATCCGCAGTGTAATTGCTGTCGCTGAAGTAATAGTCCCAATGCAACCGTCTCTTGGCATTCATCGGCTTCAAGAGAAAGCTATTCAAGCCCCGCACGCCGGTGACCACGCCCGACCATGCCGCCGGAATTTTCACCTCGGTTGCGTTGGCAAAATGTTCTTCGCCGCGGATATTGTAACGGTGAATCTGGGTCTGGAACGCGGCCTCGATTTGCATTGCCGTCCCGCTGAAGACAACCGAATTGCGTCCCCCTCCGACACTGATCACGGTGAACCCCTGCGCTTTCAACCACGTTGTGATCTTGTCGATATCGTTCTGGCTGAGCCCAAAGCGATCCGCATACTGCGCCGGCGTGAGCCACTTGCGGTAGTTCGGCGACGAGGGGTCCTGCTGCTCTGCCATCAGCTTGTCGAGCGCCCTCTGCTGGCTGACCGAGAGTGAGGTCACCAACGTGACATAGGCGAAGTTAAATTGTGGGTCGATTACGCCCTGGTCGTACTTCGGCTGCGCCCTCGGGTGCAGGCTTCTCGCCAACGGGACCGTCTGGCCGGAAACCGAGCCGGTGATGCGGTCCGGCGCGGCGGCGAAGCTGAGAGTCGAGAACATCAGGACGCAGAGCAGGACGCAAAGTATGAGCGTCGAAAGGTTGGACGTCAAAAGACTGGGCAAGGAAAGCAGGGCTGAACGCGAACGTGGCATGGTCACTCCGTGGCACCGAATCAATTCTAAGGACCGCACAAGCATTTTATTATGCTTTCTAGTTATCTGATCAAGTCCTGCCGCGCCGGGTTGTATGACAAGGGAACCGATCGTTGTTTTTCTTGATCCGTGTTCTTCTTGATCCGCCTCACGGCTATCCTGCGCGAGATCTTTCTGGCTCTCCTCGAAACTCTGAAACCTTGAAACCTGCAATCCTCAGACCTCGGCGAGTTCTTCTTCCAGCAACTGCTTGTTATAGAGGTCGGTGTAGTAGCCGTTGCGGGCGATGAGTTGGTCGTGAGTGCCGAGTTCGACGATGCGTCCCTGGTGGAGGACGGCAATGGCGTCGGCGTTTCGGACGGTGGACACGCGGTGGGAGATGAAGATGGTGGTGCGTCCGCGCATGATTTCGCGGAGATGGTTGAGGATTTTATCTTCGGTGTGGGTGTCGACGCTGGAGAGGGCGTCGTCGAGGATGAGGATGCGCGGGCTGCGCAG
>Ga0116134_1000921_pt1 | contig 15012 bp, 16 predicted proteins | sample June2015DPH_19_5_FD_89737 | JGI IMG/M metagenome (GOLD analysis project Ga0116134, IMG submission 89737) | Peatland microbial communities from SPRUCE experiment site at the Marcell Experimental Forest, Minnesota, USA - June2015DPH_19_40 | ecosystem: Environmental > Terrestrial > Soil > Wetlands...
GAGGTTGGTCGTTTTGGAGTTTCAATCTGCTATGACGGGTGGGTTCCAGAGACGACTCGCGCGCTTGTCTGGAAGGGCGCTGAAATCATTATCCATCCGACCATGACAGGGACCATTGATCGGGCACAAGAACTGATCATTGCCCAGGCCAGTGCCATCACGAACCAGTGCTATTTCGTTGACGTAAACAATGCGGGTCAACTCGGCAATGGGCGATCCATAATCGTCGGCCCGGAAGGAGAAATCATTCATCAGTCGGGTGAAGTGGGAGAACAGATTCCTTTCCCCATCGATCTCAATCGCGTGCGGGAGGTAAGACGGTCTGGCACTCTCCGACTCGGTCAAATCCTTAAGTCATTCCGTGACACACCGATTGACTTTCCCTGTTATCGAGGTAAATACCAAGAATCCCCTTCGATGGCCGCATTAGGACCTCTAACAATGCCTTAAGAGATGGATCTCCACGCCCGGCGAAACTATGGACGCGAAGTCTCGCCCCAGTCGCTCGCGGCCACCAAAACTCGGCTGAAAACCTCGGGATCTCCTTCACAACAAGGCCAGGCTGTAACTTTCACCGCCACTGTAGCCAGCAAGTATGGCTCGATTCCAGATGGGGAAACAGTCACTTTCTACGACGGCAATAACCTTATGGGAACGGGGCAACTCACGGGCGGCGTGGCCACCTACACGACTTCAGCGTTGTCGATAGGCGAGCACGTCATAGAAGCTGCGTATCCAGGAGACAACATGTATGCGGCCAGCACAAAAACGGTCACAAGTTGTTAAGTAAAACCCGTTTAGACGCGGGCCGCGTGCCGGGCGGCCAATGAGGCTCGCACCGGTACAAAGACTCGATTTTGCGCAGACAGAACGAAGAGCGGCAAAAACAGGATTGACTTTGCGCTGCATGGCCCTCGCCGCCGGGGAGAGGCGAGCCAGGTGCCCCACTTCTCGGTTTTCGAGACGTGGGATGCCGCGGGCGTCCCGATTCCCGCAATCCGACCCTCCACCTTTTCATCACAAACCAGCTGTGTGTCGCATCACAGACTTTCCATCGGCGCTGCGCGACAATGAAGGTCTGATCGGCCAAAGTCGAAGTGCGCCCGTCTCCAGAGACACCCTTCGAAGCTGTTCTGGCCCCGTTTGCTATTTGTTCTTTGATAACTATATTTGGCGCAACGAGAGGGCGTCAGTACACCGCTGAAACTATGAATTTCAATAGAATTAGCCGCAAAATCGAGCTAACTCCTTATTCCGGAATATTTTGAAAATAAGTCCCTTGCGCTCTAGATTTTGGCGTCGAGATCCCGCGTAACCCCTTGATTCCAGTACCGGGGGGTAGGGGGGTGGTAGTAAACACGGGTTAATAACTCAACAGTTAATAGGGAAGCTGGTTAAGGCCGCGCGTTCTGGTGGATCTCGACGGTGGACCAAGTCTTGTCGGCGGCGTGACACAGTTTTTCCAGGGCGCAATCGGCACACTTCGGACCGCGCGCCACGCAGAGCTTCCGCCCATGCCAGATCACTTCGTGAGAAAAATCTGTCCAGCGCTCGCGCGGGATGATCTGCATCAGATCCTCTTCAATTTTTTTCGCGTCTTCCTGCCGGGTCAGCTCCAGACGGCGTGAAATCCGGGTCACGTGCGTATCCACGACGATCCCTTCATTCTTTTTGAACCACGTTCCGAGCACTACGTTCGCCGTCTTGCGAGCCACTCCGGGGAGGCTCAGCAACTCGTCCATGGTTTGCGGAACATTCCCGCCAAAGTCTGCAATGATCTTCCGCGCCGCGCCCACCACCGACTTCGACTTGTTGCGGAAGAAGCCGGTCGAGCGAATGTCCGGCTCCAACTGTTCCGGTTCGAGCGCCGCGAAATCCTGGACGGTCGGATACTTTTCAAACAGCACGGGCGTGACCATGTTCACCCGCACGTCGGTACACTGCGCGGAGAGAATCGTCGCCACCAGCAATTCCCATGCGCTGCGGTGAGTGAGAGCACAGGTCGCATTGGGATAGAGTTGGTCAAGACCCGCGATGATCTGACGCACCCGCTCCGGGGCCAACGGGTCATATCCAGATGCAGATTTCTTTTTCAGAAACGCAGCCTTCGGCGGGTTCACGGCAGGGCGACGCGACACCGCGTTCTTCGCTGGCGTACTCTTCTTCAATAACGGCGCACCCTTCACTTGGCGCGCACCTTCCTGTCGTCCGCTGCGACTGGGTTGACGGGGCATATTTCCGCGGGGCATCGGTTCCTCCTGAGCAGAGGTTCATGGTAACAAAGCCGCTGGCTTGCGGCAGCCACATGTCACTAAGCCAAGCGTCGCTCAGACACGCCTTACTCAGCCACACGTCGCTAAGTCACATCCACCAAAGGTAACTCGCCTGCGATTGACGGGTTGGCGTGCGGGTGAGTAGTCTGAGAACTAAAGGATAAACTTGTGGCCGTAAAGAGCATCAAACTCGGACAAGTCTGGCGCCAGGACGCAACCGGCCAGGATCACCTTGTCACCAAGGTATACAGCGAAGTGTTCACGCAATACGCGGTACTGCGGCCGGCCGAGGTCACCGCGCCCAACGCGCCCGTCGTGAAGGTGAAGGTCGCCAGATCGGGGGATGGGGTTACGTTGCCCGGCTTCAGCTTTACGCAGGAAGGGGCGTTTTGAATCCATCCGGTGATCGGGTCATCGGGCCATCGGGTGATCTGAGAGCGTCCGATCACGGGATGACCCGATTGCTTTTGATTCTAGATGGCCCAATGGCCCAATGACCCGATCTCCCGATGACCTGATCTAATGACCGAGAAAATCCTCTACGTACTTTTCGTCTTCATCAATTCGCTCGTGGCGGCGACGGGCTATGCCGGCATCACGCTGCTCATGGCGATTGAGTCGGCTTGCATTCCGCTGCCTTCGGAACTGATCATGCCCTTCGCAGGCTACCTCGTCTATACCGGCGCGATGAAGCTGGTTTGGGCGGCGACGGCGGGCGCGATCGGATGCAATCTGGGCTCGCTAGTCGCCTACGAAATCGGCTGCTACGGCGGGCGGCCGCTGGTCGAGCGCTACGGGCGCTGGATTCTGATGGGCCGCCGGGAACTGGACTGGGCTGACCGATTCTTTCTACGCTGGGGAGACATGGCCGTGTTCATTGCGCGTCTGCTGCCGGTGATCCGCACATTTATTGCGCTGCCTGCCGGGGTGGCCCGCATGCCACGCGGCAAATTTCACATCTACACCTTTCTCGGATCGTGGCCCTGGTGTTTCATGCTGGCCTACTTCGGCATGAAACTCGGTGAGAACTGGCGGTCGCTGGGCAAGTACTTCCATAAATTTGACGCCGTGATCGGCGCGTTTCTTTTGGCCGGGATTGTCTGGTTTCTCTGGTCGCACTGGCAGAACCGGCTGCGCGTCGCGGAGTAGGCTGGTTTGGACGGGGCATAGCCCCGTCTCTACACGATTTTTTACGCCACCGGCCGCGCCAATTGCGATGCTACTAACTTCCACTGGCCATCGCATTTCCGCAGGACGTCGAGGTAAACGTAGCGCACGGCGAACCGCTTTCCCTTGACCTCTACCTCGTCGGATTCCGAGCCGTGCACGACGGCCATGTCGCCAAACAGACGAATCTTCCGCCCTGTCGAAACAATCGACGGATAGCGAATCGCGCCTGTCCGGAAATTGTTCAGCACATCCTGCTTCGTGAAAGCCTGGCCTGCTTCGTCGTACTGCACGTAATCATCGGCAAAGATCTGCGCAAGCATGGCGAGATCGGCGCTCATCAGCGCCCGGTCTCCGGCTTCGTGCAGTGTCAGGATTTGCTGTTCGTCGTTCTGGTTCGTATTGTCCTCGATCGGCATCGCCGCTCCTTGCCACCCGGCAGTCACTTTCTCCATCTTCCACAAATGTGTAATCTCACGCTAGGACTTAAACTGGCATGGGATTTCTGAGCTACCTTTTCTACCCTTGGGGCTTTCTGCTCCAGGGATTGGCGATCGTGCATTTCATTCGGCGGCGGCCGGATACTTACTGGATTTTTATCATTCTGTTTCTCGGGCCGCTGGGCGCGATTGTCTATCTTTTTGTGGAGGCGCTTCCCGACATTGGACTGCTGGGACAGTCCTTCAAAGTATTTCCGCGACGCAAGCGCATTGGCGAACTCGAACGTGCCATTCGCGATAATCCGTCGGCGGGAAACTATGAAGAACTTGGCGACCTTTACATGGACGACGGCCAGCTCCAGTTGGCGCGAGCTGCATTCGACAAAGCCATTGCCGCGCGTGCCGATACGCTGGACCCCTTTTACCGGCGCGGAGTTTGCGCCATCCTTTTAGGCGACGCCGTGGCCGCATTGCCCGATCTGGAGCGGGTGGTCGGGAAAGAGCCGGATTACGATTTCCAGCGCGCCGCCGGATTGCTTGCCCACGCCTACGCGCGGACTGGGCAAAAGGAAAAAGCCGAGGCGCTTTTCCAGCAGGTGACGATCACGTCGACGCTGTCCGAGACTTACTTGAATTTCGCGGATCTGCTGGCCTCCGAGGGACGCAACGCCGAAGCCCGCGAGTGGGCCCAGAAGGTGCTTGATAAGAAACCAACGATGCCCGGTTACTTGCGGCGGCGGGAGCGGCCTTGGTTTCGGCGGGCGCATGAGATGCTGAAACGGGTGTCGGCGTGAGACAGCCCTCGCATCCTTCAACTTTCGCGAAGGACGAGTGCTTGTTACTATTACCCTTTGCGGCGGAGTGCTCCAAGCTTGGCTTTGATCGAGCTCTCGGGCTCGGTTTTGGCCTCTCTGGGGATACCCCAGGGAAACGTGAAGAGCTGGGAATTCGTCGCGTGAGCTCTACTGCGCGGCTGCGCAGACATGCTCGCGCAAAGTGTGACTCGTTGGAGCATTCCGCCGCGGTCTGCCATGTCCGATCCGTTCCTCATGAAAGTGCTCGCCAGGTGTTTTCTTGCTGGCGAACCGGACGTCGAGCAAATCGTTGCTCGTGGCGACCGCGCGCTGGGCAGGCGCTGGCGGTGGCTTCGTCCCTTGGCGCAGCGCTACATTAAAGCCTTTACTAGCCGGACGCGCCCCCGCCAACGCGATGTCGTCCGGTTTCTTCTGCATGATCGCGGTCTTCAACGCGCGTGGTCGAAATACTCACAGGAACTGTTCATTGAGCGCTGGCTCAGCGAGCCGCAGCGAATGCAGTCGGTCGGAGTGGCGAAGGCATGGGACGTTCCCAGCATCGAGTCAACCGCAGCGCTGGCGGAGTGGCTTGGAATCAAGGCGGGCGAACTAGAGTGGTTCGCCGATCTCAAGGGACTCGGATACAGCAAGAGCAGTCCAAAGCTGGGCCACTACCACTATCGTGCGCTGGCAAAGGGTAACGGCAGCATCCGGTTGATCGAAGCGCCGAAGTTGCGACTGAAGAAACTGCAACGGGAGATTCTGACCGGAATTCTGGATAAAATCCCGGTCCATCCTGCAGTGCACGGTTTCGTCAGGGCGCGGTCCATCAAGACTTTCGTTGCTCCTCATGTCGGTAGGCGTGTTGTTTTGAAGATGGACTTGCAGGATTTTTTTCCCTCGTTCCGCGCCGCGCGGATTCAGACTTTCTTTCGAACGCTGGGCTATCCCGAGTCGGTTGCCGATCTGCTCGGAGGCATTTGCACGAACGCCACGCCACGCCGCGTGTGGAAAGACCTTTCGGTAGACGTCGAGCTTTCTCGGGTGCAAGAAGCCCGGCTCCTGTATTCCCGACCACACTTGCCGCAAGGGGCGCCGACCTCGCCTGCAATCGCCAACTTGTGTTCTTATCGGTTGGATTGTCGCTTGGCTGGCTTAGCGAAATGCGTGGGAGCCGAATACACACGTTATGCCGACGATCTTGCTTTTTCCGGCGACGAAGCATTGGAGGAGCGAATCGAGCCGTTCTCAACGCACGTTGCTGCAATTCTGCTCGAAGAAGGCTTCACCGTGAATTACCGGAAGACCCGCATGATGCGGCCTGGCGTGCGTCAATATTTGGCAGGCTTGGTTGCCAATCGGCACATGAATGTCAGGCGAAGTGACTTCGACAACCTTAAGGCAATACTCACCAATTGCGTCCGGCTCGGCCCAGAGAGTCAGAATCGAGACGCCCATCCTCACTATCAATTGCACCTACAGGGCAGAGTAACGTTCGTCGAGATGGTCAATCCTGCGAAAGGAGCGCGCCTTCGCCGGATATTTGAACAAGTTCGTTGGCAATGATGAAGGCGTGATGCGGTGGTGCTATCCTTCCACCGATGCGAATTTCTTATCTTGAATGCACTCGTTGCGGAGAGCATCTCTCCGCCGATCGCCCGCAGAATGTCTGTCCTAAAGATGGCGGCGTGCTTTACGTTCGCTACGATCTTGCCAGCTTGAAAGGGAAGTTGCGTCCCGAAAATTTGTCAGGGCGCGTGGCCAGCATGTGGCGCTATGCCGAGGTTCTCCCAGATGCTTTGCCGGTCACGCTCGGCGAGGGATTTACGCCTATGCTTGCCAGCCGCGAGCAGGCGGGCGTTTTCATTAAGGATGAAGGCCTGAATCCAACCGGATCGTTCAAAGCGCGCGGCATGTCGGCCGCCTTGACCGTGGCGCGACACTATGGTCTGAAAAAACTGGCCGCTCCTTCCGCCGGAAATGCCGGGGGCGCTTTGGCGGCTTACGCGGCGGCGGCGGGGATCGAAGCCCACATCTTTATGCCGAAAGATGTGCCGGTGGCGAATCGCATGGAATGCGATTACTACGGCGCGCACGTCACTCTGGTCGACGGGCTGATTAGCGATTGTGGCCGCATGGTTGCCGAACGCAAGGAGAAGGAAGGATGGTTCGATGTCTCGACCCTCAAAGAGCCGTTCCGCGTCGAGGGCAAGAAGACTATGGGTTACGAGGTTGCCGAACAGCTGGGATGGAAACTTCCGCAAGGGATCATCTATCCTACCGGCGGCGGCGTGGGCATGATCGGAATGTGGAAGGCTTTCGATGAGATGGAGGAGTTGGGCTGGATCGGTTCCGAGCGGCCGAAGATGATTACCGTGCAGGCGGCTGGCTGCGCGCCGATTGTCAAGGCATTGGAAGCTGGGAAGAGCACGTCTGAAATGTGGGCCGACGCCGCAACCTTTGCCGCTGGGCTTCGTGTGCCCAAAGCGTACGGCGACTACCTGATTCTTGACATCTTGAAAAAAAGCCATGGCACCGCGGTTGCGGCTACCGACGAGGAAATCCTCGCGGCCTTGCGGCACTGGGCCAGCGTGGAAGGTGTGTTCGCCGCGCCGGAAGGAGCGGCATCACTGGTTGCTTATCAGAAGCTGCGCGCCAGCGGCTTCTTCCGCGCCGAAGACACGGTCGTGCTCTTCAATACCGCGTCGGCATACAAATATCTCGACATGATCGCAGCGCAAGAAAAGAAGGCGCGGCCCGAGCTGACCACGGTAGGCAATATTGGCGGAATCATCGGGCCGTACTGAATCACGTAGGCACAGCGGCCATCGGCCCCCACCCAGCGAAGGGCGGGCGAATTGTAAGCAACACAGAAGCTATGAGCTTCTCCTTTCAACGCGATTCTCTGCAGCGACAGCGCGAAGACATGGTCCGCACGCAACTCGCGGAGCGCGGCATTCGCGACCTTCGCGTGCTTGACGCCATGCGCGCCGTGCCACGGCACGAGTTTGTTCCCGAGACTTTCCGGCAGGACGCTTACGAAGATCACCCGCTGCCCATTGGCGAAGAGCAAACCATCTCGCAGCCTTACATTGTGGCCGCGATGCTCGATCGCCTCGATCTGCAGGCCACGGATCGCGTTCTTGAGGTCGGCACCGGGTCTGGCTACGTGACGGCATTGCTTGCGCTGCTCTCGGCTGAGGTGTATTCGGTCGAGCGCCACGCGCAACTGGCGGCCTCGGCGGAAAGTACGCTGCATCGGTTGGAATATCGCAACGTCAAAATCAGAGTCGGCGATGGCAGCCAAGGCTGGGCCGAGTACGCGCCGTTTGACGCCATTCTTGTTTCTGCGGCAACGCCCGAGATGCCGCCAACGCTGTTCGCTCAGTTGCGCGAGGGCGGGCGCATGATGGTGCCGGTCGGTCCGCCCTACAGCCAGGAATTGCAATTGATCCGTAAAGTCAGCGGACAGCCCGAGGTAGAAATTCTCGAAGGTTGCAGATTTGTGCCGCTGGTGGAAGGAACAGTGGATGGTGAGTAGTACGGTGAGCGCGCGCGATGAGTCGCGGCGGGCGTTCTCGTCTGGTCCGGCAGACAGCACTCTGGCCGGGCGAGGACGCCCGGCACTCCACTTACGGCTGCTTTACAATTAAATTGTGGGTTTACTCCGAAATCTTAAGATCACGCTGGAGATGATCAAGTGGGAGCACTCGATCTTCGCGCTTCCGTTTGCGCTCTGCGGAGCCATGCTGGCCGCTGGAGGTTTGCCGGCTTGGCGGCAACTGGGGTGGATCGTCGTGGCCATGGTTTCGGCGCGCTCCGCCGCTATGGCTTTCAATCGCTTGGCTGACGCCTCGATTGACGCGGCCAATCCTCGGACTGCAACTCGCGCGCTGCCGGTTGGACAGTTGACGCCTTCGTTTGTGACTGCGTTCGTTCTGGTCTCGTGCGGGATTTTTGTGCTCGCCGCTTCGCAGTTGAACCGGCTGACGCTGATGCTTTCGCCGGTGGCGCTGGCGGTGATTCTGCTGTATTCCTACAGCAAGCGATTCACGCGCTGGTCGCATCTTTTTCTTGGATTCGCCCTTGGCATTGCTCCGGCTGCCGCCTGGATCGCGGTTCGCGGCGCGCTCGATCCTCGGATACTTTTGCTCACTGCCGCGGTGACGTTCTGGGTCGGCGGATTCGACGTGATCTATGCTTGTCAGGATTATGACTATGATCGCAGTCATGGTTTGCACTCCGTTCCGCGGTATCTCGGAATCAGGAATGCACTCGTCATTGCACGTTTGTTTCACATCGTGATGCTTGGGTTGCTGGTCGCGCTGATTGTCACTTTCGGATTGGGCAAGCTGGCGGTTGCGGGAGTGATTTCCGTCGCTGCGCTTTTGCTCTACGAACACACGCTGGTGCGGCCCGACGATCTCAGCAAGCTGAACGCGGCGTTCTTCACGATGAATGGAGTGATTTCGGTGGTTTTCTTTCTCTTCGTGGCGGGAGATCTGCTGCGGCGACGTTAGCTTGGGGGATATTCTCTCTTGCGCATTACTTCGGGAACGTCACGCGATCCGTGCAGGACGGCCAAGACTTGCAGCGCCTCTGGACGTTCGCGGTAGACAATCAGATAGGAACCAGTAGGCCAGAATCGCACGTCGCGCTCAGTTAGATCCGGGCGAGTGTGTCCCATGCGTGGTTGGCGGCCAACTTCTCAAATGCGTTTAAGAACTCATCTTCGAGTTGATCGGCGGCTTTTTCATTGTCGAGCGCGACAAAATCCCAGATGTCCTGCAAATCTTGCAGCGCATCGGGAGAGAGCAGATAAACGGGCATTGCCGCTACTTTACGCTTCTCCGTTGCCGCAGTCTCGCTCTGGCCTCAGGCCCTGGAATACCGAGGCCACGATCCAATTGCTCGATCCCGCGGTCGATTTTCCGGTGCACTTCTGAAAGCCGCTGCTGCTTGAGTTGCTCCTGCTCTTCCAGAAGCCGCAGACCTTCACGGATTACTTCCGAGGCAGAAGCATAGCGTCCGCTCTTTACCTTGTCGTCCACCATCTGTTCAAGTTCTGGTGTTAGAGAAATGTTCACGGAACCCTCATGTCTACCAATAACGATAAATACTCAAAATTAGCATATCATGTTACTGATGCGAATGTAGCTTGGCCGATTCACGCTTGTGCTCCATGGTGTCCTAGTTTGAATTTGGACACTACCGACTTGTCCAGATGCTGTGACTTCCATCAGTTCCTGCGATATCATCAATGTCGATGCCTCTTTTACACCCATTCCAGACCGACGATCCGCGACTGCTTCCGATCAAAGATAGGGTCCTTGCGGGCGAACGCCTGAACGAGGGCGATGCGCTTGTTCTTTATGGGACGGGCGACATCCTGGCCGTGGGTTGGCTGGCTAACTGGGTTCGCGAGCGGATGCATGGGGACAAGGCTTACTTCAACGTTAATCGGCATATCAATCCTACGAATGTTTGTGTGGCTGCTTGCCGGTTGTGCGCTTTTGGGCGCAAGAAAGATACTCCTGGCGCTTATACCATGGCGCTTGAAGAAGCCTTCGCGACGGCGGCTTCTGGTTACACCGAGGCGGTTACGGAGTTTCACATTGTCGGCGGGTTGCATCCCGATTTGCCGTTTCAATATTTTCTTGACCTGGTTTCCGGATTGAAGGAGCGCTTCCCGCAAGTCCACATGAAGGCTTTTACCATGGTGGAAGTCGCATACCTAGCTAAGCGGGCTAAGCTGACGATTCGCGAGACGCTGGAAAAAATGAAGGAAGCGGGCGTCGACTCGCTGCCCGGAGGCGGCGCTGAGATTTTTGCCGATCGGGTGCGGCATATTATCTGCGATCACAAGATTGACGGCGATCAATGGCTCGATACCGCGCGGGTTGCCCACCAGATCGGACTGAAATCGAATGCCACCATGCTCTACGGGCACATCGAAAATGACGAAGACCGCGTCGATCACCTGCTCAAACTGCGCGCTTTGCAGGATGAGACCGGCGGTTTCCAGACTTTTATTCCGCTGGCCTTTCATCCGGCGAACACGCCGCTGCAGCATCTTTTTACGACTACTGGAATGACCGACATCAAGCAGATTGCGGTGAGCCGGCTGGTGCTCGATAACTTTCCGCATATTAAATCTTATTGGCAGATGATGACGCCTAAGATTGCGCAGATTTCGCTTCGCTTCGGAGCCGACGATATTGACGGCACGGTCGTCGAGGAAAAGATTTACCACGATGCGGGAGCGACCACTCCGCAAGGTCTGCGGCGGCACGACCTGGTGCGCTTGATCACGGAAGCGGGGCGCGAACCGATCGAGCGCGACACGCTCTACCGGCCGGTTACACGGACGGAAACTTCGTTTACGGTTTCGGTGTAGAAAAAGTACCCAGTACCTAGTACCCAGCACCCAGAAACGCAAAGACTGGGCAGTGGATACTGGGTACTTTCTCCAAGCAGGCGCATCTAACGGACATGGCTAACGAGCAAACAGCAGTTTTCGGCGGCGGATGCTTCTGGTGTATTGAGGCGGTTTTTCAACGTCTGACCGGCGTCACCCATGTCGAGTCGGGCTACATGGGCGGACGCGCCGACCAAGCGACTTATCACCAGGTGTGCGACGGCGACACCGGGCACGTGGAAGTAGTGCGCGTCACTTTCGATCCCGACCAGATCAACTATCGCGAACTGCTGGAGGTATTCTTCGCGGTGCACGATCCGACCACGCTCAATCGGCAGGGAAACGACACGGGCGAGCAATATCGTTCGGTGATTTTCTACAACGATGAGGAACAGCAGAGGATGGCCGAAAATACCATTGCGGAATTGACCGCAGCCAAGGCATTCTCGGAACCGATTGTGACCGCAGTCGAGCCGGCCGGGGAATTTCACGTGGCCGAAGACTACCATCAGAACTACTACAACCAAAATTCGCGACAGCCGTATTGCATGTTCACGATCTCGCCGAAACTGGCGAAGTTGGAAAAAAAGTTTGCCGAAAAATTGAGAGCATAAGCGGAGCGTTTGACTCCGCTTGGACACCGGTCAGAATCTACTCCGCAGAATCCTGATCGGAAGTGGCGGTGATGGGTTCGGGGCGTTCGCCCAACAGAAGCCGTCGCAAGGTGCGCAGGTCGTTGAGCAGGCGGTTGCTGGTCTTCAGGTGGTGCTCCAGTTTATCCAACTTGAATTGCACGATTTGCAGAGCCTGTACTCGGCGTTCCGACCGGGCCTGCGCGGCGGCACCTAGGTCGGCCGCGATCTCGCTCTTGGCTTCGGCGATTGCCTCCACCAGCAGGCGCACGTATTGCTGAGCATTCTCGACACTATCAAACGGGGTTTGGAGGGGGGCGCTCACGGGCAAGAGTACCTTTTTGATTTCTGACTTTGCCGGGCTGCGGAACGAGATTGCGATTGCCTCGGGTAAGGTTCTGCCGGTTCTTGTTATCGTCCCCACTGGAATCGCATAACCGGGTCGCGACAAAAGCATTGTATCCGTCTCGATTGCCTGCAGCAATACATCTGGAGGGGGCTATTTGGGAGCACTTTAGGTGAAAATTGTTTCATCTTGTTCGAGGGGGCGAACGGTTGTAGACTTGGCCCTGTTTTAAACGCCGAGTGGGTTTCCAGTCCAATCAGGCATCTTGACCAGATTCGGAGTTGGGTTCTTGTGCCGATGATACGAACCGGAAAAATCTTCCAGGAGATTGACACCGTAAATTACAAGGAGAGATTGTGAATCGAAGAATAATTGTGTTCGTGCTCATGCTCTTCGCGATCGTCTCGGTCGCGAGTATCGTTTGCCAGGCAGAGTCACAGACCCTGTTGACTCGTCACGTGCGCGAAGCGGTTCTTGATGGGCAGGCGAAGATCGTCGGCTCACTCCCCGCAACCCAGTCCCTGCATTTCGACATTGTTCTGGCTCTGAGCCATCCGGCAGAGTTGAAAAATTTTCTGAAAGAAGTCTACAACCCTTCCAGTTCCTCCTATCGTCACTTCGTAACGCCTTCGGAGTTCACCGCGAAGTTCGGTCCCAGCCAGAAGGATTACGACGCGCTGATTCGTTTCGCGAAAGCGAACGGATTTACGGTGCTCCGCGGATCCCTGGATTCCAGGGACGTGCAGCTCAAGGGCTCGGTGGCGAACATCGAGAAAGCCTTCCACGTGAGCATGAATGTCTACCAGCATCCCACGGAAAACCGCACGTTCTATTCTCCAGACCGGGAGCCCACGGCAAACCTGCCGTTAAAGCTGTGGCACATCACGGGCTTGGACAACTATTCGATTCCGCGTCCCGCGCTGGTGAAAAGAGACCTGAAGGTGAAGGCCAACGCCACTACGGGCTCCTGTCCTGACCAGTCTTTCTGCGGCAGCGACATGCGGGCGGCCTACTACGAGGGAACGACTCTCACCGGCGCCGGCCAGAACCTCGGTTTGCTGGAGTACCTCGGATATGACATCGCCGACGTGAATACCTACTACCAGAATGCCGGGCAAACGCTCTATGTCCCGGTCATTGGCATTTCCACGGATGGAAGCAACCTGCTCTGCCTCGAGGCCGATGGCTGTGACGACACGGAACAGTCCCTTGACATCACGCAGGCGGCCGGCATGGCCCCGAACCTGGATGCGATTTATGTCTACGTGGGGAACAGCGACACCGCTCTTTTAGGCGGCATGGCTACGGATATTCCGCTGCCTGCGCAATTGAGCGCTTCGTGGACCTGGAGTCCGCCAGACCCCAGCACTGACGACCCCTACTTCCAGCAGTTTGCGGCGCAGGGTCAGTCCTATTTCAATGCGACGGGCGACGGTGGCTATTATGAAGGCTCGGCTCCATGGCCGCCGAATTCTCAATATGTCCTGGCGGTGGGCGGGACGGACTTAGAAACAACCGGCCCGGGCGGTGATTGGGCTTCGGAATCCGCGTGGGTTGACGGGGGCGGCGGCTGGGGGAACAACGTTCCGATCCCAACCTGGCAGCAGCTCGCGGGCGTGATCACCGCGGCGAACGAGGGGTCCACGACGTATAGAGACGTCCCGGACTTCTCGGCAAACGCGAATTTTACCTTTTACGTCTGCGCCGACCAAAGCGGGTGCACCGCAAACGAATATGGTGGGACCAGTTTTGCGACACCCATGTGGGCCGGCTACATTGCGCTGGCTAATGAGCAGGGGGCTGCCAATGGCGTTCCGCCGCTCGGTTTCATTGACCCGGCGGTCTATAACATTGGTGTAGGGTCGGGCTATGACACCGCTTTCCACGACATCGTGAGCGGCAGTAACGGCCTACCGACAACCGTGGGCTACGATTTGGCGACTGGCTGGGGCAGTCCGAACGGGGCTGGCCTGATCAACGCGCTGGTTGGACCTTTGGCGGACACTTTCATACTTAGCGTCGCGCCGGACAATGTAGCAGTCACGCAGGGTGGTAGCACCAGCACCACCGTCACGATAACGGACGGGAATGGCTTCACCGGCAGCGTTACACTGTCGGCTTCCGGTCTGCCGAACGGTGTGACCGCAGGGTTCACGCCGAATCCTACAACCTCCACCAGCACGCTGACCCTGACGGCCAGCGGCTCAGCAGCCGCGGGGACAAGCACCGTGACCATCACGGGCGTGTCGGGCAGCTTGACGCAGACGACAACGGTGACCCTGACCGTGAACCCGCTGGCTAACGGTATCAGTGTGTCGCCGAGCGCTCTCACGTTTGCCAAAACCGTGGTAGGGGCGAAGAGCGCGGCGAAGACGGCCACACTTACCAACGCCGGGACCGTAACGCTGGATATCGGCAGCATTGCAACTAGCAGTAATTTCTCGCAAACAAACACCTGCGGCAGCACACTGGCTACAGGGAAGAGTTGCAAGATCTCGGTTGTCTTTACTCCGCTCCAGTCCGGGTCTGTGACGGGGACGCTTTCAGTCACCGACAACGCCGGGAACAGTCCACAGACGGTGGCTTTGTCCGGCACCGCCGAGGCCCAAGCCGCGATAGTACCTGCGACCGAGAAGTTCCCGACGACGGTTGTCGGGGCGACTAGTGCTGCGAAGGTGTTTACGCTTCACAACTACCAGAGCGTAATACTGCACAACCTCTCGATCTCAACCACCGGCGAGTTCAGTGTCACCTCGACGACTTGCCAGACAAACTTAACCTCCAACGCCAGCTGCACCATCGACGTGGTGTTCACTCCGACCGGGGTGGGGATTACGACGGGGACGTTGCAGGTGTCGGATGACGCCTTGAACAGCCCGCAGACATCGAATCTATCGGGCACCGGCAAGGCGCCGAAGAACTAAGAGCGTCTGCTTCGAGCC
>Ga0116134_1000923_pt1 | contig 15009 bp, 8 predicted proteins | sample June2015DPH_19_5_FD_89737 | JGI IMG/M metagenome (GOLD analysis project Ga0116134, IMG submission 89737) | Peatland microbial communities from SPRUCE experiment site at the Marcell Experimental Forest, Minnesota, USA - June2015DPH_19_40 | ecosystem: Environmental > Terrestrial > Soil > Wetlands >...
ATGGTGGTGTGCGAGTCTGTGCCGACTAACGTGTCGGGATACGCGGTGCGCTTGCCGCCGGCTTCGTGCACAAAAACCACGCGCGCCAGATATTCAAGATTGACCTGGTGGACGATGCCGGTGTCCGGCGGCACAATGGCGAGATTGCGGAAGCCGGTCTGTCCCCAGCGCAGAAACGCGTAGCGCTCTTTGTTCCGCTGGAATTCAAGCAGCGCGTTCACATCAAACGCTTTGGATGATCCGAATTCATCGACCTGCACCGAGTGGTCGATGACCAGTTCGGCGGGCTGCAGCGGATTGATGAGCTTCGGATCGCCGCCCAGGCGCTTCATGGCGTCGCGCATGGCGGCGAGATCCACAACCGCAGGCACGCCGGTGAAATCCTGTAGCAGAACGCGGCTGGGCGTGAAAGCGATCTCCTTTTCCGGCTTCGAATGCTTGTTCCACGCCGCGATCGCGCGAATTTCTTCAGGCGTTACGTTGCGCCCGTCTTCGGTGCGCAGCAGGTTCTCCAGCAGAATGCGCAGCGAGAACGGCAAGTGCCGGGTGGAGATGCCCTGCTTGTCGAGAGCGTCGAGACGGTAGAGCTCGTATTCCTTGTTGCCGACTTTGAAAGTTGCACGGGCGCCAAAACTATTCGATGACATGATGGCCTTCCTTCAAGCTCCGGACAGGACCGGGGGCAATGCGGACTTGGAGTTAATAGTGTAATTCGTTTGAGGACTTAACAGGAATTGTCGACCTCTAGAAGAGTTGTCCTGAAGTTCTTCAACAAGATCCCTACCGTACGCCCGTCCAAATCTGGTAGACCACCACACCAACCATGAAGACCAGGTAAATCCTGAGCGCCCAGAACAGCAGCATCTCGGTACGAGTGAGCCGCCGTCGCGGACAATGATGATGCTCCTTCGTGGAGATAAGCTGGTCAGGTTCCAGCGATGTCATCACCGCAGTCAACTCCTCGCGACTCACGTCAGGTGCTGGCGCAGAATCAAATTGTCTTTCCATTTACCTGCCTCCAATAATCGCCAGCGCATTGGGCGCAATCACACTGACCCCAAACAACAGGCCGGCGCCGATCAGCACGATCACGACCCCCAGTGCCAGCACATTCGCCCATATCGGACTGACCAGCGCTCCCATGATTTCACGGTCGTTCACCAGCATGTACAGGAAAAGAAGCGCCGGAGGCATGGCCAGCACGGCGATCACGTTCACCAGCAGCACGATGTACACGAGTGGAATTCCCGGGATCAGAACCAGTCCCGCTGCGGCAGCCGCTTCGACCAGCAGAACGAGATAGAAAGCCTTCCCCTGCCGGAAGGGGAGATTCAAACTGTGGGGGCGCCGCGCGACTTCTCCGAAGGCGTACGCGGATGAAGTTGAAATGGTAATTGCCGCAACCATCCCTGCCTCGAAAATGCCCAGTGCGAAAAGCGCCGCTCCCCAACGTCCAATAAACGGCTGCAGTGCCTGGGCAAATTCGGCGGCCTCGAAATTTGCTGTCGACATGTGGTGCATGAACAGCGGGGCGGTCGCCAGCATGGTCGCCAGCGCGGCGACCGTCGCCAAAGCGGCTCCCAGCACCGTGTCCACGCGCCCGAAGCGGATGTCTCGCGTGGTAAGGCCCTTATCGGCAATCGCGCTTTGTTGAAAGAACAACATCCACGGAGTAACGGTCGCGCCGATATCGGCGAGCAGGATCAGAACCGTCTCCTGCGTGATCCCGCCGGGCAGCGGTCTCCAAGTCAGCAATGCGCGGCCCACCGTCCCCCAGTGGGGATGGGCTAGCAGCGCCACCGGGACAAACACCAGGTTGAACATGGCAGCGCCCAAAATGATCCGCTCCCACGTCCAGTACCGGTGCGTCATGAGCGCAACGGAGAGGACCAACAGCGCGCCGAGGACCGCAACCGCAGGCCGCACTCCGAAGAATCCCAGCCCCGCGCGGATCGCGATAAACTCTGTGACCAGCGTCAGAAAGTTGCCCACCATGAGGTCGATCATCGAGAACCAGCCCCAGAATGGGCCAAAGCGATCGAAGATCAGCTCCGCGTGTCCGCGATGAGTCGCTGCGCCTAAACGCACGGTCATTTCCTGCACCACGCAAGCCATGAGGAATGTGAGCACAACGAACGGCAGGAAAAAACCGATGCCGAACCGCGCCCCGGTCGCCGCATACGACAGCATGCTGGGACCATCATTTTCGCCGAGCATCACCAGGATGCCGGGACCAATGAGCAACCAGAACAACCGCAACCGCGGGCGGAATCCGCGCCGCGCCCGCGTCTCCGAAACTCGTTCGCGGTCGTGCGCCCGATCGATGTCCTCATGCGTGATGACGACGTTCGATCGGGTTACGGTTAACCCTCGCGGCTCCGATGCTGTCTTTGGTTCACTCATTCCATCGATGCGGTACGAAAGGAACAACGGGGCCCGTCACTCGCTGGCTAATTAGCGTAAGTATACATCACAACATAAACTACGGTTAATTACTTTTGCGACTCTGAGGATTGAATTTTTCGAATGCCAGGACAGCGATTTTTGGATCAGCGGAGCGGACGAGCCCTTACCCTTTGGTCACGGCTTTCCCGTTCGCCGCTTTAACCCAGACCTTTTCAGCCGCGGACACACCCAGCGAAACCCGGCCGGCGCCGGTGGACAGGGTCAGAGTGTGGTCGTAATTGCGATGCGCAACATGAATTTTGGCTCCGGGGCGGATGCCGCGCTGTTCCAGAAACTCCAGCAGGTGGCGATCGCGCTCGTAGATGCCACTCACCTGAAAGTTCTCTCCGGGTTCGGCCTGAGCCAGCAGCAGCAGGCCCCGACGACGCCGGCTCGCGGGACTCTCCAATTCAGTAAGATTGCCGTGCGGACAGGCGACTCCACGGCCAAGTTTGGCGAGCAGCCTGGCCTCGAAATCGGGCGAGACTGCGTGTTCCAAACGTTCCGCTTCGTCGTGCACCTTATACCATTCCATTCCGAAAATTTCGGCGAGCATGCGTTCGATCAGGTGGTGGCGAACCGTCAGCTTGCGGGCAATCTTTTTCCCGGCAGCCGTCAGGTGAACGCGTCCGTCGGTATTCACCCGCACCAGGCCGTCCTTCTTCAGCCGGCGCACCGCCATGGTGACAGCCGGAGGCGAAACTTTGAGCCAGTGGGCGAGCGTCGCCGAAATGACGGCTTCCCCTTCGCTCTCGGCCTCAAGAATCGCCTTAAGGTAGTCCTCTTTGGAAACTGTGATCACGTGAACTGTATTATACGGCGAAGCGTTAAGCACGGTTAATTGCGAATTTTTGGTTTTGAGGATAAGTTCAGAATTACGAGCTTCGGGCTTCGAGCTACGGGGCTCCGGTTTGCTCGAAGCTCGCGGCTCATAGCTCGCAGCTCGGCAGCACAGAATCGTTTCCCCGCAAGCAGCCCCCCTCCGTTTGACATCATCTCCTCCCGCCCCTAACCTTGAATGTTCAATTATGAAAGTCCTCGTCATTGGCAGCGGCGGACGGGAGCACGCCTTGGCGTGGAAGCTCCGGCAGTCGCCGCGGGTCACGAAAATCTACTGCGCGCCTGGGAACGGCGGGATCGCGGACGAAGCGGAGTGCGTCGCGGTCGACGTCAAGAGCCTCGACTCCATGGTCGCGCTCGCGAACCAGCTCCAGCCCGACCTCACAGTCGTGGGGCCGGAATTGCCGCTGATGCTCGGCTTGGTGGACGAATTCACGCGGCGCGGCTGGCGCACATTCGGCCCCACCCAGGCCGCCGCGCAGCTTGAAACCAGCAAGAGCTTCGCCAAGGAATTTCTGCAGCGCCACCACATTCCCACGGCGCATTATGCGATCTGCGATTCTTCGGAACAGGTGGGCGATGCGCTGCCGCACTTCCATGCTCCGATCGTGGTGAAGGCCGATGGACTGGCTGCCGGCAAGGGCGTGGTCATCGCCAGGACCAAGGACGAGGCCTCGACCGTAGCCAACGAAATGCTGAGCGGCAGGATGCTGGGTGAAGCCGGATCGCGTGTGGTGCTGGAGGAGTTTCTCGAAGGCGACGAACTCTCTTTTCTGGTGGTGAGCGACGGCGAGCGGGTGGCGCCGCTGGTGGCTGCGCAAGATCACAAGCGCGTGGGTGACGGCGACAATGGCCCGAACACTGGCGGCATGGGCGCCTATACCACGCGGACCATCGTCGATGACCAGATGCGCGACTGGCTCGTCGCCCATATCGCGCGACCGGTCGTCGCCGGCATGAAAGCCGAAGGCGCGGAGTATAAAGGCGTTCTCTATTGCGGCCTGATGATGACCGCGCGCGGCCCCATGGTGCTCGAATTCAACTGCCGCTTCGGCGATCCGGAGACGCAGCCCATTCTGGTGCGCCTCGAAAGCGACCTGGTCGAAGCCATGGAGGCATCGATCGACGGTCGCACCAGCGACGGCGATTTCAAGTGGTCGAACGATGCGGCGGTGTGCGTGGTGATGGCTTCGGGCGGCTATCCGGGCACCTACGAGGCGGGCAAGAAGATCACCGGCCTGGAGGATGCGGCGAAACTGGACGGCGTGAAAGTTTTCCATGCCGGCACGTCAAAACGTGACGACGCTTTCTATACTTCGGGCGGACGGGTGCTCGGGGTAACGGCACGAGCCGCGGAGTTAGAGACAGCCGTGCAGCGCGCCTATGAGGCGTGCGCGAAGATCGACTTCGAGGGCGCGCACTACCGCAAAGATATTGCGGCACGCGCACTGAGCAAGCGCTAGCGGATGGACGCAAACCAATCATGGCCAAGCCACTCGTTTCAATCGTAATGGGCAGTGACTCCGATCTGGAGATCATGCGCGAAGCCGCGAAGGCTCTCGATGAATTCGGGATCGCATATGAGATCGATGTCACTTCAGCACATCGCTCGCCCGATCGCACGGCAGATTATGCTCGCAAGGCCGCAGGACGTGGCATTCGCGTGATTATCGCGGGCGCGGGCGGAGCGGCGCATCTGGCGGGCGTAATCGCGGCGCACACAACTTTGCCGGTCATCGGCGTCCCGATTCCTTCGACTTCCCTGCAGGGCATGGATTCTCTGCTGGCGACCGTGCAGATGCCGGCAGGCATTCCCGTAGCGACGGTCGCCATCGGCAAGCCCGGCGCAACCAATGCAGGAATCCTAGCCGCGCAAATACTCGGCCTTGCGGACACTGCGATCGCGAAGAAACTGGGAACGCACAAAGAGAAACTGGCGCGCGGTGTGGAAGAGAAATCGAAGAAGATGAAAACGACGATGGAGTGAGCGGAATTATTCGCACCCGCGAATCACTTACAGCTTCAAACGTTTGAGATATTCCCGGAACTCTCCGCCCAAGTCTTCGCGTTTCAACGCAAACTCAACCGTCGCTTTCAGGAAGCCAAGTTTATCGCCAGTATCGAAGCGGCGGCCCTCGTAGACGTAGGCGTAGAGCTTTTCGCGCTGCAGCAGCCCGCGCAGCCCGTCGGTGAGTTGCAACTCGCCGCCCGAGCCCGGCTTGATGTCTGAAAGCGTTTCGAAGATCGTCGGGGTCAGAATGTAGCGTCCGATCACCGCCAGATTCGAAGGCGCATCCTCGAACTTCGGTTTTTCCACCAGGTCGAGAACTTCGTACAGTTTGCCGCCCGAGCCCGCGACCTCTTTCGCCTTCAGCACGCCGTAAGAAGAAATTGCCGGCCCGTCGACGATCTGCGTCGCGATCACGGAACAGTGCTTCTCGTCGAATACGTCCATCAACTGCTTGAGCACTGGCATTTTTGCATCGATGACGTCATCGGCGAGCAGGGTAGCAAACGGTTCGTCGCCAATCAATTCGCGCGCGGTGAGCACGGCGTGTCCCAAGCCCAGCGCCTCTTTCTGACGCACGTAGGCCACGTAGATCATGTCCGAAATCTGGCGCACGATCTTGAGCAAGTCGTACTTGCCTTTTTCCTCGAGCATCTTTTCGAGCTCGTAGCTGACGTCGAAGTGATCTTCGATCGCGCTCTTGCCGCGTCCAGTGATAATGATGATCTGGTCGCATCCGGCGGCCACTGCCTCTTCCACCCCATATTGAATGATGGGTTTATCGACCAGCGGCAGCATCTCTTTCGGCTGAGCTTTGGTGGCGGGGAGGAAGCGCGTACCCAATCCGGCAGCGGGGAAAATCGCTTTGCGAACTCTCCGGACCTTGCGGCGATCGCCCTCTGTTCGTCGTTCTTGCATAGGTTTCTCGCGGAATCATTGTAACTGCTGGCGTTTATACCTGGCCCACTGCTTCTTCGCGCGCTTCCAACTCCTCCAGCAGATCGCGCAGCGTTTGCAGTATCCCTTCGGCGCTGTTGATTTTTATCGAGAACTTCAGCGTCCCGTCTGGAGTAAATTGCGTGCCCCGCTGCGACGCCACGAAACGCGCCAGCTTTCCCGGATCAATCGCAGCAGTCTGGCTGAACTTGATGTTCACTAATTCGCGCTTGCGCTCAATCGCGTTGGCGCCAACCCGCATCGCCTGCAATTTGAGCGCGGCATACTCAAGCAGATTGCGGACCGCGCGCGGCGTTTCGCCATAGCGATCGATCAACTCCGAGCGCACGTCGTGCAGTTGCGACTCCGTCTCGACTCCTGCGACGCGCTTGTACATCCGCAGCCGCTGGTTCTCTTCCTTGATGTAGTCGGACGGAATACGGATGTTGAGACCGAGATTGAGCTGAATTTCCGTGACTTCAACGCCCGCCTCGCCTTTCATCTCGCGTACGGCGCGTTCCAGCATCTGCGTATAGAGTTCGAATCCCACCGCTTCGATGTGGCCGCTCTGCTCTCCGCCTAGAAGGTTTCCCGCGCCCCGCAGTTCCAAATCAAGCGCAGCGATCTTGAACCCGGCGCCGAGATCGGAGAATTCCTTGAGCGCGGCCAGACGTCGGCGCGCGATGGGCGTCAACTCGATTTCCGCGGGCAGAAGCAGGTATGCGTAGGCGCGTCGGTTCGAGCGGCCGACGCGTCCGCGAAGCTGATAAAGCTCGGACAAGCCCAGCCGGTCGGCGCGATTGATAACGATCGTATTGCAGAGCGGGATGTCGAGGCCGTTCTCGATGATCGTGGTCGAGACCAGGATGTCGGCTTCGTGATGCATGAACTTCAGCATCACTTTTTCCAACTCTCCTTCGCCCATCTGCCCGTGGCCCACGGTGATGCGGGCGTTCGGAACCATGGCTTGAATCTTGGCAGCAATCTCCCAGATCGTCTCGATGCGATTGTGGACGAAATAAACCTGGCCGCCGCGCTCGAGTTCCTGTTCGATCGCCGACTGGATGAGCTTTTCGTCCCAGTGCGCGACCACGGTCTGGATTGCCATGCGATCTTTGGGCGGCGTTTCGATCACGCTCATGTCGCGCAGGCCCACCAGCGACATGTGCAATGTGCGCGGAATCGGCGTCGCCGACATGGTAAGCACGTCCACTTCGGTACGCATCTGCTTGATGCGTTCTTTGTGGCGGACGCCGAAGCGCTGTTCCTCGTCCACCACCAGCAGGCCGAGGTCGGCGAACTTCACATCCTTGGAGAGCAGACGGTGGGTGCCGATCAGGATGTCCACTTTGCCGGCTTCCACTCTTTGCAAAATTTCTTTGACCTGCTTGGGCGTCCGGAAGCGGCTGATCATTTCGACCGTGAGCGGGAACGGCGCGAATCGTTGCTTGAAGGTTTCGTAGTGCTGGAAGGCAAGAACGGTGGTGGGCGCAAGCACAGCGACTTGCTTGTTGTCGCTCAGGGCCTTGAAGGCAGCGCGCATCGCCACTTCAGTCTTGCCGTAGCCGACGTCGCCGCACAACAAGCGGTCCATCGGGAGTTGCGATTCCATGTCGCGCTTCACGTCGGCGATCGCCTGCGCCTGGTCATCGGTCTCGTTGTATTCGAACGAAGCTTCGAACTCCTTCATCCACTCGGTGTCGGCGGGAAAGATGTGACCGCGCGCGGCCTGGCGCTGCGCATAGAGTTTGAGCAACTCGTCGGTCATATCCTTCATCGCCTTGCGCACACGAGCCTTGGTCTTGCCCCATGCCTGCGTGCCAAGGTGATTCAGGACGGGCTTCGCGCCCTCCGACGAACGATATTTCTGGACCAGATCGAGGCGAGTCAGCGGAACATAGAGCCGGGCAGCCTCGGCGTATTCGAGCAGCATGAATTCCGCCGCGCCGTCGCCCTGATTGATTTCCTTGAGACCTTGATACTGCCCGATGCCGTGCTCGACGTGGACGACATAGTCGCCGACCTGCAAATCGCGGAAGTCAGAGAGGAAGGCTGAGACTTTCGATTTCTGCCGTTGCGGCCGCGCCGCGACCAGGTCCGATTCGTCGAACAGATCGCGCGCCCCAAAAATCGCGAGATGCGCTTCCGGCAAAACGAAGCCGTCGGGAAGGTACGCCTTCAGCAGCGTGGTGGTGAGAACATCGCCGGCAAAATACGAAGTTTCGTCGGCATAGCTTTCTCCGCTGCGGGTGCGGCTTCCGAGGCGATACGAAGCGTTGTACTCGGTGAACATGTCGGCGAGGCGCTCGACTTCTCCCGTGTTGGGTACGGCGAGAATTACCTGTGTGCCGCCGCCGACCAACTTCTGAACCTGCTCGATCATGGCTGGAACAGCGCCGTGGAAGCGAGTAGCGGGCTGCGAAAGAAATGCGGCGTCGGTTCTTTTATCGTCGGCCTCGTGGGCCTCGCGCGTCATCGCCAGATATTCAAAATCCGCTCCGGGGAGAGCTGCGGTTTTTTCCCGCCAGCTTTCCGGCGTCCGATAAAGATCGGCGGGGCGAACCAGGTTGCCCACCCCGCTGCGCTCGTGCGCTTCTTCAATGCGCGCCCAAAATTTGTCGAGCTCCTGGATCAGCGCTTCGGGCTCGTCGAGAATCACACGCGCTTCCGGTAGCAGCCCGAAAACGCTGCGGTCGGCGCCCGCCACCGGAGCGTAGAACTCCCAGCCCGGAAAGACGCCAGCGCCGGAGTCGCGCATAGCTTGCTCCACAATTTCCGGCGATCCCGTAATGCGTTTCCCCGAGAGCCGCGCGTTGATCGAACCGAGCAGTTCTTCCGTGACCGGCGTTTCCGTCAGGGGCAAGAGCAGCACTTCATCGACTGGGTTTGAAGACCGCTGACTCGCTGGATCGAACTTGCGCATGGACTCGACTTCGTCCCCAAAAAATTCGACGCGCACCGGTCGGTCCGCTTCCGGCGAGTACACATCCAGAATGCCGCCGCGAGCCGCATACTGGCCCGGCATCTCAACCACATCGGTTGCGCTGTAACCAACCGTGTTCAGGTGCTCGAGCAGTTTCTCCAGGTCGAAAATCTCGCCGCGACGCAAAACTCGCGCCAGGTCGGCGTAGTACTCGGGAGAGCGAAGAAGGATTGTGGTCGCCGTCACCGGTGAAACTACGATCGCGGCGCGGCCGGTTGCGATCTTCCACAACGCCGTAGCGCGTTCTTCCTGAATCTCCGGATGCGGCGACAAATTCTGGAACGGAAGTACATCGCGCGCCGGAAGGCTAACCACCGAGTCTGGATCCGCCGCTCCGGTCAGTTCACAGAACGCGCGCAGCACCGTCAGCAATTCTTCGGCAGCACGGTTGTCGGCCACCACCAGCACAAACGGACGCTCAACCGTGCGTCGCAACAAAACAATGACCAGCGCCTTGGCCGCCGCAGAAAGTCCAGTGACACTCATCCGTCCCGCGCTCTCCCGCAGATGGGAGGCGGCACGCGTGAAGGCAGGTAATTGTTCCACCTCCGCGAAAAGTTCGCGGACGAACGGCAAAAGCATTGCCCTTTGATTCTACCAAGCCGGGAGGAATGGGGTTGTGACGAGATTCCAGCTCCGGCTGGGGCGAACCAGCTTAGCCAGCCATTCCTCACACACACTGCAGCGGAGTAGCCACAATGTCCGGATGGGAGGCAAGGCCGTTACTTAGTGGGACTCTCGGGTTTCACGGGCGGAGCCGACTGCGAGGGCTGCTGCTTGGCCAGGGACTCATCCACACGCTTCTTGAAATCGCCCTCGTCGTTGTGGGCAAGACCGCTGAAGGCCGTCTGGACCTGCATCTCACAAGTGTCCCCCTTCGCGTTCAGCACCACGGAGTTGATGCGCTTCCCGCCGAGCGACCCACCAATGACGAACGAGGCCGTCATTTCAGTGTTGTCGATCCCCAAGATTCCGTATTTTCCAGAGTTACGAAGCGTATCTTTCACTGCGGGCCACAACGTGCCGCATGACACGGAATACAGGTCTTTATGCGTCTTAGCGAACGACGGACCGGCGACGATCAACAACATTAGAACCACCACCGCGAATCGCCTCATGCCAATGCTCCTTTCTTAAAGCCGCTCATATTACCATCGAGGCTTCGAGTGCGCAGTAACCCAACTCACCCGTTCCCGTGACCTTCCCCTCGATTTTCATCCCCGCAGCAACGGCCGCGTCAGGCAGGTCGGGCCGCCGGCCCCATTGATGCAGATCTCCGAGCCCGGAAAGGTGCGCACCTCAAAGCCGGCGTCGCGCAGGCGCTGATTTGTCCTGGCGTTTTCTTCAATCGCAAGCAGGCGCTTCTGACCCAGCGAGAGCACATTGCAGGCCAGCGTGTCGCGCTCGCTGTATTCAATCTCAATCAAGCGTAGGCCCCGCGCCTTCAGCAATTCGACCGTTTCGACCGCCAGCCACGGCAAATCGACTAGAATCGTCTGCTCGTCGAGCATGCTCATCAGCGACATCAAATGAAGGCAAGCCGACGGCCCCAGCCCGTACGGCAGCGGCGCCGACAGCACAGTAACATTCTTGGCGGATAGCAGCGACCGCATCTGCTCGATCCCTGCCTTGTTCGTCCGATAGCCGTCACCGATCAGCAGTGTCTGCGAATCAAGCCACACGATGTCGCCGGATTCGGAAGTCCCGGGCAGCCCGATCTCCGCGAATACTGGAATGCCCAGTTGCCCGCAAAAGTTGGCGTGCGCCTGCGCCTCCGCCAGGCGACTCTTCTTTCCCGGATTCATCAGTACGAGACCATAGTCCGTAGCCAGCGATGCGTCGTGCGCATAGACCGCATCGAGCGTGAGCGATTCGGTCGCGGGTAGCCACACGACCTCAGCTCCGCCCTCGCTCAGCAGCCTGCACAGAATCTCGTGCTGGCTCTGCGCCGCCGCAAAATCGGGAGCATGCTGAAATCCGAGTTCCCGCCATTTCGCGGCTTTCCCGGAAATATCCCACCCCGCATTGCCCGGCGGACACACCATCACCCGCAGCAGTTCGCCCGTCATGGAATGTCCGTTGAAATTCTCGGAAGGCACAAGAGAAGGAACAAGAAATATTTCGGGCACGCCAGTAATCTCGCTCCAAGAAATCTAAAGAAAGGCGGACGCAAACGCAATGCCCGGACAAGAGCGGGGATAAAGACAATCTGCGCCTGTTGCCTTCCGCGCAACCGGTAATCCATCTTATCGCTTGCCTAAACACCCTCTTCTGATGTACATATCTTCGGTATCTTAACCTGCCAACGTGCCCGAAGTTCAAATAGCTAGAGTGAAAAAACGCGCACTTCGATTCCCGCCTCCTCCAAGGCGGAAGGTCCCAGGAGCCCTATGAAAGCGTCATTGCGTCTGTTCTGTTTTGCGGTCCTGCTCTTGCTTGTCCGTCAATCTGCCTTCGCCCAGGGCGCCGCCACCGGCGACCTCCACGTCAGCGTGAAAGATCCGAAGGGCAACGCCGTGACCAACGCCACCGTCACCGTGCGCGATGTGGCCAAGGGCGTGGAACGCGCCGGCAGCAGCGACGGCCAGGGCGGCTACGGTGTGCGTCAGTTAGCTCCCGGCACTTATTCCGTCACCGTGGACGCGTCGGGCTTCGCTAAAGCCGAAGCCACCGGCGTCGCCATCACCGTCGGCGGGATGGCCGAGTTACCCGTCACGCTCACCGTCGCGGGCGGCAGGGAAATCATCGAAGTCAACGCCCAAGCCGAGATTATTGAAACTTCGCGTAGCTCCACTACCGACACCGTCGGCGAGCGCCGCATCGATAATCTGCCCATCAACGGCCGCAACTACATCCAGTTCACGCTGTCGGATTCGCAGGTGCAGCGCGACAGCGCCCCCCAACTGGGCGCGGCGCCGACTTCCGGCCTCAACATGAGCGGCCAGCGCGCCCGCTCCAACCTGGTCAACGTCGACGGCGCCGATGCCACCGACAATTCCACCAACGGCGTGCGCTCCACCGTCTCGCAGGAAGCCGTGCAGGAGTTTCAAATCATCACCAACAACTACGCCGCCGAATACGGCCGCGCCGCCGGTGGCGTGGTCAACATCATCACCCGCTCCGGCTCGAACGATTTCCACGGCGACGTCTACGGATACCTGCGCAATCGCGATTTCCAGGCCGTCAACCCCTTCAGCACCACGTCCAATCCCGCTTACACGCGCGTGCAAGGAGGCGCGGCTTTCGGTGGGCCGATTAAGAAGGACAAGACGTACTATTACTTTTCCTATGAAGTCACGCGCCGCCACGAGACCGGATTCTCCAGTGTCGGCGGGGACAATTTCGGTCTCCAGGGCGTCGATATCTCGCAGATATTTGGAGCACCGGCGGGAACCTTCCCCGACATTCAGGCGACGGCCCCTCAGGCGGCCTTGCTAAGCAACCCTGTTGGAATCCCGGTTCCCACCTTGCAGCTTTATGCCTTCATGATCGGTGCCTCTTCGGGCATCGCTTTGAACGGGAGCTATCCGTCCTGGTTTGCGGGTCTTCCGCCATCCCTTGTGCCCGTCCCCGCCTCCGCCGGGGGACTGCAGCAGTTTCCCACTTCCTGCAATCCCTCGTTCGCCTCGCCCGCGGTTGCCAACTTCCCTTTCTATTGCACCGGACTACCCGCGTCCTTCCAGACGCTGACTTCGCAGGAAGGTAACTTCCCCGTCTTCGAAGGCACCAGCCTGTACTCGTTGCGCATCGACCACAACGTAAACAACAACAACCGACTCATGCTGCGCGTCAATGCCAGCCCGAGTACGGTTACCGGCATTGAAGGCAGCGGACAAGACCAGCCCTTCGGTCAAAACGCCTACTCGCGCACTTCTCGACAAAGCTACCGTGACGTGGCCGGCGTTGTGCAGGACACCTGGACCCTCGGCACCAGCAAAGTGAATGAATTCCGCTTCCAATACGCACGCCGGGGTCTGAATTATTACTACAATACCCAGACTCCGTCCGGCGCCGACCCAGCCGTGAACATTCCCGGTTACGGCTATTTCGGACGCGAGCCCTACTCCTACATCGCGCGCACCGAGAAACGCTACCAGTTCACCGACAATTTTTCCTGGAGCATCGGACGGCACGCCACCAAGTTCGGAGGCGATTTCAACTATCTCCCGCTCACGGCCACCTTCACTGTGAATTATGGCGGCGTCTATGACTTCGGCAGCCAGAGCTTGTTTCCCGGTCTCCCCTCCTTTAGCCCGGTGCAAGCCTACGGCCTGGGTATGCCAGGGGACTTCGTCCAGGGCCTCGGCTCTCCTAGCGACTCGTTCTCCAACAAACCGCTGGGCGTGTTCTGGCAGGATTCCTGGCGCGTGGGCCACAATCTCACGTTGAATTACGGTGTGCGCTACGACGTGGAATTCCCGCCGACGTTCAAGCCCCCGACCGGGCTCGGTCAAACCGGATACAACTTCCTGGGAGTGCAGAAAGGCATCCAGACCGACAAGAAAAACGTTCAGCCTCGCATCGGCATCGCCTGGGATCCCCATGGAGACGGCAAAACCGTGGTCCGCGCGTCGTTCGGCATGTTCTATGACCACCCTCTGCTCGGCCTCTATTTCCTCGGCGACGCCTCTGACGGATCGGACAGCGGCCAGTTGGCATTCGCCGGCTCTGGATTTTGTTCGTCCGCCGGCAATCCGGGCAACCTGAACGCATGGCCGATTTTCCAGGGCAACCTCATAAATTCCGGCGCGCCGCAGTGCGCGCCCGGGCCCGCAGGACTTGTAGGCCTTCTCGGTTATCAGCAAACATCCGCCAACGGCACCCCCAACCCGCAGCGTTTCGATCCGTTCCTGCCGAACACATTGTTTCTCAATCAGACCTACCTGACCGCTGGCTTCCCGTTGTTCTCCCAACCCTTCGGTTACCCGCAGGCCAAGAACTTCGTTTACGCCTACGCGCAGCAAGCCAACCTGACCATCGAGCGCGACCTCGGCGATGGTTTCGCCTTCAGCTTGGCCTACAACTTTAACGGTGGCCGCCACCTCAACCGTCCCATTAACGCCAGCGCGGTTCGTGGCGACTTGTTGGTGGCAAACTGGCAGGCGGCTTACAGTGATCCGACGTCTTATGCGACCACCGGTGGACCATTGGGCGTTGGGAGCGGTCCCGCTGCGTTGGGCTTTGCTCCTTGCGGTGTCAACCCTAACGGGGTACCTTGGGTTTCCGCTGCGTTGGCCAACTTCTTCCGCCGTAGCGGGATGAATGCGTCGATCGCCAACGCCCTGATCGGCGCTGGTGCTGGCCCGTGTGTGACCCAATTTTTACCGGCGGTCATGCAGTATCTTCAGGCAAGCGGATACAGTACGGCCGGGTTCAATACGAACTGCAATCCCGCGCCGCCCTACACGGGCTGCGTTCCCTTCGGCGACATGGATGCCAACTATTCCAACGGCAGCTCGGTCTATCACGGCCTGACCGCCAATCTCCGCAAGCGCTTCAGCAACCATTACGAATTCCTGGCCTCTTACACCTGGTCGCACGCGATCGACGACTCCACCGACCTGCAGTCTACCCTCACTCCGCAGGACAGCTTCTTCCCGAGCGCCGATCGTTCCACGTCGCTCTTTGACCAGCGACATCGTTTCGTCTTCAGCGGCGTCTACCAGACGGGCAAGCTTGGTGGCGCCGGCATCGCGAGCAAGTTCTTCAGCAATTGGACTTTCGCTCCGCAGATCGAACTCAGCTCCGGACGGCCCTTCAACATCATTACCGCTGGCGGCGACAATGAGCAGTTGTC
>Ga0116134_1000924_pt1 | contig 15005 bp, 9 predicted proteins | sample June2015DPH_19_5_FD_89737 | JGI IMG/M metagenome (GOLD analysis project Ga0116134, IMG submission 89737) | Peatland microbial communities from SPRUCE experiment site at the Marcell Experimental Forest, Minnesota, USA - June2015DPH_19_40 | ecosystem: Environmental > Terrestrial > Soil > Wetlands >...
CCGTGCTCCGCGAGTTGCTGCGCCAGCGCGTGAAGCGCGTCTACACCATCGGAGCGGCGGCTGAGAAGATCGAATCGCAGATTCAGGGCGCTGCCGAAATCGATCATGCGGAAACTCTGGAAAACGCTGTCCGGCGCGCCAGCGAATCGGCGGTCGCGGGCGATGTCATTCTTCTGGCTCCGGCCTGCGCCAGTTTCGATCAGTTTCAGAGCTACGAACACCGCGGCCGAGTGTTCAAAGAGATTGTGCATTCTCTGGCGATGTCTCAATCCACGTAGCGGATGTTGGTGTGTTGGAACCAACTTAGTCATCCCTTAGCAGAGTCCACGACCGAAACTCCTCCATGTCTCCGCGTCTCCGTGGTGAAATGAATTCTTATGGCTAAGCGGGTCAGCGTCGATCGCTGGATGTTTACTGTGACCACGATCCTGGTTTTTATCGGGCTGGTTATGATCTTCAGCGCCTCGGCTGTGATGGCCAAGGAGCGCTTCGGGTCGGCCTACGAATTCCTGCTGAAGCAACTGGTTTGGGCCGTCGCGGGACTCGCCGTGATGGTGCTCGCGATGAAGGTGGATTACAAGCGCCTGCAGCATCCGGCGCTGGTTTTCTCGTTTCTGGGCTTTACCACGCTGCTGCTCACTGCGGTTTTTTTTCTTGATCGCGCCCACGGAACGCACCGCTGGTTTCATGTGGGGCCGGTTTCGTTGCAGCCTTCGGAACTGGCCAAGCCCGCGCTCATCTTGTTTCTCGCGTGGTTTCTCGAAAACAAGACCGAGGGCATGGCTATCGACGATTGGCGCAATACGCTGATTCCCGCGGTCGCGCCCACTGCGGTTTTTCTCGGACTGATTGTTTTTCAGCCGGACCTCGGCACCGCCATCGCCTGCGCGGGCATTACTGCTTGCGTGTTGTTCGTCGCCGGCATCCGGCTGCGCTACTTCGGATACGCCTTCGTGGCCGCGCTCGTGCCGCTTTATTTCCTGATCTTTCATGTGGCATACCGGAAAGACCGCATCCTGGCCTTCCTGAATCCTTACGCTGACCCGAAGGGATTTGGCTTCCACATTATCCAGTCGCTGATTGCGGTCTCGACCGGCGGCGTGACTGGACTTGGCCTGATGGAAGGGAAGCAGAAATTGTTTTATCTTCCCGAGCCGCACACGGACTTTATTTTCGCCGTTACTGCCGAAGAGTTGGGCCTGGTCGGAGCGCTCACCGTCATCAGCCTGTTTGCGATCTTCTTATGGCGTGGAACGCGCGCGGCGCTGCGCACGCAGGATAACTTTGGCCGCTTCCTGGCGGTTGGAATCACCAGCATGATCGTGCTGCAGGCTTTCATCAATATCAGCGTGGTGCTGGGGTTGATGCCTACAAAAGGCATTCCGCTGCCGTTTGTTTCCTATGGAGGGTCGTCGCTGTTTGTGACGCTGATGTGCGTTGGCGTGCTGCTGAACATCACGAAACAGGCGGAGTAGGCGACAATCCCCGCAGTTGATTCATTCTTTTATCTCAGACTATTCACTTGTCAGTTATTAACCCGTGTTTACTACCACCCCCCTACCCCCCCGCTATTGGAATCATGGAGTTAGGGGGAGTTGTCCCGCCAAAATCCAGAGCGCCAAGGACTTATTTTCAAAATATTCCGGAATAAGGACTTAGCTCGATTTGGAGCTCAAATCTACCAAAATTCAGAGTTTTGGCATCCTACTCACACCCTCGCACTGCCTCAAATTCAGTTGTCTTCAGTCACCAAAGAGTTAACAGCGTCTACCGCCTGACGGCTGCCAGATCCGCCTTTGGAAGACGGGCACACTTCTCGAGGTTGCACTCTCGGAGAATTTTCGCAGGGTTGCGGTTGGGAGTCTGTGATGATCGTAAAAGAAAAATGTGATGAAAAAAGGGCGGGACGTTCGTTTGTTGTGCGGACATTTCCACGCCCAAAGCTTCAGCCGCCGTGCTCCGCCGATATCTGCCGGTGAAGAATTGAAGCGGAGCCTAGCACGCCTCGGGGTTCTGAGCGCTATGGCCGTTAGCGACAATTGATCCACATACTCCCTCTGAACTCCTGCTATCTGCAAAGCTTTTCCTCTTGACAATGAGACCACTTAAGAAGAAAATCCCCGGCAATATTGGGCAGCATTTCCCCGAATGCTGAGCGAACTTTGTCTTCGCAGCAAGTTCGCTGTGGTCAAATCCACCGCCGTCTTGGAATCTGTGCTGAAGAGAGGATTCGAATGACAAAGTCTTTGTCGTAACGCTCATTAGCGCGGAATAGTGAACAAAGGAGCCGAACAATGTCTCGCACACGAATCTGGGTTTATTCTGCCTGCCTGGCTACTTTTCTGATCTCTTTGCTGGGCGCGGCTCCCACCACGATGGCACAGACGTTTTCCGTCGTCTACAACTTCGGGTCCGCCGCCGGCGACCCAAGCCAGGGCTTTTACTCGGGAATTATCGCTCAAGGCCAGGACGGCAATTTGTACAGCGGCACCAGTGCCGGAGGTGCATACGGGCACGCTGCTACATTCAATGTCACGCCAGCTGGCATCCTAACGCCCCTGTACAGTTTCGCCGACGACGGCGATGGAGCTGGCCCTTATGGCGGCCTAACGCTGGGTACGGACGGCAACTTCTACGGCACTACATACAATGGGGGTTTTGGGGATCCGCGGTTCGGGACGGTGTTCAAGATGACGTCGAGCGGCGGTCTCGTGACGCTTTACTCCTTCACCGATGGCAGTGACGGCGCACTGCCAATTGCACCGCCCGTCGAAGGCACGGACGGGAATTTTTACGGAACGACCTGTAATGAGTGTAACGGCCCTATAGCTACGGGCTTCGGCACTATATACAAGATTACCCCGACGGAGACTTTCACCGTGCTACACCAGTTTAACGGAACCGATGGTTCTGAGTTGAACGATGCGCTCACATTGGGCACCGACGGAAATTTCTACGGAACGACCACGTACGGCGGAGGCTACGGTAATGTGTTCAGGATTACTCCGAGCGGAAGCCTTACGATCCTCTACAATCTCGATAACAGCCAGGGTGATGGCGCCTATCCTATCGGCCGGTTGGTACAAGGCAACGACGGAAACTTCTACGGAACAACAGTGGATGGCGGATCGACCGGCTATGGAGTTGTATTTAAGATCACGCCGGCTGGTAATTTCACCGTTCTGTATAACATGAATGGAACGACAGATGGTTCGGCTCCTTACGCTGGTTTGGTTCAAGCCACGGACGGCAACTTTTATGGGGCGAATGCTTACGGCGGAGCGCCTAGCACCAATTGTCCCAACGGGTGCGGCACCATTTTCAAGGTCACACCGGGCGGTGTTTTTTCCGTACTCTACAATTTCGACCTGACTACCGGGCAAACTCCTTACTCAACTTTGTTCCAGCACACAAATGGGTTGATATACGGAATGACCCAATCGGGCGGCACGGGAAATGTAGCGCTGAGCTGCAACGCTGGTAATTGCGGGGTGGTGTACAGCCTCAGTATTGGCGCCGCGCCATTTGTTACGTTCGTTGTGTCGGCGGCCAAAGTCGGCGGCACGGCGGAAATTCTGGGCCAGGGCTTCACAGGGACAACTGGCGTCTCGTTCAACGGGACCGCCGCCAGTTTCACAGTCGTGTCTGACACATACATCACAGCGACGGTTCCTACCGGCGCAGCCACTGGATCTGTGACTGTCACGACTCCTGGCGGCACTCTAACCAGCAACGTGCCTTTCCGAGTCCTGCCCAAGACTCAGTCAGCCACCACAACAAAGCTGACAACATCTGGATCGCCATCGCTGCTCGATCAGCCCGTCACGTTTACTGCGACCATAACTTCTTCGGGAGGCTCGGTTCCTGACGGAGAGGCGATTGCGTTTTACGACGGGACTATGCAAATCGGTCTAGGAAGTACCGCAACAGGCGAAGCGACGTTTATTACCTCAAGTTTGTCAGCCAAAACCCATACCATTAAGGCGATCTATGCGGGCGACAGCGCATTCAAAACCAGCTCGGGGACGGTGAAGCAGATCGTCGAGCTTTCGCCCACCACGACCAGTCTCAGCTCGAGCGCGAACCCCTCGAACTTCGGCCAGAGCGTAACGCTGACTGCCGTCGTCGCCAACTCAGGAGGACCTACACCGACGGGGACGGTGACGTTCAAGAACGGCGCCGCAACGCTTGGCAGTCCGACACTTGACTTAACCGGAACGGCAACTCTCGCGACAACCAAGCTGCCCTTGGGATCCGATTCTCTTACAGGCGACTACAATGGCGACTCCCAAAACCAGAAGAGCGATTCGTCCGTGCTCATGCAGGTCGTCAATCAAGCACAGGTGACGCTGTCCTTGGCGTCCTCGCCGAATCCTTCGAGTAGCGGCAAACCGGTGAAATTCACTGCCACGCTGACGAGCAACGGCGGCTTGCCGAACGGTCAGATCGTAACCTTTAGTTACAACAGCACGACACTCGGTACCGCGAAAATCAGTGGAGGCAAGGCGATATTTTCAACGACTGCCTTGCCAGTAGGGTCCGACCAAGTATCCGCAAGTTTCGCGGGAAATGCCGATTACAGCCCCGCGTCCAACACTGTAACCCAAATCGTAAACTGAAACGGGTGGGGCTGACCAAGAAAAGTCGCCAGCACTAAAGCTCTGCAGGAGGCCCACAGTTGGCAATTGACCACAGTGTAGTCACGTCAACTGGCGTAACATCTCAATGTCACTCGTTAACGAGCTTTCAGGCTTAGAATGCCTTATGCGCTGGGTACTGCTGTTTTTCGGGAGTCTTGCCACTGGAGTGTTGACGATTGTGCTGTCGCTGGCTTTCCTGCTCGTGTCGCTCTCTGTATACGACAGGCATGTTCTGGGAATTGCCTCAGACGGGGCGGTCGGTTGGGACCCTGTTTCGATCTACGGACTATATTGGGTGATCGGCATTCCACTACTCATCTTCGGCCTTGGTTGCAGCGCCGGCTTCTGGTTTCTTAGCAAGCGACTGCATCGCTAGACCAGCGGTCCCTAGCTTGTAGTTGGCATAGAATCGCGATTTCACCAACAACGCTCTACGCTCCGGCCTCTTTCTCCAGCGCCAGCAGTTGCTCCTTGCGCTCTATGCCCCAACGATAGCCGCCTAATTCGCCGTCCTGACGGACTACGCGGTGGCAGGGGATGGCTACTGCTACGGGGTTGGTGGCGCAGGCTCGGGCTACGGCTCTGGTGGCTTTTGGCATGCCTATCTTTTTTGCTACGGCGCTGTAGGAGCGGGTTTCTCCTCGGGGAATTTTTTGCAGACATTCCCAGACTCGCCGTTGAAACGCGGTGGCTCTTATGTCTAGCGGAAGCGAGGGATTGGTCTCTTGCCCTTGAATCAGGCGGGTGAGGCTTTCTTGCCATGGGGACATGGCGGCATCGTCGCGGCGCCGAACCGCGAATGGAAACTCGCGAATCAGGCCCTGTTGCAGTTGCTGATCGGAGTTGGCGAACTGAATGGCACAGATGCCTTTGTCGGTGGCGGCGATCAACATGCGTCCTAGGGGCGAACCGGCGATGGTATAGCGGACGACAGCAGCCACAGCGCCGCGACGGTACTTCTCCGGAGTCATGCCTAGCTGCGTGGCGGTGCGCTCGTAGAGACGGCTACTAGAGCCGTATCCGGCGGCATAGAGGGCGGTGGTCACGGAGTGTCCGGCTTGCAGATTCTGTTTTACCTGGCGCAGGCGGCAGGCGTCGATGTAGGCCTTGGGCGACACGCCTAGCACCGACTTGAAAGTCCGCTGCAGGTGGAAGGAACTGCGGCGGAATTCTTGGGCCAGCAGGCTGAGCGTGAGGCGGTCTTCTATGTGCTGCTCGATATAGCGGCAGATGGCGCGGACCAGCGCGGATTGCGGATTTCCGTCGACGGCTTTCGGACGGCAGCGCAGGCAGGCGCGATAGCCAGCTTGCTCGGCTTGGTGGGCATGGTCGAAAAAGCTCACGTTTTCGCGGCGCGGGCGCTTTGCGGGACATGAAGGACGGCAGAAGATGCCGGTGCTCGACACGCCGAAGACGAAGGCGCCGTCGAGTGAGGCGTCGCGATCGACGACGGCTTGCCAGCGGCGGGCGTTTATTTGTTCTGGTATTTGTTCCGGTATCGGTTCCAGCGCTAATGGTGGAGTTCGCTTCATCGCTTCTTCTTTTGAAAGTATCGCATTGGTCGCCATGTGGATAACATAGGGCAGTCGTGGGGCGCGGACTATCCGAATGTTGCGGTCAAACTGATTTCTTGGTGCACCGCGGAACTGGCGGAGGACGTACCTCCAAAGGCCTTGGCCAGCGCGGGTTTCGGAGCGATGGTTCGGGGCGAACTTCGCGTAGAGACGCTGGGCTGGTTACTCATAAAGTGCAGATGGTTGCACCCTGGGGCTTAGCCCGGTCCCGTTTTTCCTTACTAACTCCATCCGCAACAAACACTTACGTTCTTCCTCCCGTATGGTTTTACGGGTGCACTATTCGCTGATGAAGCCCGGAGTGTAGAGGGCGAGTTGGGGGCAACTGTGAGCGTCATTTACAGCACTGAGTGCGGGGCTCCTCGAAGCACAACGCGGCCGGCAGCCATGCTCCCGCTGCTGGTGATTCTGTTCATTGTCTCCTACGGCATTCTGACCATGCTGGTTTTCGAGCAGGGGCAGACGATCGAATCGCAGCGGACTTTGATCCGGGAGATGTTGAAGGACAGCACCCAACTGGCCGCGCTGAAAGGCAAGCTGGCCCGGGACGACAGCAAGCGGCCCCACGATAAGGCGTCGGCGGATCACAAGGACGCGGATTCCGGTACTCCGGCGGCCGGGGCAAGAGGATCGGGCAAAGGATCGGGAAGCGAAACAAAACGACCCGGTAAATCGGCGAACTCCATGAAAGAAGCTCCCGGGAAGCCGGCCGGGGATTTAGAGGACGTGCGGCGCTCCACGCGTGTGATCTAACAGTTGTACTGCCTTGAGTAGTACGGATCAGCGAAAGCGATTCGAGATTCAGAGAAAAGCGGTTCTGTGAAGCGCGGCCTCATGTGGTGGCCGCCATGCAAGCGAGACCCAATCATGAAGGTCCTGGCCCTAGCTCTAGTCTTGTCGCTTCCCGTCCCTAGGTTGGCGCCACCAGCGCAGCTCTCCCCTACCCCCAGCCAGCAATCGGCAAAGCCAAAGGGAGGGCGATGGTACTTCGCCGCAACCGGACACGCGGTGTATTGCTACGGACCGGTTATGACCATGCCGCAGGCTCCAGGACGGCTGTTGAAAGTTGCGACTTTCTGCCGTGGCGATCGAACCATGGTGCCGCTGAAAGATTAGACTTTCCATACTTAGGCAAGCCTCTCGACTGGCTGCTCCGATCAGGCGCCACGGACCCGGACTAAGCTGGAACCTGCGCGCCGGACCACTTTCCACAATGTAGGCGCGGCGCGCTTTCCCCTATAATCGGTAGCTGGAATCCCGTTTTGTTGAGGGCCCGTAGCTCAAGAGGATAGAGCATCGGATTTCTAATCCGAGGGTTGCAGGTTCGACTCCTGCCGGGCCTACCAGATTGTGCCACAAGACTTCCACTTTCGTGCCATTCCCCCGGTGGCGATCACATCGTAGAGTGGTTGTGAGCAGACTTCGGGGGAGGGCTGTTCGACGAGCGTCCCGTGACTCTAACTGAGTCCGGGCGCTTTCGTTTTTTGCGGCGCATTTGAATCACGTCCTGGGCGGGCTTTTCTTCGCTGTCGGTTTCATCATCTCCCATTCGTTCTCCGTCAACTCCCGTCCCAGCGCCGTGAACTCGCCCGCCCCTTGCAGCCACTCGCCGCCATCCATGGTCACGACTTCTCCATTGATATACCCGGAGCCATCGCTGATCAAGAATGCGGCTAGGTTAGCGAACTCTTCGGTCGTGCCAAAGCGTCCCAGGGGATTGCGTTTCTTCGCGGCCTCCGCCAGTTCCGGACGCGGCAACAGACGGGAGAACGCGCCTTCGGTCGGAATTGGCCCGGGCGCGATGGCGTTCATGCGAATGCCGCGATCGCCCCACTCGACGGCCAGGCTTCGCGTCAGCGCCTGTACGCCTGCCTTCGCCACCGCCGATGGCACCACATACGCCGAGCCCGTTGTCGTGTAGGTGGTGGTCACGTTGAGCACCACACCTTCGCGCCCCTCTGCGAGCCAGCGCCGGCCGCAGGCCATGGTGGTGTGCAGCGTGCCCATCAGGACAATGCCTATTACCGACTGAAACGCGCCGAGCGAAAGTTCTTCGGTGCGCGCCAGGAAATTTCCGGCCGCGTTGTTCATGAGCACATCGAGTGGAGCTTCGGCCCAGATGGTCCCGATCATCTCTTCGACCGCCGACGGGTCGCGCACGTCGCAGGGACGAGAGTGGATCTTGCCTCCGGTGCGCTCGTGTAACTCCTGCTTGGTTGCCGCCAGGACTTCCTGCCGGCGCCCGCAGATATAAACTTCCGCGCCCAGCTCCAGAAAACGTTGAGCGGTAGCTTTGCCCAAGCCGGTGCCGCCGCCGGTGATTAGAATGCGCTTGCCTTGGAGCAGATCTTTCTGGAACATAATCCTCCTCCGCAGCCCCTAAAGGGGCGTCTATGTTCGATAACTTTCGGTATCGCCAAAGCGATACCCTGATACGAATCAAGCTTTCTGATACGAACCAAACTTCCTGATGCGAATTAAAAGTCCCCCGCAGCCTTCAGGGAAGCTCTTTCTTACTGGGTAGCGGCCGCTGGGTGCTGCTCTGTTCGAGTGTCGCCAGCGCCCAGCTCGCGTGCTCCGCAACTGACGGGTCTGCATCTTCGCAGAGTTTCTTTAGCGTTGGAACAAATTTCTTGTCGCCGCTGTTTCCCATGGCAATCACCGCATTGCGCCGCAGGCCGGAAAGCTTGGCGCGCCTTACTGGAGATCCGCGAAACACCACGCGAAACTCTTCCGGCTGCATTTCGGCCAGCCAGTCGAGCGCGGGATTTACCAGCCCTTCCCGCGGTTGGAATTCCGCCGCCGTAGTCGCAGGCGCCTTGCGGTTCCACGGGCAGACGTCCTGACAGATATCGCATCCGAAGACGTGGCGTCCCATGGCCGCGCGGAGCTCGCTTGGAATCTCGCCTCGCTTTTCGATGGTCAGATAGGAAATGCACAGCCGGGCGTCGAGTTCACCGGGCGCAACAATCGCCTGCGTGGGACAGGCGGCGATGCAGCGCGTGCAAGTGCCGCAGCGATCGGGCGCAGGCAGGCCGGCGGCGAAGTCATTATCGGCGAACTCAAGCGAGGTAAGGATTACGCCTAGAAATAGCCACGAGCCAAGCTGCTGATTGATGATGCAAGTGTTCTTGCCGATCCATCCCACGCCAGCGTATTTGGCGAATACACGCTCGATGAGCGGGCCGGTGTCGACGTAGGAACGGAAACAGGTGCCAGTTGCCAGTTGCCGGTTGCCCGTGGAGTCGAGTAGTCCGCGCAAACTACCCTCTACTTGCTTTAGGCGGCGGAGGACGGCGTCGTGGTAATCCTCGCGAGACCAGGCGTAGCGCGAGATCCAGCCTCGGCTGGCATCTTCCGTCTGCGTTCGGGCCTGCGTCGAGTAGGGATGCGCGGTGTTGTAGTTGATGGCGCAGACGACCACGCTGCGCGCCCGGGGAGCGACTCGGGCCAGTGACGCGCGCTTGAGTTCTCCGGTTGCATCGCGGGCTTCCATGTACTTCATTTCGCCGTGCTTCCCATCGGCGATCCATGGGGGGAAAACGTGCAACTCGCCGAAGTCGCGGACGGGCGCAATGCCGCAGAGATCGAATCCGGCGTCGCGTGCGCAGCGCTTGATGCGGGTTGGGAGGTCGGGAAACACGTGGGCAGGGGCTCGGAGCCAGTTCGGCCGCTGGATGCACTCACATCCTCCGAAAGGCTATCACGCCGGTGAAAGAGCGGAACCATGACTTAGCAGGCTGCGGGGTTCTGAGTGAAACTGCCTGATCATTGCAATAATCGTTTCCCGCTACTGCCAGCGTGTCTTCGGGTGATTTTATGACATACTACAGACCGTGGCCGTGCAGTTGACAATAGACGTAAAGCGGAGACTTATTGTTTCCACCTTCTCCGGTGAAATCAATGATGCCGAGGTTTTGTCCGTGGCGTCCCTGATGCGTTCCCACCCGGACTTCGACCCAAGCTTTTCGGAAATTGCGGATTTCAGTGGCGTCACTGCTGGCACGCTCTCATCCTCCGCAGTCCGGGAGTTATCACAGCGTGAGAGCATTTTAAGCCCCACATCAATGCACGTGGCTCTCGCTCCGCAAGGTCACATCTTTGGAGTCTTCCGCATGGCTCAAGTGTTGGCGGAGCAAACCAGACCAAACACTGCGGTAGTGCGGACCATTGAAGAAGCCCGTAAATTTCTAGGGTTTGAAAAAACTGGCTAGACGAAGATCGATAGCTGTATTATCACCCTAGAAAAAGGAGCGATAGTGGGAGAAACATCGCCGCTTCAGCTTTTGCGTGTGTGCCCAGCCGCGGTTTTCTTGGCGGGGGTGAAGTGCTCGGTCCGGTTGCGGCCTTTTTCCTTGGCCGCGTAAAGGCCGGCGTCGGCTTGATTCAACAATGTTTCCAGTTCGTTTTTCCCGTCGTTGCCAGAGACGGCTACTCCCATACTCATGGTGATGAGTCTCTCTTCGCCAGAATAAACCACAGGTGTACTGCCAACGATTTCGCGCAGGCCATTGGCGCGGACCAGAGCGTGGGGCAGATCGCAGTTGGGCAGAACCATAAGAAACTCTTCTCCGCCATAGCGGCCAACCCCGTCGTAGACGCGAAGTTGGGTGCGCAGCCGCCGGCCGATTTCGCGGAGGGCCTCATCGCCAAAAAGATGACCGAGGGTGTCGTTCACGCCTTTGAAGTGGTCGACGTCGCCAAGAATCAGTCCCACCGGCTTGCGCTCGCGGCGCGCGCGCTCCAATTCCCGCTGCAGCACGGCGAGGATCTCTCCGCGATTCAACAATCCGGTGAGGCTATCGTGGGTGGCGGCGTGGCGCATGGACTCGCGCGCGGCAACCAGTTCCTCCTGCAAGTCGAGAATCCGCTTCCCGACCAGCAGGCGCGCCTTTAATTCCAGTTCATCAAAGGGCTTGACCAGATAGTCGTCGGCCCCGGCTTGCAGGGCGTCGAGCATGTTCTGGCGGCCCTCGTTGCTGGTCAGCAGGATGACGTAAACGTAAGGACCGGAAGCTCCGGCTTGCCGGATGCGATGACAGAGCTCAATGCCATCCAGATCGGGCAACACCCAATCGAGCAGTACGAGCTTGGGAGAGCCGGGCTGCTGCAGGATTTGCCAAGCCTCGGAGCCGGTCTCGGCCAGGGTGACGCCGAAATTCCAGGTGCGCAAATGATCGCCGATCAATTTGCGATAGACAGCGGAATCATCGACCACCAGAGCTTGCACGGGTCTGGAGCCTCCGATCTCCGCTGCGCCAAACTCCGCTGCGTTAAACGTTGCGCCAAACAATGAACGGTCGCTCACTCCACCCTCCAGGCTGATCAGCATTCCATGAAGCCTGACCCACCCATCATAAGACCAAAAGGTTGCTTGAGGAGAGGCGGCAATTGGCTGGCCCGTGTAATCAGAGGTACGTCTGAGAGGATCGGCACACGTAGCCAGATGCTTTAGCAGGTGCCAGGAAATGCTGGTTTTCACAGGTCCCGGAGTGTCAACAATCATTCTGAACGGGAACCGAGGGTTGACCCGGACTTCTCCAGCGGCCTAACATTACCGCCGAAGGCACTGAGGCCCTCGGAATGATCGGCCAGACAGTCTCCCACTATCACATTGTTGGCAAGCTCGGTGGTGGGGGCATGGGCGTGGTGTATGAGGCGGAAGACACGCGGCTGGCGCGGCACGTCGCCCTGAAGTTCATTCCCGAGGAATTAGTGCACGACAGCAAGTCGCTCGACCGGTTCATGCGCGAAGCCCGCGCGGCTTCGCAGTTGAACCATCCCGGCATCTGCACCATCCACGATATCGAGGACAACAGCGGACACCCCTTCATCGTCATGGAGAAGCTGGAAGGGATCAGCCTGAAGGAGCGGATGCGGGGGAAGCCGATGGAAGTCGACGAGATTCTCGACATCGGCATCCAGGTGGCGGATGCTTTGGCGGCATCGCACGCCAAGGGGATCATTCATCGCGACATCAAGCCGGCCAATATATTTGTGGCGCAGAACGGGCAGACAAAAATCCTCGATTTCGGATTAGCCAAGTCGGCGCGCGAGCCGGGATCGAGCGAGGCGGCGATGGAAGACTCGCTGACTGCGGTGGGCGTAATTCCGGGAACCGCGGTTTACATGTCTCCGGAGCAGGCGCGGGGGGAGGAACTGGATGCGCGGAGCGACCTGTTCTCGCTCGGAGTCGTGCTTTACGAAATGTCAACCGGCAAGAAGCCTTTTGCCACCGGCAACGTGATCACGACGCTGGACGCGGTCCTGAACCAGAAGCCGGTCGCACCTCTTAGTCTGAATCCGGCGCTACCCCGGGACCTCGAAGGCATTATTGGCCGGGCCATGGAAAAAGACCGGGGACACCGCTATCCCAGCGCGCTGGCGATGAAAGGGGACCTGCAGTCGTTGCGGAGGGGAACGGAATCGGGGTTAACCAAGACCGGGCTGCGGCGGCCAGTCTTACCGTATCACATTGCCACGACTACGTTCCAGACCTCGAGCAAATTTTCAACTTATCTTTTACTGGGAGTCAGCGCGCTGCTGCTCACGGTTTTGGTTGCGGTCGGAGCGTGGTGGTTCAAACAGCGTAAGATGGCGGGTGGCGCGCCGAAGAACACCATTGCGGTGCTGCCGCTGCAGAACATGAATGGCGATATCAGTGTGGAGTTTCTTCGCTTCGCGCTGGCCGATGAAATCGCCAACACGCTCACCTACACCCGGACGCTTGACGTTCGCCCGTCCGCGATCACGCGAAAGTTTGTGGGCAATGACGTCGATCCGCAGCAGGCCGGGCGCGAACTGCACGTCGCCAACGTGCTTACCGGACACTTCCTGAAGCAAGGCGACCGCCTTCTGATAACGCTGGAAGCGATCCAGGTGCAGGGGAACCGGCTTTTGTGGCAGACCAACGTGACCGCGCCCGCTCAGGACCTGATCGCAATGCAAGCGCAGATGGCTGCCCAGATACGTCAAGAGTTGCTGCCGGCGCTCGGTGCGGCGGGCGGCTTTCTCGACACTGGCACGCACCCGAAAAACGCGGAGGCCTACGATCTCTACCTGCATAGCCTGGCGCTGCCTCACGATGCTGGGCCCAATAAGGATGCAATCGCGGTGCTGGAGCATGTGGTCGCCGTGGACCCTAGCTACGCGCCGGCCTGGGAACAGCTCGGATTGCGTTGCTACTATGACGCGGACTATTCCGATGGAGGCGAGCCGATGTTCCAGCGCTCCAACCAAGCCTACGAACGCGCCATCGGACTCGATCCGAATCGGATCGTTGCCGCTGGACAACTGATCGCCAACCGGGTCGAACGAGGCGAGCTCGGCAAGGCATACCTGGCGGCGCAGGCGCTGGTCAAGCATCGTCCGGAGAGTTCCCAGGCGCATTTTGTGATGGGCTATGTCTATCGTTATGCCGGGATGCTCGAGCAATCAACGGTTGAATGCGACACGGCGCTGGCGCTCGATCCCGGTAACTATTCTTTTCGCTCTTGCGCCTGGGCATTTATGGAGTTGGGGAAGACGGAACGGGCCGCGGATTTTGTGCGGCTGGATGCCGGTTCGGAGTGGGCCGCGTATGTGACGCCATCGATCCTGTTGCGCGAGGGGAAGATTGCGGAAGCGCGCGAGGCGGTGAAGCGCATGCCGAGCACGCCGCGCTATCACCGCGATCTGCTGGAGGCTTGCTTGCAGTTGCGGCCAGCCGCGGATCTGGACCGAATGGCGCAGGAGGCGGAAACCAGCCTGCCCACCGAACCCGACCCGGAGACATGGTATTACCAGGGAGCACTCTTCGCGTACTGTGGCAAGAAACAAGCGGGTCTGCATCTGCTCCAGAGCGCGGTGGAGCAGAACTATTGCGCGCACGAGAATCTGCTCTATGATCCTCTGCTCGCAAAGCTCCGAACAGATACAGCTTTTGACAAAGTGTTGACCGCCGCTGGCACCTGCCAGGAGGCGGTGCGAGCGGCATCTAACCCGGAGAGCCCGTGAAACACATTTAATCGATGCGGGAGCGCGCAAGCTGTTACAATCGCTTGTCCAAATGGTCTTACTTGCTGCTGATTATTCCGCACGAAATCTCTCAAGAGGGTCTCTGATGATTTCTATCCGTGGTTTTTTCGCGTTCATTGTTATCGCTTGTGTCATTGGCTGTGCCTGCCTTACGACAGCGCAGGAAGCGCAAGAAGGACGCTTGCTGCGTTTCCCTGACATCTATAAAGACAAAATTGCATTCATGTACGGTGGCGATCTGTGGGTGGCGTCAAGCTCTGGAGGCACGGCCCGCCGCATTACTTCGCATCCGGGGCGGGAACTGTTTCCAAAGTTTTCGCCGGATGGAAAGTGGCTGGCATTCACTGGCCAGTACGATGGCAACTTTAACGTCTATGTGATGCCGTCCGAGGGTGGTCAACCGAAGCAGTTGACCTTCTACCAGGGACAGGCGCAGCAGCTCACCGATCGAATGGGGATACTCAACCAAGTAATCGGCTGGACGCCGGATAGTAAGAGCATCGTTTTCCTTTCGCGCCGCGACGCTTCCAATGGCTGGACCAAGCGCCCATTTACGGTGAGCATTGATGGTGGACTGCCGCAACCTATGCCCATGGACGAAGGCGGCCTGCTTTCGTTTTCAGCCGACGGCACAAAGGTCGCTTACAATCGGATTTTCCGCAACTTCCGGCAGTGGAAACGATACACCGGCGGCTTGGCGCAGGACATCACCATCTACGACATCAAGAATAATGTCGTTGAGCAGGTTGTCCCACACACGGATTACACCGACACG
>Ga0116134_1000926_pt1 | contig 14952 bp, 15 predicted proteins | sample June2015DPH_19_5_FD_89737 | JGI IMG/M metagenome (GOLD analysis project Ga0116134, IMG submission 89737) | Peatland microbial communities from SPRUCE experiment site at the Marcell Experimental Forest, Minnesota, USA - June2015DPH_19_40 | ecosystem: Environmental > Terrestrial > Soil > Wetlands...
CACGGCGCTCTTCAAGAACCAGTGGCAGCTCAAGACGGCGTCGCAGGAGGATTACGCGCGCCTGGTGGAAGAGAAGTACCGTCCGATCAAAAAGAAGCTGGAAGAGGATGTGATAGCGGCGGGTTGGTTCGAGCCAAAAATTGTCTACGGCTATTTTCCGGCGAAAGGCGACGGCAACGACGTAGTAGTCTACGACCCAAGCTCGTGTAGTTCTTGTGGGGACGGGCGCCCTCGCCCGTCTGAGCCGAGCGAAGCTCGGCAGCAGCCGGCACCCAGAGAAATCTTGCGCTTCACCTTCCCGCGCCAGAAAGAAGGCCGCCGCCTTTGCATCTCCGATTTCTTCGCCGCCCCGTCATCGGGCAAAATGGACGTGCTCGGCCTGTCGTTGGTCACGATCGGTCCGAAAGCGTCGGTCGAAACCCAGCGCTTGTTCGAAGGCGGAGAATATACCCGCTATCTCTATCTCCACGGCCTAAGCGTGGAGACAGCTGAGGCGCTCGCCGAGTTCCACCATAAGAAGATGCGAGAAGAGTTAGGCATCGCGGCCGAAGACGCGCCGCACATTCGCGATCTCTTCCATCAGAAGTATCGCGGGTCGCGTTATTCGTTCGGCTATCCGGCGTGTCCGCACCTGGAGGATCAGACCAAGCTGTTCGCGCTGCTGCATCCGGAAGAAAACGTAGGCGTGCGCCTGACTTCAGGCTTCTTGCTGGAGCCGGAGCAGAGCACATCGGCAATCGTGGTGCATCATCCGGGGGCGAAGTATTTTGTGGTGTAGGGGAACAGCCACTGTACGCAGGAGCGCGTGCAGTAGTCCATTTGATACAGGAAAATTTCGACGTATACTGGGCCGGACTGACTCCCAAAGGAGAGAGAACATGCCGCGTAACACTTCGTTGATTCTAGGCCTGGCGCTCCTCGTACTGACCATCGGTTGCGCAAATGCCCCCGCTCCACCACCTCCAGACACGCGCGCCGCCGACGTGCAAGCGGTCAAGGACGTCGAAGCGGCCTGGGTTAAAGACGCCTCTACCAAGGACGCCGGCAAGTGGGCCAGCTATTTTACGGAAGATGGCAGCGGGCTGTACCCCGGGGCTGGGATACTGAATGGGAAGGCGGCCATCAAAGCGGCGATGGTGCCGATTTTGGCCGATCCCAATTTTTCGCTGACTTTCCAGTCCACCCGGGCAATGGCCTCCAAGGGTGGTGACATGGTCTATTCGCAGGGCACCTATACCATGACCATGACTAACCCGAAGACCAAGGAGCCCATCACCGACAAGGGAAAGTATCTGACGGTCTACACCAAGCAGGCGGACGGAAGCTGGAAGGTCGTCGCCGATACATTCAATTCCGATTCAGCTATGTAGGCCACCCGAGGAAGGACGTAGTGGCGTGTGAGCCGCCTGCGGCGACTGGACGAGGGCGTCCCTACGCAAGCTGGGGAGATACTGCGATTTAACTGCCTTCTTCGGCGTACTCCGACGGCACTCGGGAGGACGCGCGAGAGTGTACTCGCACGATCAGCAGGCCCACCAGAACCGCGCTGACCAGCATGATCACCCTTATGTAGAGGCCGGCGTGAAACGCCTGGTCACCAGCCGCCGTTCGGAGCAAGCCCGAGGTGGCGCTGATGGTGCAGAATCCGAAATAGAATCTTTCCATCCACCCGCGGGAAATGAGCAAAAGCCAAAAAAGAATGGAGGAGACGACGGCGAAGATTCCGCAGAGAATCCACGTGCCACGCGACACCGTGGACGCTACCCAGATGCCGACGGCAGGGTTCGCGGCGAACATCTGCCGGACAGCAATCAGCAGGAACACGACGGAATGCACCAGTGCGACGACGGCGCGCTTGCGGTTCGTGAGGATGGAGAAGTCTTCCATGCTTAATCCTACTGTAGCGGAAATGGCGAGCATCGGGCTGTGATCTGGATCACTGTGAGCGGGACGGTCGTGCGGGCGGCCGCCGCTGGGTACTGTGCTTGGGTACTGTGCTATAGTGCACAGTCTTGCCATCGAAAGGGAGTAGACTGGAGTTGTCTCTTCTAGCATCTTCCGCCGTACTGCACGGTGACGGTCCCTCGCGAAAATCAGACAGCGTTGCGCTGCGCAAGGAGCCGTCAATGGCCAACAAGACTCGTCCGCCTACCAAGCTCTTTCCGACGCCACCCATCGCTAACGTTGACGGCAATCACATCCATAACAAGATCCTCCTCGGGCTGGCCCCGAGAGAACGTGAACTGTTGTTCTCGAAATTGGAATTTGTACGTTTGAAGACGCACCACGTGCTGCATGAGCCGGGCGATACTTTGAAGTCCGCTTATTTCCCCAACAGCGGCTTAGTGTCCATTCTGAGCGTCTTCCCGGACGGAAAGAGTGTGGAAGTCGGTTTGGTGGGCAAGGAAGGTTTTATCGGATTGCCGCTGGTGGTGGGCTTTCGCACCGCACCCACGCGGGCCACTGCTCAGTCGACGGCGAAGCGCTGCGGGGAGTTCTCCGGCAGTGTCCCAAACTGGAGCGGCGGTTACAGCAGTTTGCGCAGATCATGGCCATGCAGACCACGCAGATTGCAGCCTGTAATCGGCTGCATGAAGTGAATGAGAGATTGGCGAGATGGTTGTTGATGAGCGCCGACCGGATCGGATCGAATTCGGTGCCATTGACCCATGAATTGCTGGCTCAGATGCTGGGCACTCGCCGCTCCAGTGTGACCGTGGCGGCCGGAGCGTTGCAGAAAGCCGGACTCATCACTTACACCCGCGGGGACGTAAAGATTGTCGACCGCCAAAAGCTGGAAGAAGCAGCCTGCGAGTGCTACGGAATCATGCAAGGGCAGGTCAGAGAATGGCAGAGCGAAGCGGAGTAGCGGCTGTGCGCGCCAGCGCACATTCGGCAGTCCACCATCGTACCGACACACTGCCACCGCGTGATTAGCCTCAGCCACAGACGAGCCTTGGTCCCCAGCGGAACTTATTGCTCCGCATTGGGGTGGGAGTAAGTTATGTCGGAAAGCGATCTTATCAATATTGGTTCTAATCGACATCTGATCGAATGCCCGCACTGCCGAAAACTAACGGTTCACCATTGTCCAGGGGATGTGATCCTTTTTGCCACGGCGAAGTGTTCACACTGTGGGCGGGAGTTTCTCATCGCGTTGAATAAACCGCGGCTCGATTCCTGAGCTGGGAAATGCGCGAGGTACCCGGTGGTGCAGGGAAAAGCTTTTCACCGCCTGGACGCAGAGAGCACCGAGAGAACCGGCTGCTACTGCAACCGGTCTCATAAATTGTGTGGGCCATATTGACCCACGACGAGAACGCCCGCGCCCGCCCAGCCTGTGGTCACGCCACGAACCTGCCGTTACACTAGAAGGCATCGGTTTCGTTTTGACATCAGGTTTGCGGTCGGGGAAAATTACGGATATCGGTGCGTGCCGGGAAAACTCAGCCCCAACTTGGAGAGGAAAAAATTTATGACGAGGACGATCGTAGTCGCCGTTCTTTCAGTGTGTCTGTCGTTTGCTGCCGGGATCGCAGTTGCCGATAGGGTTCATGATTGGCACGACCTGGACGCGGTCCACAAACACGTGCAAGAAGCGATCAGAGAACTGGACCACGCCCGCGCCGCCAACCACTATGATATGGCGGGACATGGCGCGAAGGCAGAGGAGCATCTGCATGCAGCCGAGCACGAGCTGCACGATGCGATCGAGGCCATTCGGGCAGAGCGGTAAGGCTCTCGGCGGTCAGACATCAGGCGGACCTTTACGGATCGCTGACGGCTGGCGAGGTGAGCCGCGCGGGCGAGGCACTCGATGAGAGCGCGAATCCACTCGCCCGCGGGGATACACTAACGGTGGTCGCGTCCTTCATTGGGCGTGCACTGTCAGTCCGCCGCCGGCCAGCCAGTACACACTATCTCTCTGACAGGAGAGTTGCGAATATTCGGCCACCAGACCGTTCGCCACTTTCCCGGTGGGCAATTCGATGGTGACATCACTCAGCATTCCGCTCTGCACCGTGCAGTATTTCGAAAGGACTCGCGGGCCATCCCAAGTGCTGATCGTGCCCGTGACGGAATAGCCAGCGGTTGCGCCCGGAAATTTATAAAACGCCGTGAAGGTCCCATCCACGTAAGCGAAGCCATTGCCCAGAAATCCGCCGGAACCTCCCGGGAAGCCGCAGCACAGCTCGAAATCGTAGACGGAAGCGCCGTTCAGCGGGTTGGGTTCCACTTGCAGGGCGACGATGCTGCCCTCGCTGAGGGTTTGGCCGACGCAAGCGACTGACAACAGAGCGACAGCAATTCCAACCAGAGACTTTTTCATGACGCTTTTCTCCTTTTTTTTCGCGAGGCTCTCCCGTATGCACGATCCAAAGGTCGGTGTCAGGGAAAGGGTTTACGTGCTTTGCATGGCGTTTACCCGCACCACACGAGCGGGTCAAACCTCCAGAGAGACCAGCGGCTGCGCTAGCAGGGCGTCCGTCTGCGAGGTGGAGAGGGCTGCGCCGCCGAGGGCGGACTGTTGCAGTTGTTGCTCCAGGTTGGCGTAGGCCTCTCGTGCGCCGGCGAGGTTGCTGGACGTGAGATTCTGGCCGACTTGGTTGAGGTCCTGAAGCAGGGAGTTCTGGCCGCCTGAGTTTCCGCTTCCGCCGCTGATGCGATGGTGGAGGTGGTTGGTCGAGAGGTTGTTGTGGAGCTCCCGTTGGACGGTGGAGAGATCCTTTTGAGCGGCGGAAAGGTTGCCGGACTGGAGATCGGTACCGAGTTGGTTGAAGGCTTTGACGGTGTTGGACGTGGAAGCCCCAAAAGTGGAGGCAGTGGAACCGGCGCCAGTACTAGTGGCGGGCTGCGAAAAGGCTGCCTGCAAGGTGGCGAAATCGGACTGCGCAGCCGAGAGATTGCCGGACTGGAGATCCTGGCTGAGCTTTTGCATGTTCTGTTGGTAAGGAGAGCTGACGGCGCTGAGCTGGTTTTGCAGGAAGCTGCTGCTTAAAATCCCCGAGACGGACATTGATGTACCTCGATGTAAAAGTCGACCAAGTGTTCAACGCGGAATTCTTTAAGCGACAAACTGAAGCTTGAGGGCGGTCGCTGTCAAAGTCCCGAGTGAGCCTGGTGGTGTTGAAGCACGCGCGATTCCATTATGCGAGAGAGAGGATGCGGAAGAAATGTTGCAGTGGTTTGTGGTGGTTGCGGGCAGTCTTGCTCGGCGAGATGGCGTGGTGCTGGTGCGGGTGGGCAAAGCGTACCGGGGTTGACGGAGGCATGATTTGCCGGGGCGACGGTCAGTTCTCGCCCAGACCGATTGCGGAAAGGAATCGGATGATCGGGTCAATCTAAGAAACTCGATGGTCGGATGGCCCGATTCGCCGAGTCTGACGGCTCTACACTGAAAATCTTGAAACCGAATCCAGAAACAGTAAACTTGTCCCATGGCGCGAAACTTCAAAGATCTGACGGAGCGCGAAATTCTGGCGCTCGCGATTTCACTGGAAGAAGAAGACGGACGAGTGTATGCGGATTTTGCGGATGGCTTGCGGGAGACATATCCGGCAACGGCGAAACTGTTCGATGACATGGGAGCGGAGGAGTCGGGGCACCGCTCGTCGCTGATCGCAACTTATCGGGAGCGGTTTGGGGAACACATTCCGCTCATCCGCCGGCAGGATGTGAAGGGGTTTGTGCACCGGAGACCGTTCTGGCTGACGCGTCCTTTGAAGATTTCCGAGGTGCGCAAGCAAGCCGAGATCATGGAACTGGAGACGCGCCAGTTTTATCAGAAGTCAATGGGGCAGGTGACGGACGCTGGGGTCCGGAAGCTGTTGGGCGATCTGGAGGAGGTCGAGCGCAAACACCAGGTGGCGGCGGAGGCCATGCAAGAGAGTATTCCGCAGACGATTAAGAAGACGGAGGACGAAGCCCAGCGGCGCCTGTTTGTGTTGCAGATCGTGCAGCCCGGCTTGGCAGGGCTGATGGATGGATCGGTGTCGACGCTGGCTCCGGTGTTCGCGGCGGCGTTTGCCACCAAAAGCAGCAATGATGCGTTTCTGGTGGGCCTCGCGGCATCGATTGGGGCGGGAATTTCGATGGCGTTTGCGGAGGCACTGTCGGATGACGGATCGTTGACCGGGCGTGGGCGTCCGGTGCTGCGCGGCGCGGTGACAGGATTGATGACAGCGGCAGGCGGAATTGGCCATACGCTGCCGTTCCTGATTAAAGACTTTCATGTGGCGTTTATCGCGGCCGTGATTGTCGTGGCCGCAGAGCTGGCCACGATTGCGTGGATTCGCAATCGGTATATGGATACTCCGCTGTTGTCGGCGGCGTTTCAGGTGGTGGTAGGCGGAGTGCTGGTGTTTGCCGTGGGAATATGGATTGGGAGCTCGTGACGGAATTGCTGATTGTGTAATTTCGTAATGTGAAGAACTCAGTCAGCAGGAAAAAGTCTGCGTCCTCGCGCCCTTGCCGGCGATCTGTTTTGTAAGCGATCGCGTTCTGGATTCGTGCGGGGTAACGCTGCTATGGAAGCTACGGTTCGTCCTCCAGCATGGAAGACCGTGCTGGCGTTCGCCATCATTTATTTCGTCTGGGGCTCGACCTTCCTGGCTATCCGCGTGGGAGTGCGTGAGGTTCCGCCACTTCTTCTTGCAAGCATGCGCTTCTCTATTGCCGGAGTCGTGCTCTTCGGCTGGATGCGCCTGACGGGCACGCCGTCGCCGACGCGGCGCGAGTGGATCTCCGCTTCGCTTCTCGCGGTTTGTATCTTCGTGGTCGATTATGGCCTGTTGTTCTGGGCCGAACAGCGCGTGCCTTCGGGAATTGCTGCCGTCATGCTGGCCACGATTCCGGTTTTCATGACCCTTTCGGAGATACTTTTTCTGCGCACGCAGCGGCTTACGTTCCGGCTTGCGCTGGCTCTCTTGGTCGGGATCGGCGGGGTTTCCGTCCTCGTGAGCCGCTCGCTGAGCCTTAGTTTGGGCGAGGTCCCTTTCGATCCTGCGGGCGCCGTGGCGCTGCTGATCGCGGCGATCAGTTGGTCGATTGCCTCGACGCTGACTCGCAAGCTGCCGTTGCCCGCGTCCAAGGTCATGAGTTCGGGGGCGCAGATGCTGGCCGGAGGAATCCTGCTTGCCGTGGCGGCAGCAATTTTTGGCGAGTTCCGCGGATTTCATATTCAGGCTGTCTCTCGCGGTGCCTGGTTCGCGCTCGTCTACTTGATCGTAGCTGGATCAATCGTGGGTTTTACTGCCTATGTCTGGCTCATCCATCATGAATCGCCAACCAAAGTTGGCACCTACGCTTACGTCAATCCAGTCGTAGCAGTGATCGTCGGCTATTTTCTTGGCGGCGAGACCGTCGGGCCGCGAACCTTGCTGGGAACGCTTCTGGTGCTGGTCAGCGTCGTGGTAATCACTACCACTCGCGCCAGGAAGCCCGCGCCGTCGCCGCTGGTCAAACCACTTCAAGAACTGGCGGAAGAGTAGCAGCCGAAGTTACTTAACGATCCTCTGACTAAGTCGTTACATGGTCATGGTCGTAGTATTCATAGGCCGACATTGGTTTGGCGCCGCCTTTCTTCCAGATGCGACTTTCGGCGGGAAGCTTGCCTAACACGCGGGCCATCTCTCTTACGTGCATGGCCACCGATCCGCAGCAGGACCCGATATAGTTGATGCCGATTTCTTTGGCTTGCTGAGCATAGTCTCCCATTTGTTTGCGAGTTAGTTGGAGTGGGTCGAGGCCGTAGGGAAACTCGGGAAGGCTGGTGAAATCGGGTTTGTCTTTCGGCGTGTTATAGGCCACCGGTTGACAAGCTAGATAGCCGTCGACGGCTTTCCGCATTTGTTCCATGGTGCCGAGTATGTGCGCGGGTGGGCGGAGGCAGTTCATGCCTACGATGTCGGCTCCCGCGTCTAAGAGGGTCTTGGCGGCGGTGGCGGCGTTTGTTCCTTCGGCGGTTTCATTTTTGTTTTCGAAGCAGATGGTGACCATAACGGGGAGTCCAGTTCTCTTGGCGCGTTCGACACAGAGGAGCGCTTCGCCTAACCATGAAAAAGTTTCGCCGATGATGAAGTCGACTCCTTCTTCGCACTGTACTTTGAGCTGTTCGTCGAAGGTTTGACGGACGCGGTCGGCGGAGGCGAGGCTGTTCGGCTCGTACATCCAGGTCAGGCTTAGATTGCCGGCGACTAAGCATTGATCGCCAGCGACTTCTTTGGCGACGCGGACGGCGGAGCGGTTGATATCTTCGACCCGGTCTTCGAGGCCGACAGTGGCTAGTTTGTCTCGGCTGGCGTAGAAGGTGAGGGCCTGGAGGACTTCGGCTCCGGCTTCACGGAATTCGATGTGAAGCTCGCGGAGCGCGTCGGGATAGACGATGGCAACTTCCGGAGTGAAGGGACCAGGGCGAACCCATCCGCGTTTCTCCAGTTCGAGTAAGTAGCCGCCGTCGCCTAGGACGGGGCCGTGCTTCAGGCGTTCGAGAATACCTTGCTTGGGCATAAGTGCTCCTATGTGAGATACAGTTGTTTGTTTGGAGTTAGAATGCGCTCGATTTGGCGGATATGGTTGATATCGTGTCCGGCTACCATGCGGACAATGTGTTCAATGGATTCCTGGCCGCGCTCGGCGTGCTGTCCGTAGTGTTCCCACTGATCGGCAGAGAGTGATTTGAGGAGCGCGAGATTTGCTTCACGGACGACGCGGTGCAGTTCAACGGATTTGCGGGGATCGCGCTTGTCGTAGTGCCCGGTGGTGACCCAGGCGTTCTGATCATAGGCTTGGACGGGCGTTCCGGGTGCTCCGAGAATGGAGCGCATGCGCCAGCCGATTACGATTTCGACGTCGGCGAGGTGGACCAGGATTTCAGCGACAGACCATTTGTCGGGCGCGGGCCGCTTGCGGAGTTTGGCGGTGGAGATACCTTTGATAAGGCGAGTTAGTTTTTTCGGGGTTGCGGATTGGAGTTTGATCGGGTCTTGTCCCTGGGCGTTGGCCAGAATACGTTGCGTGTATTGTTGAGCGTTTTCGGACATTTGGAATCTCCTTATATTGCTCCGCCCTAAAGGGGCGTCCTGTTTCGAAGAGTCTTCGGCGTCGTTAAAAGCGCTGCCGGGCGATGCTAGTCATCTTTGTACTCGAAATCTGTTTTGATGGGTTGGCCCTCCTGGAAACGGTTGGGGCGGAATGGAGTTATGTCCACCGTCTTCGCTTTGCCGTCGATAATCAGTTCGGACATTACCAAGCCAATGGCCGGGGAAATCTTAAAGCCCATGCCAGAGAAGCCGGCGCATAGGTATAAGCCTTCTACTTGCGGGACTGAGCCTAAGAGCGGACGCGAATCGGGAGTTACATCGTACACTCCGGTGACGCTGCGCATTACTTCGGCGGCTGCTAGTTTGGGGAGGCGGCGCGCGGCTCGGTCGATGATTTCTTCTAAGTCGACCTCAGAGGGGCGCTGGGGGAAGTTATCGGGGTCGATGGGGCGTATGCCGTAGAAATCGCCGACCAGGAATTTGTCGCTTCCATCGGGCCGGAAGTAGGTTGCGGTGACGGAGTCGATGCAGGCCGCGCCCGACTTCATGGTAGGCGCGTTCTTGAGGATGGCGACCTGGTGGAATTCGGTTTCTATCGGCGGGTCGAAGCCGGTCGACTGGAGGAGAGGACGCGTCCAGGGGCCGGTGACGGCGGTGACGATGGGGGCGTGGATTTCACCGTGATCGGTTCGCACGCCGCGGATGCGTCCGGCTTCGATCAGGAAACTGGTGGCGCGGGTCTTGGACAGATAGGTCGCGCCTAAGTCGCGGGCGTGACTTAGAAAGTCATTGGCTACAACATTGCCGTCGCCATAACCGGAGTCAGGTTCGTAGGCGGCTGACTCTACGTCGTCTACCTGCCAGTCAGGTTCGAGTTCTTTGAGTTGATGGCGGTCGATGAGCTCGACGTTTGCGCCGAGATTCCTTTGCATGGCTACATTTTGTCTCAGCGCTTCGGATTCGCCGGGGTGAACGATGCGGACAAATCCGGTCTTACGAAATTCGCCGGGCTCGCCGACGAGATCCAGCCAGTGCTGGAAGATTTTCAAGCTGATAAGAGCGAGTTGAACCTCAGGCGGGAAGCTGTAGTGCATGCGGATCAAGGCGGACGAGCGGCCGCTTCCGCCGCTTCCGGCGTGGTCTTTGTCGATGATGGTGATGCGTCCGGCGTGGCGGCGAGCAAGGTGGAAGGCGATAGAAGCACCCATGACGCCGGCGCCGAGGATGATGAAGTCGGCAGTCCTGGGGATGCTGTTCGCGTTCATGCAACGGCCTCCTTGAACTTGCCTTTTTTCAAATCGCGCAGAACTTGATGCGCGGAGTTGTGGCCCGGGGCTCCGGTTACGCCGCCGCCGGGATGCGCGCCAGCGCCGCAGAGATAGAGGCCGCAGATCGGAGTGCGGTACTGTGACCATCCGGCGACGGGCCGATTGAAAAATAATTGTTCGAGATTGAGGTCGCCGTGGAAGATGTTGCCTTCAGTGAGGCCGTAAGTCCGTTCCAGATCCAGCGGAGTGAGGACCTGACGGGCGACGATCGCGCTCGGAACATTGGGCGCGTATTCGGCGATTTTCTTGACTACGCGGTCGCCCAGCAATTCGCGATTTTCGTCCCACGTGCCCTGACGGAGTTTGTAGGGAACATACTGCACGAAGCAGGTCATAACGTGCTTCCCGGCGGGCGCGAGGGATGAGTCGGCGTTCGAAGCGATGACGCAATCGACCCAGAGCTGTTCGGGAATTTCTCCAAACTTGGCGATGTCGTAACAGCGCTCGGCGAATTCGAGCGAGGGGACTAGAGTGAAAAGCGACCGCTGCTGCGGGTCGTAGCTTGCGGGCGTGCCCGTGAAGCGGGGCTCTTCGGCGAGAACCATGTTGACCTTGGCGCAAGGGCCGTGCATTTTGATGCCGCGAATAGCGTGGACGAAATCGGCGGGGAGATCGGACGCCGGGACCAGTCCGAGGAAAGTGCGTTTGGGATCGGCGTTCGAGAGCACTACGCGAGTGCGGATTTCGCTGCCGTCTTCGAGGACTACGGCGCGCACTCTGCCATCGCGCGATTCGATCTGCTGGACCGGGCTGCTGGTGCGGATCTCGGCTCCGAAGGCCCACGCCGCTTTGGCCATGGCGTTGGTGATGGAGCCCATGCCGCCCATGACGTGTCCGTAGAAGCCCTGTTGTTCGTGCTCGCCGCCGCTGAGTAAGTGGAAGAGCAGGCCGAGCGCTGTGCCGGGTTGGTAAGGGCCCCCGTGCTTGCCGTAGACGTTGTTGGCAAGAAACAGCGTTTTTATTTTTTCGGATTCGTAGTTGCGGTCGAGAAAGTCGCCGAGGCTGCCCGTGAGAAACGAGACGAGCTGCGAGATTTCGGCGGTGGAAATTCCGCGGAAGCGCTTGCCGGCGCGGAACAGTTCGGACCATCCCTCGAAAGATTGCGTCCCCGGTTCGGGCGGAGGTTCAAGAAAAAATGGTTGGAGATAGCGAGCTAATTTTTTCAGACGATCGTCGACGCGGACGAAAGTCTCGGCGTCTTTCGGAGAGATCTTGCGGATTTCCTCGACGACTTGGTCGCGATTCGACCACCAGGAGACAAGATGGCCGTCGGGAAAAGGGACCTGGAGCGCGGGATCGCAGGGCACCATGCGGAGTCCGTGATCGGCGAGATGGAGGTCGCGGATCACTTCGGGGCGGAGCATGCTCGCTATGTAGGAAGTGGTGGAAGCGCGGCAACCAAGTGCGATTTCTTCGGTCACGCAGCATCCGCCGACGATGTCGCGGCGTTCGAGCACAACGGCGGAGTATCCGGCGCGGGCCAGATAAGCGGCAGCGGTGAGGCCGTTGTGGCCAGCGCCGATGACAACGGCGTCATAAATCAAATTTGGACGGCGAGACATGCGGCTGACCACTGGTCAAAACAAGAAAAGACCCCGGTTGAAGAAACTAACGAAAGCCCGTGAAAAAAGCCATTGAAAAATGGTTTATCAGTGCTGTATCTTTCCTTGACCGAAGGTCAAAGAACCTGGGAGGAGTTGGGCCATGGAAGGAATTACCAGCAGTCTGGCGAAACCGACGCAGATGAGGCGGGACGGGAAGCCGCGCCCGCGCTCGGAAGCGAAACGGGCGCGGATTGTGGAGGTTGCGATCCGGCATTTTGCCGAGCGCGGGTATAGCGCAGCGCGGGTTGAAGATATTGCGGCACAGTTGGGGATTGCCAAGGGATCGGTTTTCCAGCACTTCAAGAGCAAGGACGGATTGTTCTTCGAGGCGTACCAGAAGGCAGTGCGGTCGTTTCCGAAATATATGCAGGCTCCGGCGACGGTGCACGAGCGGGGATTTTTTGAAGTACTGCGGTATTGGTTGGGACGTACTGAGAACATGGTGCGGGATAACTGGTCATCGTACCGGATTTATCTGGTTGGTAACTATGGAACGGACCTCGCGCTGCGGCGGGAGATTAACCGGTTTTTGGTGGCGGAGGATCCTTACGGATGGCGTGAATTTGTGGCCTTCGGAGTCAAGCGCGGAGAGTTGCGGACGGACCTGGATGTGGACATGACCGGATCGATCCTGGAGTGGACGATGGACCGGTTTCAGGATGCGCTGCTGACGGAGGAGTTAGATCCAGGATTGTTTCGCAAGTCGGGACCGGTTCCGGAAGAGAAAGAAGCGCGCATTGAGCAGTTTGTGGAATTGTTGCGGCGGGCAATTGGATCGGAGAAAGCGCAAGTTACAGGGAAGAAAACATGAAGGATGGGATGAGCGTGGAGCAGATTGTTGCGAGTTATGACGAGACGGCGCCGCTGGCGGAGGCGTCGACGATTCCGGCGCCATGGTATGTGGATACGCGGATTGCGGACCTGGAGCGGCAGACGGTTTTCTCGCGGACCTGGCAGGTGATGGGCCGAGTGGACCAGGTGGAAAAGCCGGGACAATTTGTGACGGCGACAGTGGCGGGAGAGCCGCTGGTAGCAGTGCGCGGGAATGATGGCGTGTTGCGGGCATTTTATAACGTGTGCCGGCATCATGCGGCGGCGGTGGTGACGGAGTCGTGTGGGCAGGCGTCGATTTTGCATTGTCCTTATCACGGATGGAATTACGGCCTGGATGGGACGCTCAAGGGCATGCCGGAGTTCGATGGGGTGAAGAACTTCGAACGCAAGGATAATGGACTTACCCCGGTGAAGGTGCAGACGTGGGAGAAATTTGTGTTCGTGAATCTGGATGCGGAAGCAGCTCCGCTGGCGGAGTTTCTTGGAGGATTAGTACAGCGTGTGGCTCCGCTGGGATTGACTAAGCTGCACTACTTTACGAGTAAGGCTTACGACATCCACTGTAACTGGAAGGTGTTCGTCGATAACTACCTGGATGGTGGGTATCACGTGCCGCACTTGCATAAGGGACTCAATTCTGTCTTGGATTACAAACAGTACACGATCGAGAATGAGGATCGGTATTGCTTGCAGTCAAGTCCGATGGTGAGTTCGGATGAGGACGCGGCCATGGGCACGACACGGCGGGGCGATCGGGCCTGGTATTTCTGGCTGCATCCGAATTTCATGTTCAACTGCTACGAGGGATATCTGGATACGAATTTAGTGATTCCGATTGATGTGGACCATTGCCGGGTGATTTTTGATTTCTACTTCAGCGACGTGAGCGAGGCTGGGCGCGCTTACAACGAGCAGAGTGTCGCGGTGGGGAATCGGGTGCAGGATGAGGATTTGGGGATTTGCGAGGCGGTGCAGCGGGGGCTGAAGTCGCGGGCCTATGGGGCGGGACGGCTTTCGGTGCGGCGGGAAGCCGGGGAACAGTTGTTTCATCAGTTGCTGGCGTCGGATTTGAAGAGTGGGTTGGGGCAAGCGGCCATGGTTGGCGAGCGGTGAGAGTCAGCCGCGCTGCGCGCGGAGTACGACAAGAAAGACCCCACTTATCGAGAATCGGGAAAAGTGGATACTTGGTTTTCGGAAAAGCCAAGCAAAGTCCCACGCCTGAGGGAACAGCGTATGAAGAGGTTCTTGGAATCTTGGTTGTTGCGTCCGGCTGCGCTGATGGCGGGCGTTCTCGCTATGAACGGACTCGCCACGGGTTCGACTCAATATGTCGTTACCAATGACGACCCGGGTGTCAGCTTTTATGCGGTGGCGCCGGACGGTTCACTCACCCTGCAGCGACAGGTGCAGATCGGTGGTTTTGGCAACGTAGGCGGATTTTTCGGGGCGAACCGGATCAGCGTGCTCGATAGAGGGAACCAGCAGTGCGTCTATGCGTCCGTGTCTTCGCTCGGAGACATTGTAGGAATTGCCGTCAGCACGCTCACCGTGGGTGGCAGCGCCACCGGATCCCCCACCGACAGCGGTGCATCCAATGGCATTGGCCTGGCGATGAACAGCCAGTATTTGTATGCCAGCTTTACGGGCTCGAACACCATAGGAACGTTTCAAGTACAGACGGGATGCAGCCTCGCTTTTGTCAATGATGTGTCGGTTGGCGGTTTGGCGGCCGGCTTCATCAATGGCATGGCGATCCGCGGCAACATGCTGATTGCCACTTACACCGATGGTTCCATCGAATCCTTTGACATTTCGGCCGGCACTCCGGTTTCGCATGGCGACAAACAGTACTCCACGGCGACGCTGACCTCGCAGGACGCAACGTACCCGAATTCCATCGACATCACGAGTGATGGGCACTACGCGATTTTCGGCGACACCTCTACGTCGGTGGTAGTGGAAGTGTTGGACATTTCCTCGGGCAAGTTGACCGCGACGGTGGTGTACAGGTCCAAAGCGAGTATCAGTTCCAGCAACGTCATGCTGAGTCCGGATGAAACGATGCTTTACGTGGTCAACACGCAAGGGGCGGCCGTCAGCGCTGTTTATTTTGATGCGGCAAGCGGCACGCTTTCCGGCGGTTGC
>Ga0116134_1000927_pt1 | contig 14946 bp, 11 predicted proteins | sample June2015DPH_19_5_FD_89737 | JGI IMG/M metagenome (GOLD analysis project Ga0116134, IMG submission 89737) | Peatland microbial communities from SPRUCE experiment site at the Marcell Experimental Forest, Minnesota, USA - June2015DPH_19_40 | ecosystem: Environmental > Terrestrial > Soil > Wetlands...
ATTGCCATTGTTGTAGTTGACGAACATGACATCATTGGTGGTTGCCGGGAACAGATTGTTCGATGGCCATTTCGACGGGGGAAACGCCTGGGGAGTCGCAACCAGGGCGTTGTTGCTGAATGTAACCGTGGTGAAACACTTGGCTACACTGGTTATCGGCACGTCGAGATAGGAGCAACTGGTGGCGCCGCCCGTGTTCCACACCGGGTATCGGCCGGTGATCACCAGGTTGTTGGTGAAGACCAATCCATACATTTGCGTAGTTGTGTAGTACACGTTCCCCATGGTCATGATGTGGCTGTCGGGATCCGGGAAAGCGGTGACATGATTGATGGTGATGGAGTTGACCGGATTTTGGAGCCAGTTGTTCCCGATCTGAAACATAGTGCCGTTGCCTTTGTGCAGCGTGGTGATGTCGTCGATGACCACATCATGAATGCTCCAGCGAGCTCCAGCCAGGGCCGCGGATCCATCTATGCCGTTCCCGGAGAGGGCGGTTGCCATGCTGATTCCGGCCCCTCCATGCGAGAGGTGTACGTAGCGGATCGTGACATCGGTTACCTGACACAGCGGACAAAGGCCGTATGAGTTTTTGGGGGTGAGCAAAATGCCGTATCCGGTTTGGCTGAAGCCTCCCCAGCAGTTTTCCATAAGATTCGCCTCGACAAGCACGCGAGCCGCATTCTTGAGTTCTAAGTGATTCTTGACGATAAACGCATTGCCATCCGGTCCGCCGATGAAGTTCGGGCTGCCAGGCATCCACTGCCACGGTTTCCAGAAGTGATTGCCCGTGATGGTGATGTCGGCGGGCGTCGCGGTCGCCCCTCCGCCGCCGAACAGGATGGCCTCGCCCGAGGCTTCCAGAAAGTTGTCCTGGATTTTGAAGGGACCATCCTGGGTGTTGCTGACACCTCCGGAGAGCGCATGAGCGTCGGTACAAGTCCCGGTAATTGAGATGCAATGGAAATCGCTGAAATAGGAATCGACGACCGCTACGTTGGTCATGCCAGCCAGGTCCACGCCGCGGTAAGTTTCGTCCTGCGGTGCTCCATGCAGCCATGAGCGATCCACCACGAGGTGATCCGCGGTGCCTTGACCGAACATCAGGGTGCCGGACCCCGGGGTGCCGGCGGGGCGAGTCATTTCCAGACCGATGAAACGGTAATAGCTGGCGCCGTTGGCGATCATGAAGGGACCGCTGCCCACCGTTTGAATCTGCACTTTCGCCATCACGTTCTTGGGATTGGGGCAGCTATACTGCGGGCGCCCCGGAAGAGAAGCGACCCCGGCGTAGCAAGGCGTGGCGCGCTGCCCTTCTGCCGGCAGAGCGCTGTCGGGAGCACTGGTTCGAACGATGATCCAGTGATTGATATCGCAGTTCTTGGCCGGCACAATGAACTTGCCGGAAAAGGTTGCGCCCGCTTGAAGTTGAATCACGTCGCCGCAACTGGCGTTGTTCAAGGCCGCTTGCAGATTGCCGCCAGCGTTGACAGTGATGAGTGCTCCCAGTGCGGGCGTGTCGGCCATCGCGCTGGAAACGGTCACTCTCGGCAGTTCCGCCGGACCATCGAAATTGCCACCGGAAATTATGGTCGCGACGAAATTGCCGCTGGCCGTCTTGCCTGCGCTATCCGTGACGGTGGCTGTGAAGTCGGATGTACCGGCTGCGGTGGGCAGGCCGGCAAACTCCCCGCTCTTATTCATCGTAATTCCTGCTGGAGGGGTGCCTGCGGAAATGCTCCAACTGTAGGGCGCGGTTCCACCAGTTGCACTGAAGACTGCGCTATAAGTGTCCCCCTGCTGGCCTGGGGGAAGATTGGCGGTTGTGATTTGCAGCGCCTGGGCGGTCGCCGGGTTAACGGTGATTGCGGCACTGGCGAACTGCGACGAGTTGGCAACGCTGGTCGCAGTGACGGCCACGGTGGTTTTCGCCGTTACTGTCGGCGCGGTGTAGAGACCGCTGGCATTGACCGAGCCTGACGTCGTCGACCATGTTACCCCGGTATTGGAGGTCCCGCTGACGGTGGCGGTGAACTGCTGTGTTTGATTCGAGGTTAAACTTGTGCTGGCCGGAGACACATCGACTTTGACAGTCCCGCCGCCACTACCGACGACGATGGTGAAAATATGGCTTCCCATGTCGAAGTGCGGGTGATCAGTTACAAGCACCTCGAAAGTGAAGCTACCGGCGGTGGAAGGCGTACCTGAGATTGTCCCCGTCGCTGAGCTCAAGCTGATGCCCGGGGGCAGGGTCCCGCCTATCGCCCAGAACTGGTAAGGCGAACTTCCGCCGCTAACTGTGAGCACAGCATTGTAAGGCCCATTGACCGTGCCGGCGGGAAGGTTTCCCGACAGATTCAGGGTGTTCTGGGATTCGTCGACCGCGCTGCCTTTGGCCTGCGTCAACGCGACGACCAGCAGGAGTATCAAAACGCTCAGGCGCAGTGCGAGCGCAGGAGAAAATCTGGAATGACAGTCTAAGAAAGCATCTTCCGTTTCAACCATTATGAGCCCTCGACCTTACAAAATGGGGGACTAGTCGATTGTCCTCACGCTGAATCTAAACAGACGGGCCAATTGTTCCTAGATACCGGAAGGGCATTGGAGACGCGTTAGTACATGCAGTTGCGGCATGTACAGATTCGCGTGCGCCAGTGTCCGCTGGTGTTCTTGTATGGAGCAAAACCGGTGCGGGACAGGCGGTATGGGCGGTATGGGCGATCTGGTTATTCCAGTCCGCCTGGAGAAGTTAGGCGGGTAACTGCGATGACTAAAATAACCAACAGTAACGTTACTGACGGGGTTCCCCGAGCAAAACCGCGCGCAGGTAATCATAGGCGTGGTTTCCGAGCACGCGCTGCACGCTGCGGCGCGCGTGATGCTGAAGGCGTTTGTTCCACAACCCGCGGCCTTGGCAGGTGGCGCTGAACTGATCGATGGTGAGGTCACGCAGCATGGCAACGCGGCCTAGCTCGAAAGGGTTGGTGGCGGACGAGTTCGAACAAAACTGGCTGTTGGCAACGGTTGTGAATCCGGCCTGGCGCGCCATCTGTAGCGTGCGCTGGTCGTAGCGTCCTCCAGGACAAGAGAAGTGCTCGATGGGATGTCCGACGATGGTTTCGATCTGCAGCTTCGCATCCACGATCTCGTGCTTCAGTTCCGGTTCCGTGAGATCGGAGAGATAAGGGTGTGTCGTGGAATGGCAGCCGATCTGGAAACCGTGTGCGTCGAGATCGCGCACCTGGCTGGGATTGAGATAACCGGGCGTGCCTAGGAATCCAGCGGTGAGGTAGAAAGTTGCGTTGAAGCCGAACTCGCGAAGCACAGGAGCGGCGGCGATAAAGTCGGTCTCGCAGCCATCGTCGAAGGTGATACAAACGCTGGGTTCGGCAGGATAGCGAAGCGCTTCGCTGACGTTCAGGCCGTGCCAACCCGACTTCTTCAACCACGTCATCTGGTTGCGGAAAGCTTCGAGCGGCAGAATGTAGCGCACGTAGCCGGGCTCGGACTGGCAGAGCTTGCGGCCAGCGAGCTCCAGCTCGTGGTACATCAGGAAAACTATGCGCGGGGCAGTCATGATGTTTCTGACCTTAGGATTGCTTGTCGGTGCCAATCGTCTGCGAGTGCCGGTCGAGCATGGCGAGCAGCGGGTCGCGTAGCAATGGGCTCCCTGCCAGCAGGCCGGAGATGAGGGGATTTCTCTGGTTGCAGCGCAGCGGAGAATGGTCGAGCTTTAGCGCCCAGCCTCCGGCGCTTTCGACCAGCGCCGCTCCGGCGGCAACGTCCCACTCGTTTTTCGGAACCAGGGTGAAAGTAAGGTCGGCGCGACCGGCGGCGACCAATCCGAGCTTGTAGGCGACCGATCCCATGGGACGAATGTTGAACTCGGCGGACTTGAACTGCTTCCACTCGCCACGCATCACTTCGCTGCGGCTGGCAAGCACGAGCGCACCGTGCAAGTCCTTGCGCTGGCTCGGCTGTGCGGGCTTGCCGTTGTAGGTCACGCCGGTGTCGCGCGATCCGAGGATGAGTTCGCCGGTGGCCGGATTGCAGATTCCGCCAGCGACGGGAATTCCATTCTCCACCATGGCGATCGAAACGCAGAACTCGGGAATACCTTGCACGAACTCTCGCGTGCCGTCGAGCGGATCGACGACCCAGACGCGTTGTTTGTCGAGGCGAGTGAAGTCGTCCACGGTCTCTTCCGAGAGCCAGCCTTCACCGTCGCGGAGCAGCGTTTTGCGCAGAATGTCGTCGACCGTGCGGTCGGCCTCGGTGACGGGATCGTGTCCAACTTTGTATTCGGTTGCAATGGCGCCGGGAGTGAAGCGGTTGAGCACGGTCCGCGCCGCTTCCAGTGCGGCATGAATGCGTTCGAGAGTCTCTTGGGACGAGTATGAGGTCAATTTGTACTCCATGAATAAGTACCCAGTACCTAGTACCCAGCAAACCAGCTTTCAGTGACCCGTCGCCCACTGGATACTGGGTACCAGGTACTGCCCTTCACGCCCACAGCATTCTTGCTCCTGTCATCAACAACACCGTGCACAGGATTCTCCGCAGCCACAGCACGGGTACACGCGTGCTCAAATGCGAGCCCAGAATTCCGCCGGGGATCGAGCCGATCAGCAGGGAACCCACCAGGTGCCCATCAACGTTGCCCGCTCGAAAGTGCAACAGGCTGGTGACACCGGTCAGAATCACGGCGTGGGCAATGTCGGTGCCGACCATGACTTTGGGGGCGAACGAATAAAACAAAAGAAGCATCATCATAATGATGCTGCCCGACCCGACCGAAGTGATACCGACCAGGAATCCACCGACTAATCCGATGAGGCTCATGCCGGCGAACGATTTCATGGTGGGCTGGCGTCCGGCGAGATGGTCTTCAATTCGTCCCTGGAACAGAAGCAGCGTGGGAATTAATACCAGCAGCAATCCCACCGCCGACTTGATGAAATCGTTAACGCCGGAGCCGTAGACTTGACGCAGGTGCACCAGAAAAGTCACACCGAGGTAGGAGCCGGGAATGCTGCCGACGGCCATTGCCAGAACGACTTTTCTCCGCACCGTGCCTTTGCGCAGGTGCATGATGCTGGCGGGAATCTTGGTGAAAAAGTTGAACAGCGCATCCGATCCGACCGCGATGATGGCGGGTACGCGTAGGCCGAAGATGAGCATTGGCAACAGCAATACGCCGCCGCCCAGACCCGTCAACCCGATCAGCGTTCCGACGACGAAGCCGATCAGCACTTTTAGCAGCAACAATTCCATGCTGTCTTTCGAATCGTTCCCGGTTCCCAGTTCCCGGTTCTAAGTAAAGCAAAACCAAGTGTTAAGGGACGGAGAACGCAGATCCGATAACGATTGTCCAACGTCATTATGGCATAAAGCCCATTGTACCAATCGACTTTATTGACATTACTAGCTGTTGCCGTTGGCGCCGACAAAGCCCTCGCGCTCCAGGTGCAGAAGGATAGTCTGCGCCGCTTCCTCCGGGCTCAGTTTGGCGGTGTCGATCACGACTTCGGCATCGGTGGGCGCCTCGTACGGATCCGAGATGCCGGTGAATTCCTTGACGATGCCGGCGCGAGCCTTGGCGTACAAACCCTTGCGGTCGCGCTGTTCACACACTTCGATCGAAGTCGCGGCGTGCACCAGGATGAATCCGCCGAACGGTTCAATCATCTGCCGCACCGCTTTGCGCGTCGCCGCATAGGGAGCGATGGGAGCGCACACCGCGATGCCGCCGTTCTTGGTGATTTCGGAAGCGACATAGCCGATGCGGCGAATGTTGATGTCGCGATGCTCCTTGGAGAATCCGAGTTCGCTCGACAGATTCTTGCGCACCAGGTCGCCATCGAGCAGGGTGACGGGACGTCCGCCCATCTCCAGAAACTTGGTGATGAGAGCGTTGGCAATGGTCGATTTTCCCGATCCCGAAAGGCCGGTGAAGAAAATAGTGACGCCCTGCTTGTGCCGTGGCGGATAGCTACGGCGCAATTCCTGCACCACTTCGGGATAGGTGAACCACGCCGGGATGTCGCGGCCTTCATTAAGGCGCTGCCTTAATTCCGTGCCCGAGATGTCGAGCACCTTGGCGCCCGGCGGCACTTCATCGGCCGGAACATAACGGTCTTCGTTCTGCAGATACACCATCATCTGGAACGGAACCATTTTGACGCCCATTTCGACCTCATGCTTCTTAAATAGTTCCTGCGCGTCGTAAGGGCCGTAGAAGGGCTTGCCGTCGGTATCCTTTCCAGGGCCGGCATGATCGCGGCCCACGATGAAGTGCGTGCATCCATGATTTTTTCGTATCAGGCCGTGCCAGATCGCTTCCCGAGGTCCGCCCAATCGCATGGCCAGCGGCAGCATCGACAGCTTGACCGTGCCGTGCGGGTACTTCGAGAGCAGCAACTGGTAACAACGGGTGCGAACGAAGTAATCCACGTCGCCCGGCTTGGTCATGCCGACCGAAGGATGGATGAGTAGATTCGCCTCGACTTGCTTGGCGGCGCGCATGGTCAGTTCGACGTGGGCGCGATGCATGGGATTGCGCGTCTGGAAGGCGACAACAGTGGTCCAGCCCAGGCGGCCGAATTCGGCGCGCAAGTCGGCCGGGGTCAGGCGCAGCGAGCGGAAATCATAGTGAGCCGGGGCCTGGAATTCTTCAATCTTTCCGCCCACGTACCATGCATGCGATTTGTTGATGGCGTAGTCGGCGCCCGGATGCGCGGCGCTGGTGGAACCAAAAACCGACTGCGCTTCGGCTTTGCGGTCAGCCTGCCAGACATCTTCAACGTGGAGCACGGCGAGCATCACGCCTTCGGGATCGCGCAATGCGACCTTGCTGCTGCCCGGCGTCAATTTCTTGGCGAATTCCTCGGTCACGTCGAGCGTGATCGGCATAGGCCACAGGGTGCCGTTAGCCAGTCGCATGTTGTGACACACGCCCTCGTAATCGGCACGGTTCATGAATCCGCGTAGCGGCGAGAAGCCTCCGCTCATCAGCAGTTCCAGATCGCAGATCTGCCGGGCGGTCAGGTCCCATGAGGGCCAATCCTTCGAATGCGCTTTCAACTCCGCTGCGCGCGCGGCCGGCACTTGCAGCTGAACAAGTTCTCCCCCGTGGGGGGCGATTAGATGACTGGTCGTTGCGTTCAAAGCAGTATTCCTCCGGAGGTTCGAATCAAATGTTCAAATCAAAATTTATGCTGAAATCAAAATCACTAGGGGGTCTATCCAAGCTCGCCCTATCCACCATGGCTCGTCAAGCTACCCGCCGGGGCTAGCAGGCAACGGCTGGAATATCAACGCGGCCACGAATCTCAAGACCCGCACGCGGGTTCTGAAATTCGGCCTAAGATCACTGGAACATGGGGAAGGAGCAATTCGCCTTCCGAAAGCCAGCCAATGGTCCACTTGTAAACCATTAAAAACAATAGCCAAACACAATTTTATCTCAAAACGCCTCAGCCCTTAGAGTAGGGATGAAACAGATTGCAACCTTGCAGGCCAGCTTGGGAATCAAAAGTGCATTGCCAGGCCGGGTGCGAGACTCCTTGCGGATTGCTCGTCCTGTCAGCGCGTTCGCTTACGATCCCTTCTTGCGTCGGAAACCCCTGACCATTTGCAGCAGGGTCATGGCGCGCTCGCGATGCAGCAATAGCAAAGTGGCGACGTAAGTTACGGCTCCAACTGTTATTTCAACCACCAACCGGAGAAGTAAAGAGTGACCCATGGGAGCCTTCCATTTCAGAAGCAAAACCGCCACGGTCATGACGATGGTTGCATCGAGCGCGGGGCGGACGCCGCGAATATATTCGCGCGTAGTCATGCCAATGGTCGTGAATGTTTTCCAATACAGCGGCACCGCGACGAACGGGTAAGCCAGAACCCAGCCAAAAGCAATTCCTCCCGTGCCCCAATGACTACCGATGAAAAACGCGATGGGCAGGATGATCAAGGCGCGCAGATCGTTCCACATAACGAAGCGGGCGTTGCCCACGGAATTCAAGACCTTCGGCAGCAGCGAGACGATGGAGCGGAAGGAGGTGTACACCGCGAGCACTTCCAGTGGAACGATAGTGCCCTGCCATCGATTACCCAGCGCGACGGGAATCAGTTCGTTCGCCACCAGGGCCAAACCAATTGTGGCCGGAAAGGTGGCCAGAGCCACGCCTTCCGTGAGCGTGCGGAGATACCGGCGCAGAGCCACCATGTCGTGCCGCATCGCCGCGAGATAACTTGGAATGATGGCCGTGACCAGTGACGTCACTTTCTCTAGCGGAGAGTTGGCGAGATTCCACGCCATGGCATAGAAACCGAGCGCGGCCTGACCCAGCACGCGGCCGGCGGTGACGTTGTCCAACCGTTCGTAAGATGACCACGCCAGAAAAGACACCACCACGTGCCACCCGAATCGCAATTCCTTGCCGATCGATTCCAGGCGGGGGATGGCAAAGCCATGCGGGCGCGCACCAATAATCAGGATGCTGCGCATAATCATGGAGATGAGATTGCCAAGAATCAACGCCCAGTAGCCGTAGCCGAGGTAGGCCAGGACCAACGTGGTGACGGCCGAGACGATGGAGCGGATCATCTCGATCCAGGAAAGCAGCCCGAAGCGCATGTCCCGGTTCAGAAGACCCTCGGAAACACTGCGGAAGCCCTGCGGGATAAGAGCGGTACAGGCAACGATAGTGACCGCCGCGAGCTTGGGAATTCTGAAAAATGCGGCCAAAGGATGGGCGATGGCGATCGCGACCCCGAAACTTCCCAGAGCAAAACAGAGGCCGACCGTGTTCAGCTGCGACAGCTGGTCGTCGGTCATGTCCCGGAAAGTCAGGACGGTCGTCGGAATCCCGATATCGCCGAGGTACCGGAGATAGGGGAAAAAGACGAGGGCCATCGCCGCGATGCCGAAATCCGAAGGGGCCAACAGGTGGGCGATGATAAGAAAAGACGCCCAACTGAGGATCTGACTGGCCCAACTCGTTGTCGCTCGCAAGGCGAGGCTATGGGCGAGCGACCGGTCCAATTTGGTGGTCGCCGCCCAAGTCTTCTCGACCGGTGCGGCTTCTAAGTTTTGTTCTTCGCTCCCAGGAACTGTGCCGCTCAAGCGGATTCCTCCTGAACGGCGGCAGCCGGCAAGGGCTGACGGCTCCGGTATCGGGGACCTTGAAACGGTTTTTCAATGGAGTAATGCGACCCCAGAGCCGCCACGAACGCCACGAAGGCCACGGCGATTGAGAGTGCCCGCAGTCCATCCAGTGAAGGTAATCGTGGCAACTCTTGGCTCCTCAAAACCCGAAGTCTCTTTTTTGACCAAAAAACGGGAAGTCTTACATCAGCAAGCCGGAGTCCAAAAAATGCCCGGGTGGCTTGCTGTAAATCATTGATTTCAACGCCCATGCTCATTATCGTTTGAATAATTGTAACGTGGAAGGGCCGGGCTCCGGTCAATCGTTGGTAAATTCTTTCCCTTCTTTGCCCTAACTACCAACCGTGCTTCATCGCTTTAGCAAATTCTTGCGGGGGCAGAGTATTCAGCACGTCGCCTCGGGTGAGCCACGCGCGCCGCGCCTGAGTGACACCGTAATGCAGTTTTTCCATGTGCGAAGTGTGGTGGGAATCGGTGTTGATGACGATCTTCACGCCGTGCTGTTTTGCCAGGCGCAGATGAACGTCGCACAGGTCGAGCCGATCGGGATAGGAGTTTAATTCCATTGCCACTTTGTGTTTCGCCGCCGCTTTGAGAACGGCGTCGAGATCGAACTGGTAGGCGTCGCGCCGCAGCAGCAGGCGCCCGGTGGGATGCCCGATCAGCGAGGTATTGGGATTGGCAATGGCCTTCAGCAGACGATCGGTCATGGTGGCGCGATCCTGATTGAACTGCGAGTGCACGCTGGCGATGACGATGTCCATCTGTTCGAGCACCGAGTCGGAAAGATCGAGCGAGCCATCGCCCAGAATGTCGACTTCGATTCCCGCGAAAATGCGGATGCCTTTCGTCGCTTTTTCGACCGCTCGGATTCTTGCGATATGCGCCAGCGCGCGTTCATCGGTAAGCCCGTTGGCGAAGGCGAGATTCTTCGAGTGATCGGTGATGGCCATGTACTCGTAGCCGCGTTCCCGCGCTGCTTCAGCCATCTCTTCAATGGTGTTGCGGCCGTCGGTTTCGGCGGTGTGCATGTGCACGTCGCCGCGAATGTCGGATAGTTCGAGGAGCAGCGGCAGCGTGTGCGCGGCGGCGGCCTCGATCTCTCCCAGATTTTCGCGCAGTTCGGGAGGAATGAAGTCGAGCTTAAGCTTGGCGTAAATTTCTTCTTCAGTTTTGCGCGCGACCGGCTTCCCGCCTTCAACTTCAGCGAGGCTGTATTCGTTGAGCGTGAAGCCCATCTTGAGCGCGCGCTGCCGCAAGGCCACGTTGTGTGCCTTGGAGCCGGTGAAAAATTGCATGGCCGCTCCGAAAGATTCGGGAGGCAGCAGGCGCACATCTACCTGCATGCCGTTACGGTGTCGGAAGCTGACCTTGTTCTCTCCTTGCGCAATGACGTCCATCAGGCCCGGGAAGCGAAGCAGATGCTCGATGATCTTCTGCCGCGGCTCTGCCTCGATGCAGGCATAGCCGGTGACCAGGATGTCGAGGTCGCCGACGGTTTCGCGTCCGCGGCGCAGCGATCCCGCAGGCGTAACTCTTTCGATGCCAGGGGCAGCTAACAGATGCTCGACCAGTTTTTCCGCCAGCTCTTCGGCAGTGTCGAGCAGAAAGCGTCCGGCAATGCGGCGATAATCTTCGATTGCCTTGAGCAGCTTCAGTTCGTGCTTTTCGCCCATGCGCGGTAGCGTGCGAATCTTGCCTTCGCGCGCCAGTTTCTCCACGCCTTCGAGATCGCTGACCTGATAGGCGCTCCATATCAGGGCAATCGTCTTTGGCCCGAGGCCCTGAATCTTGAGCAGTTCAAGCATCGACGGGCGGTATTTCTTCAACAACTCGGAGTGCGCTTCGATGCTGCCATCCTTGAAGAGCTGCAGCAGATTGGCCTGCATACCTTTGCCAATACCCTGGATCTCGAGAAGCTTCTTCGGTTCAGCGATCAGATCGGAGACTTGCTGCGGCAGCGCTTCGATGGCCTCGGCCGCGTTGCGATAAGAACGCACGCGAAACGAATCTTGGCCGTCGATCTCCAGCAGATCGGCAGTCTCGTAAAGAAGTCCGGCAATGGCTTTGTTGTCCATCAAGAATTATCGACTCAGGATTGTCAACCCGAGAGAAGATTGTAGCGCTGAAGAGACGCAGCAGGATGCTGGAGGACACAGCCAGCGTGGCCGTCGACGCGCACACAACTCGGTCCCTAAAACCGGCTTGGGGAAAAGCGACCTCTGATCAGGAGGCCTTGGTTACATTGGCCGCTTGCGGCCCTTTCTGTCCCTGGACAATCTCAAACTCCACCTTGTCGCCCTCCTGCAGGCTCTTGTAGCCTTCGGTGGTGATTGAGCTGTAGTGAATGAATACATCCGGTCCATCTTCTCGGCCGAGGAAGCCGTATCCCTTGGCGTTGTTAAACCACTTGACGGTGCCTTTCAGACGTTCCACGTGCGCCCCCTCATTTCTTGCGGATTTCCCCCGAAAAGGCGCGATTCCGGGCTCCGCAAAAAAATGTGTAGGAATTGTGCTGCTCACCGGGGGTGCTGTCAAGGCTGGAAGTCACATAGCCGGGTGCAATCGGCAGGGTTTGGGAGTGAGGAGATAGTCCCAGGGCGGGTATCGCAGGCGGCCGAAGACTCGGGTTTCGTATCAGGGCATCGCTTTAGAGATGCTATAAAGCCCTCGAAATCAAACGCCCGTTTTAGGACCGGGCATCGACGGGCGACTTTCTGTTCCCTCTTCTACCGCGCTGGTCGTGCCATCTGGGCCAGCCACAGGACTCCGGAGATAGTTTTGGCATCGCGGATGCGGCCATTGAGCGCCATCCGTTTCGCCTCCGATAAAGGGAAAAATCTGGTTGCGATCTTCTCGTCCGGCTCGGGTTGGGCTTCGCCGGCCTGGAGGCCCTGGGCCATGTAGATGGTCATGGTTTCGTCGAGAAAACCAGGGCTCACATAGAAATGCAAGATTCTTTTCCACTGGCGTGCGGAGTAGCCGGTTTCTTCGAGCAACTCGCGCTTGGCGGCGGTGAGCGCGGTTTCGCCATCGTCAATGCGTCCGGCGGGTAGCTCCCACATCATCGACTGCGCGGCGTGCCGGTATTGGCGCTCGAGCAGGACACGCGGCTCGGCCTTGCGGCCCGCTTTCGCGGAGTCGCTGATGGCTAGATCATCTTTAGCCGGACCATCTTTAGCCAGATTGTCGACCGCCAGAACAACGATGGAGCCCGCATGCCGGATCACATCGCGCCGAGCGCGTACACCCCCAGGCTCCTCCACTTCATCCGTGGTGACGCTGAACACCGGACCCCGGTAACTGACCCGTGAAGAGAGAACGCGGGCATACTTTGATTTCGCTCCTGCCGATTTCGCCATGACAACAATATAAGGTATGCTGCGCCGGTGAGCGGAAAGCGAATTACAAGAAAGCCAGCGGTAGCCATTGTCGGAGCTGGGAGCCTGGCAACTTTCCTGGCCGTGGCACTGCATGCCGCCGGCTTCACGATCACCGAAATCATCGGGCGCGATTCGCCAGGGTCGCGTCGCCGCGCGCGCAGTCTCGCGGCGAAGGTGGGAGCACGGACAGAAACCGCGAACTCAGCCACGCTGGATGCCACGTTGCTGTGGTTCTGCGTTCCCGACGGTGAGATCCAAAGAGCAGCCTCGGCAAGGGCCGATCAACTGGTAGCGCGCACGGCCGTTCATAAAAAACAGAAGCTTCGTTTTGCTTTCCACTCCAGCGGAGCATTGCTCAGCCGCGAACTCGAGCCTCTGCGCAGCGCAGGCGTCGCGGTCGCGTCCGTGCACCCGCTGATGACGTTCGTTGCAGGAGCGCAACCTTCTTTGACGGATGTGCCTTTTGCCATCGAAGGCGATGAGGCGGCCGTACGAGTGGCACGGCGAATCGTCCGCGAGCTTGGAGGCGAGAGCTTTTCCTTGCCCGCGTCGCGCAAAGCCGCGTACCACGCATGGGCCACTCTGACTTCGCCGCTGCTGCTGGCGTTCCTGGTGACGGTCGAAGAAGCCGCCAGCGCCGCCGGACTCACGCGACAAGATGCGCGCCACAAGAGCCTGCCGATCATCCGCCAGACTTTGGCAAACTATTCGCGACTCGGTCCAGCGCGGTCCTTCAGTGGCCCGCTGGTGCGCGGAGACGCGGGTACGGTGGCGAAACACCTCGCGGTGCTGAAGAAACATCCCACGGTGCACGAGGTTTATGTGGCGCTGGCACGAGCCGCCTTATGCGGGTTGCCGGTGAAGAATCGGGAAGGACTCAAGCGGTTGCTGCGTTAATGCTGTCCGCGGCGACCGCTGAACAAATGCCCCAGCTTTTCCTGCTTCGTCTTCAAATAGTCTTCCGTGTGTTCCGTGGGCGCGACTTCGCACGGCACACGCTCGGTCACCTGGATACCGGCATTTTCAAGCGCGGCGACTTTATCGGGATTGTTCGACAGCAAGCGAACCCGACGTATGTCCAACGCCTTCAGGATCTCGACCGGCATGAGGAACTCGCGCTGGTCGGCCTTGAAGCCAAGGCGCTCATTCGCTTCCACCGTGTCAAATCCGCTGTCCTGGAGCGCGTAGGCCTGCAGTTTCGCCATCAGCCCAATGCCGCGGCCCTCCTGCTGCTCATAGATAAGCACGCCCGCCCCAAGTTCGGCGATCATCGAGAGCGCCATTTCCAGTTGCTGGCGGCAGTCGCAGCGCAGCGAGCCAAATACGTCGCCGGTTAGACACTGCGAGTGGATGCGCACCAGCGGCGACCCGGAGTGCACCTCACCCATCACCAGCGCCACCGCCTCTTCCGTCTTGGCGCCCTCTCCCGATGCCGACGCCCGAGTCGCAAACCCGTGAATCAGAAAATGCCCCCAACGCGTAGGGAAGTCCGCGGACGCCACTTGTTTTACCTTTGAAGAACTCACCCCTAAATTATAGCCTTCGCTTTCGGCTACGCACTGCCGGGACGATCCGATGCGCCGGCGGCACGATTACAAAATCAGCTGTGTAGGCGAAATCGAGGCACGGCTGATAAAATCAAGAACGCAAACTCACCGCCGTGTGGGGCTATAGCTCAGTTGGGAGAGCGCATCGTTCGCAACGATGAGGTCGTCGGTTCGAGCCCGACTAGCTCCACCAAATAGATGCCCACTCAAATCAGCATTTCTGGCGCATCATATTGCAATGGTTTCGACTTCGGTGCAGGGTCGGCAATCAAACCGGGCGAGTCTGCACTCGCGATCTATTTCAAGCCCAACTCGCCATTGTACTGTTGAGTAATTCCGTAGCACTCACAGGCGGAGTCTTCAAGTTTCTTGCGGTTTACGATCTTCACAGCGCCACGCGTGTATTCGATGAGCTTCTTCTTCTGCAAGACACCAGCAGCCAAGCTCACGCTAGGCCTGTCTGTCCCTAGCATGGTTGCGAGAAAGTCATGGGTGATGGGGAGCGATTCCGAATCCACTCTGTCCTGAGTCATTAGCAACCACCGTGCAAGGCGCTGCTTAATATCGTGCAGGCGATTACAGGCGGCAGTTTGCGCAACCTGCATTCCCTGAACTACCGCATAGCGACTCAGCATCAATTGCAGGTGTGGAGTGGCTTCCAAAGTGTTTTGCAAAGCTGCGACCTTTACGCGAAACCCATCCCCCGTGATTTGTACTACCGCTTGAAGCGGGCTCCTGCTCAGCCCAACCGCCGCGGGTGTTCCGATAAAGCCCTCGTTGCCAACTATGCCGGCTTCGGCGGTCGCTCCGTCTTTCATTACGACTACCAGAGAAATCAAACCTCGATTTG
>Ga0116134_1000929_pt1 | contig 14941 bp, 7 predicted proteins | sample June2015DPH_19_5_FD_89737 | JGI IMG/M metagenome (GOLD analysis project Ga0116134, IMG submission 89737) | Peatland microbial communities from SPRUCE experiment site at the Marcell Experimental Forest, Minnesota, USA - June2015DPH_19_40 | ecosystem: Environmental > Terrestrial > Soil > Wetlands >...
ACAATTGCCTCTGGCTGAACTGCTTGACGCGACACCTGATCCTCTAACCCGGACAAACGCACATCTATATTCCCAGAAACTGCTGCTGCTGATAGATTAATAGCTGGACACTACTGCGCGGCAGCGCGGCCCTACCTATCGCGCGAAAATCTGGCGGATCACGTCCTCAATCGGCACTTCCTGAATGTCAATGTCGCTCACCACCAAATCATCGAGCAGTAATTTGCAGACGGCGATGACGCGGTCGCGTTTGACCTTAAACCTGATGGAGCCGGGATTTTTTTCAACGACTTCACCGTAGCGCGCCAGATTTTCCGCCGGATAATCGTTCGTTTTTTCGCATTGGATGGTGACGAGTTTGAAATCAGCGAAGCGATCCACGATTTCGGTTAATTTACCATCGAAGAAGATTTTGCCGCGGTCAATGATGATGACACGATCACAAAGCGCCTGGATGTCGGCCATGTAATGGCTCGTGAGCAAAATCGTCGTCTTTTGCCCGGCGTTGTGTCGCTGGATGAATTCACGGACGATCTTTTGCGAAACCACGTCGAGGCCAATGGTCGGTTCGTCGAGGAACAACACCTTGGGCTGGTGCAGCAGCGAGGCGATCAACTCCATTTTCATGCGCTCGCCGAGCGACAATTCGCGTACGCTGATGTTGAGTTTGTCGCGGACGTTGAGCATTTCGCTCATTTCGGTGATGGTGCGCTCAAACCGCTCGGCGGGGATGCCGTAAATTTTCGCGTTTAGTTCGAGCGATTCACGCGCGGGCAGGTCCCACCAAAGCTGGTTTTTCTGGCCGAGCACGAGCGCGAACTGGCGGCGGTAGCCGTCGGCGCGTTCCCACGGCACGTAACCGAGCACGCGGGCCGAGCCGCCGGTGGGATAAAGCAGACCGGCGAGCATCTTGAGCGTGGTGGTCTTGCCCGCGCCGTTCGGGCCGAGAAAACCGACGAGTTCGCCGGGTTCAATCTTGAAACTCACATCGTTGACAGCGATGGTTTGTTCGTATTGGCGATGAAACAGCCCTTTGATTGCGCCGCCAAACCCCGGCTGCTTTTTGTAGGTGCGAAAGGTCTTGGTGAGACCGCTGACTTCAATGACGGGCATAAACGATTGCGAATTGCCGACTGCGGATTTAATTCGCAATCAAGTTTAGCGCATCAACTGCTTTTCCAGATAATGGACGACCTGGCGGACATTGGCGTCCACTTCCATGCGGTCTTTGACAAGGCGGCAGGCGTGCAGCACCGTGCCGTGATCGCGTCCGCCGTAGGCTTCGCCGATGGTATTCAGCGAATTTTCCGTCATCTGGCGCGAAAGATACATGGCGATCTGGCGCGGAAAGGCGATGTTTTCCGGACGGCGCTTGCTGGTCATGTCGGCAAGGCGAATGTCAAAATGTTCCGCGACTTTCTTCTGAATGACTTCGATATTGATGGAAAAGCGGCCTTCTTCATGAAGGATTTCACGCAGCAAGCCTTCGACGACTTCGATGGTGAGTTTCTTGCCCGTGAGCGAGGCGTAGGACGCCACGCGGATGAGCGCGCCTTCCAGCCGGCGGACGTTGGTGCGGATGCGATTGGCCAGGAAATTCATGATGTCGTCCGGCAGCGTCACGCCCATGATCTGCGCCTTCTTTTGGAGAATGGCCAGGCGCATTTCAACATCCGGCGGTTGAAGATCGGTGACCAGACCCCATTCGAACCGCGAGACGAGGCGGTGTTCGAGCCCCTGAATTTCGCTGGCCGGGCGGTCGCACGTGAGCACGATTTGCTTGTGCGACTCGTGCAGGGCGTTGAAAGTGTGGAAAAATTCCTCCTGGATGCGTTCCTTGCCGGCGAGAAATTGAATGTCGTCAATCAACAGCACGTCAGTCTGACGATATTTCTTGCGGAATTTGGCGAGCTGGTTGTTTTGGATTCCGTCAATGTATTCGTTCGTGAATTTCTCGGATGAAAGGTAGGCGACGCGCGCACCCTTTTTGTTTCCCGAAACGTGCTGGCCAATGGCGTGAAGCAAATGTGTCTTGCCGAGGCCGACGCCGCCGTAAAGAAAAAGCGGGTTGTAGGATTTGCCGGGCGCCTGGGCGACGGCGAGCGCGGCGGCATAGGCAAAATTATTGTTGTTGCCGACGACGAATGATTCAAAGGTATTTTTTGGATTAAAATGCAGTTCGCTGTTGACCGGGCGCTCGTGAGCGGATTCGGGAGCTTTGGTTTTGACCGGCGCTGGTGCGGATGCGGACGGAGCCGGCGCATCATTTCCCGTGGCAATTTTGAATTTGACCTGCAATTGGCGGCCGGCGGCGACGGCAAAGGCATCCTGCAACAGGCTGAGGTAATTGTCCTTGAGCCAGACTCCGCTGAATTCGTTGGCCGCCTCCAGTGTCACGTTGTTGCCGTCAATCGCGCAGGCTCGCAGCGGCGCGAACCACATGTTGTAGGTGTCGTTATTCAGCTTGGAACGGAGATGTTCCCGCGCAGAATTCCAAATTTTTTCAGCCGAAAATTGCATTTGCACTCTATCAAAAAGCCCGTTTTTCAAGTGGTTTATTCACCTGGCCCCCAACTCAGGGTTGGCCGCCAGTTTCCGCCGATATTCGCCTTGGCAAAGAGCCATGACCCTGAGAAAGCAGACATACATTCAACTCTACCGCCAAAAGCTTCATTTAACAATCGAAACAACCTGCTTATTTTCAACATCTTACGAAAAACAAAATCCACACCACCATCACATGTCTGGTACAAATGATAAGACGCCCCAAACAACTTCAATTAACGTGAGCGTTTTATGCAATTGGAACGAAAGTATCTAGGATAACATATTAACTTTTGTTCACGAGTTATTCACAGGAGCCTAAATCAAGGTTTCACTTGCTTTCCGTTGTTTTCTGACGCGCAATATTTGATTCAGACCGCTTGCTCGCCCGTTTCACCAGTACGAATGCGAACGATGCTCTCGACGGCACTCACAAAAATTTTTCCATCCCCGATTTTGCCTGTCTTGGCCGCTTTGACAATCGCGTCCACTGCGGCAGCGGCCTGGGCATCAGCCAGCACCACCTCAATTTTCACCTTGGGCAGAAAATCCACCGTGTATTCACTGCCACGATAAATTTCCGTGTGCCCTTTTTGACGGCCAAACCCCTTTACCTCCGCGACGGTCATTCCCTGAACCCCAAGAGTGGCCAGTGCGGATTTAACATCCTCAAGTTTGAACGGCTTGATGATGGCCTCGATTTTTTTCATACGTTTGCCATGCGTTTGTTTCTCTGAACGGATGTTAACAATCGAAACCATACTGTAAACAGGAATTTTCAATGCCACCAGTTCGACGAAGGTGTATCTCGGCCCCGCCACCGGAGCGCGGCTTCCCCAAGCCGCAGAGGCGTTGAACTTTCCGCAGGCTGCGGACCTGGGGCAACCGCGCTCTGGATGCCGGCCACGGGCTGGCGGCAGAGTCGGCAAGTGCACCGGTTCGAAAGGACGCCCAGCCCGCGCCGAATGACTGCCGGGACCCACCCCTAATCAGAGGCCGGACGATGGTAATATAAGCTAATACTTTGCAAAGTATAATTGACAATGATTAGCAGTTGTGATTAATTGGCTCCAGTGCAAGGTGGTTATAAAATGTTCTTTGATTTTGACAGTTTTCGATCTGGGTTTCGGTACAGACCAGATTGGAGTTCTCCGTAATCCTACGTTGTACTCATTCTAAATTCCCCGGGTCTCTCGGCCACCCTCTGACTGATTGACCCGGCTTTTCTTCCCAATTTCATCGCATCTGACAATTTTAAACTCCGTGCGTTCGTTGACACCGCTTTTTCCCGCTGTTACCGTTCGCGCTCCGAAAAATGGCGACGGACTACAAAAACACGCTCAACCTGCCGCGCACCGGCTTTCCCATGAAAGCCGACCTTGTCGCGCGGGAGCCGGAACGGCTCAAAAAATGGCAGGAAACCGGGCTTTACACAAAAATTCAGGCGGCGCGCACTAACGCGGAAAAATTTGTCCTGCACGACGGCCCGCCATTTGCCAACGGCGACGTCCACATCGGCACTGCGCTAAACAAGATTCTCAAGGACATCATTATCAAATACAAAACCCTCCGGGGTTTTAGCGCCCCGTATGTGCCGGGCTGGGACTGCCACGGCCTGCCGATCGAATTTAAAGTCTCGCAGGAAATGCGCAAGGCCGGCGACACCAGTGCCGACGCCGCCACCATCCGCAAGGCCTGCGAAGCCGACGCCCGCAAATATATCGATATCCAGCGCACCCAATTCAAACGACTTGGTGTCCTCGGCGACTGGGATAATCCGTATCTGACGCTGACCAAGGAATACGAGGCTGACGAACTGCGTTTGTTCGCTGACGTCGTTGAAAAGGGTTTTGTCTATCGCGGCAAAAAACCGGTCTATTGGAGCATTCCCTGCCGCACCGCGCTCGCTGAAGCCGAGGTCGAATACCAGGACCATGTCAGCCAGAGTATTTTTGTGAAGTTTCCGGTTGTCGGCCAGCCGGACACGTTTGTGCTGATTTGGACGACGACACCGTGGACGCTGCCGGCCAACCTCGCGGTTGCTTATAACGACAAATTCCAATACGTCCAGGTCGAAGTGGCGGGTGAAAAATACATTTTATTCCGCGGTTTGCTGCCCGCCGTCGCGGAGAAGTGCGGCTGGAACAATTACAGCGAACAACCATTCCCAACCGAAAAACTTGCCGCATTGCAGTTCCAGCATCCGTTCTGCAACCGCACTGGTAAGTTTTATCCTGCTGACTTTGTTACCAGTGACACTGGCACCGGTTTTGTCCACATTGCCCCGGGCCACGGGCTAGAAGACTACGGCCTCGGCTCGCAAAACAGTTTGCCGATTTATTCGCCGGTGGATGATGATGGCAAATTTGCTCACACGAATGATTTGCCCATCGAACAACAGATGCCGGCCGGGATGATCGGCAAATCCATCCTCGAAAAACACGGCAAAAGCGACGCGAACGAATCCGTCCTGCACGAGCTTCGTATCCGCCATGCCCTGCTGCATCAGGAAAATTATCATCACAGCTATCCGCATTGCTGGCGCAGCAAGACACCCATCATCTTCCGCGCGATGGACCAGTGGTTCATTGAAATTGACCACGTAGCCGCCGACGTTAGTCGGCGCAAATCCAACGGCAAAGGAGATCAGCGCGGACTGACGTCCGCGGCTACGTTCCGTCAGGAAGCCCTGGCCGAAATTGGCCGCGTCAAATGGGTGCCGGACTGGTGCGTCAATCGCATCAAAAGCTTGGTGCAAACCCGTCCCGACTGGTGCATTTCGCGCCAGCGCACCTGGGGCGTGCCGATTCCCGCGTTTTACGACGCGAAAGGCGAGCCGATTCTCGATGTCCAAATCGTCCGCAACACCGCCGACCTGATTGAAAAACACGGTTCAAACGTCTGGTTTGAAAAATCCGCCGCTGAACTTTGGTCGCTCGTGAAACCAAAGGATTGGAAAGGCGCGGAAGCCGCCGCCAAATCCAACGACACGTTGGACGTTTGGATTGATTCCGGTTCGTCTTCGCGCTCGGTGTTGATGCGGCGAAGCGAACTGCATCATGCAGCGCAGGCGTCCCGCCTGCCTGCCGAAAATAAAAATGCAGGCGAGACGCCTGCGCTACCTTGGCAAGCTGACATTTATCTCGAAGGCAGCGACCAGCATCGCGGGTGGTTTCAATCATCGCTGTTGCTTTCGCTGGCCGGCAACGGCGCGGCGCCGTTCAAGACCGTGCTCACCCACGGGTTTATGGTGGACGCCGACCGCGAAAAAATCTCCAAGAGCAAACAAGCCCAGGGCGTTTACGAAAAACCGCAGACCGCTGAAGCTTACGTCAAAAAATATGGCGTGGACATCGTCCGCCTGTGGGTCGCATCGCAGGATTACCGCAACGACATCATTGTAAGCGAGGAACGCATCGCCAAGGTCGGCGAAACCTACCGCGGCATCCGCAATGCCTTGCGCTACCAGCTTTCGAATCTTTACGACTTCGATCCGGCAAAGCACACCGTGCCGGACGACAAGCTCACCGGCCTTGACCGCTGGATTCTCGGCGAGTTCTCAAAGCTCGAAGCTGAGGTTATCAAGGCTTACGACGACTACGAATTCCACGTCGTTTATCAAAAAGTCAGCCAGTTCATCGCTGTAGAGTTGTCCTCGATTTACCACGATGTCATCAAAGACCGGCTTTACACCGACCCGGCGAATTCGCCTCGCCGCCGCTCGACCCAAACGACGCTGCACCGGCTCGTCACCGGCCTTTGCCAGATGCTCGCGCCGATTCTTGCCTTTACTGCGGACGAGGCATGGGAGTTTGTGCCGGGAAAAGAAGGTTCGGTTCACGAAGCGAAATGGACAGAATCGTGTTTTGAATCTGAACCGGCGGAACTAAAAAAGTGGAGCGCACTCTTTAAATTTAGACAGGCCATCTTGCCAGAATTGGAAAAAGCACGGCAGAGCAAACAAATTGGCAAGGCACTGGAAGCACGCTTGAGTTGGTTTGTGGAAACTAACAATGTTCCCCACGCCTTAAATGTTCAATCGGATTTGCAGGAAGTTTTAGCCGTGTCCCAACTCGTGGTGCATCCAGAAAACCGAGAAAAGACACTTTTTTCAGCGCGCCTTCTTTTCAATCCAATCAATAATTTACCAACCGATGCAACTACTGACCTCATTGATGGGCGAGGTATAATTATAGAACACGCCGACGGCCAGAAATGCGAGCGCTGCTGGCATTGGGAAACGGACATTGGCAAGAATGCAGAACATCCGACGATTTGCGGTCGCTGCGTCGAAGCGGTGATGCAATTCAAGGCGTGAAAATGGAAATGCGGAAAGCTCAACTCAAGAAAATTACTGCACGACAGCTAAACACCATATTGAGACCACAGATTAGAAGTCTTTTGCGGCGCGTTTTGGAGCGTCATCTTTGAATTGATGCGCTTCCTTGTCTGCTTCAATGTCATAGATAATCAACGAATCCCACGGTTGACCGGGCAAAGATAGAATCGCTGCCGAGACCTTGCTTCCCAGCCAAATCTTCGCTTGAAGTGGTTGATCATCACGTTTCCAAGCGTCGGTGTCAAAAGGCTCTCCAAAATTTGCTTTGAATGCTTCAAAGATTTCGTTTTGGGAATTTGAGAAAAAAAGGTCAATGCGATAGAGATGACCTTCAAAAAAATGCAAACGCACATTATCGACCGAAAAATCACCGATACGATTGGCGGACGTGGCTAGATACATAAAGTTCGTCTCGTTCGCCTCAGGATGTCCGATGATATAAGATGGAGGTAAAATCTCGCGTGCTTCTTCCAGAGTCATTCCAAATTTGAAATCTTTGAATCCGTTTTTCTCGTCCAATGCTTTGGAAATCGGTGGAACATAAGCCGGAGGAGGTGTGTAACTAGAACCGCTCCCACCTGACGGATTTGCGGAACTTGTCGAACTTGAACTTGTGGTGCTCGTGGAGTTGCTTCCTGAATTTGCCAAAATAACTATCACGATGATTGCGCAAGCGAGAACAGCTAAAATTTTTCCTGTTTTCGATTTCGTTGGCGCACCTACTATTTGTTTGTCTGGCTCTGTTGATGAAAGTGGTTGGGTTTGCGTTTTTTTCTTAATTAACCACCAAAACACGGCAGCAGTCGGAATTGCCAAAATAAGCCCACCAACCGAACCAAAAAAACACAGCAATATAAACCAATTTGCGCCAGATCACTTTGTTTCTTTTTTGCTCCCCAAATTGCCAGAATTGACCCGACCAAAATTCCTATCAGTGCTCCGCCAAGAGAAAAAATCTGCATAAAAAAATCACTTCACTCTAGGGCTATTTTTGTGCCGGAGTCGCCACCGGTTTTGCGCGCGGGACGGGCGTGTGTTTTTTTGTTTCACAATTTTGACTTTGCGCCCGGCAAAAATTTTGTCCAGAAAAAATCACACCGGCTGCTGTTGCGTGAGGCCAGTAATTGAGCCGAAGCCCCAGACCAAATCTACGGCGAGAGCCAAACATTCAAGCTGCGGAGCAGCGCACGATAGTAGCCCACGGCGTCAGCCGTGGGTTTGCGTTCCGAAAACAAATCAAGCCCCGGCAGGGGCGAAAGAAATTTGTTCGAAGATTGTTCGCGAAGATTTTCTGTCGCCCCTGCCGGGGCTTGTTCCATTATTTCGTTTAACCCACGGTTTCACCGCGGGCTACTTTCTTTCGTCGCTCCGCGACTTTTCACGCCGGTTGCTGCTGCGTCAGGCAATGCAGCGAACCGGAACCGAGCACGAGATCAACGGCATGAATGCCGACGACCGGCCGGTCCTTGAACAATTCGCCCAAAATGCCGAGCGCAACGCGGTCGTTTGGATCATTGAACGTCGGGACAATGACGCAGGCGTTGGCGATGTAGAAATTCACATAGCTTGCTGGCAAGCGCCGACTGTCAAAGTAAAGCGGTGCTGGCATGGGCAGCGGCACGACTTCGGGTTTTGAGCCGTCTTCCAGCCGCAAATCCTTGATGCGCTCCCAATTTTCCGAGAGCGGCCGGTAATTGATGTCGTTCCGGTTCGTTTCCCGGATGAGCACGAGCGTCTTCCGGTTCACAAAGCGGCAGATGTCGTCAATGTGCCCGTGTGTGTCGTCACCGTCCGGACCCTTGCGCAGCCAGAACACGTTCGTGACACCGAGATATTTTGCAAACGTCCGGTCGTATTGCGCCCGCGTCATGCCGGGGTTGCGGACTTGAATCTTCGGGTGCAGATAACATTCCTCGGTGGTGAGCAACGTACCGCGACCGTTGACCTCGATGCCGCCGCCTTCGATGATGAAATTCCTTCCGTTGAATTGCGCGTTGAAAAGCGATTTCTTCAAATGTTTCGCAGCGATTTCCGGGACCTTGGTGTCCTTCTGCCAGTCGTCATGTTTCGCCCACGCATTGAAATGAAAATGGACGATGGCGGTCTCGATCCCAACGTGCTGCCGGCATCCTGCCGGCAGCACTGACTTTCTTCTCGTATTTTGATCTGCCAGCGGGACGCTGGCAGCACGTTTGCGACGGACAAAAATCGGCCCGCTGTCGCGGATCCAGCCGCGATTCGTGGGATGCTCGACAAATTCCACCCGTTTCAAATCGCAACCCGCGCGTTTTAAACAACCGGCAGCAAGTGTTTGCTCGGCCCGGTGCCGGACAAGAATTCGTACGAGTTCGCCCGGCGAAATTTTGCGCACCATCTCGCCATAGACCCAGCGGACGGCCTCCATCTTGCCCGGCCAATCGGCCTCATGGTGCGGCCAGGCGAGCCAGGTGGCTGCGTGCCTTTCCCATTCCGCCGGCATGGAGTAGCCGGCTTTGGCGGGCGCGGCGGCATCTGCGATTTTGGGTTGCGGCATAAAGGTCGGAGGAGGTTAAAAGTTTTACCCGGCAGTGGCAAATTTTGAATTTAATGTTGGCGCGGCGGTGAAGTTGGACACTGTATCTGGAGCGCGGCTGTCCCAGCCGCAGCAGATCGAAAATCCATGAGCATATACCCCGATTCCGCCGCGTTTTTTTGCTTCTTGAGTGCTGCGCCTGAGACAGGCGCGCTCCGTCGGTTTGGGCGGTCGTACAGATATGGTGTTACTTTGCAACCGCGAGCGGCACAACCCCCGGATCGTGAGCAGACAAACGTACCGGCTGGCTTTGTTCTTTACACGAACGATGTGGATTTCATCCGCCCCTTTCAAGTCATCGGACGGCAGGCTTTCTGCTTACAATGCCTCTCCTGCTTGCTAAAAGGATTGGCGTCAGGCACTTTATATTGGGCGTTTATGAAGGTCAAAAAAACTGGTCAATCAAGATCGGATCGTGAAAAAGAGACTGTCCGGCGTGCAGAGGCACAATCTTCCGCCACCCCTGCAGCTTCGCAGGAAAACGAGGAGAGCCTGCAAACCTTTTTCAATGCGCTGGACGATCCGGTGTTCGTTTTTGAACCCGAAGGGCGCATCCTCTTCACAAATCCCGCGGCGCAAAATCTGTTGGGATACACCCCGTCGGAACTGGCCGTTATGAACGCTCTTGATCTCCACCCGCCTGAACAACGGCAGGAGGCCGCAAAACTTTTGGCCGGCATGATTGCCGGTAAAATCATGATTTGCCCCATTCCGTTGCAGGCCAGGGACGGGACCCGCATTCCGGTGGAGACGAAAGTCTTGCGTGGCCAATGGCGCGGCAAAAAGACGCTGTTCGGCATTTCGCATGACATCACCGAGCGCAAGCGGGCGCCAGAGCGACTGACGGAATCCAGAAACTACCTTTACAAAATCACCGACTCCCTTGCCGAGCCGATCTTTGTCAAGGACCGGCAACACCGCTGGGTATTGCTCAACACCGCCAACTGCGATTTGACCGGACACCACCGGGATGAACTCCTCGGAAAATCGGATCACGATTTTTTCCCGAAAAGCGAGGCGGATGTGTTTTGGTTGAAAGACGAGGCGGTTTTCACCACTGGGGAAGAGAATATCAATGAGGAAAAAATTACCGACGCCAAGGGAGAGGTTCATACCATAATCACGAAAAAGACCCTGTACACGGACGAGAAGGGTGAAAAATTCATTGTCGGCATCAGTAACGACATCACGGAACGCAAACGCGTGGAGCAGGACCTCCAGAAGTTTGAGTTCTCCATTGATCAGGCCTCGGACGCAATCTTCTGGATGACCCGTGAAGCGGGTTTCTCATACGTCAACGAGCAGGCGTGCCGTTCACTCGGTTATACGCGCGAGGAATTGATGCGACTGCATTTGTGGGACATTGACCCGGTTTTTCCGAAAGAGCGTTGGGACGCGGAATGGAAGCAATTCCAGGAAAACAAAGGCGGCGCGCAACATATAGAAACCTTTCACCGCCACAAGGATGGGAGTGTCTTCCCCGTCAGCATTTCATCGAAGCATCTCTGGTTCGGTCACACTGAATTGCACGTGGCGGTCGCGAGGGACATCACCGAGCGCAAACAGGCGGAGGAAACCATTGTCCACGAACGCCAACTGCTCCGCACGTTGATTGATTTGCTGCCCGAAACCTTTTACATCAAGGATCTGGACAGCCGTTTCCTGGTCGCCAATGAAGCTCTCGCCAAACACTTCGGCAAAGAGACGGCCTCCCAAATTCTTGGCCTGTCGGACGCGGACTTTTTCCCGGCCGAGCTGGCCGACAAGTACCGCGCCGAGGAAGTAAAAGTCTTTGGTGGAGAGCCGCTCATTGACCATGAAGGCGAAGGCGTTAGCCCAGACGGCCGGGAGTGCACGCACTTGACGACCAAAGTGCCGTTCCGGGACAGCCAGGGACGGATTCAGGGCTTGGTAGGAATTGGGCGGGACATCACCGAGCGCAAGCGGGCGGAGGGAGCACGGCGAAAGAGTGAGAAACGTTATGGGTTGCTTTTCCATGGCATCAACGACGCCGTATTCGTCCACAGCCTTGCTTCCGACGGACTACCGGGTCGTTTTTCTGAAGTGAACGACGTTGCCTGCCGGCGGCTGGGCTACACTCGTGATGAACTGCTGCGAATGAGCCCTATTGACATTGATGCTCCCGAAAGTCGGGCTCTCGTGCCCGCGATGATGCAGCGACTACGGGCCAATAAACATGCCGTTTGGGAGGGACTGCATGTCTGCAAGGACGGGCGCAAGATTCCAGTGGAAATCAGCAACCACTTGTTTGACCTCGAAGGAGAACCCACCGTCCTGGCCACCGTTCGCGACATTACCGAGCGCAAACAGGCGGAGGAGGCGGTGCGCCAGAGTGAAGAGCGTTATCGCGCCCTGGTGGAAACCGCGCCTGACGTTGTTTACATCATTTCCGACAAAGGTATCTTTGTTTCCTTGAATCCGGTGTTTGAGGCGATCACCGGTTGGGCGCGCGCTGAATGGCTGGGCAAACCATTTGCGCCGCTTTTGCATCCGGAAGATGTGTCTCTCGCCGTCGAAATGTTTCAAAAGGTGTTGCGTGGCGACAAGCCGCCTCCCTATGAACTGCGCATTCTCTCCAAGTCGGGCAAATACCTGGTTGGAGAGTTTACTTCCACCCCGTATATCAAGGATGGCAAGGTGGCGGGAAAACTTGGAATCGTCCGCGACATTACCGAACGCAAAAGGGCGGAGGAGGCCCTGCGCCAGGGCGAGGTGCGGCTGGAAAAGATCAATCGCTGCCTCCTGGAACTCGGCCCCAACTTTGACTCGAACATCAACCGGCTGACCGCTCTCTGCGGCGAACTGCTCGGAGCAACTTGCGCCCTGTATAATCGTCTTCAAGGCGATTTGCTCTGCTCCCTGGGCCGGTGGCAGACACCGCCGGGCTTCAAGTCTGAGGACGCTCCCACCGGACACATTTGTTATGATGTCATACGCAACAACCGCGAGGACGCGGTGGTCATTACCAATCTGCCCCGGACGTCTTACGCCGAGTCCGATCCCAATGTGCGGGCGCAGGGCCTGCAAACCTACATGGGGTGTGCGGTCAAATGCGAAGGCAAGGCCGTCGGGTCGCTCTGCGTGGTTTACAGCACGGATTACCGGCCCACCGACGATGACCGTCGAATCCTCGGAATTATCGCCTCCGCCATCGGCAACGAAGACACGCGCAAACAGGCGGAAGCCGAACTCAACCGCCTGATGACCGCCATTGAGCAAACCCCGGAAAGCGTCGTCATCACCGACACCCAGGGGCGCATTCTTTACGTCAATCCGGTCTTTGAACGGGTCACCGGTTACAGCCGGGCCGAAGCCATCGGCCAAAACCCGCGCCTGCTCAAGAGCAACAGACAAGAAAGCGCTTTTTATCGGGAACTGTGGGCCAAAATCAATGCCGGCGAGGTGTGGCGCGGGCGTTTCATCAACAAAAAGAAGGATGGCACGCTTTTTACTGAAGACGCTGTCATTGCTCCCGTTCGCGACGAGAAAGGCGCCGTTACAAACTACATTGCCATCAAGCGTGACATCTCTCGTGAACTGGAACTGGAAGTTCAATACCGCCAGACGCAGAAGATTGACAGCATCGGTCGGCTGGCCGGCGGCGTAGCCCATGACTTCAACAACATCCTCGCGGTCATTTGCGGCCACACCGATCTGGCGCTCGCGCAATTGTCACCCGACGCCCCTTTGCGTTCCAATCTCGAGTGCATCCAGGAGAGCGCCGAACGCGCGGCGAACCTCATCCGTCAACTGCTGACTTTCGCCCGCCGACAAGTCATTGAACCCCGCCGGATCAACCTGAACGAACTGATTGTCAATCTGAACAAGATGCTGCATCGCTTGATTGGCGAGGACATAAAACTGGTGACGCAAGCTGCGCCTGACCTGGGGCAAATCAAGGCCGACCCCGGCCAGATCGAGCAGGTGTTGCTGAACCTGGTTGTCAACGCCCGCGATGCGATGCCCGACGGCGGCACCCTGACCATCCGCACGGACAACGTGACCCTTGACGAAGACTATGCGCGCCGACACCTCGTGACCCCCGGCGACTATGTCATGGTCAGTGTTAGCGACACCGGTGTGGGCATGACTGACGAAGTCAAACAACACATCTTTGAACCTTTTTTTACCACCAAAGAACAAGGAAAAGGCACCGGTTTGGGACTGGCCACCTGTTTTGGCATCATCCAGCAAAGCAACGGTCATATTCACTCCGAGAGCCAGGTGGATAAGGGAACGCAGTTTAAAATTTACCTGCCCCGCGTTCAGGGGGTGGAGGATTCCATTTCAAATCGCGAGGTCCCGGTCAGTTTGCCGCAAGGCACAGAAACGATCCTGCTCGCCGAAGATGAACCGTCGCTGCGGCAACTCATGGCTCGGGTGTTGCGCACCCAAGGCTACACCGTGTTGGAAGCGGCCGACGGCCATGAAGCCCTCACTTTGGCGCAGGCGAACGGCGCTAAAATCCAGCTTTTGCTCACCGACGTGATCATGCCCGGACTGAGCGGCAAAACACTCGCCGAATGGCTGGGGCAGGTAAATCCCGCGGTCCGGGTTCTTTTCATTTCAGGTTACATCAACAACAACGCGGTCCGGGACGCCATGTCGAGACCCGGGACGTTCTTTCTGCAAAAACCTTTTAATCCTTTGGATTTGACCGAAAAGGTGCGCGAGGCGATCGAAGCACCGTAGCCGGGCGGCAACGCCGCCCCGCCCGAGGATCATGGACATTTCTGAACTGGCAAAATTGTTGACCACGCTCGGCTGTCCGGCCGAAAAATCCGCCGGGATGGCCGCGCAACTGGACAAGCGCGCCCGCCAGCTCGCCGCGCAAAAAGGCCGCAGTTACGACGACGCGCTCCAGCACCTGCTGAATTTGATGGAACAAGGCTGGTCGGCGCAAAACAGGAGTTCTTAACGCAAAGGCACAGTGCGACGTAGCCGCAACCAAATCTTTTGGACTGCGGCGGGAATCCCGCAGAGCGGGAGCCACGCCGCTTTGGAAGCTCGGTCCGCAGTCGAAAAGCGGTGTCGCCGCTCCCGTCTTCGCTTCGCTGCGACGCGGCGAGTCGCCCTGCCACCGCACTCCAAAATCCTCGCGGCGCACGATGATTCTGACGTATTGCAATGAGAAGGCGCAAAGATTGAACTTTTATCTCTGCGTCTTTGCGCCTTTGCGTTAAAATCGTTTCAAACGTGTGATAAAACCGTGGAAAAAAGTCCGTTCTACGCCCATCGGTGATTTCCGCATCTTCAAGCTGCGCTCGGACGTGAAAATTTCGCCGCGTACCGGCAAGGAACACGATTTTTACGTTCTCGACAGCGTCAACTGGGTCAACGTCGTCGCCGTCACGCCCGACCAAAAGTTGGTGATGGTCGAGCAATATCGCCACGGCTCGAATACGGTGGAACTCGAAATCCCCGGCGGCATGATGGACGCGGGCGAGACCGACCCGGTGGCGACC